>ENA-ORXR01000198-ORXR01000198.1-marine-metagenome-genome-assembly--contig:-NODE-198-length-93278-cov-76.436497_pt1 | contig 93278 bp, 66 predicted proteins | sample MGYA00237866_ERZ511479 | MGnify/ENA metagenome assembly ERZ511479
TCTTATTACCAATGTATAGGTTTCTTTAGCTGCAAAAAATCTTCAACAAATCTTCTTAAAATTTTATTTGTGAGAAAAAAATTAACTTTTACCTATACCTTAATAGTGGGCTAAGCATTCGGTTTTACTTTTTAAATTAGTTTGATTTTTGTTTATCAAACCTAACTTACAGAATTGACCATAACCAATATTCACCATAAGTGGAAATGATATTTAGTTTTCAGGTTTTTCAGTTTCATCACATATTTGAAAACCATTATACACAGGGGGTATTTTTAAATTATATAATTTATTATAATAAATAAAATTTAATTGTTGGAAACCTTTTTTCCTTAATAGTGGCTAAAACACGTTTTAATGGACGGTATCTTTTTTAAAATTGATGTTTAGCTAATTGCCTCTAATTACACAGGTTGTCAATTTTAGCTTCAAATGTAATATGCTTTGCTACTTGAAAAGAGTTATTTAAAGAAACCACATCACCTGCAATAAATGTTGCATTTTTGTTTACCGAAATGTTGCTGGTAATAGTTGATGCTGCAAATTTAACGCTATTAGCTGTTGTTAAAGGAGCGTTAATATTTAAGTTGGTGACACATCTTTCAAAATCTAAACCAAAAAAATAGGTGCTACTATCTTTTGATGGGTCTATTGTATTGTCAGCAGAAGCAATAAATGTGTTTACCACAGATGGCCCAGTTACATCATAAGGTTCAGAAATTCTGTTATCAGAAAATGTACCACAAATGTAAGAAGCTTTGTCAAAAGCAATACCAAATAGCTTTTGTATGGGGCTTAATTTAAAACCTTTAGTATAATTTTGACTATCAACATTTATTAGTTCAATTATTTCTGATAAAGTACTGTAATAATTGTGTGATAAGTATAAACTACCAGTACTGTTATCATAAGCTAAGTCATTAAATTTTTTGGAAGTGTAGTATTGCCCAAAGTAAAAAGTTGAAATAGTAATCATTTTGTAATCGGCTAAATTACCATTGGCATCTTGTAAACTATTTTTAATTACTTGTCCGTTAGCAGGGTTTATTTTTAGCAGCAGATCTTTACCTGAAATTCTATGGGTTGCATAAAAATAATTATCGTTTTCATTGTAGGTAAGGCCATATATATTATCAATTACTTTTGGCCCATTTAGCCCATTTGCAGTACCAATATCTCCAATAGCTATAAATTGGCCATTAGTTTTATTTAAGGTGCCAAAAGTACCACCTGCAACCGCATAAATTTGTTTATTTGCAATAGCAATAGACCAAATATTACCTTTACCAGTATTACCTATTACATTCCAATAACCGGTGTTAGAATTGTGATGATGTAACTCTACATTATTGTTTCCTTTTACAGATAAAATGTAAGAAGGGAAATTTACATTTGTAGTTTGTGCCTCTAAAGTACAATTTGCAAGTGCTACAATAAATATAGTTAGGAGCGAAATTTTTGCGCTTCCGAAAAGAATAGTACCCATGAATTTTTTTTAAGAATAATTACGTGCTTCAAATAAAAAAGTTTTTAATAAATTAACTAAACTTTTAGTTGAAGCTGTAAATTTTGTTCTACTTTTGAAGGATCAAAAATTACTTTCTTACCATAAAAATTTAAAAGAAATGACTTTTACCGGATTACTTTTATTAATCGCAACAATTGCTTTAGGAGTAACTTTATTAATTAATTTTTTAATTCAAAAACCCGGCGGCATACAAGGTTGGGTATTTTCTTATTTAAGATATTTTCTCGCTGTTTTCTTTTTATTTTCGGGCATAGTAAAAGCTATTGACCCTAAAGGAACTGCCTATAAAATGGAAGACTATTTCGCAGTTTTTAGTGAGTATTTGCCCGCCTTAAATCCACTATGGAATTGGAGTCTCGGCATGTCTTTACCTATTTCTGCCTTTATGATAATACTTGAAATTGTGTTGGGCATAACACTGTTACTTGGTATTTTACAAAGAACTACACTTCTGCTTTACGCAGGCCTATTAGCCTTTTTTACCTTTTTAACTGGCTTTACTGCAATTACAAATAAAGTTACCGACTGCGGTTGTTTTGGCGATTTTTTAAAGTTAGCCCCTTTACAGTCCTTCCAAAAAGATATTTTTTTAGTGATCATTTTAGCAGTAATCATTTTTATGTATCGCAAACATTTAAAACCACTATTTAATGCAAAAATAGGTTGGGGCTTATTAGTTGTTTTAACTATAGTAACCGTTTGGTTTAATATCAAAAATATAAACCATTTGCCTGTAAAAGATTTTAGAGCTTATGCTGCCGGTACAGATTTGCGTAAGTGCATTAGCATGGAGGGTTTAAACCCCGGTAAAAAAGAAATTTATTACAATATGGAAAACACTACAAGCGGCGAAAAGAAAGAAGTAGAAAGTAGAGAATATATGAGCAGTCGTATTTGGGAAGATAAAAATTGGCAAATTGTAGGTGATACAAGGGAGGTTGTTATTGAAGAAGCCGAAATGCCAAAATGCAAAGATTTTAGTATTGAAAATGCAGCTGGCGACGAAATACACAACGACATTTTAAACGATACTGGTTACAGCTTTTTTATAGGAGCTTATTATTTAGATAAAGCTTCGAAAGAAGGTTTTAAAGTAACCAACGAACTAATGCGCACTGTTAAACAAAAAGGAGTAAAAGTATATGGCTTAACCGCTTCATCAATTGAAGAAGGAAACCGATTAGCAGAAAACGTATATCAATTTAATAATATTGATGCCATACCTATAAAAACAATGGTACGCTCAAACCCTGGCTTAGTATTAATAAAAGACGGAAAAGTATTACAAAAGTGGCATTATAACGATGTTCCAAGCATAGAAGATTTAAAAGCATTTGGAATATAGATTTCATTACTTAACTTGCAAAAACTTTGTTACAATTTATTTTTCGTAAATTATTTACCGGTGGCCTAAGCCTTTTTGGTGTAGTAGTTTTGGTGTTTGTTTTATTTATGATATTACCCACCGATCCTGCACGGATGACATTAGGCCAAAGAGCAGATGTTGCTTCTGTTGAAGCCATACAAAAAGAGTTGGGTTTAGACAAGCCTAAACACATCCAATTTTTATATTATTTAAACGATTTAAGTCCAATTTCTTTTCATAAAGATACTGATACCAACAAAAATAAATACAGTTATTCAAAGCTCTTTAATATTGGTGAAAATGGTGTTGTATTTAAGCTGCCATATCTTCGCAAATCTTACCAAAATAAACGAAATGTAAGTGCCATTTTGTTAGATGCTTTACCTAAAACAATTATTTTAGCATCTGCAGCCATATTTTTAGCTATTATTTTCGGGGTAATGTTTGGTATAATTGCTTCATTAAAACAATTTTCTTTTATCGATAATTCTGTATTGGTTACTTCTATTTTAGGTATTTCTTTACCCAGTTATTTTTCGGGTATTGTACTGGCGTTAATATTTGGTTATTTGCTGGCAGACTATACAGGTTTAAATTATACAGGCGGCCTTTGGGTTTTAGATGATTATGGCGACGAACAATTGATACTAAAAAACTTAATATTACCAGCTATTGCATTGGGCATTAGGCCCGTTGCCATTATAACTATGCTTACCCGAAGTTCAATGTTAGAAGTGTTATCGCAAGATTATATTCGTACCGCTTATGCAAAAGGTTTAAGCTATTGGACGGTAATAGTTAAACATGCCTTACGCAATGCTTTAAACCCTGTGGTTACAGCAGTTTCGGGTTGGTTTGCTGGTTTATTAGCAGGCGCTTACTTTGTCGAAATTATTTTTGATTTTAAAGGCTTAGGCTATGTAACCATAAAAGCTATTGAAACGTTAGATTTTCCGGTAGTGATGGGTTCGGTACTATTTGCAGCCGTAATTTTTGTTACCATAAATATTTTGGTAGATATTATGTACGGAGTTTTAGATCCAAGAGTATCGGTTAAATAAGCAACGCAAAAGCCATCATACCCAAAAAAAAATACGCTTACAAATTTTTTTTATTGTTGGATGAGTTGATTAGAAAAGTATAAAAAATTTAGTAGTTCAATTTGCTGTTGTATATAAGTTTCAGTTAGTTTTATCCTACTGTCAATATATTTTTCTTGCCGTTTGTTTAATAAAAAAACAGAGCTTTCTCCAAAATTAAATTTTATGTTTTCTCCGTTTAACAGCCGTTCATAGTTTTTTACATTGTCGCTTAATAAGCCAACCTGTTGCTCAAAAAGTTGTTGCTGAAGCCAGCTATTTTCAATTTTGTTTTGTAGTTGATTGCGTTTATCGGCCAAATCTTGCTTAATTTCTTTTATTTTTATTACACCTTTTTCAATATTAGCTCTTTCACTTCTAAGTAATAAAGGCAACGAAAAATTGAAGCCCCATTTAAAATTATTGATTGCAAAATTAGGGTTTTTATCAGCCGTAGCCGTACCAATAAGTGGGTTGTATTTAAGTTTTAATTTTGGCTTTAGCTTTTCACGTTTTAGGCGTTGCGCTATTTCGGTATAAGTAAGTTTGTTTATTGCAGCTAATATTATAGGGTGGTTAGCTAAGTTGGTATTTTCAAAAATAGCTGGTATTGCAAAAAGTTGCGTTTTGTAATTTTGTGGAACTGTTTGTGGCGTTAAGCTAATAGGTTCGGTGTTAAGCCACAAATAGTTTTCTACATTTAGTTTGGCTTTTAATAAGTATTGTCCATTTTTTTGTAAAAAAAACGTGGCATCTTGATACAAAATATAAGCCTCTAAAGTGTCCATTGCGGTTTTTTCACCATTTAAGTAGGTTTGTTTTGTACTGTTAAAGTAGGTGTTGGCAATACGTAAATTTTCGTTTAAAATACGCTCATTAGTATAGTATAATTGCCAAATTAAATAAGCGGTTGAGGCATTATAAACCAAATCGTTTAAAATTATCTGCTGTTCGTTTAAGGCTAATTGTTTAAAAATTTTAGCTTGTGCTAAAGCAGTTTCTCTTTCGTTTACCAGTAAGCCTTGTAGTACATTTACTTCTACCCCTAAAAACCAAAGTCCAAAATCATCAATATTATTTTCAGGATTTACATAACTACCATTACTGTTTTGATAACCGCCAGTTATATCTATACCTAACTTTGTAGGTACATTTATTTTTGCTTCATATTGACGATAATAAAGCTTGTCGCTAAAATTTTTTTCGTTCCATAGGGCATAAACGGTTGGGTCTAAACTGCCTTTTGCGGCAAGCATTGTTGCACTAGCCAACGGTATTTTTAAATTAGCTTTTTGTACAATGGGGTGATGATTAAGTAGGTTTTGTAAATAACTTTTGTAGCTTAATACAAGGCTATCTGTTTGGCCAACTGCCTTATTATTAGCTAAAATAATTATAAAAAATAGTATAAATAAAGTAAACCGAGGTATTAAAAATTTCATTGTTGGCTTACTATTTTTAAGTTTTGTAAGGTTTTATTATGAGGGCTTGGTTTGCCATTATCATCTACCTTAACAAAAACAATATTTTCAATTTTAATAATGCTTTGTTTAGTTAGTATATTTCTTACCTCGCACGCAAAAGTAATAGAGGTATGGCCTATTTTTTTAAACGCTAAGCCAATTTCAATAACATCGCCCTGTTTGGCCGAACTCACAAAATTAATTTCGGAAATGTATTTGGTAACTACGCTTTTTGTATTGAGTTTAGTGATAGCATAAATGCCTGCTTCTTCATCAATCCAACGCAATAAAGCACCACCAAACAAGGTATTACGTGCGTTTAAATCGCCAGGCTTAATTAATTTTCGTGAATAAAATTGCATATTATTTTATTGATTTAATTGGTGCTTTTAGTTTAATGTTGGTATTGGTATTAAGATTTTTTTTATAAAAATCGGGCGGAAAGCCATTTAATTGCCGCCATATTTCGTACCATATAGGTACTTCTTTTAGTAATATGAAAGCATTTACACCCGTACCTATGCTCAATAATTCTGGCCAAATTTTTGTTTTTTTGTTAGGTGTAATTAGTAATCGGTAATAGCCGTTTTCGTTAATAAATTTATCAATTGCAACAATGTTACCTCTAAACACACCCGACGATGCCTCTGGCCAACCGCTAACAACAATAGCCGGCCAACCATCAAACCTTAGTTGCACTGTATTGCCAATTTCTATTAATGGTACATCTTGTGGTTTCATATATAACTCAACCGCTAAATCGTAAATAGCAGGCATAATGGTGGCAATAGCCGCACCTTCTTTTAGTGTTTCACCAATACCTTTTTTTAAAGTTTTGGTAATGTAACCAGCTTGTGGTGCAGTTATAAAATAAAATTTTTGCCTTTCGGTGTAATTGCTAAATTGGTTTTTTAGTTTAGATGTAGCAGCAATGCTTTCTAATTTTAATGATACTGCTGATTGCTGTTCAGATTGTGATTTAGCTAATTTGTTAGCGTATTCTTTTTTAATAGTATTTAATTCTATACGTAAATTGCTTAAAGCATTTTGTTGATTTAGTAATTTGTTTTTTTGTACGTTTAGCTTAGCACTTGCTGCTTGTACTTTATATTCTTTTTCTTGTAGTTCTGTTAATGTTTTTAAGCCTTGGTCAAAAAGCTCTTTAGTTCGTTGTAGTTGATTTTCGGCAATATGTATATTGTTTTTGTAGGCAACCAAATCAATACTATCCATACTTATTTTATTGTAGGCTTGTAATATTTTATTGTTGGTTTGTTCTTGTTTTAAAATCAAGCCTTCTTCTAAAGCGGCGTATTGATTTTTTAGTGCGGTAACTTTTTGATCGTAACTATTAATACTTTGTTTTTTAGCATCAATTTGCTCGGAGGTACGGGTAAGCAATTCAGGGTCGAAATACTCACTTTTGGTTTCAGAAATATTAACTATAGTATCGCCTTTGTTTACAAAGTCACCTTCTTGTACAAACCAGTTTTCTAAACGGCCGGCAATAACTGTTTGAATGTCTTGCGGGCGTTGTTGTGGTGAACGGGTGGTAACATAGCCTTTAGCGTCAATATTTTGCATCCACGGTAAAAAAAGACAAACTAATAAAATAATTAATAGTGCAATTACCAACCAAAGGGTTAAGCGTTGTATTCGAGTTTTTCTTAATTGTTTGCTCGATTTAAAATCATTAAGATCTACAAAATCGGTAATACTATTTTCTGAAATATTTAACATTTTACAACTACTTTAATTGGTAAGATCAATTATTTTATCACATTTTTCTTTCCAATAATAAAAATCAGAAACTATTAAAATGGTGCAATTGTGTTGCTCATCCATTAGGTAATCAATTATTCTTTTTTTCTCCACTTCATCAATAAATTGTAGCGGATCTTCCATTAATAAAAATTTTGGTTGGTTAGCAATAATGCGAGCCACCAATAATTTTTGAAGTATGCTTCTCGGTAATCTTCTTCCGCCAGAATCAACAAAACTATCAACACCTTTTGGTTGGTGTGCTAAGTAATCTTCCAATTGTAATACCTTTATTATATTGTTAATTTTCTCATCACTAATTTGCCTACCTAATAATATGTTTTCTCTAAAAGTACCTTCAAAAATTTGGTTTACTGGTAAAGAAATACCAAAAGAAGTGTGTAGTTGATCTCTTTCATAATTAGTAAAAGGTATATCATTTATGTAAAGTTGGCCGTCTTCTACTTGGTATATACCTGCTAGTATTTGAAGTAATAACGATTTACCCGTTCCTGATTTGCCTGTTAATAAAACATTTTCATTAGCCTCAATTTTAAACGATAAGTTGTTAAGAATTTTGTTTTTTTCGTTAGGAAATGTAAAACTAATTTTATCGGCACGAAGCGATAAACCTTGTATATTATTAATTATTGCGGTACCGTTATTTTCATCTAATTTTAAATCGGTTACGTAACCAATTTTTTCTAAAGCAGTTAATACATCATAAATAGTTTCAGTTGTTCTCAATACTTTTTCAACCGAATTAATAATTAGTATAATAATAATTTCGGCAGCAACAAATTGACCGATATTCATTCTTTCTTGAAAAACCAAATAACCACCTAACAATAACAACCCTGCGGCAACAATTACTTTAAAGCCAATAAATAGCCTAAATTGTTGTAACAATATTCTAAAATGCTTTTCTCTTAATCTCAAATATTTATCAACAATACCATCTGTTTTGTTTAAATGAAATTTATTTATAGCAAAAAATTTAAAGCTTCGGTTCATTCTGGCTACTTCTTCTAACCAATGTGCCAATTGATATTTTTGCTTACTTTCTGCCAAGCTAGTAGCCAAACCTTTCGGACCAGTAAATTTAAAAATAAGCCAAATAATAATAGCTAATGAAAAGCCCAATAGTATAAAATAAGGGCTGTATATAGTTAACAATATTAGCCCAAAAGTAATTTGGAAAATAGCCAACGAAAAGTCGATCAATATTTTTGGTAATCCTTTTTGTATGGTAATTGTATCAAAAAAACGATTAACTAGCTCTGGTGCGTGAACCCTATCTAATTGTAAAAAAGTAATTTTAGGTATTCTAAAAGCAAACTCGAAGGCAGAACAAGCAAACAAATCTTGCTGTATATTTTCTACAATACGAAGTTGAAAAACCTGTAAAAAACCAGTTACTGCAATGCCAAATAAAACAAAGCCTACCAACAACAACCAAGTGGTGGTATGTTCGCCAGTTTGTAAAAAATTAATAATCGCTTGTATACCTAAAGGCAGCGTTAGGTTAACAATACCAATAAACAAGGCATAAATATAAATGTACTGTATTTCGGTTTTGTACTTACTTAGTAAGCCCCAAAAGCGTGTAATTGGTGATAGTTTCATAGTTTTTTACTATTGGTTTTAAAACACCTCAACATATTATAAATTTATTAAATTCATTTTTGCAATAAATTAAAAAACAACTAACAGTATGTTTACCTAAATAGTTTATCATAAAGTGAAAATGTTTTGCTTTTTAGTAATACAAATATATACCACTTCATTAAGTAAAAGTAGCGCTTCTCTTTATTTATAAATTAACAACAATTTTTGTTAACAGCAATAGGTTAGTAGATCTGATTTTCGAGATTTTAGATTTAAACATATCTTTTATGATGTATTGTATTGTAACTTAAAATTACAACAAATCTTTAAACTTCAACAGTAATGCGAGGCTATTTAATTGCTTTTTTAATAAATAGGTTTTAAAGGGCGTTTTTCTTATGGTAAGATTAAGTTTTTTGAAAACAATTGCAATTAGCCCTAATTTAGCGAAGTATATTTGTTTCGCTTGCTTGTTAAAATCGGTCTGTTTGTTTTTTAAAAAGTAGTTTTTATTATACCATATTGATGATTATAATAAGAAGCGTTTTTTAATAAAACCTATGTTTATTACCCCAATTTATTACAAACTACATTTTATTAATGATTGTGTTTACATATTTTTTTGTGCAATCTAATATTAGCAATTTGCCCAACTGCTAAACCAATTCCACCAAAACAAATAAGGCTATTACTTACCAAAAGAATTGAACAAAAATGACTTCCAGCAATAGTAATAAAGCCCACCAAAAATAATATTAAAGGCATTTTTATTTTATGATGCTTATAATCGGCTAACATTAAGCCACCACCAATAAACAACACGCTGGCGTATACCGCCAACTCAACCCAAACACTAAAGGTAATGTAATGCCCTACAACTGGCAATGCAATTACAAACACAGGCACTAACAAACAATGTATAGCGCACAAGCCCGTAAGCCATAAACCTGCTTTTCTAATAAAAGAGCTTTGTAAACCTGATGAAGTATTTCTAATCATTTATGCAACATTGTTGCAAATGTAAAACTTATTTCGGAATAAATAATTAGAAGTTTAAGATTTTATTGGCTTTTGCTTTTTCTTAAATTTATTTTTTAAGTTATTAAAAAACTTCTTCCTTTTTTCTTTTCTAAGATCTTTATCTTTTAAATCATCAAAAAACTGCTTCCGATTTTCTTTATTCTCTTCTTTACGCTTTTTTCTACCTTTTTTACGTCTCATCCTATCAGAATAAAAAACGTATTTAACCGAAAAATTAGTAGTTAACAAAGCATCCCATTCTTTAGCATTAATAGGGTCAACATTTTTAACCTTGTTAATTTCTGGCATAAAATCGGCAGTTACTACCAAAGGAAAAAAAGGCAACTTTACTTCTGCACCAATAATACCATTTAAACCGTATTTAAAGTTGTTTAAACTTTCTACAGTGCTTAAATTTTTAATGTTGGTGTGCCCACCAGCACCGGCAAACACATTAAAACCTTTAAACAAAATTTGTTTATGAAACCTTACAGTAGCAGTAATAATTGGTTCTTTATTTCGCCTTTCAGCAATTAAACCTAATGTAATTTTTGGTACTATACGTTGTTGAATAGTTATGCCGAGTGCATTACTATTTTTAGAAGTATGATACCGCAAGCCAGCTGCGGTTATATAGCTTTGGGCATTAGTTACAAGTGCGACTCCAACAATAAAAATTATGGAAGTTAAAAATCTGATAAACATAAAAGATAAAACGGTGTATTGATTATTTTATTTAATTATAATAATATAAATTTTTTAAAAACTTTTTGTAAAAAAAATTACTTATTTGGAATTATTAGTAGCATAAGTTGGTTATGGTGTAAAATGCTTGTGAGGCATTGTTTATTCACCAGTTAATTGCTTAAAGAGATGACAAAATTTATAAAAACAATCGAAAATTTGTGGAATGACCAACGCTCAGAATTTTCAAGTGAGGTTTCACAAAAAGAAAAGGAAGCTATTTTTGTAGAAATTGCAAAAAATGAGCAGCAAACACTACGTACCATTCTTTAAAAAAAGTAAAAGTTTTAAAAGAAAGGCTTAATCCACAAGGGTTGAGCCTTTTTTTTGTACAAAACATAACTATAAATGTATTGGATTTAAGTTTTACAGCGCCAACCTTTTTAAGAAATTGCTAACGGTTGCCATTAAAATATTGTAAACAAAACAAAGTATGTGCCACGTTTTCACGTAGTTTTGTATATGGATACATAATGAGTAGTTCATTTTTTTTGTAAACATTTCTTTTACAGAAACATTGTAAAATGTACAAAAGCATCTTAATAAAATACCTTTTTTAAAAATTTAATAAATAGATAAGATTTTTATGTTAAAATTTGTGTGTATAATAGTCAACTTACTAATCTCATTCAGCTTATTTTCACAAGTTCATATTAGTGAATATTCGGCCTCTAACCTTAATAGCTTTTATGATAGTTTTAGCAAAACAGAAGATTGGGTTGAACTACATAATTTAAGCGACGAAGCCATTGATATTGGCGGTTGGTATCTATCTGATAAAAATAGTAAACCCGAAAAATGGGAGATACCAGCTGAAACTATTATTGAAGCAAATGGATATTTAGTTTTTTGGTGTTCAGGCAGAGATACTGTAGTCAATAATATTATAACTGAAAATAAAAATGAATACCACACTAATTTTAAATTAACGCAAACTAGAAAAACCGATTCTTTATTATTTACCAATGCAGATAAAGATAATATAGATGCTATTGCTTTAAATTTAACTTTGGTAGAACACGCGCGACATAGAGCTATTGATGATTTTGATACTTGGGTAATTACCACTAAACCTACTTTAGGTACAGGGCATACTGGCGGTGAAGAATACGATTATTATACAAAAACACCAAGTTTTGATGTTGAAGCAGGCTTTTATGAAGATGAGCAAACGGTAACCATAACCAATAACGAACCCAACAATACTGTGCTTCGCTATACTATTGACGGTAATGACCCTACAACCGATTCGCCCATATATACAGAACCACTTAATATAAAAGAAACAACGGTAGTTAAAGCCAAAGCATTTAGCACGGTAACAAAAATATTACCTGGTAAAATTGAGTTTGCTACCTATTTTATTAACGAAACATTTACACTGCCTGTGTTTTCAGTAGCTGCTAAAGATGTTTTAGAATTAGCTGGTGGAGAAGGAGATTTAATTCCGATAGGTTCTCTTGAATATTTTGATAATAGTAAAGAAAGAGTGGCAACCTCTTATGGCAGTCTTAATAGACACGGACAAGACTCTTGGGTATTGCCACACCGAAGCATTGATTGGATTTCAAGAGATGAAATGGGCTATTCAAAAGCAGTAGATGCACCACTATTTTCTTACTCTAAAAGAGATGAATATCAAAAATTTATGTTTAGAAATTCAGGAGATGATAATTACCCAGCACTTCCTGATAAAGAACACCAAGGTAGCACACATATTAGAGACGAATATGTACAAACACTAGCAGAACAGGGCGACATGAATTTGGATTTAAGAGCAGTAGAGCGTGTTATTCTTTTCTTAAATGGCCAATATTGGGGCTTGTATGGCATGCGTGAGCGAGCTGTTGACCACGATTATACAGACGAATATTACGACCAAGGCAAATACGACTTACAATATTTATCTACCTGGGGAACAACAGAAATTGAATATGGCGGAAGGAAAGCCAAGCAAGATTGGGAAAGTATTCGGGACTTTATTTTAGATAACGATATGAGTGATAAAGATAATTATCAAATAGCCGAAGATAGTATAAACATGGTAAGCCTAATTGATTATATGGTAATGAACCTTGCAGTAGTAGCTTCCGATTGGTTAAATTACAACACCGGTTGGTGGCGCGGGCTTAACGAAAAAGGCGATCATAAAAAATGGGGTTACATTTTATGGGATTTAGATGCCACCTTCGATTACTATATTAATTATACAGAAATACCCAACACTCAACCAGATGCAAAGCCCTGCGATTTAGAAGTGATATCAGACTTTATGGATGACTTTTTTACAAATTATGATTATGAAAACGAATATTATTTAGAACCTTATGTTTATTATGGAGATACTATATATTTTGGTGATGATTGTAAAACAATTGAAAACGGAACAAGTCCATACGAATCAAGTGATAGCCTTTATACCTTAACCGTATATTTAGATCAATATTGCTGTGAAAACACTTGGGATGGCACGTGTCAACAACTTTATAACGATTTAAAAGCTGGTATCTCTTTTGTAAAACCTCCTGCCGAAGACGTAGGCAAGCACGAAAAAATATTTTTAAAACTGCTAGAAGAAAGTGAAACTTTTGAGCAACTATATTATAACCGCTATGCCGATTTAATGAATACAGTATTTAGTTGTGAAAATATGGATACTACTTTAAACAGCATGTTAGCCGTAATAGAGCCAGAAATGCCTCGACAAATAGAACGTTGGGGAGGCACACTAAGTGAGTGGAAAGCCAATGTAGATACCTTGAAAGATTTTATTAGCGAGCGATGCGAACTGTTAGATGATGGCATGTACCAATGTTATGAAGATTTAACCGAAATGCACAATATTGTATTATTAACAGAACCTGAAGGCATAGCAGAAATTGATTTTAATACCTTAGATATTGAAACTTTCCCGTGGAGTGGAAACTATTTTGGCGGTCTAGAAAACAAAATTAAAACGAAACCATTTGATGATAATTTACACGCTTTTAGCCATTGGAAAAACACAAATACCAATAATGTTATTGGCGACAGCTTAGAAAGAAAAACCACAATCACTTTAATAGAACCCGATACTTTAATAGCCGTTTATGATATGATTACTTCGGTAAACGAAATAAACACCAATCACAAATTCAACGTTTATCCAAACCCAGCCAAAAACTTTATTTTGTTAGATTTTAATTTAACAAAAAGAGCAAATGTGCACATCAGCTTACACTCTGTAGTTGGTAGCAAACTGGTCGATTTTGATACAAATAAACTATTGTCGGCAGGAAATCATACCCTACAATTTGATTTAACAAAACATCAAATTGCCAATGGCACTTATTTGTTATCTATAAGTATAGATGCTACTGTGCATCATAAAAAAATTACAATTATGTAGTAATTGTAACCGTGCTCATTAAATATTGATTAAAAAATTATATCGAAAAACCCGTCATCTTTAGCATTTTAAGATGACGGTTTTTGTTGAAACACAATTAATTACAGCAAATTGAAGCGGATATCTATATGTCGTGGCAGATACATTTACTCGCATTACTATTGTTAAAAAATACGAAATACACCGCTTCCTAAGTTTAAATCTATGTATATTTGTTACTATTGTTATTTGAGCTGTTAATGTATATACACAAAGAAGGTAAATTTTTTATTTCAGTAACCTTTATCATTCTCTTATTATTGAATGTTTTAGTTGTTGCTTTTTTTAAAGCTGGTTTAGTAATAGCTGTTGTTTCTTTACTAATTAGCATAGCAATATTGGGTTTTATTGTTTATTTTTTTAGGCTGCCATCTTATTCGTTTGCAGCAGTTAAAGACAACAAAATAACCTCACCAGCTAGTGGTAAAATAGTAGCTATTGAAACAGTAGATGAAAATGAGTATTTTAAAGACAAAAGAATACAAGTTTCTGTATTTATGTCACCAGCAAATGTTCATGTAAACTGGAGCCCAATTGATGGCATTGTGAAATATTTAAAATATCACCCTGGTAATTATTTAGTGGCTTGGCATCCAAAATCATCTACCGAAAATGAACGCTTTACAACGGTAATAGGTAATGAAGGCTTTGAAGTATTAGTTCGTCAAATTGCAGGCAAAGTAGCCCGTAAAATTGAAAATTATTTAAAAGAAGGCGAAGCGGTAATAAAAGGTAAAGAATTAGGTTTTATTAAATTTGGCTCTCGAGTTGATGTTTTTTTGCCACTTAATTCAAAAATAGAAGTTAATTTAAACGAAAAAGTAAATGTTGGCAAAACAATTATTGCCACAATTAATAAATAAATTAAATATTTAAGGTATGAAAAAATTATTAATCATTTTAGTTGCCTGCGCCACCGTAAGTTTAGGCTACGCGCAAGACGGCTTAAAAGTAGGAGCTAAAAAACAATGTACAGCAGCTCAAAAGGCATCATGTACCAAGTCTTCATTAGCAAAAACAGCTTCATTAGAAGCAGAAGGTTATGAAGTATCAAAATGTGCCAAATCAGGCAGTTTAACTGCTTCAAAAACCTGTAGTGCAAGTGGTAAAGTAACAACAGTTAAAACATGCGGTGCAAGTGGTAAAACTGTAAAAACTATTGCTGACAAAGAAGGTAACTTACTTACCAAAGAAGTAATAAGCGGTGAAGCAGTATCAAAAAATGCAGCTACTACCGATGAAAAAGCAAAAGAAGTTGCTGAAGATGGTGCTTTTAACTTTAATGCAGACGATTTAATGTTAGAAGGTTATACCGTAAAATCTTGTGCTTCTAGTGGCAGTACAACTGCAAAAAAATCTTGTTCAGCAAGTGGTAAAGTAACTAAAATTAAGCAATCAGCCGAAGGTGTAGTTACCAAAACTGTTGTAGATGCAGAAGGTGTTGTTTTATCAACTGAAGTATTACAAGATGTAAAAGAAGCAGCTGCTGAAGCAAAATTTGATTTTGCTAACTTAGAAGCAGATGGTTTCGAAATGAAAACTTGTGCTACAAGCGGTAGCAAAACAGCTAGTAAAACTTGCGGTACAAGTGGCAAAACTACAAACTACAAAAAATGTGGTACAAGTGGTAAAGTAACAAAAACAGTAAAAGACAAAGAAGGTAATGTAGTTTCAACTGAAGAATTAGGTGAAGCCTCAAACACTACCGAAAGCATGTTCGATTTTGCTAACTTAAAAGGTGATGGTTTCGAAATGAAATCTTGCGCTACAAGTGGTAACAAATATGCAAGCAAAGCTTGTTCTGCAAGTGGTAAAACTACTGGTTACAAAATGTGTGGTGCAAGCGGTACCGTAACCAAAACAATTACTGATAAAGAAGGCGAAGTTTTGTCATCTGAAATCGTTTCAAATGGAAAAGCAGATGTTGGTGAAGCATTAGAAATTTCAGCTACAAAAAAAGCTTGTTGTGCAAGTAAATCTGCCAAAAGTTGTACAGGTAAGTCTGCTAAATCTTCTGGTAATAAAACTACCGAAGGCAAATAGCATAAAATAATTCTATTCATAAAAAAGCGATAACATAATGTTGTCGCTTTTTTTTTGTCTACTAAAACCAAATTAGCTATGTGAAGCAAATTTCGTTTTAATATTGGCGATCTTTTCTTTAAAAATACGCGCCATAGCTGCTGGCTATGCCTAAATTTTCTTCCTCAATCTCACCAAATTAAATTTCAAATTTTTGTGTAACATCTTAAACTAAAATTGGTATAACTAAAATTGCAAAGGCCTTCCATACCAATAATTTTTTTGCCAATATCCAACATTCACGCTTAACAAAAAAAATTCAGTAAGCCTTTCTATCTCATTTGGCTCAATCAAAAAAAAATCAAATTATTATTTACTTAAAGGTTTTAGTGCTTCATAAAAGTTTATATTTCAACCTAGTATAGTGTAATTTATTTTTACATTTTTACTTTTTAAGTAATAATATCAATCTACCTTAACTAATTTTCTCCTTTAAAAAATCTATTTGTCTGCCAACATTACTTCAATAATTAAGGTAATTTTTTGCTCATTTTGTGTAAGATAATTACTAATAAATAAAGTAATTTCTACAGTAGATAACTAAGCTTAGGCACAACTTGTGTTTAAAAAATTAGAAATTTCAAGCGCCAATATTGCTTGTTGAATACGTAAGATATTCTCAAACTGCACTCTTTTTGCCCTATACTCAAAGTTATTCAGCTATACTTTTGCATCAACAAACGACCTAATTTTTTAATTAATCAATAAAATTTTTTTTAATGAACAAGATTACGAATTTAATTTTAAGTATTTTAATAACAGCTGTAATATGCACAAACAGTTGGGCACAATGGGATGAAAATCAAGGATATTACTTTCCTGATTTAGGCAAAAACTATGACCAACCTGATTTGGGTGGCGGTTTTTACATGCCCGATTTTGGCAAAAATTTAAATGCTCCAAATCTCGATGCAGCTTACTACCTTCCAAATTTAGGGCAAGGTTTTGACCAACCAAAATTAGGAGATGGCTTTTATGTGCCTGATTTAGGAAAAGGATTTAATAACCCAGCTTTAGGAGATGGTTATTATTTACCTAATATTGAAAACAATATTGGCGATGCTTTCTATTTACCAGAGTTAGGGAAGGGTTTTGATTTGCCTAATATTAATGACGGCTACTATTTACCAGATTTAGGACAAAATTTCAATAATAAAAACTTGGGTGGTGGTTTCTACTTGCCCGACCTTGACTTAGGTTTTAAGGGTTATGATGATTTTAATGTTCCTTTTGATGTTAAAGGCGGCTACTACCTGCCAGATTTAGGTAAAAACTTTGGTAATTTTGACTTAGGTGGCGGCTTTTATGTGCCAGAATTTGACAAAAACCAAAACGATTTATTTTATTTACCAGATTTTGGTAAAGGTTTCGACATACCAAAATTAGGTGACGGTTTTTATGTGCCAGACTTTGGTAAAAACAATAACTTCAACTTTGATTTTGAAGCTTTTATAGTGCCAGATTTAGGTAAAAAATTGGATATACCCAACCTTAATTATGGATATTTGTTACCCAATTTAGGTGATTTAATACCAAACAAAGGGTTTGATATGGGTTACTACCTACCAAACATAGATTTCGATAAAAATGATTTCGATTTCAACTTACCTAAAATTGGTGATGGTTTATATATTCCAAAATTAGGTGATATTTGTGATATTGTAAACATTGGTGATGGTATATACCTACCAGATTTAGCAAATAATATAAACCTTCCTGCTTTCGAAGATGCCTTCTATTTTCCAAAATTAGGCGATGGTTTTAATTTGCCTGAAATAGGTGGTGGTTATTTACTCCAAAATTTAGCCGGTAAAATTAATATTCCCGATCTTAGAGAAATCTTCTATTTTCCTGAAATAGGAAAAGGTTTTGACCTGCCAGATGTAAAAGACGGATTTTATTTCCCAGATCTTACTCCTATTTTTGGTCTTGATAAAATTGGCCCAAATCAAGATATATTAGGTGGTGGTTTCTTTCTTCCAGAATTAGGAAAAGGGTTTAACCTACCAGAAATTGGTGACGGCTTTTACCTACCTAATTTGGGTAAAGATTTTAACATTCCAAAAATAGATCAAGGCTTTTACTTCCCAGAATTAGGAAAAGGTTTTAACAATATTGATTTAGGAGCTGGCTACTACTTACAAGATTTAGGTGGCGCAATTGAAAAACCTCAATTTGGTGATGGCTTTTACTTTCCTGAAGTTGACAAAGCATACAATTATAATGGTTTAAATGATGCATATTACTTTCAAGATTTAGGAAAAGGTTTCGGTTATCCAGAAATTGGTGGCGGCTTTTATGCTCCAAACTTAGGTAAAAATTACAAAAATTTTGACTTAGGTGGTGGTTATCAATTTCCTAATTTAGCTATAAAAGGTTTGGCTAAAAAAGCAATTGAATTTCCTGATTTAGGCGAAGGGTACTACTTCCAAGATGAGAACGCTGGGTACTTTTTTCCATTAGATGAAATAAACAACGAAGCCGGAAAAAGAGACGATAAGTTTAAATTACCAAACTTAGGTAAAGGATTTGATATCCCTAATTTTAATAATTACCAAATTCCAGATTTTGGAGGCAAAAACTTTAATTTACCATTGCCTGTAAATCAAAAAGGATTTGATTTGAAAAACTTTAACTTACCACAGTTAGATTATAATTACGACTTACCAAAATTTGGGGGTGATTTTAATTTACCAAATCTTAACCAAAACGATAAATTTGAAAATGTTTATGGATTCAATAACATTAACATTGGACAAGATGGACAAGATGGGCAAGATGGACAAGTCTTTTTTGGAGAGTTTGACTTTGAAAACAATTTCAACTTTGATGATATGTTTGATATGGAAGACTTATACGGAGACTTTGATTTTAACAAATTGGATAATCTTTTAAATATAGATCAGCTTGGTCAGGCTTATGAAATACCTAATTTTGGTTACGATATAGATTTACCTAAATTAGGTGATGGTTTTTATTTACCAGACTTTGGTAACGCATTTGACTTACCAAACATAGGAGAAAAATTTAATATTCCAGATTTAAAAGGTCTAAACATTCCAGAGTTTAAAGACTTTGATTTCCCTTCAATACAATTAGACAAATTTGATTTCGATTTTGACTTTAGCAACCTTTGTCAAAATACTCCAATTCAAGTAGAAACTCCAATAGATGGAAGCGGAAACCCTATTCAAGTTGCACCTCAAGCAGAAATAGCTAAGGATATTAATTTTGATTTAGATTTCTTTTTAAGCGAAATTTTTGCTGCCGGCGATATTAAAATGAATTTAATGAACGATAATTTAGTATTGGAAGGATTGGATGCTGAACTAGCACAAATAATTACATTAATTAATGAGAATGGCGATGTGGTATTCGATTTTAATGTAGCAAATGGTGTTGAAGGTGTTGATGGTGTTGATGGTGTTGACGGTAAAGTTCAAATAATAGACGCTAATTACAACTTTGAATTTGTAAATATTGATTGGCAAAAAGACAATAAAAAAGCACGATTAGTTAGACGTATAGCTGATGTAGACGTAGAAGAAAATGATTGCACCTATACAGAACTAGCGTATGCTCCTCAAGTAAACAACATTGCAGCAAGTACAGCCCTTGTTAGCACACCTAATATATACACAGGCGTTGTATTAGAAATAAAAGAAAGTACAACAAATGAGTGGAAATCTATACAGGTAGCTGCTAATGGTGCGGCCTTACTAAGCCAATTAAAAGGTTGTACCAAATATGATATTAGAAATACCTTTAGCTGCGTTAATGGTAAAATAGTATCAGATATTGTGACATTTGAAACCGAAGGGTGCGATAATTTATGTGATAGTGAAATTGTTCAATTAAACCAACTAGCCACCTTTGGTAATGGTGTAGTTTTAAATTGGGATGCTTTACCTGGAAAGTCCTATCAACTAACATACAAGGCTACTGATCAAAATGAATGGAATACTTACAATACCAGAAGTTCAATTGCCTTATTGTTTGGCTTAAAAAGTTGCTCCACCTACGAATTTAAAGTAAGTGTAGTTTGTGAAGCCAATTTTTTAAGTGTAGAAAGTAATATGATTACACTAGAAACAAGTAATTGTAGATTAGGTTCTGATTTGTTAGAAAATGTAGACTTGGCAGTTTACCCAACAATTGCTAAAGACCATATAGGTATTGTTGTAAATGATGTAGACAATATTTCAGAATTAAACATTTATAACTTAGCTGGTAATTTAGTAAAAACTGTAAATCCGAATGAAACCAATGTTTCAATCAGCGATTTATCAAATGGTGTTTACGTAGTTACCGCCATAGTAGGTGATAAGATTTTAACAGATAGATTTATCAAAAAATAAATAGTAATAGCATAACAAGCTAACATTAAAATAAATGTGCGTAGTTTTAACTACGCACATTTTTTTTTCAAAACTGAAAACATTTTTTGAAGACTTATAAGAAATTTAAAAACCTCACCAGAGGCAAATAAATGTGGGGCAACTGCATTACAGATAACAGTAAGAAAGGAATAAAGACTTTAAAAATAAGAAAGGTTTAAGACAGGCAGCACTTACCACTTTATATTTACGTATTAAAATTTACGTTTAACCAAAAATAAAAACGTAATTTTGCTATTCGTAAAACAAAAAACCTACTTTTTTTTAAAATATTTGAAATAATGAATCAGTTAGATATTCCGCTACTTAAAAAAATCTGTGAAACACCAGGTACTTCAGGCTTTGAAAATGCTATAAGAAATGTTGTAATAAAAACCGTTAAACCTTTGTGCGATGAAGTTAGCATAGATGCAATGGGCAATGTAATTGCCTTTAAAAAAGGCAAAACCGATAAAAAACTGATGATACCAGCCCACATGGACGAAATTGGTTTTATTGTAAAACATGTTGACGAACAAGGTTTTATAAAAGTTAACCCAATTGGCGGCTTCGATCCTAAAACATTAACCGCCCAAAGGGTAATGATACACGGTAAAAAAAATGTTATGGGGGTGTTTGGTAGTAAGCCTGTTCATATAATGAATGCGGAAGAAAGAAAAAAACCGTTATCAATATCAAATTTTTACATAGAAACAGGTTACCCTGGTGAAGAAGTAAAAAAAATGATTGAAGTAGGGGACTCAATTACTCGCCACCAACCACTTATTGAAATGGGAGATTGTGTGAACTGCAAATCTTTGGATAACCGAATTTCAGTATACATTTTAATTGAAATGTTAAAAGCATTAGAACAGCCAGCTTACGATACTTATGCTGTATTTACTACGCAAGAAGAAGTAGGTGTTAGAGGAGCTTTTTTAGCTGCACATAAAATCAATCCTCATTTTTGTATAAACTTAGATACCACTATTGCTTTTGATAGCCCAGGGGCAAAGCCAGAAGAATCTATCACAGAATTAGGTAAAGGGGCAGGTATAAAACTAATGGATAGCTCTGTAATTTGTGATTATAGAATGATAAACTTTATAAAAACAACTGCAGCAAAACATAAGATTAAGTGGCAACCCGAAATATTAGATAAAGGAGGTACAGATACAGCTGCCGTTCAACGTATTGCAGTTGATGGTGCTGTTTGCGGTGGTATTTCTATACCAACACGTAACATACACCAATCGGTAGAAATGGTACACAAAGAAGACACCATTAATGCAACTAAACTTTTATTGGCCTGCGTTAATGACATTGATGCACATAATTGGGATCATCATTAAACAATTTTTATAGTACAGCAAAAAATAATAAACCGACCATTAGCCTATTCTTCTTTTTTTACAAAAAGATGTTTTGCAATTTGCTTTGATACTATTAAATCTTTTTCATCATTTAGTAGTATGTTCATACTTTCATCAAAAGCATATATTTCAATTATTTTTAATTTGGAGCCGAGGGCAATATTCACTCTATCTAAATAATGTAAAAAGTCGGTACTGTGTTCAGCTACTCCAACTAATACAGCTTCCTCATTTTTTTCTAAATCTATTAATTTTTGGGTAGTAATGTAATCTATATGTCCGGTTGAGTCGGGTATAGGGTCACCATGCGGATCAACTTTTGGGTATTCTAAATAATGATCTAAGCGTTCGGTTAAAGCTTCACTTTGCACATGCTCTAGCTGATCTGCCAAATAATGTACTTCATCCCAATTAAAGTTTAGCTTTTCTACCAAAAAAACTTCCCAAAGCCGATGCCGTCTTATTAAAGTTTTGGCAATTTCGTTACCACTACCAGTAAGTTTTGAACCTGTATAAGGAATGTAGTCAACATAGCCTTTGGTGGCTAATTTCTTTACCATATCAGTAACCGATGCTGCCGAAGTTTGTTTGGCATCAGCAATAGCATTAGTGGCAATGTGGCCCGCCTTATTTTCAGAAAGTTTAAAAATTTCTTTGATATAATTTTCTTCAGTTTGTGAAAGCACTTGGTAAATATCGTACTAAAAAATGTGCTTAACAAGTTTTTTGAACCAGTAAGATAACGTTTTACTTTACCTAAAGATGCAAAATGAAATTAAATTTTAAATATACTTTTGCATCAAACTAAAGGATTAACATAAGTAATAACCAGTATTGCTATAATAATTTAAGGAATGAGAGAAAAATAAATTTATGTGCAGTATTTGCAATTTTTTGTTATCCTACGTTAGAAAAGCCTTGGCTTGAGGCTATCGGGATCGTCAATTAAAAAAAATGCTTTATTATAATTGATAAATTTATTATCTCATTATTTGTAAACAATTTTTAATTTTTAACTATGAATTTATTATACAATAAAAGCATATTAGTATTGCTTTTATGGGTTGGTGGTACATTTTTAGCAAATTCACAAGGGCTATTAAACCCTCAAGCTATTGGTAAGTTTTTAAATGGCAATTTGCCGGCAAGCACACCTAATGGAGTGCAGGGTTTGCCAATTGCGCCAGTATTGCTTTCTCAAACTGGTGCATTTTCTAATTTAACTAATATGACTCCTTCAGATGGCGTTATTCCTTATGATATGATTGAGCCATTTTGGTCGGATGGTGCACAAAAGTTTAGATGGATGGCAATACCCAATGATGGAAATCACAATACTTCAGCAGAACAGATTATTTTTTCTAATACCGAGCCTTGGATATTTCCTGTTGGTGCAGTATTGATAAAACACTTTGAGTTAGGAGGTAAAAAATTGGAAACCCGTTTTGAAGTAAAAGGTGATGACGGCCAGTATTATTACTTAACTTATAAATGGAATACTAACCAAACAGATGCCGAATTGTTGACTGCCTCAATTACTGAACAAGTAAGTGTTAATGGACAAACGCAAAATTGGCAGTACTTATCTGCTGATAAATGTGTGGATTGTCATACCAGTTTTGCTGGCAATGTGTTGGGCCCCAAAACTCGTCAACTGAACAAAGCCATACTTTATCCTAATACTCAAATTTTGGCTAACCAGTTGGTCACTTTAAGTTATCTCGGCATCATACCAGAAAATATTACCGATGCCAATGCAAGCAACTATATGACATTGGCGGCTCAAGATGATACCAATTATGATTTACAATATCGAGCCCGATCTTATATAGATGCGAACTGTTCTAGCTGCCACCAGCCCGGCAGTAATAATATTGGGCAGTTTGATGCGCGCTTTAATACGCCCATAGAAAATCAAAATATAATTAACGGGGCTATTACTTACGATGAAGGTATACCAAATGCCGAAGTTATAATACCAATGGATGTTGACCATTCTATGATGCATTTTAGAATGAACTCTTTAGCAACGGGTGTGGCAATGCCACCCTTAGCTAAAGATGTAGTTGATAAAGCGGGTGTACAATTAATTGAAGATTGGATAAACAGCTTACAACCAATGGTTAACAATACGCCAACTGCACTTGCCGAGGCTAATATTAGTTATGGCTTTGTACCAATGGCTGTTCAGTTTAGTGGTAGTAATTCAATTAACCCTAATGGCAATACTTTAAGCTACCAATGGAGTTTTGGTGATGGTACTACTGCAAATGGTGAAAATGTAAACCACACCTACAACTTTGCCGGAGAATATACCGTTACGCTAACGGTTAGTAATGGAATAGAAAGTGACTCAAACAGCATTATAATAACGGCCAATAATGGTAACCCAGGTTCAAATACGGTAAATTTTGTAGATCGTACTTCCTTATTAAACACAGCAAACACAAGTGGTGTTTCTATTGCTATTGCCGATATGAATGGTGATGGGAAAGACGACATTGTACGCTTTAACGATGCAACTTATTTAAACATTCAATATCAAAATAATTCAAATCAAACATTTACCGAACACAACCATGGAACGGTGAGTGGAGATAGACAATGGGGAATGTGTATTGCAGATTTTGATAACAATGGCTACAACGATTTAATGAGTGGTGGTGCTTATGATGGTTTAAAAATTTATAGTAATAATAACGGTTTCAATAATTATGCACAAACTCCACTTACTAACGGTAATATATTTTTACAAGGCGCTAACTTTGCCGATATTGATAACGATGGTTGGGTAGATGTTTTTGCTTGTCACGATGATGCCGAAGCAAGAGCTTATCGCAATAATAGCAATGGATCATTTAGTTATGATGCCGATTTAATTAGTACAGAAACTACACCTTTAAGTGATAACTCAGGCAATTACGCCAGCATTTGGACGGATTATGATAACGATGGTGATTTAGACCTCTACATCTCTAAATGCAGAGGTGGGGTATCTTCACCTTCCGATCCGAGAAGAATTAATATGCTTTGGCAAAATGATGGCAATAATAATTATACCGAGGTAGCCGCCCAAGCTAACTTAAAAATAGGCGCACAAACTTGGCTAACCGATTTTGGAGATATTGATAATGATGGCGATATGGATGCCTTAGTTATTAACCACTACGAAAACAGTCAGTTGATGCGCAATAATGGCAACGGAACATTCACAGATATTTCTTTAGGAAGCGGAATATTACCAGCATTAAACCCAAGCGATTACAGAGGTTTGCAAGCCTTTTTTAGAGATTTTAATAATGATGGTTTTGTTGACATTATTGCAACAGGAAACGCACATTTTTTATTTTATAATAACGGTGATGGAACTTTTACAGAAGCACCAAACCCATTTAACTCAAACAATATTCACTCCGCAGCTGTAGGAGATTTAAATAATGATGGTTTTGTAGATATATATGCTGGTTATGCTATGGAGTTTAACACGCCAACTAACATCACCGATAAACTATGGATTAATGAAGGCAACACCAACAACTTTATAGCAATTAACTTAAAAGGAACACAAAGCAATATAAACGGTATTGGTGCCAGAATTGAAGTGCACGGCTCGTGGGGCATACAAATAAGAGAAGTAAGATCGGGTGAAGGCTATGGTGTGATGAATTCTTTAACAAAATATGTTGGATTAGGACAAGCTAATACCATATCAAAAGTAGTAGTAAAATGGCCATCAGGTATAGTTGATGAGGTTATAAACCCATCTCCCAATCAATTTTTAACTATTGATGAAGGCAGCGGAATTTGTGATGACGATGATAATGATGGCGTATGTAATGCAGCTGACCAATGCCCCGGCTTTAACGATTTAACTGATTTAGATAACAATGGAATACCAGATGGCTGTGATATTGATTGCAATTGTCAAACTCAAAACACCACAAATAGACAATATAACATACAAACTGGTAGTGATGATGCCGAAGAATTACAATCAGGTATAATGGATTTAACCTCAGGCGATTTAGATATGGTTTACGACGACGATGATTTAAGTAATGCTATAAAAATCGGTTTAAGATATCAGAACATCAATATTCCACAAGGAGCAAGTATTGTTTCAGCTCAATTAAAGTTTCAGGCAGACGAGGTTTCCACAACTGCTGCTACCTTCAGTATTTTAATTGAAGCTAATGTAAACCCATCAACCTATAGTACAGCCAATAATAATATATCACAAAGAAGCTATTATCCAACAGCTATTAATTGGAATAGTGTGCCCACATGGAGCACAGTTGGTGAAGCAGCTGCTCCACAAACCACGGTAGATATTTCAAGTTTGCTCAATTTAGTTATAAACGATCCTAATTGGAATACTGGTAATGCATTAGCACTAAAAATTGAAGGTAGTGGTTATAGAACTGCAGAATCTTTTGAAGGAAATTTAACAGGACCTATTCTATCTATTCAATATACAACAGATTGTGCAGACCTCGATAATGATGGTGTTACAGATATTTGTGATGCTTGCCCAAATTTTGATGACAATTTAATAGGAACTGCTTGTGATGATAGTAACGCCTGCACAACAGGTGAAATTTATGATTCAAATTGTAATTGTTCGGGTGGTATTTTATCAGATACAGACTTTGATGGCGTATGCGATGCCAATGATCCAAGTCCAAACGATCCGTGTATTCCAAATAATTGTCCGGTTTGTGAAGAGATAACCTTAACAGTCACATTTGATAATTATCCAGAAGAAAACAGTTGGGCTATATTCGATAATAATAGAGTAAATATAGCCTCTGGTGGCACCTATAATAACATGCCAGATGGCTCAACTGCAGCTTTTGTAAATTGTTTATTACCAGGATGCTATGATTTAGAATTTTACGACCTACGCAACGATGGAATTTGTTGCAGATACGGAAATGGCGCATTTAATTTAACTAATAGCTATGGTGAAATTTTAGGAAGTGGTAGTGAATTTAACGATGTTATAGTAATAAACTTTTGTTTAGATAATACACAATGCGACACAGCAGGCGAACCTTGCGATGATGGAGATGCCTGCACAACAGGCGAAATTTATAATGGTACTTGCGACTGCGTAAGTGGAATTTTTGTAGATTCAGACAATGATGGTATTTGTGATTCAAATGATGTTTGCGATAATTTTGATGATAACTTAATCGGAACAGCATGTGACGATGGCGATTTATGTACAGCCGGCGAAACCTACAATACCAACTGCGAATGTTCAGGTGGAGTTTTTGCCGACGATGATAATGATGGTATTTGCAATGGATATGATATATGTTCAAACCTTAACGACAACTTAATTGGTACAATATGTGATGATGGAGATGTTTGTACAGCAGGCGAAAAGTATGATATTAACTGCAATTGCAGCGGTGGTACTTTTACAGATGCCGATAATGACGGTATTTGCGATGCAGAAGAGGCTTGCAAAGAACATGACATAGTTAACAACAATAGTATCATTAATTCTGATATAATAGTGGCTAACTTTATTGAAAACAATGGCAAAATAGAAACACTAGCAAATGTTAAATTTAAAGCTGGTAATTATGTAGAATTGAGTAACGATTTTGAAGTTGATAAATACACCAACTTCGAAATTATGATTGAAGAATGTAACCCGTAAAAATATTACACAATTTTATTAATGTTATCCATCAATTGTTTAGTTTTTGGAAGAGGCTGAATACCATAAGCCTCTTTCAAAACTTTACAACAAACATTAAAAGTTTTAATAGCTTGAGGGCGATTGCCATTTATAAAGTAAGCTTTCATTAAAATGCGGTAAGCACTTTCCCAACAGCTATCAATAGCTAAAGCATTTTGAGCCAAGCGTATACTTTCATTCGCATTTTGTTTCAGCTCAATTTCTGCTAAGGTAACAAAAGTGTTAATGGCTAAAACTTGCATACGTTCTCGTTCTTCACTACTCCAATCTTCGTAAATGCGGTTAGGCAAGTAAATACCTTTATACAAATTGGTAGCCTTTTCATAAACTACTTTGCTAAGCTTTTTATCTTTATAAAACAGTTTATTACCTATGGTAGCGTATTGTTCTAAAGCTTCAACATCAATCCAAATTTTAGCCAAATTTAAAGCGTAAGCCGACCCCTGTCGAATAACAAACTCAGGTTCGGTGCGAGCTTTTCGGTTGGGTTCTAATACTTTATTAATGCCATGTAAAGCCACTTTAAAATCTTTATCACCGCCATCTTCATCCCACAATCGATTAATTATTTGCTCCTTATGTAAAGCATTTCTATGTCGGTTAGAAATTAAAAATTGAAACAGTTGAATAGTTTTTTCACGCCCCCACGCCTTAGCACTCACCTTACTACCATTAACAGTTGTAGCAAAGCCGCCTAATGTTTGCACGCCTACAATGGCATTATTTTTATGCTCATTTAATTGATTTAATTGTTCAGCTAAAGCGGCCATTACAACTATTTCTTTTTAGCTATTTTATCTACTTTTTTATGAAGGCTCTTCATATCATTTTGTAGCGTTTCAATACTGTTAATTAGGCCTTTATAATCATTTTTTGATGCCGTGCGCCAATCATCAATTCCAACACGAGTAGAAATTTCATCACCCAAAACACTCATCTGTTCTTGTATTTGATCTTGAATTTGGCTCACCTGTTTTTTCGGATCTTTAATAGTATCCAAAATCATTTTAGGGCCAGTTTGCGCCACCCGTTTCCATATATCAAAACTTTTAGAAATTAAGCCCGCCCGCTCATTTTCTGGTTTTCCTGCTGTAGCTGCTTCGGTTAGCAATTGCAGTTTACTTTGCATAAAAGATAAAGCATCTTTAAACTCCGTAAAATTTATTTCTTCATTGCCCTGTACGTGCGAAATTTTACCACGCCATTGCACATTACTCTTCCCATCCTCTTCAAAAAGTTGCTGCGTAAAGCGTACCATAAAAGATGCAGTTTGATCTGTTTTTTTCGCCATTAATATTTTTTTATGATGTGAAGATAAGTAAAGATGAGGTAATAAAATTTATTGAAGCTTTAAGCTAATAGCACCACTAAAGTATTATCGCCGCTTGTAAAGTTGCATTTTAACGCCTCGTTTTACCAACGATTTTTGTAAAACAAATTTTTCACTTTTTAATAAAGCTATTTCTTCTACACTAAAATCATTACAAACATTACTGTAAAGTAAGTAAGTACTTTGGTTAAATTTACGTTGGTGTAATGCAAATTGATTTTTGTTGTTACTAAAATTAGTATAGTAACTACTATTATATATTGGAAACCCCGTAGCCACTAAATTGTAATTAATATTAGTATCATCTAAAAAATCCATCATTTCTTTGCGTAATTTAAAGTAAGGTATATGCGCTAAAGAGGCATCCCAACCTTGGGTAATCCTGTCAGGGTAAATCCAAAAATGTCCGCTAATTAAGCTTACAACAACAATCGCAAAAATAAAAAAATTTTTCTTTTTTGTAAGATGGTTTGAAAATAGATGTACCGCCAATATAGAAGTTAATAAAAAGCAAACCATAAAATAACGATGCATGAGAGGGTTAGTTCTAAGGCATAAAATAAAGCCCAACAAAGCCAATGGGCATACACACCAATACAGTAATATTTTTGTTTTTAGTTGGATCGTTTTCCGCTTCCAAATTACAAAAAACAACATAAAAAAAATGAAGCCGAATAAAATTACTCGTCCAAAATCTAAAACAAGCCAAACTACAAATTTTACATTGTTAAGCATTTGGCTTATGCTAGCCAATTTGTGATGTGCCGCCCAGGGCGAACCTTCTCTTATTAATAAATAACCAGTTTGTTGGTAATGTAATACTGCCCAAAGTATAAAAAAAGCTGCTGAAAATAAATATGGTAAAATAAGCTTTAACTGTATTTTTTGATGTTGATGATAATTAAAAATTAGTTGATTGATAAACAGTAAAAAAACCAAAATGGCTCCTCTTACACTAAGCATAGCCAGTATAATAGTAAGCAAAATAAGTAAATATTTCTTATCGTAAATGATGCTGTATAAACTACCTATAAAACCCATTACCACCAAAACATCGGGCGAAGCCATGGTACTTTGGGCCAAATAGGTTGGCTCTAACCAAAGCAATAACATAGCTACCCATAAATACGAATTTGAAATAAAATAGGCGGCCACTTTTAAATAAAACCAAGCTGAAGCAATTAAAATAGGTAAACACAACAAATGGTTTACCCATAAACTTTTGCCCAAAATTTGCCAACCCGCAGTAATGTACCAAGCCCATAATGGCCCATAGCCAGTATCAATACTAACTGGTAGTGGTAAGGCAAAAAAACCGTTTCGAAAAAAATGATCGGGTATTTTTGAACTGAATAAAATATTATCGTAAAAAAGAGGAAGCTGATAACTAAAAAGAAATAACAGCAAGTAAAATAACAAGCACAAAGCAAAGCAGATGTTGAAACTGTTTTTCAATTGTAAATATTTTAAGCTAAAATTATAATTTCAAATATAGCATTAATTTATAGCAGCGTTTGCTGATTTGTGTATTATGTTTTGGTGCTATTAGCATGCTTAGATGTTTGTAGATGATAGCGCACTAACATTGCATATATGTGTGGGCAAAGTAATTGAATTAGCCTTGATGGCAGCGGTATCCTTTTTGTTTTTTAGTGGGTTTTTAAACCCGCTGAAAAACAAAAAGATTTAGCGGAAAGCGGGACTGCCCTTTCAACAAAGCGCAAGGGTTCGTTTTCTAATTAGTAATATATGTTGTTTTAAAGGCTTTTACTTTTTTACTCGGCAAGATTTGCAATCTCGTCACATCTTTTTAAATAAACAATGCCAGCATTTGCAATGCGATTCAGCTTTAGTTAAGCAACGCTACTTTTATCGCTCCCATTTCTTCGAATTATTTGCAAGCACTTGAATAGACATAACCTTCCGTATAAACCGTCTTCATCTTCTATTTTGTAGCTTTCTGCCACTGGGTGTTAGGGTATTTGGGTGTAAAAAAAACATTGGTGGTAGCTTTTCACATTGAAAATGCATACGTTAGTTTTTAAAAATGTATTATTTGAAGCGAAACCCTCAACATCAAAAAACCACCCGGCTGGCTTTCCGCTAAATCTTTTTATCTGCTGCGCCACAAGCCCCCGAGGCATCAAAAGGATACCGCTAAACACCCCAATTCAGGCTATTTTGGGAGACTTCGGTGCTTCGTTGCTGCTTTCAAGGGCTTTTTTTGTGCGTTGCAAACGCACTTCTCAGGCATTCTCGTTGCAAACGAGGGGAGGTTGGGGCTTTGGCTTGCTCTAAAGCGGATGCTTCTACAATTGCTTCGCTGTGTAACGTTTTTTAATTTTTTTCATTTAATGCCAGCATATTATTAACTCATTTTTTTTCCAATAAATTAAATTATACTTTAGCGTAATACATAAAGAAATTAACAGCTTGTGGATAGTGTATAGTTTTGCATAGCGCAAAAACTTATTTTCTATAAAAATCAATTATTAGGCTTGAAAATCTTATAAAATAATTGATTTAAATAACTTTGGTGGCCAGATTTTTGATGCATAAAGAAAAGAGATATTAGAGTGAAATTCTAATCATCAATAATTTCAGCATCTTCATATATTTCAGAGTTTTCCTTATTTTGATTTGCACTATTTTTATTTCCAAAATAGTATCCTATTAACAAGGTAAGTATGTGTGTTATTGAACCAATAAGAAATTTCAGATAATCTCCATGCCCGTAAATTAGACAGAAAATTGAAAAGCATAATACTATTGCTAATATAAATATACCATATCTTAAAAGTTGTGCTCTATCTTTTCTTCTTTCATCGGGTGCTTTTGTTAATAATTTCTCTTGCACTGAAATGCTTTGCTTGGCAATTTCTGTTTGACTTTTTATATGTTGTTTTTGAACTTCTGTTTTACTCTTTTCAACAGAAATTTGTTCTTTTTGAACTTCTAAAAATTCTCTTATTAAGCTTTGATCTATAGATTTGTTATCTTTATTGTTATTACTATTTTTGTTGTTACTCATAAAAAACAACAAATTTTCCTAATGAATTGGAACCTAATTTTGGAGTTTTGTATTTAGAACGAACGATATTTTTAGTTTTTGAGATTCTTAAAAATTTTTTTGGACTAACGACTGCACATTTATAGCGACATATTTTCACTGTAGATTTTTTTGAGAATTTGATTGTTGAAGCCATATAATTGATGTTAAGTTGATTTATAACGAATTGATGTCAATAAATAATACGTTTCTTCTTTTTAAAATGTTATTTTTAATAAAAAAGTTCAAATTTTATAACAAAAGTAGCATTTATCCACAAATGTTGTTAGTAACTTTGCTTTTATTTTTAAGATAAAGAAGTTTTAGTTGACTCTTTGGCTAATTCCTATTTTGAGGTGCTAAGTGGATCTTTAGGCGGTAGAAGAAGTAATCCCCAACCTCGTCCTTATTTGCAACAAGAATGCTTGAGCAGTGCGTTTGCAAGGCACAAAAAAACACTCAAAAAAACTTTGCAACGAAGAACCGAAGCTTCCATTCTAAACCCGATAGTAGCGGTTATACCTTTTGCGGCGCAGGCCTTGCAGCGTTGGCAAAAATGGTATTTGAGTGGATAGCGGGACTGCCCTTTCTACAAAGCACAAGGGTTCCTTTTCTAATAATTAATACAAGTAATTTTAAAGGCTTTTACTTTTTTTATCGGCGAGATTTGCAGTTACCTTATCTTCTTCAATTCGATAAATAATTTTATAATTTCCTTCAACAAGATAGCGATGCCCTAAACCTAAATCATTTAATTGTTCTTCCACTGCGGCCATTCGTGGAAATTTCTATAAATATAATATGCTTTTTTCTATAGAAGTTTTAATACGAAAAGCAACTGCTGGTAAATCTTTGTCACAATAATAATTGAAGATTTGTCTTAAACGCTTCTTTGCATTCGCTGTAACAACAATATTCACACATTCCAATTTTCTTTCATCATGTCTCGAATTGGAGTTACCTTTCCTTCGACAATATCGCGTTCAGCATCAAATGCACGTTGGTGGAGTTCTTCTACCGATAATGGTGTTATGTCAGCTTCTTCCTCTTTCAAAGCTTTAATCTGCTGGATAACCTCTGTGTCTTGCAGTTGAATCAGCCACTCAATAAGCTGTAGTTTTTCTGCTTGAAGGTTTACCATGATATCCTTTTTTACAATGATACGAAGATTTCTGCAACCTTTTTGGCTATGCATTCAGCTAAGGCATCAAATCAAGCGAGGACAAAACAATTCGTTCTGGAATGTCAAATCTCCTGAAATCTCTAAGGTTATTGGTAGCATAGTAATGTTGATTTCAATCAATCAAACGAGGATAGAAGCGAAACCCTCAACATCAAACAAACACCCGTATAGCTTTCCGCTAAATCTTTTTATCTGCTGCGCCACAAGCCCCCGAGGCATCAAAAGGATACCGCTAAACACCCCAATTCAGGCTATTTTGGGAGACTTCGGTGCTTCGTTGCAAGTTTCATTAGCTTTTTTTGTGCGTTGCAAATGTACTGCTGAAGTATGGTCTGTTAAAAAAGCTCCTTTTTTTAAAAAAGTAATTGAGATGTCTGAAAGTTTCCTCAAATATTGAACTCACTATGCCTTCAAAAACCTTTTTAAACAGCCCTATAAGGTGGACATTTATTTATATCTGCAACTTTTCTTATTAAAAAAAGTATAAATAACAAATATACTACTTCAATAAAATATTAAATATAAAAAATGAAACAGATAAAGGCTTTATTATACATATTTTTGTCTCTTTTTAGCGTGCATTTGCTTGCCCAACCTATGCCAAACAAAAAAGTACCTCAAATTCCAGGCTACAAAAAAGGAGAAATCATTATTAAACTAAAAGAAAACGCTCAAAATGCTGCTCGAAAAAAAAGTGATCCCTTAAATGTAGGCATAGATGCCTTACATTTAATATGCAAACAAATTGGTGAATATAAGGTGGAACAATTTGGGGAAAATTTGAAACAACCAGCTTTTAAAAGAAGCAATCGACCAAATATTAGCAATATTTTAACTTTAAAATATAGTCAAGATATTGAAATGGAAAGCTCAATTAAAAAACTATTGGAAACTGGTTATGTGGAGTATGCCGAACCTAATTATATCGGCACGCACGATTCAGCTTCGGATAATACTCAAATGTTGCTGCCAAATGATTATAGTAATATGCTATATTGGGCATATAATGATGGTACATATATTGGCACAAAACCAACTAATCCTGCCTCGGTAGTAGATGCGGATATTGATGCCGTAGAGGCTTGGGATATCACTACAGGAAGCCCTAATATTATTGTTGCTTTTTTAGATAGTGGCATTGACCCCACCAACCAAGAGTTTGCAGGAAGAATAGTGCCAGGTTATGATTTTGTAAATGAAGATGCTGACCCAGCGGACGACCATAGCCACGGCACCAATGTTACAGGTTTAGCTACTATGACAGGCAACAACAATTTTGGGTTGGTCGGTGTTGATTGGCAATGCAAAATTATGCCGGTTAAAGTATTAAACGCAAATAATGGTATTACAAATAGTAGTGATGTTGCCGAAGGTTTGTATTACGCTGTTGATAATGGAGCAAGGATAATAAACATGTCATTAGGCTTTAACAATAGTAATCAAACTTTACAATCTGCTATACAATATGCCTATAATAACAATGTAACTGTTATTGCTTCTATGGGTAATTTAGATGCATTTATAGATAGATACCCAGCATCTTACCCAGAAACCATAGCTGTAGGAGCAACTGATTTAAATGATCACCGGGTTAATAGAATCTCAACAGATAATTCTTGGGGTAGTAACTATGGAAATCATATAGACTTGTGTGCTCCAGGAAACTCTATGGTAAGTGCAAGGCATGATAATAATCAGTCATTCACCTGGTGGAAAGGTGGAACTTCACAAGCCACCCCATTAGTTACTGGCACTGCCAGCCTTTTGTTAAGTATTGATTCAACTTTAGCACCAGAAGAAATAAGAACTATTTTAAGAAATACAGCAGAAGACCAGATAGGTAATCCATTAGAAGATACTCCTGGATTTGATGTTTACCACGGTGCTGGTAGATTAAATGCTCACCAAGCTTTGTTATCTATCAACCCTTGCACAGTAAGTTCGGTTTGTGATGATGGCGATATTTGTACCATAGGTGAAACCTATGACCAAAATTGTATATGTAACGGTGGCTTGCCTTTACTTGATACGGATAACGATGGAGTTTGTGATTTAATGGATGTTTGCGCCGGTGCCGATGACACTTTAGACGACGATGATGATGGTGTTTGCAATGCTAATGATATTTGTGCTAACGGCAACGACAATATTGACAGAAATAATAATGGAACACCTGACGCTTGTGATGCTTGCCCAATTTACAATTTTAATGATTATACCGTTTTGTCTTTTTACGCTGGTCAGGATTTTGGCACTCAACAAATACAAGATGGAGGAGCTACTTTATATATGATGGGTAATGCTTGGAAAGCCATAGATATTAATTATACCGTTACGCCTCAAAGTGTGCTTACCTTTGATTTCAAAAGTACAGCAGAAGGCGAAATTCATGAAATTGCTTTTGATAACGATTTGCTCTTTGCTCCCGTTCATAGAGCGGCAGTTTATGGCAATCAAGGTTATGCCGGCACCTTAACAAATGCATCGTACAATGGTTCGGGCAACTGGCAGTCATTTGCTATAAATTTAGGAACTCAATTTACAGGTACATTTCAGTATTTAGTTTTAACTGCCGACGATGATGCCAACGCTGCTGGTAATTCCTATTTCAGAAACATAACAATATTTGAAGATAGTGATAATAATTTAGCTTGCGATTTACTTTGCTTGCCTGGTTTTGTTTGTGATGATAATAATGCTTGTACAGTTGGTGAAACTTATGATAGTAATTGCAATTGTTCTAATGGTATTTTTGCTGATAGTGATAATGACGGTGTTTGCGATGTTAATGATCAATGCCCAGGAGGAGATGACACTGTAGATATAAATATGGATGGAATACCAGATGATTGCTATTTATGCCCAAGCTCAATAGTTGAAATAAATAGCCCCATCATTTTGCTTAATCAAGAAGCAAATATGTCTATCACAACTAATGGCACAGTAACAAATGGTAATAATATAAAGTATCATGCTGGTAAAGAAATAGAAATGATGAATGGTTTTGAAGTGGAGTTACTTGCAGAATTTCAAGCCTACATAGCACCTTGTAATTAGCCTGTTTTATTTGAATTTGGTGTTTTTCTTATCATTTAATTTTTCACTTTAATCATTAGTAAAGTAAAATAAATAATTTAAACCAAGTTGTTAACTTCGCTGAAAAGTATTGGCAAAACTACAAATACAGTAAAATATAATAGTGAAGAAACTGAGCGACAAAAACTAAACTATTACAGCAGTTTGTTAGAAAAACAACGTCGTCACTTTTTAGCACTTGAGTATCTAAAACTTAGACTAGGTAGTAGCGCTATTTGGCAAAATTATCTGGTTGCTTATGTTAAACGATTGTGAATGGATTGAAGGAATTAAAAACCAATGTTACGAGTGGCTAAGTATATTGTTAAAACTATTGTAGTAGCCCATTATCATTCATACTGTTCAAAATACAATGCTATTGAAAGAAGATTATTTTGTAATATAGAAAAAGCATTAGACGGAACACTTTTGATTTATTACCAAAAGGTAAAAATGTTGTTGAAAAGAACAAAAGGTAAAAATGTAAACCAAGCTTTAGGCGTAGCAGTTAGAATTGTTGACAAACCATATTAAATTGGTTGAAAACAAAAAAGGAAGAGGTTGACTTGAATAAAATTTATACGCATCCTAATTTGTCTCAATTCAATTACTTTATAAAACCATAGCTGAGTCTATTTTTTTATTTCGCCTTACTTATATGCAGTACTGGTTATGTTTTTTTATTTTAAAATGGTTAAAATATTTTAAAAAAAAATTGCTTTTGTAACCTAACTATACTATACAACGTACATTTTATTAAATCATAGAAAAACAAAATGCAAATTTTAAATTATTACTTAAGGTATAAAAAAATTCTTAATGCGTTTTTTGTAGCTTTGCTGATAGCACCATTGGTTTATGGCAGCCAAATAAGTTTCTCAAATGAGTTCGAACTGCATGAAAATATAAGAATAAAATCTCAAGATAATTTTTTTGTTGACCCAAGTTTAAATGATAAAGACAAGTTATATAATGCTATAGATTATCCAACAAGTCAGGCTTTTCATTTATTTAGTCATGGCAAACCAGGCCATCTTTATATAAATAATACATGGAAAAACTCGGCAGAAATAGTAAATTGGTTGCGCATCAATTTCGATTTAAAAACGTATGAAAATATCAATATCTACGGTTGTTCTTTCGCAAAAAATAAAGTAGGAAAAGAAGCAGTTCAATTTATTGAAAATGCTTTAAACTTACCAGTTTCTGCCTCTAATAATATTACTGGTTTAAATGGTGATTGGGTTTTAGAAGTGGGCTCTTCAAATAATAATACTAAAGTCAGAAATTATTTAGGAAATCTACAATTTAATACCTGTGCCGATGTAGGAGTTGCCATAACCACTAATGTAGGTTCTACAGGCAGTTGCACAGCTTCTGGCGATGGAAGTATTACAGTTGTTGGCTATAATGGTACTCTACCTTTCGAATATAGTATTGATGGCGGTGCATTTCAAACTAGCGAGGTGTTTATAAATCTATCTCCTGGCATTCGTACGGCAACAGTAAGAGATGCTAATGGAAATACTTGTAGTGTTGATGTTGATGTAGCTGCTGGGAGTGGGCCAATTACGGGTTCTACAGGTTGCGCTATAACTGTAGCTGGAACAACTAATACCTTGCGCGACTATGAAATCAATTTTACCAATGATGCAACCGTTACGGGTGGAAATGGTACTACGGTTGCCGCAATTTCGGGCGACGTATCTTTACCAGATGGTAGTGATGCCGGCTTTGATTATACTATCGATGCGGTGATTACTGGTGGACCAGGGGGTGGAACAAATATTAATTTTCCAAATACGTCTACATTAAACAACTCTTTTCACGAGCCCAATTCTCCATCAGTAGATGTAGGTGGAAACGTTATTCAATTTCAAATTATTGGGCAAAGAAATAATGCTGCAGAAGTGTACAGAGACTTATCTACCCAATTAAAAGTTGATGTTAATTTAGACAATGGCGGTTGTTTTGAAAATATTAATTTTATTATTGGTGATATAGATGCCACATTTATTAATAATTGCAATAGCGAACCTAATGACTACGACTGCCGAACATCTTATATAGATAGAGTAAGAGTGATTTCTGGAGCAGGAACCAATACCTACTCTTCTGCTGGTTCTAACGTTACTACAATGGGAGATATTGGCTTGTCCATATATCCAGATGCAAATGGTAATGGTTACCCAGATACTAATTTTGATACCAGAGTGGCTTCTACCGACCCTACTGGTTATTATGTTGTCAACAATAATACAATTCCATTATCAAGCCTTACCTACGTATACGATGACCCAGGTTATGGGCTTGATGTAGATACAGATCGTTTACACGATTTTGATGCATTTAATCAATTTCATACCATTGGAGGACCAATTACCTTTAGCCAAACCGAACATAATTTTTGCGAAACTGCTTCGGCAACCCTATCTGCTTGCCCTGGTTTAACTAATGTTACGTGGTTTAATAATACAGATACGCAAGTTGGCACAGGCGCTGATTTTGTTGCAACTTCTACTACCGCTGGTTTACAAGATGCCAGCGAAAGTTTTTATTATACAGGCACTACAGCTGACGGTTGCGAAATAAAAGCATGTCCGGCTTTATTAACTACTAGCCCTGTTGGTATTGCTGCACCGGCAATTAGCATTGTTGATAATACCTGTACCCCAGAAGCGCCCGGTAGCATTAGTATTGATACCCCTTGTGGAGCTGGAAGCAGTATTCAATATTCAGCAGATGGCGGTGTTACCTGGTCTTCTACTGCTCCGGCATATACTGAAAACTCAATTACAGTAAGAGCCAGATGTGCCGACAACGCAAATAATGAATGTTTTAGTTCGGCAACAACAGATGTAGTATCTGCTCCACAAAATTGCTGCCCAGTTGAAAATTGCATTAATCAATTTGGAGAATTTACAATTATAAAAAACCGACCTTAAAATTTATAAATAGATAAAAAAGATACCAGTATTTGCAATGCGATTCGGTTAAGCAACCCTACTTTTATCATCCTCATTTGTACATAACAATTACAAGCACTTGAATAATCGTAATCCTCGTGCTCGTTTGCAAAGAGGTTTAATAGGAGACTAAACCAAACTTCTAATTCATCCTCTCTTAAGTTGTTCGAAAAAATTTACTAAAACTACATAATTTATTTTAACTATTTCCTCTAGTTTTTTTAACTCATTTTCGAAAAATTTAGCTAAACTTGTAGGATCAATAAACACCTCCTTAAACTCAGCTAAAGTTACATTAAATTCAGCTAAAGTGAAAGACTCATCTTCAATTTCATTTTTAATCTGATTTTTTATTTTTATGAACACTGCATTATTACAATTTTTGAAACCTACTTTATGAAGGTATAATACTAATCCCTGTTTACTTTTTGATTGGTCTCCTTTTTAAAATTCATAACCTCGCACTTTAGCGCGATAAATTTATTTCAACACTTCATAGCTCGTTTACTACAACTTAGGTAAATCTAAATTATACTCCAAGAGCGTAATGCTGCGATTCGTTGCGAAGCTTTCAATGCGCAGTTTCTTCCAAGGCTAAGCAGTAAGATACTGCGCAATCCGTTCCGTTTTACTACGTGGATTCACAGCATGACGAAACAGGATAACGACTTTTAGTGGTTGCATTTGAACCCACCTACTTCTTAGTAGGCCGTTCTTGGGTTACAAACGCTCAATTAAAGCATCAACCGTAATAGCTTCTTCTTCAAAACCGTCAATATGAGCATTTATCTTTTCTTTTGTAATTAATATTGTTTCTTTTTATGTTTAAAAATAGGGTAACACAAATAATGTTATCGAAAACAAAACTTTCAACTGTTTGAAAGCTGACTTATGTAGCTGGTTTGGCCACGTTAATTTTAACAAAAAAAGCATCATTCCAAATCTTTGAAATGATGCTTTTTTATGATGCTAATAAAAAAATAATTTTAGTTCACTATTAATTTACTTAAATGAATAATTTCGTTTGTATTTAAAACTTCATACAAATAAACTCCTTTGTTAAGTTTACTAATATCTAATTTTCTATTGGTGGCATTATTAATTACTTCACTTATAGCCAACTGACCATTAATTGAGTAAATATTAATTAATGAAGCAGTATTACCTTGCAAATCTATTGTTACAAAATTATTGGCTGGGTTAGGGTACATTGAAATATTGGTTGCATTGTAAGCTTCAATATTTATTCCAGTTCCAACAATTACAGTAACTACAACTACTGCAGTATTATCGTTACTATCGGTTGCAGTATAAACTATGTCGTAGTAACCATCAGTTGTTAAGTCTAATGTCGAATCATCAATAGTAACATCTACGTCTCCATCTACATTATCAACAGCAAATGCAGTAGGTGGCGTAAAAGAAGTATCACCCACAATTACTTCAATTATCTCATCTCCATTTATAGTTATTACAGGTGGAATGTTGTCTTCTGCTAAATTTAAATCGTGAAATTCCAACACATTATCGGCCAATTGTTGAATAGACTCAAACGATGGGCAACCGTCATCAAAAGCTCCAGTTTGTCGCTTCCATAAAACCGCTTGTTTCATTTTTTTTGATACGCCTGGCAACAAATCGAATGGGCCTGTTGACATTATAAACCTTCTATCGCTTGGTATATTACCGGCTGCACATTCCGACCATCCATCTGGATTAGCAGGGTCATCTGGAAACATAAATGGTACTTCGTTTGTACTATTTTCATTGTAACCTGTACCGCCGTAAGTAACGGGTACACCATCCTTCCAACTGCCAGTTAAATAATTGTAATACTCTTGTGCTGTTCTTGGGTCGGTTTGTGGATCGGTACTATTTGCTCCTCCATTATTATAAAAAACAAAGGCCGACATCCCTAATTCTTCTCCATTACTGTTTAAAATACCGTCTAATATTTGTAGGGCAACAAACGGAGGATGTTCTCCATAACCTCCTTCTGAAATCTCATCAATAGGGTCTCCATTATAACAAATACCCAAATTTCTTACGGTATCGCAACCTACATAATCATCTAAAAAATTCCCAAGATCTGGATCTAACCAAGTACCTAAATAGGCTTTTCGTAGGCTTTCAAATGATTTGTTAATTAAAGTATAGTTTACAAAAGTTACATCGTTCAACATTTCTGTATTATAACCGTATACCATAGCTTCAATTTGAATGCCAATAGCTTCTCCGCCAGTGGCACCGTGTGTATTACCATTATCATTAATTACGTACCAAGTAGCAATTTCGCCATCTATTTTTGGATAGTCGCCATTGTTAGCGTTATAAAATCCGTTACCATCTGCATCAATAAATGGGCCTTTCCAAGTGCTTATTGAAGCACTAATTGGATTGTCAATATTACCATCTGAAAAGTCATCTACAAAAGCATCAATTTCAGTTTGAGTAACCGTCCAAAATTTATCAAAGTTAGCACAAGTAGTATTATTGGTTTGTCCGTCATTATCTAATGGGCCAGGCCAAAAATCTTCACCACTTGTGCGGTAAGTTTGTGCAGCCAATTTTAGGTTGCCATCATCATCTAAAGCACCTATCCATAAAGCACCAGCAAATATGGAGTATTTTTCACTTCCCTTAGGAATTTCATATCCAGCTGTTTGGTTAGAGGCGACATAAAAAATTTCTCCACCAGTACCCAAAGTTACTCTTGCATTATTTATTTCTAAAACGGTAACACTAGTAGCCGGAACGCAATTTATTGATAAATGATTATATGAGCTTTGCTTAGCCCGCTTTGTAGAATGGCTTTTAGCGATTACTGTGTTTAAAGTAAACAGCAACAACAAACATATAAAAAAGTTTTTATTGTAAAGTCTATTCATAAATTGATATTTATTTTGCACGAAAGTTAAGTTTAATCAATAATAATTCAAAACGCAAACAACGATTTAACTTAATAATTACAACTAAACTATTTATTCTTTACAAAAATAGTTTGAAATGCCATTTACAAGCATTAATTTGGTAGCATTGTTTACAGTGTAAAAAACATTAACTCTATGAGCATAATTAAAATAGTTTCGGTTGACGATCACCAATCTTTTAGTGATGGCTTAAAAGCTATTTTTGAAAACGAAACAGGTTTAGAATTTTTATATTCAATAAATGATCCTCGCCAAGTTATACCTAACTTATTAGCTCAGAAACCAGATATAATTTTATTAGATATAAAAATGGATTATGACGAAAATGCTGGCATTAATTTATGTGAACAAATAAAAACTGAATTTGGCGATGCGGTTAAAGTAATTATGTTATCACAATATGATACCGTTGCAATTTTTAAAGCGGCCCGAAAAGTTGGAGCAGATGGGCATTTGTTGAAAACAAGTGGTAGAGAAGAAATTATTAAAGCTATTATAACGGTGTGTAAAGGAAAAAAATACTTGGGGGAAAAGGTTACGCAAATTATAATTGAAGATGGATTAAATGAACCAAAAAAAATTTTGACACCAGATAAACCATACAAAGCTTTTGAAATTACCGATCGAGAATTTGAAGTGCTTAATACCATTAAAGAAGGTAAAACAAATTTAGAAACCGCAAACACACTTTTTATAAGCGAAAGTACGGTAAAGAGCCATATACAGAGCTTGCTTTCTAAAGCAGGGGTTAAAAACCGTACAGAATTGATAAATTGGGCACGTTTAAAAAACTTGATTTAGGCTTAGCATAATAGAAAAAACTAATCTTTACAAAAGCCAATTTTTACAAACACTAACTATAACTATTGACAAGGCATAATTTTTGACTTAAACTTAGTAATAATTCATAAAATAGCTTTTCTTCTAACATTAAATTTTTTCTGTATGAAAACTACGTTAACGACTCTTTTGGTTGCCCTTTCTACACTATGTCTTATTGCGCAAACCAATATTGCCACATCCAACTTTATTAAAGTTGATCAGTTTGGCTATTTACCCAATGCCACTAAAGTTGCAGTAATTAGCAACCCGCAAACTGGTTTTAATGCCGAGCAAAGTTTTACAGCCGGTACAACCTATCAGGTTCGCAACTGGCAAAATGGTTCCGTAGTTTTTAGCGGCAGTCCACAAAGTTGGAATGGTGGCGCAACACACACGCAATCAGGCGACAAAGGTTGGTGGTTCGATTTTTCGACTGTCAATACAATTGGTAGTTATTATATTTATGATGTATCCAACAACGTGCGCTCTTACCAATTTAATATAAATGATGATGTGTATAGCCCAGTTTTAAAAGCAGCCACCCGTATGTTTTTTTATAACCGCTGCAATTTTGCGAAACAAGCCCCTTATGCCGAACCCGGTATTACTGATGGCGTGGCGTTTAGTAATCAGCTACAAGATGGCAATAGCCGCTATGTTTTTGATAAAAATAATGCCGCTACCGAAAAAGATTTGAGTGGTGGTTGGTTCGATGCAGGTGATTTTAATAAATACGTAACTTTTGCTGATCGGGTGATGCATGATCTTTTATCCGCCTATCAAGAAAACCCAAATGTGTTTACCGACGATTTCAATATTCCAGAATCGGGCAATGGCATACCTGATATTTTAGATGAATTAAAGTGGGAGTTAGATTGGTTAATGAAGATGAATAATACCGATGGTTCTACTCATTTGAAAATTGGTAGTCAGAATTACTCAGAAAATACGGCTACACCGCCCAGCAGCAATACAGATCCACGTTATTATGGGCCTACCTGTACATCGGCTGCTATTTCTGTTGCTGGTGTTTTTGCCCATGCATCAAAAGTGTTTGCTACTATTCCTGCCTTCAATACTTATGCACAACAGCTTCGAAACAAAGCCATAAATACTTGGAATTATGTAGTACCTTTTATCAACAGTAATCAATTAGATACCGCTTGCGACAATGGCGAAATTATTTCGGGCGATGCCGATTGGGATGCCGCTACACAACGGAAGAAAGCCTTAAAAGCCGCCATCTATTTATTTGATTTAACGGGTAGCAATACCTACCACCAATTTATTATTACGAATGCCAACACCATAGCCGCCGCTCAAATTAGCAACGCTTATTGGGATGTGTATGAGATGCCTCTAAACGATGCCCTACTATTATTCAGCAGTCTGCCCAATGCCAATACTGAGCTAAAAAATGCTATTCGCAACAGTTTATCTGGCGCAGTTGCGGGTAATAGCAACAACTTTTTTGGCTTTACCAATGCCGATTTATACAGAGCTTTTATGCCCAACAATGCCTACCATTGGGGCAGTAATTTAACCAAAGCAGGCTATGGCGTTTTAAATACAGTATTAGTAAATAATAATATAAACGCAGGTAATCAAGCCGCTTATCAATTAAAAGCGGCAGAACAATTACATTATTTTCATGGCGTTAATCCGCTTAACTTAGTTTATTTAACAAATATGAAATGTTATGGTGCAGAAAATTCGGTTAGTGAAGTATATCATCAATGGTTTTTAGATGGCTCTGATTGGGATAGCAGTTTGACTTCGCTTTATGGCCCTGCGCCAGGTTATGTGCCAGGTGGGCCAAATAAAGATTTTTCATTGAGTAGCCCAACTCCACCAGCCGATCAGCCCGCTCAAAAAAGCTACGCTAATTTTAATACGGGCTTTCCAACCAACTCGTGGGAAATTACGGAACCCGCTATTTATTATCAGTCTATTTATGTGCGTTTATTGGCCAACTATGCCGGGCAGCAAATGGCATGTGCGCCAGTAGGTGCTGCTTGTGATGATGGCAATCCGGCTACCCAAAACGACATAAAAAACGGATTTTGTTGTTGCGAAGGCAGCATCAACCCATCGGCAAATTGCCTGCAAATAATTGATGGTACTTTTGATGCCGAATTATTAAACTGGTATTGGTGGAATTGCACGCCTGTAATTAGCAATGGTGAATGTACGGTAAATAATATTGTAGCCGGCAGCAACCCTTGGGATGCGGCCATTGCTCAAAGTGATTTAATTTTTGAACAAGGGAAACAATACGAAATTAGTTTTGATGCCCGTGCTGCCATTGCGAGAACAATTAGTGTAAAAGCCGGTTTAAGTATAGCGCCTTTCGACATCTATAATTTAGAAGATATAAATATTACGACCACTATGCAAACCTATAGCGTAACATTTACAATGACCAATGCCACCTCTTTTTCGGGTTCTTTAGAGTTTTATATGGGTACAGATGCCACTTCATTGGTGTTGGATAATATTGTTATTCAGAATTTAAATTGCTGCCCAGCGGCCGGTACTACTTGTAATGATGGAGACGCTAATACCAACAATGATATAGAAGATGGCAACTGCAATTGTACGGGTACGCCACCTCAACCAGCCAATTGTAATCAAATTATAAATGGCACTTTTGATAACAATATTGATGATTGGGTTTGGTGGAATTGCGACCCCTATTCAAGTTCGGGCCTTTGCTATATCGGCAGCATAGTGCCAGGTGCCAACCCTTGGGATGCCGCACTTGCACAACAAAACAAATATTACGAACAGGGCAAACAATACGAAATAAGTTTCAACGGTTTTGCCCCCACTAACCGAACCATTAATGTAAAAATTGCTTTGGGCGTAAGCCCTTATACCAACTACCAAAATGAAGTGATTAGTTTAACCAGCAGCAACCAAAATTTTATAATTGATTTTACCATGGCGAACCCAACCACTAATAAAGGAAGTTTAGAATTTTATTTGGGCGGCATTAGTGGCGATGTTATTTTAGATAATATATTATTAACAGAAGTAGGTTGTGCGTCAAGTGTTTGTCAACCAAGCTTAACTATTAATGGTTCGGCCAATAATTTTATGTACCAAGCCAGCCAAAGCATTAATTCTGCTGCGGCTATTTCGCCTAATGGCAATGTACACTTTCATGCAGGTGATCGCATACAGTTAGAAAATAATTTTAGTGTGCCTGCTAATGCTACTTTTAGGGCGGCGATTGAACCTTGTGGTACGGCGGCCGAATAAGTATAAAAATGGCATTTTGTAAGATAGATAAATGACATTTTTTTGAGCATTTTTTTTTATTACAAAAGCAAAGTTGGTGCGACCCACCACCACTTGAAAATTAGCCCTGATAGGAACGGTTATACCATTTTGCGCAGGCTATGAAGCGTTTGCCAAATGGTATTTGAGTGTATAGCAGGGAGTGCCTTTGCACGGGCAATGATGTCTCGCTTCTAAAAAAATTCTATCTGTTTTTTACCAACTTTTTTTTAGTTTGATAAAGGTTTAGGTTAACGTATTAAACAGACTGCATTGGCTGTGTTTGGTAATCATAATTTTAAAAAAAATCCATAATTTTGAGCTTACTATTTAATTAATTATTGATAACTATATTGGTGCGTACAATTAAATATATTACTTTATTACGAATGTAAAATTGAAAAACCATACAAAATTTATTTATTAAAAAAAACAATGCAATTTGATAACACTTCATTATTACTATCGTATATTAAATAGTGGAGATTAAACGACTTTTACAAATTAAATGAATTAATAATTTTGTAATATGATAGAGTTAAAACCGTTACTTCAAAAACTTTTACCTTCATTTTTTTTATTGATATCGCATTTTTGCTATGCTCAATTACCTGCTGATTTACCTTGGCCAGGTGAATTATGTCAAGGTGAAGATATTTTGCTTCAAAGTGGTATTGCTGCCATTACTTGTGGTGCTATTGCGTCAATACCAGTTGGGCAACGTTTCACTTTTGGTTTAATAAATATTGACGGAGCCTTGCCCGGCAATGGTCGTATTGATGCTACTAATACACAGGCTGTTTATCATCACCCGAGTTGGGATATTGATGAGTTGGGTAATGTTTTTGGTGTAGCTATAAACGAAACAAATGGGTGCATATTTACAACGGCTTCTTCAAATTATGGAAGTGCATATAGTTCTGGAATATCTAATGACCCAGCCATAGTACAATATGGTAATATTGGCGGAGGTGCAAATAGTTTAGCTGCAGCCGGAACGGTATATAAAATTGACGGGGTTACAGGGCAAGCTACTGTATTTTCGCAGTTGCCACAGCAAGCCACTACGGTATCGCATTTTGACTGTGAGAGAGAAAATGAACCACCTGTGGTGCGCACAACAGGTGTGGGTTTGGGTAATATTGTTTACGATGAAACGCACGATCAATATTTTGTTTCCAATATTGAAGATGGCAGAATATATAGGTTAAGCAACGCTGGTGTAATTTTAGATTCTTATGACCCTTTAACATACGATGATGGACAACCAGGTATAACTGATTTAACTGACTTAGCTTATGGTTTGGCAATTACCGATGATGGTAGTCGTTTATTCTTCGGTTCAATAATTACGCCAAATGGTGGGGTAAATAATTCAGGAAGTGGTAATGTACCTATTTATGCTATTGATATTTTACCCGCAGGAGGATTTACTGGAACGGTAGATAATACCGTTTTACCAGCCGGTGTACCAACTAATTATGTAGGTACAGAAACCTTACAAACTACCATTGCTGTTGGAAGTAATGGTACTAACAATACCTTTACAACTAACACAACTTATCAAATATCTGATCTTCATTTTGACCCTAATGGAAACCTATTAGTAGGCGTTAGAGTTAGTTGTCAAAACAGCTTTCACGGTTCTTACAATCATTGGGCAGAAACTGCTATTGTTATGCCCGATGCTGCTGGTATTTATAATATGAATGGTGGTGATTATGATCTTTCGGTAACAGGAGATGCAGGAAATGATGATGGTTATGGTGGTGTAGCTTCTTGGGAACTACAAGATGGTTCAGGTGATATTCAATATATAGCTACTTCTGCAGATATTTTAGAAGAATTTGGACCTCATGGTCTTGCTGTGTTTGAATCAACAGCCACTACTACCTCGCAAGTACCCGTATTGGCAGCTATAGATTATGGAGTAACTCCTAATGGCGACCCAAAAGGGCTTGGTGGCGACGTGGAAATGTTTAATGCTTGCTGTTTAGTTACTTGCACATTAACTTCACAGATAGCAAACTGTGGCGTTTTAAATGGAAGTATAAGTGCTACAGGCACAGGGGCTAAAAATAATAATTATTTATTTAGTTTAGATGCTTTTGCTACTGCTGGTCAAACTACAGGCACATTTAACAACTTAGCCTCTGGTACCTATACAGTTACTGTTAGAGATGCAGATGCGCCTGCTTGCGAAAATACTTGCGAAGTCGAAATTTTACGAGATGATACTCCAACATGCATTAAAGATTTTGGGGTATTTACTACAACGAAAAGAATACCTTAATATTTATTATTAAATTATATTAAATTTTTAAGAATAGAAATCATTAAAAAATAACCCTATATAAAAACCCTGCAACAATTGTCGCAGGGTTTTTTCAAGAAGAAATGTGACTTAAATTACTAAAACAAACGTTCAAATAAAATTAGAACGCAAACTTAATTAAATTTTTTGTAGATTTGCGAATAAGTTCAATAAAAAATAGAACATTTTTATGAAACTACACGAAAAGCAGATTAAATTGTTACAGTTGCTGGCAGCTAATCAAGAAAGTCCGTTAACCATACGCGAGCTGCAAGAAGTTTTGGAGTTGTCTTCCACCAGCTTAGTGCATCATCACGTAAAAAAATTAGAAGAAAAAGGCTATTTAAAGCGTAACCCATCTAACCCAAGAGATTACCAGATTTTGCTAGATCCAGAATCGCCAGTTACTTACATTAATATGTATGGTATGGCTAAGTGTGGCCCAGAAGGTACTGTGCTTTCGGGTAGCCCAATTGATAGGATACCGATGTATTCAAAAATGCTACACTTTCCGGTTGATGAAGCTTTTATGGTAAAAGCCACGGGTGATTCTATGGAACCTAAAATTCATGATGGCGATATTGTAATTGCTCGAAAGCAAAATACTGCCAATGAAGGCCAAATTGTAATTTGTTCTATAGATAGTTCTGTGATGATAAAACGTTTTACTGGCAAAAATAATGTTATTTTGGAGTCGTTGAACAACAAATACTTTCCAATTATGGTTGACAACAGTAAGTCTTTTATAATTGAAGGTATAATGAAGGGCTTAATATGTTTTCACGAAGGAGTAGGGTAGTTTAATTTCTTCCTTTTTATTTTGGGTCTCTTCATTGTTTGATTTAATACATTCAAAAACCTTGCAAATTACTTATTCAAAATCGGTAATATGGCTTTAGCAATAACTGCTATAATATTTTAATAAAAAATTGATTAACTTAAATTGGCCTTTTATAAAAAGGATCATCATTTAAAAGTTTTTCAAATCGCATCGTATTTAGTTTTAAAACTTTTTAATCTATTTAACCAAACTCAATATTTTTCGTCTAAAATTTTATAAAACAAAAAATTAGATAATTTGAAAAAATATTTTGAAATAAACGCTGTTAATACTTTTATGAAATTAAAGCACATCGGTTTATTAATGTTAATTGGTTTTAGTGTGGTGGTATTAAATGCACAAACTATTAATGAAGATGAACTGCAAAATCTTGAAAATTTTGATAACATATATCAAACAGAAATAATAAACGGAGATACAATGCCATTGGTGTTATTGCAACCAGTTGCTGTTATAGCCAGTAGAGACAAGCGCGATTATGTAGCGGAGTACAAATTTAGAAGATTAAAACGTTACGTAACTAAAGTATATCCCTACGCAAAAGAGGCGGGTAGAATTATTGATGAAATAAACACGATTACTGCCGACATTGACAAAAAGCGCAAACAAAAAAAGTATATTAGAAAATTAGAAAAAGATTTAAAGGCTACTTTTGAAGATGAACTTAAAAAGCTGACCATTTCGCAGGGTAAAATTTTAACCAAATTGTTACACCGAGAAACGGGTTTAACCACACATCAATTAGTTAAAAAATATAAAAACGGTTTAAGCGCAGGCTTTTATCAATTAGTTGGTAAACGTTTTGGTTACGATTTAAAAAAGGGTTACGATCCCATTAATAATGCTTATGATAAAGATATTGAATCGATTGTAGTAGGCATTGAAATGAATACGCTATAAGTTATTAGGGCTTAAACAAGCCAGTTAAAATCGTATCAATTCTTATTGAAATGTAATTGTGAAAAGCCCGTGGAGTGTAAAAAGGAAATGCAGAATAACCTGCTCTTAAAGTAACCCTAAGGTTGGGGTTAAAAACATAACCAATTTGAGCAAAAACGCCCAAATCAAAGTTGTTTACTTCATTTGCATCAACAATTTCATTTTTATTTTCGAAACGTTTGTTGCTTAACAGACTGCTAAAAACTAAGCCTGCCCCTAAATAGCCTTTACCTATATCTTTATAATTTACAAAAACAGGTATGCTTAAATAATTGTAGGTTAATTTTAAGCTTTGGCCCTGTAAAGTAATTTGAGCACCACTACTTTTGCTACCCAGCTGATTGTACAATATTTCAAAACCTGCTTCAAATGTTTGTAATGCGTTAATGTCAATTAAAGCACCAACACCTGCGCTTAAACCCACTTTGTTATAACCTGCAATGGCATCACCATCAATTTGTGTAAAATTAAAACCTATTGGTAGGCTTGCCTTTATTAATTGTGCCTTTGCTACATTGTTAATTGCTACAGCAAATATTAACAAAATAGCTATTTTTATAGTTATCTTCAATACTTAATTAATTTTAGTAAATTTTACTTCGTTAGCAAAAGCTTTTAATAAAAACTCCTCTTCAAAACCATTAACCAACCAGGTTTCTATACCTGCTTTTTGGGCAATACCAGCCGCTTGCATTTTCGATTTTATACCGCCACTTCCCTGTTCAGATTTTGTGTTGGGCAAATCTATTAATATTTTATCTAAATCAATTATTTCAGTAATAGTAATTTGCTCTTTACTTATATTAGGATCGTTTTTATACAAACCATAAGTATTGGTAGCCATTACAAACAAATCAACTTGCATTAACACGGCGGTTAAGGCAGCTAATTTATCATTGTCACCAAATTTAATTTCGTCGGTAGCAACGGTGTCGTTTTCATTTATAATAGGTATGTAATTATTCTGCAATAAAACGTTTAAAGTATTTACTATATTTTTTTTCGAATTAGGATGCTCAATATCAGTATAAGCAATGAGAGCTTGAGCGGTTAACAATTTCAGTTCTCTAAAACTTTCTTGTATAATGCGCATTAAATGTGGTTGACCAATAGCTGCTAAAGCCTGTTTTACTTTTATCTCTTGGCCCATGCCATCTAAATCAACAAATTGTTTGGCCACAGCTATTGCTCCAGAACAAACTATTATAAATTCAAAATCATCTTTAAGCGCAACAATTTGCCGGCCAATATCTTCTAATTTTCCTCGCGAAACAGCACCAGTACCTTTTGTTAACGTGCCGGTGCCAATTTTTAATAATATGCGTTTTTTACCTAATTTGCCCATTGCCTTTTATGTACCATTTATTGCTTACCAATTGTTCTAAACCCAAAGGCCCTCTGTGATGCATTTTTTCGGTGCTAATGGCCAACTCTGCGCCCATACCAAACGCACCACCATCGGTAAAGTGAGTAGAGGCATTATGGTAAACTGCGGCGGCATCCACATTAGTCATAAAATAATTAGCTACGTTATCATTTTGTGTAATGATGCTTGCAGAATGACCACCGCTATATTTATTTATTTTGTTAATAGCTTCGTTTTCATCACTAACAATTCCAATAGCTATTTTATAATCTAAAAACTCGCTGAACCAAACTTGCTCATCTTTAATTATTGAAACTTTATTAGTTGTGCTAATGCCATCTTCTAAAAAAACTTCAACACTTTGTTTAGCACGAAGGGCACTAATCAGCTCTTCAATAAATTTAATTTTATTAGGAAGTCTTTCGTCAACCAACACCTTATCTAACGCATTACAAGCCGATATTTTTGCCAGCTTGGCATTTAGTATAATGTTCTTTGCCATTTCAAGATCAGCCAATTGATGAACATACAAGAAGTTATTGCCTCTGCCACTAACCAAAACAGGGCATTTGGCATGTGTTTTTACAAATTCAATTAGCTTTTCGCCACCACGAGGTACAATTAAATCCAATGGTTGATCTGGATTTATTAGAAAAGCTTGCGTTTCATTGCGTTGTAAATCTAAATATTGTATCCAATCAGTTGAAAGGCCACATTCTTTTAATGCATTATGCCAACATGCTACCAGTTTTAAATTTGAACTTTTGGCTTCTTTTCCACCTTTAAGCAAAATTTTATTGCCCGATTTAAAAGCAATGGCAGCCGCTTCAATAGTTACATCTGGTCTCGATTCGTAAATTATTAAAACCGTACCAAAAGGTGCTGTAACATTGCGCACCTTCATGCCATTTGGATGATCAAAACTATATAGTTCTTTACCTATTGGATCCGCTTTTGTGGCCACCTCGTTTACTGCCTCAATCATTGCAGCTACCTTAGCATCATCTACTTTAAGGCGATCATACAAGGCTTTATCGTTTTCATCAAAATTGGCGCACTCCGTCTTATTTATTTCAATAAGTTCGGTTCGGCAATCTTCAATATAAGTTGCCATTTTCTGTAGCACTTCATTTTTTTGAGATAAGCTCAATATACCTGTTTTTGCTTTGGCCACCGTTTCCATAAAACAAATATACAGGCTTTTGGCTAATTAGATAATTGTATTAAAAATGTGGGCATAAATTTTTTGTGTTGCCCCAGCATTTTGTTCAATATAGTTGCGTAATTGTTTTTTGGTAAGATGGTATTTAGCTTCATCATTCAAAAGCTCATTTAATAAATATTCAAATTCATCATAACTATTAATTGATGAAGCCAAGTTTAAGGTAACCAAATCTATCGCCTCTTGTGCTTTTCTGTATTTTGGCCCAAATAAAACTGGCACTCCAAAAACAACGGCTTCTAATATGTTATGAATCCCTTTGTTAAAGCCACCACCAATTAAAGCAAAGTTTACATATTGATATAAATTAGATAACAAACCAACACAATCAATAATAAGTACCGAAATTTTTGTTATGTTTTGCGTATCAATTTCTGAGTATAATAATGTTGGTGCTTTTATTGTCTGCTTTAAACCAATACAATATGTTTTATCAATATTGTGCGGAACAATAATATATTTGCAATTACTATTTAAATTGTTGTTGATGGCTTTTATTAGAAATTCGTCTTCGGCAGGGTAGGTGCTTCCACCAATAATAATTTTTTTATTTTCTTTAAATTGTTTAATAAGGGGAAGTGATTTTTTGTGGTTGAAGTTTTTAATTACGGTATCAAACCTTGTATCTCCAGCAACTTTCACATTATTTATCTGGTATTGGCATAGCAGGCTTTTAGAGTGTTCGTTTTGTACAAATATGGTGGTAAAAAAAGGTAGTATTTTAAGATGTAAACCACCATAAGGTTTAAAAAAAACTTGCTCTTTGTTAAATAATGAAGCGATGTTGTATAATGGAATATTAGCGTTGTTTATTTCTTTTAAAATAAAATACCACCATTCGTATTTTACAAAAATAACTAATTTGGGTTGAATAAGATGTAACAATTGGCTTGCGTTTTTAGGATTATCGATAGGTAAATAACTTACATAATTAGCTAAAGCGTAATTGTATTTAATTTCGTAACCTGATGGGGAGAAAAAGGTCAACAATATTTTTTCGGTTGGGTTTTTATTTTTTATTAATTCAATTAAAGGGCGGGCTTGTTCAAACTCGCCCAGCGAGGCGCAATGAAACCATATACAATTTTTTAAATTATTGGATGGGGCTTTTAACTTTTCAAACAACAACTTTCTGCCATTAACAAATGCTTTTGCTTTTGGGTTTTTTAGCGCAGCAATTTTTATGGCCAAAAAATATAGGCTTGTTAGCACTCGGTAAATCGTTTTATATATAAACAATAGTGAGAAATTTAGAATATGGCAGGTTCAAAATTATGTTTCGGTGGTATTGTTTACAATGCTATTAAATTTAGACTGTTCAGCTATTTCTGTGAGAATATCTTTGAAATCTTGTATGGTCGCACCTCTTTTCATTTTATCAAATATAGTGTTTTCAAAATTTCTTAGTCATAATAATATTTATCCTTACTGTAAGATTTTTTGTAAAACGGCAGTAGCCAAGTGAATTTTAAACTATAAAACAAATCTAATCTACCAGCACTTTCTATAGGTTTTTCTGCATTTATATTATAGCTTCTAAGTGAGTTGGTAAAACCTTCGGTTACCTCAAAAACAGCACTAAAGTTAACCAATTTGTTGTTAGAAAAGTATTGATAACCTATTGCTTGGTTAATATAAATGCCGCCTGTTAAACGGTCTATCAACTTTAGGTAATCACCTCTAAATTGAGGAACTTGATTTTTTAAATCTTCAAACCTAATTTTGTGCTGTAGATAACCAGTGCCTAACTGTACTATAATGCCACTATTGAGATTAGCTTTGTTTAAATTTATAATTTTTTTTGCTTTTATACCAATAGATAAGCCTCGCATTATAATAGAATATTGCGCCAACGCTCCACTTGAGCCGTTTATTAATGAATCCTCATTTAGTATATGTTGTATAGATTGAAGGCTGTTTACCTTGTTTCCAAAAAGAGCATTGCCACCAAAACTAATTTGCCAGTTTGAGGTAGTTTTATAGCCAACATTTACCCCAACGCTATTGAAAAAACCAAAACGATCATTTAAATCAACAGCTGGAAGGTTAATTCCATAGTCCACACTAAAAAATGGCACATTAATTGACCGAAGTATAGTATCACTTTGAGCAGAAACAATATTTACACAGCAACAAATTAAACCTATGTACCAATATTTATTTAAACTTTGCATTTCTGTAAAAATACCATATTTCTAAAACAATTACAATTACATTAATCTATATTTGCTACACAAATGAAGGTATTGAAATCCTTAAACATTCAAATGGTGGATTTGCGAGGTCAATATGAAAAAATTGCTACAGAAATTGACGAAAATATCGCACTAGTTATTCAATCTGGCGCATTTATAAATGGGCCAGCCGTAAATTCTTTTGCCAATAGCTTGGCTCAGTTTTTAGCTGTAAAGCATGTAATACCCTGCGCAAATGGCACCGATGCCTTGCAAATTGCTTTAATGGCTTTAAATCTTTCGCCAGGCGATGAGGTAATTACCACGCCTTTTACTTTTGTTTCAACTGCAGAGGTGATTGCTTTGTTGGGCCTTAAACCTGTTTTTGTAGATATAAAGCCGGATACCTTTAATTTAGATGTTGGCAGGGTAGAAGAGTATATAAGCCCAAAAACAAAATGCATTATACCGGTTCATTTATTTGGGCAAGGTTGCGAAATGGAATTGCTGTTAGATATTTGCAGTCAATATAAAGTTACTTTAATTGAAGATAATGCGCAAGCAATTGGCGCAACTTATGTTTTCGAAAATAAGGCGGTTCAGCATTTAGGAAGCATTGGCGATATTGGTACTACCTCTTTTTATCCGTCGAAAAACTTAGGTGCTTATGGAGATGGTGGTGCTATGTTTACAAATAGCGATGCTTTGGCAAAGCAATTAAAAATTGTTGCCAACCATGGGCAAGGGAAAAAGTATTTTTACGATAACATTGGCATTAATAGTCGGTTAGATAGTTTACAAGCTGCCATTTTGCAAGTTAAATTGAAGTATTTAGATGTTTTTAACCAACAACGGCAAATGGTTGCCCAATGGTACAATACGCATTTAGGTGGCATTGATGAAATTACTATTCCTTCATTAAATGAAAAAAGTACGCATATATATCATCAATATTGTATAAAGGTGGGTGATAGTAGAGATGCGCTAAAACAGTATTTGGCTCAAAATAATATTCCGAGTATGATTTACTACCCCAAACCGTTGCATTTACAAAAAGCTTATGCCAGTTATGGCTATGAACTTGGCAATTTTCCGGTGGCGGAAAAAACTGCCAACGAAATTTTAGCTTTACCGATGCATACGGAGTTAACCCACGCAGAACTTTCTTACATTTGCGATGTTATAGTTAAATTTTTTAATTGAATTGATAATTATTTGGTAGTGCATTTTTAAATACATTTGTTTGGCAGGGCGCAGTTTAAAATTTAGCCCCGATTGCAGCGGTTATCCCGCATCCCGTTTTTTCGGGTGTGGGATTTGAGCGGAAAGCGGGAGTGTTGTTATTGCAGGTTTAAATGTTTCGCTTCTAAAAAAATTGTATTATTGTTTTATCACATTATTGATACGCATATTTTTTAATGGTTACAGATTTATTAGAAAAGAAAAAGAAAGTTGCCATAATTGGTTTGGGTTACGTTGGTTTACCGGTGGCTTTGGCTTTTGCAAAAAAGGTAAGTGTAGTTGGTTTTGATATTAGCGAAGCAAGGGTGGAGTTGATGCGAAAAGGCACGGACCCCAGCAAAGAATTAGATGAAAGCCATTTTAATAATACTGATATATATTTTACCAGTAATGAAAGTGATTTGAAAGCCGCTCATTTTTATGTTGTGGCAGTGCCTACGCCGGTTTCTGAGTATAAAGTGCCTAATTTAAGTTATTTAAAAAGTGCCAGCGAAATTATTGGCAGAAACTTAAAGAAGGGAGATTATGTGATTTACGAAAGTACCGTTTACCCCGGTTGCACGGAAGATGATTGCTTGCCTATTTTGGAAAAAACATCGGGCTTAACTTTAAATGAGGACTTTTTTATTGGTTTTTCGCCAGAAAGAATTAACCCTGGTGATAAAGTAAATACAATTACTAAAATTAATAAAGTAGTTTCGGGCAGTTGTGATGATGCTTTAGATAAGATTAAAAAAGTGTACGAAATTATAATTGAACCACCTGCAATTGTGCATCCTGCGCCATCAATAAAGGTGGCAGAAGCTTCAAAAATTATTGAAAATACACAGCGCGATTTAAACATTGCGTTAATGAATGAGCTTTCTTTAATTTTTGATAGAATTGATATTAGAACAAAAGATGTGATTGATGCGGCGGCTACCAAATGGAATTTTTTGAAATTTTACCCAGGTTTGGTTGGCGGACATTGTATTGGAGTAGATCCTTATTACCTAACTTACAAGGCCAACGAGTTGGGTTACCGGCCCGATATTATTTTGAGTGGTAGAAGAATTAATGACGAAATGAGTAGTTATGTGGCTAAGAAGGCGATTCAATATTTAATAAGAGCGGGTAAGCAAATTACAAAATCGAAGGTGCTAATTATGGGTACTACTTTTAAAGAAAATGTTTACGACATTCGTAACTCTAAGGTGAGCGATTTGGTAAAAGAACTGCACAGTTTTTCGGTAAAAGTACACGTTACCGACCCTTATGCAGATAGCAATGTGTTAGAAACAGAATATGGTTATGGTTTAACAGAAAATTTAGAAAACGATTACGATTGCATTATTGTGGCGGTTAATCACAGAGAATATTTGGATTTAACGGAGGAGTATTTTATAAAAATTTCTGCTGATAACGGTATTTTATTTGATATAAAAAGTATTTACATTAATAAGATAAATAAGTTGACGTATTGGTGCTTGTAACAAAAATTATTTTTAAAATAACATAGAAATATCCAATTAAAAAGAATATGGCTGTAAATGGAAAAGCAAATTTTGCAGCTATGATTGATTCTTACAAAAAAGGTTCTTTTATCCAAACTGAAGTTAAAAGTGTAGCAATAACACTTATAAGTAAAAGCATTGCAATGGCTACTGGTACTTAATGTTCACTCGAACAAAAGGTAACATAAAAACAACATCTAAATAAAATTGCTGTTGTTATAAAAATTTTGATGTTTTTCTGCTTTTGCATAAAGTTTATGCTTACTTTTCAAGTAGTTGTTCAAGTTGATTAACTACTAAGCAAAATAGCTAATGCCTCAACGGTTTTTTTTGCATTGCCAATAAAAATTTGATTATTGACCATAAAAACTGGGCGCTTTAAAAAAGTATATTCTTCTAAAATATATTTTTTATAATCAGCTTCGGTAAGCTGCATTTCGTTTAAACCAAGTTGGCGGTATTTCATTGCACGGCGACTAAACAAAGCTTCGTAACTGCCAGCTAATTTATGCATTGCTTCAATTTGCTGAGTAGTAATTTTTTCTTCTTTAATGTTTTGATAAACAAACCCACCAGGCATATTGAGCGATTTAATAATTTTAGCACAAGTGCCACAATTACTTAAATGATATACTTTGTTCATTAGTAGCTATAGTTTTTCACCGTTTTCGTATTCATATTTAATGGTTAATTCGCCTTTTTCATCATACCATTGTTGCAAACCGTGGCGTTCTCCGTTTTTAAAATAACCATCTTCTTGTATAGTTCCATCTTCGTAATATAGCAGCCGTGGCCCTTCTAATTTGCCAGCAACATAATTTTCATCTAAAGCAATTTTAGCTCTATTATTATATTTTATTTTTTTTCCATCTAAAAGGCCATTCATATAATCGTGTTTTTCTAAAAGTGCGCCTCTTTTCGATAAGTGAATATAAGTACCATTTAGCTTACCATTAATGTAAGTACTCATTTTATTTACTAAGCCATTGGTATGATAAACTACCCAGCTACCATTTTTATTACCATTAAGGGCATCGCCTTCTTCTAACAAAACACTATCTTTTTTGTAAACCTTCCAATGTTGCAGGCCATCAATATTCGGATACTCTTTCTTTTCAATTATTGAACTAAGCGTTTTAAAATTTTGTGCTGTAGTTGTATTTTTATTTGTAGATGATTGCTTTTTATCTGCACAAGCAATACAGCAACAAATTACCGCAATGCCAATTAATATTCTAATCATATAATAAAACAAAATTTAAAGTTCAACATAAGGATCAATAAAACAACTGCTTTTCTTTATTTCGTGTATTTCGCCATTAATATCTTTCCCAATAACTGTTACCCTACCTTTCCCATCATAATTTTCTAACACAATACTCGTTTTATCTGAGTCTAAATAACCTTTTAAAGGTTTGTCAGATTTTTCGTACATTAATTTTTCAATAGATTTTAATTCAAAATCCAAAAAAAGTTGATAGGTATCAAACAATAAGGGTTCATCCTTGTCTGTAGATATTTTTAGGTTTGTTTGCCCTAATAAAGTATTAGTCAACAACATAAACATTAAGTTAAATAATATAAATTTGAAAGATAAATATTTTATACATGTCATACTTAGAAAACTTATTATTGTAAATATAAATAAACATTTAATTATACGAAGCATCTAATATTTTACCTAAAATGTTTTAATTTTTAACTAAATTAAGCCTTAACAACAATGAACAGTTATATATTTCTATTAGCAGTATTTTTTACGATTAATGTACTTAACGGTTTTGCCCAAAGCAATAGCGATGAGGCATTAATAGAAAGAGTTTTGCAAACTTTAGATGTGCAGCCAACAGATGAAGATATTAAAGAAACCGAAGATTTGAAGAATTTAAGCCAAAAGGAACAAAGGAAACAGCAAAAATTGTTTTTGAAAACCGAAAAACAAGCGCAGTTAAAGGAAGCAAAAGCAAAGCAAAATGCTAAAAAAACAGCTTTAAAAGAAAAACGAGAAACAATAGAAAAAGAAACAAAAAACCGAAAAAAAACAAAATTGATGCAACAGAAGGCTAGGGTAAACGCATCTAAGTTACATAAAAAAGAACGCGAGAAAGCAAAAAAACAGCGGCTAAAAAAACAAAAACAAAAACGTAAAGAAGCAGCTAAACGAAGAAAACAAAAATTAAGAATAAGATAAATTTAAACTTAGTATAAAAAAAATGGTTCAGCTAAAACAAGCAATAAGAAATTTATCAGTAGACACACCACTTTCTTCTTCAGAAATTTTTAACAGAATAGTAAAAGAGGTACAAGAGTTTTTATTTAGGCAAGGAGGCTTTACCGCAGCAAATTGGGGCGATGTGCTTATCGATTCAATAAACAAAGTCGTTTCAGACCATCCTAATTTATTTAAGCTCTATCACTTTTTAAATCACCTATTAATTTTAATGCAAACCAAGCGAAAAGATAAGCTTACCTCAACCGAAGCTTTAGCTTATGTGCAAGAATATATGAAATTTTGGGAACCCGTTAGCAACAAAGTTACCGATAATTTTATTGATGCAGTTGATTTAACCGACGCTTCAGTATTGTTGCACGGCGACAATGTTTTAGTGCATCAATTATTTAAAAAATTGGCCGATTTTGATGTTCGACCAAACATTTATCAAACCGTTACCCGGCCCACATTAGAAGGTAAAAACCAAGCCAAAATATTAGCAGGTTTGGGTTTTGAAATTTCTTATATAGAAGATGTTACCGTAGGTAAATTTGTTTCTTTAATTGATGTATTTATAAGCGGGGCCGATGGTATTAGAAAAAATAACTTTATAAACAAAGCAGGTACTTTAATGATTTCCCTAGCCTGCGAGCGTTTTAAAAAGCCTCATTATGTATTGTGCGATAGCCGCAATATTATGAACGAAACCGAAAGCTCGCCAGAACTAATTAGAAAGCTAACCGCAGAGCCACCAAAAAGTGCAGAAAAAATGTGGGCTTTTCCACCAACTGGCGTTATACCCATAAGCTACTATTACGATACCACACCAAGCAGTATTATTGATAAATTTGTGCTAGAGTTCGGTGTTTTTGGCCCAGAACAGATAGAAGAATTAGATGTTTCTTACCCTGTTTCTTCATTATTAGATATTAGTGATTAACTTATTTACTTAATATCAATATTTTTTAGAAGCGAAGTAGAAGGTCAAAAATAAGCTCTTGGTCCCGCTTTCCGCTCAAATACCGCACCCTAAAAAGGGGTGCGGCATAACCGCTGCAATCGGGGCTACACCTCTAACCTTGCTCCCACTTATTAACCCGCTTTTACAAAATGTTTAGTAATTAAACTAGTTTATTTTTGTATAATTTAAACCTTAGTTTCTCAGTATTCCTTAGCTTTGTTATATGATAAAACTCAATAAAATTTCTACAAAACCACCCACCAAACTTTCAAAAAAATCAGTTTTAAATGAAAGAAATGATCTGTTAGAAGAGTTAGAAAAATTGCAAAACACCATGGTAGCCGAAAACAAACACAACCTTTTAATTGTATTACAAGGTATGGATGCAAGCGGTAAAGATGGCTTAGTTAGAAAAGTTTTTAGAGAAGTTAGCCCTGCCGCAGTGCGAGTACACAGTTTTAAAAAACCAACAGAAAAAGAATTTGCCCACGATTTTATATGGCGAGCCCACAAAGTAGCCCCTCAAAAAGGAATGATACAAATTTTTAACCGCTCTTATTACGAAGATATTTTAATACAACGAGTACATAATTGGATTGATGAAGACCGGGTGCAACAACGCATAAAACACATTAACAATTTTGAAGCCTTGTTAGCCGAAGAAAACAATACCAGTATTTTGAAATTCTATCTACACGTATCACAACAACGTCAAAATGAACGGTTACAAGAAAGAGTAGATCTGCGAAGAAAAAATTGGAAACACAACGATAATGATTGGAAAGAAAGAGAACATTGGGACAGCTATATGAAGGCCTACGAAACCTGTTTCAACCAATGCAATACAGTTGCGCCCTGGCACATTGTTGCAGCCGACGAAAACTGGTATAAAGAATACTTCGTACTAAAAACCATAGTAGAAAAATTGCGAAGTTTAAACCTAATGTTTCCCAAGTTAAATAGTGAGTTGTTTAATAAATAAACTTTCTTAAATGCTCCACCTCTTGTTGTTCTTTATCTTGCAAAAGCACATTTAGTTTTTCTGCCTGATTATTGTTTAAAAGCTTTCCTTCAAATTCGGTAACTGGTTGTATGCCTTTAATTACATTGGTAACAAAAATTTCGGAAGCATCTTTTAAATCTATTTGTGTAACAGGCGCTACTTGTAAATCAATTTTATGTTGCTTACAAAGCTTTACCAAAACCCTGCGTAATATACCATCTACACCACCTTCACTACTTGGTGGTACTATTAATAAATTATTTACTACAATAAAAACATTAGAGGCAGAAGCATCTGCCACACGACCTTGCTGGTTTAATACAATTACCTCATTAAACTGCTGTTGTGCTTTGTAAATGGCAGCTTGTATATATACATTGCTGTTCAACGTTTTGTAATTAGATGCATCTTCAAGTACTTTACTCATTTTGGTAAACAGCCCCAATTTGTTAGGTTTTAAATCAATATGGTAAGTAGTTTGTTCTGTAGAAGCAGCTTCCATTAATAAATCGCAACCGTAGCTGGTAGGTAAATATTTGCCACCACCCAGCCTGCTTACTTGTATGCGTAAATTGCCATATACAATATTGTTGGCCTTTATTAAATCTAAACAATGCCTCACAAAAAAGCTATAGCTCCAAAATTCGGGTATTTCAAATTCAAAAAAATTTAATGCTAATACCAACCGGCTGTAATGATGTTTTAAAAACAGCGGAACACTTTTACTTACTTTTATGGTTTCAAAAACCCCATCGCCATATTTAAAAGCCCTGTGGTTGTAGGTAACGGAATAGTCTGCTGCGTTAATTAACTTATTATTAGTAAAAATTGTAGCCATAATTATACAGCAAAATTAGTATAAATTTAGTTATACTTCTTTTCTAAAATATTTAAAAATTTACTCACTTCTTCTGCATTATTATCCCAATCAAAATTGCTTTTTATTTTATAATCAATATAGTCCAAAGCCTCAGAGTAATTAGCAATATTGTTTATTTGATTTACCGATTCTTCAAAGGCTAAATAACTGCCTCCAAATAATTTTTGTATAAATAAAAATCGATCGTTAATATCAATTAGCTCTTTCAAATTTTTATAATCGGCCGTAGCCATCTTGTCGGCTACACTTTCTGTCGGTTGTGTAAAGCGGTCATTTAAACTCAAGTTTTCTTCTTCTTTTATTTCTGCTGCTGTTACCTCTTTTATAAAAGATGGCTTTATTGCTGCTTCTTCAACTGCATTAACATCATTATCTATTGTAGTTTTTTCTTCTTCCACAACTACTGGTTCAATTTTAGCTACAATTTTTTCAATAGGCACTTCCTCTTGTTCCTCATCTATTTCATTATCTGTTAATTGTAACCTGTTTAATCTGGTTATTTTACTTTTTTGCTTTATGCTGTGTACCGTATCAAATATATTGTCAGATATTGGTTTTATATGAAGCTCATCTTCGGCAGTTTCGCTTGCATCAAAAGCATTAACATGGTTTTCGTCTTGTTTCTTTTCAGATGGCTTTTGTGCTAATATTGGTACTATTGTAGATTCTGGCGGTTCTTTTTTATCGCTAATAGTTACTTCATCAGCTGAAATTTTTATTTTTCTTAGGTCAGTTATTGAATTTAACAACTCAAATAATTCTTTTGAATAACTTTTTAATAATTTAAAATCAATATCGTTACTATTTAAGTGGTTAAAATCATTATTATTGTTGATAAAGCTAAGCTTATCAATTAATACGGAAACTTTGGTAATAATTTGTTTGTTCATTTTTACTTTTAAACTCAATTCTTTTTAAAACATAAAATTACAATTTTTATTTTAGCACAATCATATGTTTATTGAGCCTAACTTAATGGAAAAACGCGGCTGGATTGAGGTAATCACCGGCTCAATGTTTTCTGGTAAAACAGAAGAACTAATTAGAAGACTAAAGCGTGCTAAATACGCTAATTTAAAAGTGCAAATATTTAAACCTGCTATTGATGTAAGGTACGATGAACAGGAAGTAGTATCGCACGATGCTAATAAAATTTTATCAACCCCTGTAAGCAGTTCTCAAAATATATTGTTAATGGTTGACGAATCGAAAGTGATAGCCATTGACGAAGCTCAGTTTTTTGATGCTGGCTTGCCCGAAGTGTGTAGAACACTGGCCTTAAAAGGAATTAGAGTTGTTGTTGCTGGCTTAGATATGGATTATAAAGGCATACCCTTTGGCCCAATGCCTGCTATAATGGCCGATGCCGAATATATAACCAAGCTACACGCAATATGCGTTGTGTGTGGCAACTTGGCTGCTTATTCTTTTAGAAAAACGGCCTACGAAAAAACTTTTTTGTTGGGTGAAATGGAGAGCTACGAACCCCGTTGCAGGTATTGCTTTAATAATGGTATGAAACAAAAAAAACCGGAAGCATAAATAAGCAACCGGTTTTTGTAGAATATTTTATTTTAGGAAAGCAAAATTAATCGGCTATCATAATTTGTTTTGATATTATCTGATCTTCAACTAACAAAGCGATCATATAATTACCCGCAGGTAAATTTTCTCTATTAAAAGTATAAGTATTGCTACCTTCTGCAAGTTTACCAATATACTTTTCTTGCATTATTTGTCCATTCATACTAATAACTTTAAGGTTAACAGTAGCCAATTGGTTTAAGCTAAAGCTAATTGTAGCATTAGTTTGCACCGGGTTAGGGTATATTGTTAATGAGTTTTGTTGCGCTAAAGAAATATTTTCTTCAACATCTAAAGCGTAATAAGGTAAGCTAGTATCGCAACTTTCTGGTGCACGGTTAATAGCTCTAAAAATACCTCTTCCGTGTGTAGCTATATAAATTACTGGGCAATTAGTTGCTCTTAATGGTTCTTGTCTAATTTGTAAAGTTTTTACACGACCTCCTAAGCCATCATTTTCTTCAAACCAACGATCACCTTGCATATTATAAGACCATACGCCCAACTCCGTAGCAGCATAAATTAAGTTAGGGTCAGTTTCATCAAAAATGGCATCATAAACTGGCATATCTGGCAACTTGGCAACTCCTGTACCTTTAATGGCTTCAAATATGGGCTTACTAGTTCTTGCATTAGTACTTAAATAAACATTATTTGTTTTACCAAAACCACCTATAGTAACTACTACATTATTAACATTTCGAGGGTGTACTTTTACGCTAGTTATGTATTCTCCTTCAAATGGCAAATCTGGTATAAAGCGCGACCAAGGGCTACCCAACGGATCGGGACTAACGGTGGTAGTATCTTCAGATAAGAATTTAGATGGAAAACCAGACCCATCATATTCCCAACCATTATCTTCTGGGTTTTCCGGATCAATTTCTAAACCAGTTACTCTTCTTAAAGTACCATTATTACTACCAGCCCAAAGTGTTTTACCATCTGCTGTAGTACTTACAGCAGTCATAATATTTTGATTTCCCATTCTACCAAGAACAAAACATTCCGAAATTCCAGAAACATTCAACACATCTAAAGCTGCAATAACATTTTCACCACCAGTAAAAATAGTACCATTTGGTATTACTGCTGCAGGCTCCTCAACTATTTCGGCTGGTGGTAAAACCTGTGAAGGCTCATAACCAGTTGGGTCGTTTACATATTCTATTGAATCCATTACATAGCTTTCATAAACCGCTAATTCTTCTAAATAAATATTATAAGCTTTTAAATCTTGTTGATATTTTATATTATCTCTATTAAATTTTCTGGTATCTTCCCAAAGCAGGTATGGCGTTATAAACAGTGTATCAGGAAAATTTTGCTGACCAACGCATTGTGTTACACCCGTATTTTGCAAATAAGTGGCAAAGCTTTCACCTCTATTAGGCGATCGTTGAAAAACGCCATTTTGAGCTGATGCAAATAAGATGTTTCGATTAATATGGCTAATTTCAGCAAAGCCACCATCTCCACCGCTTACTATATCGGCACCTTGGGGGCTGGTACCAACGTAATCAATGTAAGAGGTTCCATTATCTTGCGCCCCAGCTAACAATCTACCTTCATTATCAGCACCAACTGCATAAAATTGCGTTACATTATAATTTTTATTTCTTGGAATAAAAGTAGGGGTATTATCGCCCGCACTTCTCGATCTAAAAACACCACCATCAGTAGCTATAAATAGTTGATCTGGGTTTTTAGGGTCGAAAGTAAATTCGTGCTTATCTGCATGAACGTAAAATGAATTAAAGCCTAAATCAGCTAAGTTATCCAATCTTCTCCAGCCATCGGTAGCCGACCAACTCCATAATGATATACCGCCTAAAAATATTCTATTTTCATTTTGCGGGTCAACAATTAAAGCTTGGTCGTACCATCCTTGCGGGTTTCCTGATGAACTAAATGGATTTAAAAACGCTTCATCGTAAGCACCAATTCTTTGCCAGCTCTCACCGCCATCTGTAGTTCTAACAGCTTTTACAAAAAAACCAGTTAAATTTGAGTAACTTACATATACATAATTGTTATTAACAGGTGAAATAGCAATTTCTTTTCTTCCCTCTCCACCAATGTTTACACCATTACCGTTAAGTTTGCTAAAGCTACTACCACTATCGGTTGATTTATAAAGTGCATCACCAACTGCGGTATAAACAATATCACCATCAGCAGAAAACTCAACATCATAAGCAGTTTGGTTGTCAGGCAAATCCGTAGGAGAAGTCCAACTCGAACCACCATCGGTACTAAGTCTCACTCCAAAATCGTTTAACGTAGCCAAAATAATATTACTATTGGTAGGGTGTGCTGCAATGCGGTTTATTCTCGACCAAGCATCATCAACACTATTGGTGTTTAAGGGCACTGTTGAAGCTAATTGCTCAAACATCGCATCTGGTCCTGTTAATTTAAATATACCTTCCGAAGGCACAAAACCACCACCAGCACCTAAATTATTACCATTTGATGGCTCGCCAGATGCAAAATATATAACACCGTCGCTACTTTGTGTTATAGTACCTATTGCCAAAACAGGTAAATCAGCATTATAAGCATAAGGTTTCCACGTTTCCGCCCCATTTTTTGATACCCACAAACCACCACCAGCAGAACCAGCATATATTAAGTTAGAGTTATTAATATCAACCAACAAACCACGTGTTCTACCACCAACATTATTTGGGCCAAGCTCTTCCCATTCTAAATTTTGATTTTTTGCACTTTTATTACTTTTTCTAAACTCATTAGCCTGTTGGCGTGCCGTGTGATAATATTCATCTTTTAAAGCACCTTTTTTATCGGCCAAAATAGGCGTAAAATGCACTAAAGACTTGTATATTCCTTTTACATCATAATCAGCAAGTGTTCTAAAATTTTGCGTAAATTTTAAAATTTGGTTTGATCCTTCGGTTGAGCTTACATAGCTTACAAAGCCAAAAACCATTATTAACATAGTCAAGGTTAGAAGTAATAATTTTTTCATATAGCAATTAATTTACTGTTCAACTCTACAAATCTACGAAATATAATTTTTAAAGAAAAAATAGTACCGTCTTTTGACACAATTATGTGATTAGTTTTGGTAATTCTCCTTTTTCGTCCCTGCACAAGTTAATGCTGCATCAAGGCAATCACACAAAAATCTTCTCAAAAAAAATAAATTAATGCAATTGTTAATATTTATACATTTGAAGCGAAAGAGTAGGCCTTCGCATAAATTTTGGTCCTGCCATCCGTTCAAATACCATTTTGCCAACGCTTCAAAAGCCCATCTTAAAATGGTATAACCACTTCTGTCAGGACTATTTTTCCAGCCTCAGTAAGTCGCATTAACTTATAAAAAAAAAGATCATGTTTAAAAAAAATATCCACAGCTAACCAGCTATTTAGCGTTGTATTTGGTGCTATTACCCTAATACCCCACAATCAATTATGATTGTTTGTATAAAAAAAGCTAAATTTGAATATCATTATTGATCACTCTTACGTATATGCTAATATTAAGGGTGTTTTACAACAAAAAACGGGTCGTTTTTAACTGATATTAGTGTTTTATGAAGAATAAAGTTTTGTTAAACTATTGTTTACTTGTATTTTTGGCATTTTTACAAGTGGTAGCAATGGCCTACTCGGCTGGTCCACCAGATGGTCATAATGGTCAGCCTCCTTCGGGCGCATCTTGTGGCTTAGTAGCACAATGTCACGGAGCAGCTGTTGTTTCAAATGTAGGTATTGAAATAACTGTAGATGGCAATCCTACCCAATACATACCTGGAGAAGTTTATAACATTGAAGTTTTTATTAACGATCCATTTTCCGATTGCTTTGGTTTTCAATTTGGTGCTCAATTTGAAGGTAAAATAGAAAATGCTGGTGAATTTGCGCTCAACTCACAAGAAGAGGGTATGGCTGTTTCTGAAACAGGTAATTTTCAATATGTAGAACATAATGAACCAAGCAAAAATGGGAAATGGAATTTTTTGTGGATTGCGCCAAATGGCAACGCCTTAGATGATGTGGTTTTTTATGCCGCAGGGGTAGCAGCCGATTGCAATGGCGAACCAGTAAACGATCCAACTTATACCATCTCAAAAAAAATTGCTTCAGGCTGTAAATCAATTAAAATTAAACCAGTTATGCAAGTTAACGCCATTGTACCTCGTTGCGATTACACAGGTATAATGCCAAGTTTAGCTATTGATTTTGAACCAGTAACCGGTGGCAGCGGTGCCTACACTTTAATTACCAAAGGCAATAGTACCACCGATAAAACCGCTTTGTACGAAGGAGATACTTTTACTTATTTTTATACCGAAAGTGATGTAGAAAATAATACCATAGGTGTTACAGTTATTGATGATGAGGGGCATATTTGTAAATTAGATGATGATTTAATATCACTACTTTCAACTATACCTGTTAATGTTTTTTGCCCAGAAATAAGCGGTTGTACAAGCGTAATTGATATTGACATTGAGCCAGGCGAATGGAATGAAATTTTTAATTGTGTTGAAGGAGAAGAAAAACTTTCAATTAGCATAAATAACGCTACTTTAAACGGTGTTGTTGGCCGTAGTTATGAAGTTCTCTCATTAAATGGGCAAGAAACTTTATTCACATTTTCGACTGAAAGCATTGAATATAGCTTTGGCTTAAATTTCACCCAAGCTCAGATAGATGCCTTGCAAGTAGGCTTCATAATTAAACATTTCAACGGGTGCGAAAAAACATTCGATTTCAACAATAAAATTATCAATACCAATATTAGCGAAATATGCAATAGTGAAGAATTTTGCCCAAAAGTAATTTCGTATGAAATTGATGGTGGGTTGGAAACTCCTTTGTTTAAATGCAATCCAACAAACTCCACCAACCCCATATACACCATAAATGTTAAAAACGTAATAGGTGGCAATGGCAATTATATAGTAACAGCAAAAGGTGGCGCATTATCAAAATCGAACCTAACAGAGGGCGGCAGTTTTTTATATATTTTAACAAAAACCACTATTGAGGCTAAGCAAGCTCTAATTACTATTGAAGATGAAAATGGCTGTATTAGCATACTAAATTTCAATGCCAGTTTAGCGGACTATGATTTAGATGCACTATGCAATTGCTTTATTAGTTATGAATATGAAAAGATTCAAAATACCAATAAACCATTAATTAAATGTGTAGACGAAATCAACTTTATTTACAGCATAACTATTACAAATGTTACGGGTGTAAATAATGGCTTCGAATTTTTAACCAGCTTAGGCGAAGTGGAAGTGGTAGCGACCAATCCAGAAAAATACAATATTAAATTTAGTAAGTCTGATTATGATTCGGGCAAATTAACGTTTACTATAAAGTCAGGAGATTGCACGCTTACAGACTCTTTACCCAATTTATCTGAGATTGACTTTAGTTCAATTTGTGTACCTGACATTGCTGAACCAGTTTGTAATTTAAAATTAGAACTAAGTACCAAAACAGATTTAACCTGCAATCAGTCGACCGGTAGTATTATGCTCACTACCAATGCAAGCAGCTACCAATCTATTTCTTATAGTTGGCAACACAACACTATACCAATAGCTTTAAATAGTAATGTTGGCTTAAATCTTAATTCGGGTACGTATATTATTATTGCGGAAGATGATTATGCTTGCAAATCAGAGCCATTAACTGTTGTTATTGAGGCTGCCAAAGAGTTAGCACTTCTTTTAAATGAACCCTACTCTTGTAGTATTGATAAACAGTTTTACAAACAAGTTTTTTCTTACAATGGAGCAACAGGCGATATTGAGGTCAGCGCCTCAAATGGTATCATAGAAAATATTACCAGCAATAGTTTTACGGTAAAAGGCATCCCTAGTGGAGATTTTGCAGATATAGCGATTGTTGATGCAGAGGGTTGTTCTCAAACCATGCGTGTGGGGCCTTATTTATGTATGCAAACCCCAAACATTAATTGCGATGCTAATGCAGGAGATATGTTACCTGTGCCTTTTGACGTTTTTTGCTCTTTAAATGCGGTAGTAATTTTGCCAATACAGTTTGGTTATAATACCGCCTTTGCTTATGGGTTTTTAGTTACCGATGAAGATTTAAATATAGTAGGTTTTTCAGATGATTCTAAAATAGATTTATCGGGCAATTCAGCAGGTATATATTGTATTCATGGAATTTCTTACGATAAAAGTTCGCCAAATGCACCTGATTTAACAGCTACTACGCTTTCCCAATTATATAATCAATTAGATGTTTGTTTTGAATTAACTGAAGATTGTATAGCAATAGAGTTACAAGCCGTAACCACAAACCCCCAACCTCCCATTGGCCCAAAAGACACCACATTTTATTGTACTGGTTATACTACACCTATAGATTTTTGTATTCCGCTGTCAGATGCTGATGGTGGTAAACCTTATTTGGTTGATGTTATCTCGTTTTGTAACCCAACAATAGAAGGAGATAACTGCGTACATTATCCACCATTACCAGGTTTAATATTGGGTGCTTCAGAAACACTTTCCCTAATTTATTGTGATGATGATTGCCCGCAGAAATGTGATACCAGTTATGTAAACGTAGCTATTAGAGAAGACTGCTCTGGCTATGATAAACCTTACCTAAATGATTTTATCTGTGGTTTAGATACTGTCGAAATATGTGCCAACCCCAAAGAGCCAATTGATTTATGTGTAGCCTGTGATCAAAATATGGAAGATTATTTTATTAGTGATGTTCGCTCAAGAGCCAAGGCAGATTATGTGCCATCGCTAACCAATAACTGCTTTACATATTTACCCAAAGATGAGGTTTATAAAGATATAGTTGAGTTTGACTTATGCCTTTGGGGCAGAGAAACCTGTATAACTAAAGTTTTTTCTATAAACATTGTTGAAGATTGCGATAACCCAGATGGCCCTAACCCAAACATTTGTGTTGAGCAACAAATTTGCACACTACCTACCCAATTAGTAGAAATTTGCCTAAGCTGCGAGGCCAACAAACATACAGATGCAGTAATAACAGAAATTGTATCGTTGTTTGACAATTGTACAACCGACGAAGTTAACCAAATGTGCTTTAGTTACCGGCCCTTACCCTTAATGCATTTAGTCGGTGTTGATACCGTTGAGGTAAATTATTGTACACCAAATAATGAATGTTTTAGTACTAATGCATATTTAACTTTTGAAAACTGTGAAGGTTTTGCAACAGAGGTGGAAGCCGAACCTATACTTATTGAAAACAATACAATTGTAGAGGCCAGTAATGATTATTTTGAAATTAACAGCACACAAGAAACCACCATTAACGTATTAGCAAATGATATTGGCGATGATGTAAGCAGAGGAGAAGTGTATGTTAATATTATAAATGCGCCACAAAATGGTGAGATAAATTACAATAATACACTTAATGAAATTTCTTACCAACCCAACCCTAATTATACAGGAAATGATTTGTTTGTGTACGAAATTTGCAGTAATGGTATTTGCGATAGAGCTGTGGCTAATATTACTGTTGAAGATAATAGCAATAGTATTGAAACAAGTTTAAACATTTCGCCAAACCCAGTAACTGATTACATAAATGTTGACTACACAAGCGCATCTAACCAATACATATATATACAATTATATAATTTGATAGGGCAAGTACATTATAGTAATAAGCATTTGGTAACAAATAATAAATACCAAAACAGCATTGATTTAAGTGGCTTAGAACGTGGTATTTATTTGATAAGAATAATTGAAGACAGAAAAATAAACACTCAAAAAATAATTGTACAATAATAAATTTAACTTTATCGCATAAAATCGGTAAATAAGTGTTTAAAAGAGCAATATTTTTGTTGGTAGTTTTTATTTTGCTTCACAACATTGTAAAAGGGCAAATTTCTAAAAAGAGCAACCATATTTTTATTTGGGATGTAACGCTTTCTATGAAAGGGTATAACAACAGCCCTAATATTTACAATGAAGTAGTGGAAGTAATGGTGCATACCTTAACCAATATTGAAGCTGACGGAAGTTCCATCTACATCATTCCATTTCAAGACAAAGTATTGCAAACCAATGTGCAAATAGCCAATGAAGCAGGCAAACAAGCCGCTATTAACTTTGTTAAAAATTTTAATAACGAAGCGGTAACCTATACCAATATATGTGTAGCTTGGGAAAAAGCAATTCAGTTAATTGATAATAGGAATAAAAACTTTTTATACTTATTTACCGATGGAGAACAAAGTGATTTATCTAATAAAAACCAAGCTTATGGCAAAAATTGTTTAAATAAAATTATTGACCAATATTGCGCGCTCGTAAACAATACGCAAAATGCCTACACCTTTTATATTTCGCTAAATACTAATTTACCAACAGCATTAAAACAAAAATTTAAAACCCGCTGTCCAGAGTATTTAAGGCTAATAGAAGGTGTGCCACCAACAGGTATTACTGGTATACAACCAACCACTAATATACAAGTTATTAATTTATTAGAGGGCGATGTTTCGTTTACTCAATACTTTGATATTAATGGTAACCTGCCACAAAAATTTAGGTATGATGCTTTAATTGATGCTAAAAATATAGCCTTACCAAGTGATATTTCATTAAAATTTAATACTGCTACCAGTAGAAATATTGTAAACGGTAAAACAGATTTTACGCTAAATCTTCAAAGCAATCAAATAGAACGGTTGAAAAAAATATTGCCAGAAGAAAGTACCGTTACCGTTATTTATGCCAAACAAAACTTACAACATTTAGGTATTAATAATGAAATAATTGAATTTACACCAGATAGAATTATGTTGAAGATTAGAAATAAAAAAGAGAAAACACTAAAAATTACGATATTAGAATGAAGCAATATTTTTCTATCCTATTTATTTTTGGCGTATTATTTTTTTGTACAAGTTGTTCAAAAAACAAAAATAATCTTTCGGCATTACAATTTGGAGAGGTAAAGTCGTACACACCAGAGTTTGGCAATAAGCCATATAACAAAACATTAACGGTATCTATTGAATTAAATTTTAACCAAGAAGCTATTGAAAAACAAAGTTTTATTGAGTTGGAATGGGTAAACGCAAACGGTAATAAGCCTACTAATATCACTTATTTTATTAATGATAGAAAAATATTAGGCAATTACATTAGGTTTAACGCTAAAGATTTTGCCAATACAAAAACGGTAGCGTTAGGTTTGCAGTTTGTAGAAGGTATTGCCGAAGGGAAGCATAATGGCTTTTTAAAAATAAACAAATCTAATTTAGATAGGGTTGACAGTTTTGACTTAAATAGCAATGCTCAAATTGAAATTTTTAGGTGGCAGGCACGGTTTACTAAAACATTACATCCTATTTTAAAAAGTTTAATAATTGCTTTGTTCGCATTTGTTGCTTTTCATTTAGTCTGGTTTTTATTAATGAAGCCAATTTTTTACCCAAAATTTAAAAGAGGAGAGTTTGAAATGTTGGTGCCATCTTACCAAACTATTAAATTAAAAGGATATAAGCAATTTCATATTGGTGGTAAAGAAAAAATAAAGCAAGGCTTTATTTCTAAATTTTATACCGGTAAAATTGGCCGTGCAATGCGCCAATATGATTTTAATATTACCCTAAAACCTTTTAGAAGAAGAAGAAATATTTGGTGTAGAATTAAAGCCGATGCTGCTTTAGAGGTAGAACCACGTAGAGGAACATTATATAATTTTGACGAAATAAATATTGTAACAGCAGAAAAGGAAAAAATAAAACTGGTTTACAAAAACAGCAAAAACAACCGCAGGGCTTAGGCTTTTAGCTGTATTAAGAAATTAGTACAACCTACCTACTGCTTTAAATCGTTCAAAAACTTTTTCGGTATGTGGCGCATCTTTTAACTCATCTGTTAAATCTTGCCCCGCCCAATGTTGGTAATGTTTACCATCATACCACAGCCTACTTTCAGTTACATCGTAAATAATGTTGTGGTAAGCCACCCAAATTTGTGGTTTATCTTGGCCATTGCACAAAGCCAACTGATTTTTAGTGTATGTTGGCAAGTGTAAGTTAGTCTTTCGAATTATAGGGCAGCAGTTTTTTGGGCGATCAAATTATTTTCAACCAAGTAGTTGGCAATTTGTACCGCATTAGTAGCAGCGCCTTTTCTTAAATTATCGGCAACCACCCATATATTTAAACTGTTTTCCATCGATTCATCCCTACGCACTCTGCCAACAAAAACTTCATCTTTACCTTCTGCATAAATAGGCATTGGGTAGCTATTTTTTGCAGCATCATCTAATAAAATTACACCACTCATTTCCGAAATCAAGTTTTTTACCTCTTCAATTGTAAAATCTTTTTTAAGTGTAATATTTATGCTTTCCGAATGACCACCTTTTACAGGCACTCTAACTGCAGTAGCGGTAATTGCAATGGTGTCATCCTGTAAAATTTTTCGAGTTTCGTGCACCAATTTCATTTCTTCTTTGGTGTAGCCATTTTCAATAAATACGTCGCAGTGTGGTAGGCAATTCATGTCAATAGGGTGTGAATACACTGCTTTTGCGGTTTGGTTATTTCTTTCGGCAAGCATTTGCTGTACTGCATCTTTACCAGTACCACTTACGCTTTGGTAAGTTGATACCACTATTCTTTTTATACCATATTTTTTATGTAGCGGAGCTAAAGCCATTACCATTTGTATGGTTGAGCAGTTAGGGTTAGCAATAATTTTATCATCTGCGGTAAGCAAGTCTGCATTTATTTCTGGTACTACCAATTTCTTGGTTTTATCCATTCTCCAAGCACTTGAGTTGTCAATTACAGTACAACCAACTTCCGTAAACTTTGGCGCCCATTCTAAAGAAGTACCTCCACCGGCAGAAAATAAGGCAATATCTGGCTGCATTGCTATTGCAGTTTCTATGCCAATTACATTGTAGTCTTTTCCGCTATAAGTAATTATTTTACCAACGCTTTTGGCCGATGCTACTGGCAACAATTCTGTTACCAGAAATTTTTGTTCTTCTAAAACTTTTAGCATTACCCGGCCTACCATACCGGTTGCTCCAACTACCGCAACTTTCATATTTAATTATTACTATTATTATTTTGCTTGTTTTTGATTGCTTTTTTTAACTGTTCTTTACTTTTATTTCTTCGCAGCTGCTTTTCTTGTAAAACTTTATCTGCTAATGTGTGTTGCTGGCTTTTACTTTTTGGTTTAGCTGTGGCATTTGCTGTGTTATTTTTAGTATTTGAAATTTTTTCGTTTAATTTTATTGATTTGCCAAGTGAAGGATTTGTTTTGAGCTGTAGCAGCAATACTTTATTGTGTTCAATAAGCTGCGCCATTTTTTTAAGTTTTTGCTCCGCTTTACTTAGGGTATTTTCTTTTTGCTGAAGCTCGTTAAAACTTAGCTTCTTTGATTTTTTATAATGGTTCAATTTTTCTTTAGCTCTAAAAATATTCTTCTTAGCCTCTTCATACCGCTTTTCACTATTATTGATGGATTGTTTGGCTTCGTTAAGTTCAACATTTGTATTGTTTTTTTGCGCCTGAGATGGTAAGTTTATACAAAAGAAAATAAATATAAAGAGTGAATAAAAAATAGAAAGCTTCATAATACTGTTATGACTAAAATGTTTCTAAAAGAGTACCTATTTCGGCTTTAATTTTTTTTGTTTCAGCTTCTAATTTAATTGTAGCTTCGCTTAAATTATTATTATTTAATAATTGTACGTTCTGTTTATTAGATTTAATTGCTGGCTTTACAGCTTCAATTTCATCATTATCATCAATATCTTTTAAACTAACCTCATTATCTGTATACAATGTACAAGAAACAAAAATAGTAAAGATAAAATATGTAAAAATTATGTATAAACTTTTCACCGCCAATAACTTAATTACAAAGGTAAATAAATTTAAGGCAACAGTGTGTACCAAAATTTAAAAATGCTTTAATAAATTGTCAATTTCTTTACCAATGTCTTTTATTTGCTCATTATTTTTTTTTATGTTACTTTTTATATTGACTTCGTTCATAGGCATTTTAGCAGCTTTCTTTTTTTCAAGCTTACTTTCTACAATTGGTTCTACAAATTCGGTACTATCCGATCTTACACAACCATAAAGCGTAATTAAGCAAATGCTTAAAAATAAAATAGTTAAGTTTTTCATTCAATCAATTGGTTAAACCACCAACAAGGTAAAAAAATAGTTTAAAAACCCCTAATTTGTACTAATAAAAATAAATCTATTCATAAGGTTTATAAAAAATTGTTTTGGTTTAGTTATTTTTCCGACGTGAACATAAAATTTTTAAAAATAGTTGCTTTAGGAGTGCTGGTTTGTTGCTATCAGTTTGCTTTTGCACAACAAACAAATGTACTTATTAACGAAATTTATTTTGATGTAAAGTCATCTAACGGTTTACCAGAAGCAGAATATGTAGAGCTTTTCAATAATTCTGCTTCAACAATTAATTTAAATGGATGGAGTTTTAAAAACTCAGGATCGCCCAAAATTATTGAGGAAGATTTTTTGTTAGTACCTAACGGATATGTTTTATTAACAAAGCAAGATAATATTGCAGCTTTACAAAGTTATGGCAATATTATTGGCTTTAGCTCTTTTCCGCAATTAGTAAATGCAGGAGACGATTTAGCACTATGCAACCCACAAGGAGAAATAGTACACGAAGTTTTTTACAAAACCAGTTGGTTAAATGATTTAGATAAAGATGATGGAGGCTGGGCTTTAGAATTAATTGATCCAGATAATTTTTGTGGATTAGGATTGAAAGAAAACTGGACGGCAAGCACCAACCCCATAGGTGGTACCCCTGGTGCTTTAAATTCAGTAGATGGAAGTACAAAAGATGATATTGCACCTGCCGTAAAGGCAATTACTGTTTTAAGTAGTAATGCTATTAAAATACAGTTTACTGAGCCAGTAGAATTACCCGAAATTAGCAATATTGATAATTATAAATTAAGTGGTGATGAAACAAACTTTTCTATTACTAATATATTTATTTGTAATGATGATAATAGTTGTGTTGAAATAGAAATAAATGAAAATTTTGAGGATAATATTTTATACAACTTAGTCATTTCAAATTTGTTTGATTGTACAGGAAATGAAATTAGTAGTGAAACACAAAATTTTGTAAAACCAGGTTTGATAGCGGTTTTTGATATTGTAATAAATGAAATTTTATATGATCCCTTGACAGATGAGGCAGCGTATATTGAATTGTATAACAACAGTGACAAACTGTTTGATTTAAATAATTTAAATGTGCAAGACTTAAAAGATACCGTAAATATTGTAACTAATAAAAACTTGCTTCAACCCAAAGGTTATGCTTTATTAACCGAAGACACATTAAGTATTATCAATACCTATTTTGCCGATTTTTTAATAAAAGAAGCCAATTTGGTTGAAGTTGAAAGTCTTCCATCTTTAAACAATGATGCAGATGTAATACGCTTATCAAATGCAGATTTTAGTATAATAGATAGTGTTTATTATAATGAAGATTGGCATTTTAGTTTGTTAGGAAACCATACCGATGGTGTTGCCTTAGAACGAATTAGTTTTACTGGCCCATCGCAAGATGCCAATAACTGGCAATCAGCATCAAAGGCGGTAAACTATGGCACTCCTGGTTATAAAAACAGCCAAACTAACGAAGCTTCTGGCCAAAGTTTTAACGAGATTATAAACATTGAAAATAAAACCGTATCGCCCGATAATGACGGTTTTGAAGACTTTTTATTGATTAATTACCAAACCAAAGAAGGCGGTGAAGCGGCTAATGTTTATATATATAGCGAAATTGGGCAGTTAGTTGCGCATCCTATAAAAAATGAATTACTGGGCAAAAGCGGTACATTTAAATGGGATGGCTTAGATGAATCGGGGGCCCGTATTCCTTTGGGTATTTATATAGTTTATGCAGAGTTTTTTAATTTAAACGGAAGCTTAAGCAAACAAAAAATACCAGTTATAGTAGCTGGTAGATTGTAGCAATATTATTTTGAACAAAATTTACTGGCTGAATAGGTATAAAATATTATGCTATTTATAGATGTGATCTCTTCAAGTGGTTAATACGAGTGGGCGAAGTTGGAAAAGTAACCCCAACAGAAGTAGTTATACCATTTTGAGTTGAGTGTTTGGTTTTAGCTATGAAGCGTTTATACGTGTTACAACTGCTTCACTTCAAAAATATGTTTGCTGGTACTGTACATAATTTTTATAGGGTTGCTTTTGCTAAAGCGCGTGCAAGTAATTGTTTTTTATAATTTTTGTATGATGCAATTGATGCCCTGCTATAATAAAACCGAAAGCATTAACAGTAATACTATTGTTTTCTATAAAACCTCTTTGCTGCAACATAGATACATTAAAACTTTTATATAATATAATGGTTGATTTTCTGAGTATTTCTATTTCTTTTAAAAGATCGTTTAATTGGCGGTAATCGGCATTGCAGTGTATTACATACTTATTATGATCAAAGCTGTTTAATAAAGTGTCGCCTCTGCTTATGCTTAATGCTCGATAACAAAATATTCTTTCAACATCAATTAAGTGTTGTATAATTTCTTTAATAGACCATTTGCCGGCCTGATAACGGAATAAAGCTTGTTGATTATTAAGCCTACTACAATATTGTAACAACTCGGTAATGGAGCTTTCTAAACATTTTATTAAATTTTGAAAGCCAACTAATTGTACATAAGGTTGATAGTAAGGAGGATATTCTGTTACGCTTACATTTGCCATATTTGGCTAATTTAAGGACAATTTTCTATTATTGCTTCAAACTCAGCACCTTGTTTAACTTCAAAATCATTCATTAACTCAATGTAACTTCCAGCTTTAAAGCTAACGTTTTCAACACTATCAATTGTTGCATTACTTTGTATATAGCCAGAAACCCTAAATAAACCGCTTGACAATGCAGGGTAATTACCTTGTACAATTTGGGGCATGCAACTATCAATGTTAAGGTTAATATTGTTAACCGTTTTCGAACAGTTATTAGCATCAGTTATCATTACATTATAAGTACCCGCAGCAACATTAATCAAATCTTCATTGGTGCTACCATTTGACCAACTAAAGGTGTAAGGTGCGGTTCCGCCTGTAACAGTAATATCTATACTTCCATCTGTTGCGGTATTACTACTAGCAGGTACAATATCTACTATTTCACTTATATTATTGGCACTATTAACTAAATAAGTTTCTTTAAAAGGACATCCGTTGGCATCAATAATTGTTAAATCATAGTTACCAGCTACCAAGTTGTTTGCTACGGTACCAGTATTACCTGTTGACCACAGGAGGGCGTAGGGAGCAGTGCCACCGGTGGTAGATTTAAGAACTAACAATCCATCACCAGCACAAGAATCATCAACAACATCTACATTTGCAATTATAGGGCTGCAAGTTACTGCATTTACAATTACATCTTTGTTTGCTGTACAACCAACAGCATCGGTTACTACTAAGTTATAAGTGCTTGGTGCTAAGTTATTTTGATTTTGTGCGGTACTGCCATTTGACCAACTATAGGTATAGGGAGCTGTTCCATTGCTAACGGTTGTATTAATACTTCCATTATTAGCTTGGTAGTAATCTTCATCAATTACAACAGTGCTTATGTTTAAAATATTACAGGTAAGCGGGTTTATTGCAAAATTTTCTGATGCAGGACATCCAAAAGCATCGGTTACCGAAATGCTATAATTGCCAGGCGTTAAATTATTTATGGTACTTGTAGTGTCACTATTTGACCAATTGTAAGTATAAGGTGCAGTTCCATTTGTAATATTAACGCTTGCAGAACCATCATTAGTTTGAAAATAGCTCTCATCGTTAACAGTTAAATTTAATACTAATGTTGGACAGGTAATTGCGTTGATAACAAAAGGTTCAACAACTGAACAACCTGTATCATCAGTTATAGTTATTGAATAACTGCCTGGTGCTAAATTGCTAACTGAATTGCTATTGGCACTGTTTGACCAAGTATAAGTATAAGGGCCTAAACCACCAACAACGTTTACTGATGCAATACCATCATTAGCTTGAAACAAGGTTTCATCTGTTTTTGATAAATTAGCTTGAATGGCAGTTGGCTCTGTTATGGTATAGTTTTCTACAGAAGTACATAAAAACGCATCGGTAATAGTAACGCTATAATTACCAGGTGCTAAGTTTGATGTAAAGCTTGAATTTGTGCCATTACTCCAATTGTAAGTATAAGGTGGGTTGCCACCAGATACGTTAAGACTTATAAAACCATCATTACTACCATTGCATGATAAATTAAAAACAGTAGCATCATCTATAAAGTTATTGCAAATATTATTTTCGCTTCCTGGTGTACCACAGTTATTTTTACTTGCCGTCCAGTTTGCAGCAGATGAATTATTTAAAGTTGGGTTAGCTAAACTTAAAGTGGCTCCGGTTCCATCTGGTAAAGGGTTCCAAGGTGCATCATCTGAATAGGTAAAGTAATTTACTAAAGTACCATAAGGCCCTTCTAACACTATTTGTTCCCCGCCATTGCTTAAACTGCTGGAATAATCACCAAATGGGGCAAAGCCATATTTTTGTGTAAATTCTAAACTATCTTTAGCAATAACTAAAAAACTATTAGCACCAATAATACTGCCAGCCGGAAATTGATAAGATATGCCATCGCTAAAAGCATAATTATCTAAGCTTACGGTAGTATTTTCATTATTGAAAATTTCAATAAATTCAGAACCACACTCAATGGCTGGGTTGTAGTTAACTTCATTAATTACAATATTTTTGGTGTTTTGATTTTTTGCAAGTATCGCCTTAAACGATTCCGGATTGCTCCAATGGCTCCATCTGCCAGAACTATCTTTATACCTAACTCTTACTTTATAGGTTCTACCAACTTTTAGTTTTGATGCTGCTGGTATTGAAAAACTGTTAGAAAAGTTAGTGATTTCACCACTAACCCAATAGTCTTCTATTTCGTATTTAGTTTTACATTTTGTTATATATGAGGAGTTAGATGGATCACTCCATTCGCCAACTCGCCACTCTAAAGCCGCAAAAGTATTATTTCCTTGGGGGTCGGTAAATGCGGAGTTTGAAAAATTTAAATCATCAAGTGCTGTTGAACCGGTTAAATTAATTGTTGGTTTGTTTGGAATTTTGTTGTCTAATATGCCTTGTGCACTATTATTTAATAAATAATTAGCTCTGTTTGGGAACCAGTTTTTATACCATTGAAATTGAGCGTCAACATTACCCTCTCCATAGGTTTGATATGTGCTCCACCTGCTATGATCTAAGGTAGTCCAATCGTAACTATTGGCAGGTGCATAAATCTTTTTTGTTTCTTCATCTACTAAAAAATTACTTTGTTGTTGATTTAACAGTAAATCATAAGCAGAACGCAAGTAGCCTTCATATTCTCTTTGTATTGAATTTGGTATTACCATTGGGTGCGTAACAGTAGCATTATAATTAAAATTATTAGTTGTACTAACTGCTTGTACATTGTTGCCGCTGCCAAAAGCACCATCGTAATCTTTGCACCAGCCCATCCACAAATTGGTTGTAGGGTTGTAATATTCTCTATAACTATGTTTTCCTACATAGTTAAATTCTCCATTGGCCCAAATTTCATTGCCCACTCTGTCTCCGTAAAAAGTTCGGGTATCTAAAGTAGAAACAACAGGTGTGCTTTGTAAAGATGAAGAACCTACGGTTGAAAACCAGCTGTTTTGGTTTTTTGCTCCTGGAAAATCTCCGTAACTATCAACATACATAAATCTTGGTGCCCCATCTGGGTCGTAGGTTGACCAGATGTTACCATCTGGTAAGTTGTGTTCTTCTAACAATTCGCCATCATATTCTTCTTGTATAAGATAAAGCCCCCAAAAATCTCCATTATTACCAGTTTCTTGTCCTCTATCAACAATTCTTAAGCTGGTATAATCGCAATATTTAAATACACCTTTTGTTAGTTCTAATATTTTATAAACAAGGCTTTCAACTAAGCCGTGCGAAGAGGCATCGTTTACCCAAGTACCAGAAAGTACCAATTTGTCTCGCTTTGTTTTATAGGCTTTGCCACAATCATTTATTACTTCAATTTTATGTTCATCATTTAAATCAAATTTTAGGCCTGGTTTGGTTCTTATTGTGCGGGTTTTACCTCTTGGTCTAAATCTTATATGATCGTAAACTTTACCATCATAAACAAGGGTACCTTCGCCTAAGTAATCGTACCCTAGGTATTGTGTAGTATTGTTTGTTCCATTACCTATGTATTGGCTGGCTATTGATGCTTTTGTAACTATGGTTAAATCTTGAAGCGGATTTAAGTTAGAAAAACTGTATCCATTAAAATTTGCATCACCATTGTATACGTAGTAAGCATAGTTACTTTCTGTATGATTTTGATCAGGATAAATTTTGCTGTAGCCATTAGTGGTGGTAACTTTAATGCGGTAGCGAATTAAGTTACGATGAACCTGCACAGATGAAGGAATTGTGGTGGTGTAAATACCGTCATTGGCTATAGAGTCGGCCCCCAAACTATTATCTAACATTGTTACACTAGTCCAATTTGTTTGATAAGCTGCGTCAGATTTGGCAATATAATTTCCAGCACTCATAGGTTGGTATTCTAAATTTACGGTAAGAGTATTGGCATAGTTTTCAAAACCATCAAAAGATGCTTTTACTACCACTCCAATACCACTAACGGGGTTGTTTGGGCTTTTTGATACTTTTTTAATTACTGGTATAGTGCTTTGATTGCCGTTATATACGGCATTATTTTTTGCTTTAGGGGTTGGGGTTTCTGCTAACCAACTTCCACCATGTTGGCCACCTAAGTTAGGGTTTATTTTTTGAATTGATTTAGCTACTTTATACTTAACATCTTCTGTATAGTCCGTATTGTAAGGTATTGGTTCTACAACTGAGTAATCGTCATATCTTACAGCAGGCCATTCATCCCAACTTTTATAATCTACTTTATCTGCAATAAAAAAGTTTTCATTTCTTAATATGATATCATCAGAATTACTGCTTAGGTTACCGGTATAAGGGCCTAATGCACCGTTAAAGTTAAGTTTGGTTTCGCATTCGGCTGGGTCGGCGGCTATTACTAAATAGCTATCAGGGTTAATAATTGTACCTGCCGGAAAATTATAGTTGATTGCATCGGTAAAAAACCAACCTGTTAAATCAATTGCAATTGCATCTGCATTGTATATTTCGATAAAATCAATGTTGCTTTGTAGCTCAATTGATCTGTAGTTGACCTCATTAATTACTATTTTCCCAATTAGTAAAGGATCAACATTATCACAAATATTATTCTGGTTTACATCTAAGCAATTATCACAATCATCAGGTATGCCATCGTTATCTTTATCAATATTATCGTTGCCGGGTAAACAAATATCAATATCGTCACAAACACCATCATTGTCGCTATCGTTTAAAGCGCTGTTTGGACAAGGGTCTGTACTGTCACAAACGCCATCATTATCACTATCAACATTAGGTGTGCCTATGCAGCCACAGTTACTATCCCAAATATCATTTATGGTACATAAATCCCCATCATCGCAAGGTTGGTTTGGTGTGCCACATACGTTATAGGTAATACATAATTCAATTGGAGCATTAAGTGCGGTGCGGGTACCAGTACCGCTAAGTTTAAAAACAACAGCATTACCACTAACAAAATTAGTGTTGCTTATTACTTCATTCAAAATTATTGATAAATCAGCGGTTTTTTGCACATTACTTTGAGAGCCGGCTATCCATTGAAAAGGATTCCATTTAACTTTGTTGGTAGTTGAAACCCTATCACTTACATTAAATAATATTGCTTCGTTAAAAGGTGCTGCATTATCAGTTAATTCGCCAAAAATGTCTAAATCACTAGCACCGCTAGAGGTTTCATCAGCTCTAAACTGTATAGTTGCACTGCTAACTGTAGCATTTACAGGTATAGTTACTCCTGTAAATCTTAAACCAACAATTTGAGGATTGGTTCTTTCGTAGCCAATTTCAATATCTGCACTTCCGCTATCAAATGCACCACTATTTAAATATTGCTCTGTTTCACTTTCTGCTGAAAAGCAAATAGAAGTTTGAGATAACAGATTTAACGGTAAAATAACAATTGAGCATAAAATAAAAATATGAAATACTTGGTTGATAAGACATTGAAGATTTGTACATGTTTTTCTAATCATAATTAAAGCGAATTGTGAAATACTTAGGGTCGGTATAATACCTGAACAATTAATTTAAGATGTAAAATCAATTAGATTAAAATCGACTTTTAAAATTAAATAATCATTTTAACATAAGCATAAACTGTGCCAATCAAAAAATTGCTATCTTATCGCTTTTAATTACATCCGTCTATTATAGCTTCAAATTCGAAACCAATTTTAACTTCGAAATTGTTTGTTAACTCAATAAATTGACCCGCTTTAAATGATACTGCGCTTGCCTTAACTATACCATTAGATTGTATATAATCAGATACACGGTAAATTGCACCAGCAATATTAGGTTGTGTGTTTTGTATTAATACAGGTAAACAACCATTATCAATTTGTAAGTTGCTAAGGGTAAGTTGGCAGTTATTATTATCTACAATGGTTAAGTTGTAATTGCCAATTGGTAAACTATAAATATTTTGTGTATTTGCATTATTTGACCAATCAAAACTATAAGGTAAAATACCACCACTTATTGTTAATTCAATGCTTCCATCATTTGCATTAACCGAAGATGTATTAGTTATAATTGACGTAGCCGATAAAGCCGCAGGGGCATTTATGGTATAAGTTTCGTTAAATGGGCAACCATTATTATCAGTTACAGTTAAACTATAATTACCACTTGTTAAATTGTTGGCAACTGAATCGGTAATGCCCGTTGACCAAAGATAGGTATACGGTGAAGTTCCATTTTGAACACTATTGATTATTAATCGACCATTGGCACTGTCATTACAACTGGCATCAATACTGTTTACTGAAACATCAAAAGTAGGGCAATTGAGCGCATTGATTGTGACTGAGGTATTATTAGTGCAACCTATTGAATCTGTTACTGTAACAATATATGTATTTGGGCTTAGGTTAGATAGGCTTGAACTGGTAGCCCCATTAGACCAAAGATAGGTATACGGTGGAGTTCCGTTTACTATTAAACTGGCCGTTCCATTGTTGGCTTGATAATAGGTTTCATTGGTTTTTATAGCGAAAATGGAAAAATCACCGCAATCTATTGCTTCTATAATAAAACTTTTATTTATTGAACAACCATTACTATCGTTTACTACAACACTATAGTTTCCAGGAGGTAAATTATTTATTGTACTTGAGGTAGCTCCGTTAGACCAATTATAGGTGTAAGGTGAAACACCACCAACTACATTAATCGTTGCTGTTCCATCATTCGCCTCAAAATAGGTTTCATTTGTATAGCTACTATTTACTTGAATTGTTTGGGGCTGAGATATAGTAAAGTTAAGTGTTTCCTCGCACAAGAAATTATCAAAAATAGTTGCTGTATAATTACCGGGTGTAAGGTTAGTAACCGTTTGACTATTGCTTCCATTACTCCATAAGTAAGTATATGGTGAAGAACCACCAGATGGATTTAATGAAATAACCCCATCATTAAAACCATTACAAGACACATTTGCAACAAAGGGGTTGCCTAAAATGGGTTCGCAAAATAGGTTTTCACTTCTGGGTGTTGTGTTTATTTTTTGAACGGCCCAGCTTTGTGCTTTTGAATTATCAAAGTTTGCACTAATTAATGCCAATGAGTATTCTCCTAAATCAGGTATAGTGTCCCAAGGTAGGCTGTCATTATATTTCAAGGTATCAATTAGGTTGTCAAATGGATCTACTACCCAAAGGTTTTCGCCACCATTATCCAGTTTGCCTTGATATTGGCCATCTGGGGCAAAGCCATATTTGGCAAAAAACATAATTTCATTTTCTGCAAAAACCAAAAAGCCTCCTGGTTGAATTATATGAGATTCATCTAAATTTAAAGTGACTCCTTTTGTAAAACTAACATCTGCTAAAAAAATAGGGTCTGGCCCATTGTTCTTAAACTCAACAAACTCAAATTCTCTGCCAGATATGGTGTCGTTAGCACCTATTGCAGTATTATAAAATATACTATCCTTTGGGTTATAATGAATTTCATTTATCACTAAATTACTATAGTTTTGGTTAACATAAAATTTTCGCGGACACATAGCCGACCAAACATCAGTTGCACTATTGTTGTACACTCTTGCTTTTACAGTAAAAACACCATTAGGCAAGGTTACTGGCCCAGTATATAGTATAGCAGAAGTGTTAATTGAACCGCCATTATTTCTTGGGTCTGTTCCATCTATTGTATAATAAATTTGTTCATTATTATTTGATTTAGATAAAACCAATTGAAAAGTTGAAACAACGCCTCCTCCATATTGATTAAAACTTACGGCATTAGTAGTAGGATAGAAGTTTCTATTTTTAAGTTGGTCAACCAAAATACCGGTTCGAGAAGGAAGGAAATTTTGTTTTACTTGATTAATTTGATTGCTCCAAACAGAAGGAAAATGATTAAGATTACTATAACCCCATCTAGCAGCATCCGCCACAATGCTCAATTGCATTTCATTTGCCAAATTGTCAATTCTTTGTTGTGTTTGGTTTGGTGTTAAAGCACCATCATTAAAACAATGACATTCCACTCTGTCAGCAAAGGCGATAAAAAAATCTGAGTCACCTTCATTATATAAGTTTTTGAAAATATTATCATTACCAGCTAAATTATGCGGCCCTGTACCATTGGGGTTGGTTCTATCAATGGTAGCTCCCAAGTGGCCATCGTAGTAAGTAAAAGCACCATCCCCATCATTTATTCGGTATATAAATTTTGATGGATCGCTTAGGTTACCACAGGCTTTCATTTCATTTTCATGATTGCCCCACATAAAACTCAACATAAAATCAAAATAACTATCTGTATTTAAATAGTTTTTCCAACTATCGTAATTTGTTGACTGCGCAACCATTGAATTGTACATTGCTCCTGTGCCATCAAATGCAGTTCCTGGGCTCCAGTTGCCTGATAGGTTTCCACCGCCTGATCCACTAATGGCCTCATAATCAGTTTCAAGGCCTCCAAAATAACGCTCCATAAAATCGTCGTTCATTCTTTCACGTAATGAATATTGACCACGATATTCGCCATTTACATAAAAATGAACAAACCTAATATGCGAATGTAAGTTGCCCATTTGCAGCATTGTATTATCTAAAAAATTAGGCCCTACATAAGTATATGATTCAAAATTGCTGTCAGAAAATCCTTCTTGTGAAATACCTTTAAGCTCTATTTGATCAAATTTTGAAACCGCACTTATTCCATTTTCATAACCATCAAATAGTTTGGCTTCTAAATTTTTTGCGCCGTACACACCTCTAAAAAAAAATCGATGACTTTTTTTCCGTGAGTTTACTACACTAGTAAAACCATACAATTTAGCACCACAATTTTCTTGTTCTGACAATGTACCATCATCAGTAAAAATTTCAAAAGAACCTTCAATTTCTGTAACGTCATCTATACTATTATTGGGCGTAACCAAACTAACCACTGGTAAAGATTTTAAAGCATCGTACAGTTGAGGCCCATAAGTGGCGTTGTTTTTTATATAATTTTGCATATAGCTTTGCGCTATAATATTATTAGTAAAAATGAAGGTATGGGTTTCTTCATCTTCTTCAACACCATTATAAGCAGTTATTCTAATTAAACTGGTTGTGTTTATGCTTAACGGGCCATTGTAAATAGCGCCATTACTAGTGGTAGGTCTACTTCTATCAGTAGTAAATCTAATAGTTGCATTAGGGTCATTAGTTTCAATAAAAAGCTGAAAAGCATTGTCATAAAACCCTCTGGAGTGGCTTACATAAATTTCAAGATTTGAAGCAGTTACTACCGAAACAACCCCTAAAACAGTAATTACTGTGAGAAAAAAAAACTTATAAAACATAATAATTTTTGACATAAGGCAATATAAAGTTAAAGGATTATTACTATAAAAGAACTACGGAAAATTTTGAAATTGAAATAGTATGACGGTATTTACTGAATAGTCAGTTTTTATCAAAACTTATTGAGTATACGTAAAAAATAAGTTTTGGTTAATTTTTATAATTGTATAAATACCAAATGCGAACTTAATTTACGAACTTCGTAACTAAAATAAAGCGTTTCTAATTATTAGTAAATGCAATAAAAAATAGCTCAAAATATACTTTTATAATGATAGTATTGCTAATTAATAGTGGTAATACAAACACCAGTTATAGTGATAATCAGATCTTTGACTATTATTAGCTTTTTTTATAAAGCTAACGTTATGTTTACTTATTTTCACACAATTAAACGTAGTGTGATTTTTTAAAATTGAAAACTAATTGATTAACAAAACCCTAAAAAAATACCCATAAGCACTTTTTTTTGGGGCATACTAACAATGTATATCAAATTTGTATAACCTATTTAAAAAAAAACATGATATATTTCAACTGATAAAAGTATATAATTATATTTACACATCTATTTAGGGGAAATTCTAAATAAAAAGCAACTTATTTTGAACAAAAGAAAATATCAAACGTAATAATTATATAACATAAATTATTAACCCCATTAATATACTTTACCTCAAATGCTTTTTTTTAATAGGTTGTTTAATTAAAACCAATTAAACGCAAATGAAAGAAATATACTTTTATAAGATTAGCGTATTTAGTTGCTACCCTCAAGTAGCCAAACAATTTTATAAGTTGTTTAAAAATTGTATTATGAAAAATTGTATTTTTTATTCAACTTATATAATTATTACAAGTAATCTTTTGTTTTATACTAATTTTCGCTGCAAAGCCCATAATCGTGTAGCATCAATTTGGCTGTATTTTCTGTCAAGTGTAAAATATCAAATGTCTTATAATGCTATTCATTTACAAGATTTTCAAATTACTCATAATAATACAATGCATAATAATTCAATATTTAGAAATGAATATTGTCTTTTAGTATTTAATAATTTTTTGGAATTTTCTAATAGTTTAAGAAAGAATCACAAAAAAATAAAAACCTAATATAATAAAATCTATTTTCAATGAAAATTTCGATATTCTTTACAAGTTTACAAACTGCTAATTTAGCGATACATCAAAATTAATAATCAAAAATATTATATATAGTATGAAAAAAAATAACTTTCTTTTTCGTTCATGTCAACTTGCTATAATATGGGCATTTGCGCTGTGCGTAGTTTTTACAAGTAACGCACAATGTGATCCTCCCGTTGAATTTTGCCCTAACCTGGGCGAATCCTTTAGTTTGACCCCGCCAACCATATTCCCAGACGGGGCTTGGTTTGATGCAGACGGTAATAATCTCGGTACAGGTGATGCTACAGGAACATTAACCGTAACAACACCAGGTAGCTATTTATATACTGGTACAGACCAAAATGCTTGTCCAGTTGAAACTTGCTGTCCAATAGAACTTGTGCAGCCTTGTTCCTGTTTCGAGCCAATCGAAATTTGCTCTAATTTAGGCGAAGTTGTAGACATTACACCACCTGTTGTTTTAACAGGTGGCGAGTGGTTTGATGCAAATGGAGTTAGTTTAGGAGCTGGCGATGCAAATGGTTTAATTACCATAAGTGCAGCTGGCACCTATACCTACTCTGGTGCTGATCCTAATAGTTGTCCAGTAGAAACTTGTTGCCCTATTGAAGTAATAGAAATTTGTTGTGCAGATGGCGCCGATAAAGATGGTGATGGAGTAGCAAACGGCGACGGAGCCGGAGGTGGAGATTTAGACTCTGATAATGATGGTATACCAGATATTGATGAAGATGGTGTTTTAATACCGGGTAATTGCAGTACGCCAGACCTAACCGCTTTAGAGGGAAGCCCAGCAGCCAATACAACCCTTGCGGGTGTAACCATTGGAGGGGCAACTATTACCCTAACCACCACCTTTACAGGTGGTGCAACCCAAGATGAAGATATTATAAATAACAGCCAGACTACCGGCGATTTAGGTATTAGGCAAGGTGTAGCAAATTCACCAGATGCTACTGATCAAATGATTAATACTTATACCTTCAACCAACCAGTATGTAATTTAAGAATGACAGTTTGGGATATTGATAGAACAGACCTTCTTACAGTTCAAGGATCCAACGGTGGTGTACCAGTTACAATGACGGTAATTAATCCAGGTGCATTGTTAGATTCTGTAACAGGTTCTGGAACAACTTTAATTACAGCCGATGAAGATGGTAATTTACAAGATCCAGGAGGAACAGACTATGGTTTTGTAGTAGTTTTTGATGGATGTGTTGATGAAGTAGTTTACACATTTAATAACGAAGGCGATATAAACAATACGGGCGGTTCTTATTCTGTAACTTTCAACGAAGGTTGCGGCCAGCCAGTTGCTAATGCTGATGTAGATGGAGATGGCGTACCCAACTCACTCGATTTAGATTCGGATAATGATGGTATTCCAGATGCTATAGAAGCATGTGGAGACATATCATTAATACTTGAAGACTGCTCATTAGATTTTAATGGTGATGGTGTCTATAATTTAGGTCCTGATGGATGCCCCAATGGTTTATTATTAAACGTTTGTACAACAGCTCCTATTGATTCTGATGGAGATGGAACGCCTGATTATTTAGATTTAGATTCGGATAACGATGGATGTGCCGATGCAGTTGAAGCAGCATCAAATACAAACCCTAATGTTAATGAAGACACTTTTAATAATCCAGCAGTAGATATTTGCGGTTTAGTATTAGCAGGTACTTTTGCTCCTTGTCAAGTGCCAGTAACCACCTCTTGGTTAGATCCAACACAAGATAGCTGTGAAAGCTGTCCTACTGATGGACCTGATAAAGATAGAGATGGTGTACCTGATAGAGTTGATATAGATGATGATAATGATGGTATTTTAGATGTTGATGAAGGTTGTGTAACTGAACCAGATTTTTGCAGTACTCCAGATTTAGCATCATTAGACGGCACAGCTACAAATGGCTTAGGCGTATTAACTACCTCTAATTTAACAATTGGTAATGCCACTATTACAGGTACACGTTTGTTTGGCGGTACTGCCGTTTTAGATGAGGATGAAATAAATACATCGCAAACAGGTGTAGAAGTTGCTATAAGACAAGGCTTGTCTGCTTCTAGTGGTCCTGCTGATTTTGTTGAGAATACTTATTCATTTAGTGAACCAGTTTGTAATTTGGAAATGCAAGTATGGGATATTGATCGTACCGATGAATTAACAATAACTGCTAATGGACCAAATGGGCCAGTAGCAATGACTTTAAGTAGTATTGGCCCAGAACTAGGCAACGATCCTGGTGATATTGTGGCTGGTAGTGGAACAACTGCAATTAATATTGTTGAAACCGGAAATTTACAATATACATCAGGTTTAGATTATGCCTTTATAGTCACTTTTGATGATTGTGTTGATGATGTTGTATTTACCTTTTGGAATAATACAGATGGTAACAATACCGGTGGTTCATACAGCCTTGGTTTTAATGAAGGTTGTACGTTACCAGATGACTGTGTCGGAGTCGATACGGATGGAGATGGTTTTCCAGATCATTTAGATAATGATTCTGATAATGATGGTATTCCAGATGCAATTGAAGCTTGTGGTGACATCACTTTAATATTGGAAAGATGTATGTTAGATAATGATAACAATGCCATTTATCCAGATGCAGATGGTGATGGTTGCAGAGATGGTTTGGTAAGCACCGCTTGTGCTACCGCTCCTATAGATAGTGATGGAGATGGAATTCCTGATTTTAGAGACTTAGATAGTGATGGTGATGGTTGTTCAGACTCTACGGAAAGTGGAAGTGAAGATGGCAACCCTGGTGTAAATGATTTAACTTTTGCAGACCCGGCTGCTCCTGTAGATGCCTGTGGTCTAGTAATATTAAATGGTGATCCAACTTGTTTCTCCCCTCCAGATGAAATTTGGATTGATCCTACTTTTAGTGGATGTTGTGAAGAAGTAGCAGGAGTAGTATTTTTTGACAATAATAACGATGGTTGCCAAGAAGCTCCTAACGAAGGTGTTCCTAACGTTACTGTTGAACTGTTAGCCTGTAATGCAGATGGCTCCACAACTTCAGTTGCTACTGCTACCACAGGAGCTGATGGTAGTTATTTGTTTAATCAAACTGTTGAAGGTGGTGAAGTTTGTTTAGATCCAGATTTAACCTATCAAACGCAAATAAGTAATTTACCTGCTGGTTTTGTCAATAGCACCGGCGATGCTGATGCAAATGCAGATGGCGCAAGCGACTGCCCAGGCGATGATGACGACTCTCCAGCTAACGACGGCCTCTCAGCTTGTTATGATCCTAAAGATGATGATGCTACCGATGGCGATGGCGATCAAAATATCGACTTTGGTATATTTCCTTGTCAACACATAGCCGGTGTAGTTTTTGAAGATAGTAACAACGATGGTTGCCAGGCAGATGCCGCCGATGGTGTACCTGGTGTAACGGTAGAATTAGCTGTATGTAATCCAGATGGAACAACAACAGTATTAGGCAGCACCACAACAGGCGCCGATGGTTCTTATGAATTTGGTCCAGATGCAGGTCCAGACAATTTATGTTTAGATCCCGCCTTAACCTATCAAACTCAAATAAGTAACACCCCACCAGGCTT
>ENA-ORXR01000199-ORXR01000199.1-marine-metagenome-genome-assembly--contig:-NODE-199-length-93216-cov-5.359871_pt1 | contig 93216 bp, 100 predicted proteins | sample MGYA00237866_ERZ511479 | MGnify/ENA metagenome assembly ERZ511479
TTCGCTGTTGACCGCGAGTGCTGCCCGAGTCCGCGCCGAGCGAATCGTGTTCTTCGCGTTGACTAATGCGTCGGCATAGCCGTCTCCATCGAGTGAACTCATCAGGTAACAGAATAGATGGAGGTAGTTGTGCTGTGGGCGCTGCGGTTCGACCATGGAATCGGTGTGCCCTGGTGGAAACGCATGCGCCAGCCGTCGGCGGTCTCTTGCCAGATCGAGACGCGCCGGCAGGTGCGCTCGGGCTGATGCGCAACATAAGTGAGCATCCACGTGTCGGCGGCAATCTGACGTAGTTGCTGACTGGCCAGGGGCAGTTCGACTTCAATCCCGCTGAGCGGTGTGCTCGTGATCTCGTCGAGGGTCCAGAGTCTGCCTGAACAGCCGTGCTCGACAAAGTCCGGGTGCAGATGATGGTCCAACCAACGAGGATCGCCGCGATAGTCGTCGAGCCACATGCGGTACTCAAGGCGACCTATATGTGTTGGCTCCGGTCGACCGGCACCGTGTGACCACACCGTCATCGGTCGGAACTCGTCACCAACCTTTTCCCACCGGTCATAGGTCGTTTCCATCTGAAAGCCAGTTCGCTCGGCCGTGCGCAACGACGGTACGTTCTCGGGATCGATGTAGAGCGTGAGCCGATCGACACCGAATTCGACTGGAGCCCAGTCCCGAACCAGCGCGAGCGCTTCAGAAGCGTGATTGCGACCTCGATGCGACGGACCGGTCCAATAGCCAAGCTCGATCGCACCAAGCTGCAGAGAGCGGCACGAGACAAAGACGTTGCCCACTGCGATGTCGCCCTGGCGGTCCACGATGGTCAATGACCAACCTTGACCTTCTGCTGGGCGGGCTTGTTGGCGGGTGATGAAGTCACGCGCCTGGGCATCGGTGCAATGCGGTTCCATGCTCGTGATCAGCGGAATCAGACCATCGGTCGACGCGTCGACGATGAGGTCAACGTCGCGCTCATCAGGAATTCGCAGCGCTATCCGTTCCGAAGAAGGAAACACACCGATCGCAGAAAGCGGCACCGGACGTTCCTTTTCGGTCAGCGGTTCGACTTCCACGCCACCTATCTTGGCACCAAACACCCTGCGCCAACCGAGCACCAAGCAGTAGTTCAGTTGTCTCGCCGATGCGATAAGGAACAGTTATCGCGCGTGATCGCGTCTCCGGAGACATGGTCAAGGTCAACCAGCAGACGCTTCGTCGGTGGGTGAACGGTGCCGTCAGGCTTGCTTTGGGAACTCAGCAGCGCAAACCCAATCCACGACAAGCCAGTGCCCCACGGCCACGGGGTGCAGTACGGTCCGAGCATGGCTGACACGATCGCTGCCGGTGCCACCCGCGACCCCATTGTGGATTGCTGATGGCTGCGCCGTTGGACGGAGTTCTGGTTGTTGCGTTGGAGCAGGCGGTGGCCGCCCCATTTGCCACCCGGCAGTTGGCTGATTTGGGCGCGGAGGTCCTCAAGGTTGAGCGGCGCGGCGAAGGCGACTTCGCCCGCGGCTACGACCGTGCGATGGCGGGCTCGTCGTCGTTCTTTGTGTGGGCCAATCGCGGCAAACAGAGCATCGAATTGGACGTGAAGGATCCGGCGGATCGGGTTACCTTCGATCAACTGGTGGCCGGCGCCGACGTCTTCATCCAGAACCTGTCACCATCGGCGGCCGAGCGCCTGGGGGTGACGGCGGATCAACTCCGAGCCACCCGACCAGAGCTGATTGCGTGCGATGTCTCCGGCTACGGCCGCGGTGGTCCCCGCACCGATGACAAGGCGTACGATCTGGCGATTCAGGCCGAAGCCGGCGCCATCGCCTTGACCGGCACCCCGGAGCAGGCCAGCAAGGTCGGGTTCTCCATTGCGGACATCTCGTCGGCGATGTACGCGTTCTCGTCCATTCTTGCCGCGCTCTACCGGAAGCAGGCAACGGGGGAGGGAGCCTCGATCGAAGTTTCGATGTTGGAGAGTGTGGCCGAATGGACGGCGGCCCCCACCTACAACGCCGTGGGTAACGGGGCGGTGCCGCCGCGCTCGGGTCATCGCCACACGATGATTGCGCCCTACGGTTTGTACGGGCTGTCCAATGGTACCGATGTCCTGATTGGGGTGCAGAGTGAACGGGATTGGTCAGCCTTTGCCACCCATGTCCTGTTGGACCCGGGGCTGATTGAGGACCCCCGGTTCGTCACCAACCCCGATCGCATCAGCAACATCGACGATCTTGAAGCCATCATCAATCGGACCTTCATGGCGCAGTCGGCGGAGGAAATCCTGCAGCGACTCAAAGTCGGCAAGGTGACCCACAGCCAGGTCCGTGACCCTCTGGCTCTCTGGCAGCACGAGCAGTTGCATGCCAGGGACCGGTTCATGAGTGTGGACACTCCCACGGGCGAGGCTCGGATGTATCGGTCGCCGTTCAACATCAGTGACGTGGATGGGCCAGCGGCGGTAGTCCCTGCGCTGGGCGAGGACCGCGCCGGCCTGGTTGACCGGTTACTCGAAAAAGGTCGGCTCTACGCTATGGGTCGGCGTTGAAAGCCAACCAGATGGCGGCCGTCCAGGTGAAAGTGGTTCCGCCGCACGGTTGGGCGTCGATCGGACTGAAGTACTCGGCAAAACCTGACGTCTCGATGAGCGTCATCGTGTCCGAACGAATGCGCTGATACCAGTCGGTCTCATCCGCATCTCGAAGTCCGACTGCGATCATCCAATTCATGACCGCCCACACCGGCCCCCGCCAATACAGAACATGATTGAACAGGGGGTGCTCCGGGTCGAAGCTGGGCACCGCAAACGTGGCGGCGTCGACATATCGGGAGAGCTCGGCCAACAGCTCCTGGTGATGGGTCTTCACGCCGGCGTACCAGGCCAGGAAGCTGCCTGACGAGGCGGTTGACGCCCACCGGCCGGTCCGAAGATCAAGGGAGCAGTAGGCGGCCACCGCCGGGTTCCAGAGTCGCTCGAAACCATGCTCAAGGTTTGCAATGCGTTGGGCAATGACGGCTGCGTCGACGTCGGTGGCCCTCGGTGACTCCTGAACCATGACCAGCAGATCGCGTTCGGCCCGCAACAGGACCGCGGTCATGCCCACATCGGCCACAAAGAACGGCGAATCCCGGGCGATCGCGGCCGGATCCCACTCGAGTTCGACACCAAGCTGGACCAGCGCCAGGTAGCGGTCATACTGCTCTTTGTTGGGCCGGGTTGACGGGTCGATGAGGCTGGTGTCTCGTCGGGTGTAGTCGCCAATCATCGAGGTGTCGACGGCCGCGGTTGGCTGATCCCAGTCGGGAAGGTTGTCCCGGCCGGACTCCCACGGGTGGGTGATGGCCATTACCCCCAGGCCGTCGGGATCCCGAGCGGAATGGAACCACCGATGCCACGCGTCAAGCTTGGGTAGCAGTCCGTCGGATCGGCGAGCATCGGTCGAAGCCAGCTGGCGAATGATGGTGGCGGCCACCGGCGGCTGGGTGATTCCCGAACTCGGCTTCGGGCCCTGGTTGGCCTGCCAAACCAATGGGCCCGGGAAGTAGGTGGGATCGTCCTGGTGAAAAACGATGTGCGGCACCATCCCGTTGGGCCACTGTGCTTCGAGGAGGGTTTCGACCTCCTGCCAGGCGCGGTTGGTATCGAAGGCGGCAAATCCCAATGCGGCAAACGCCGAATCCCAATTCCACTGAAACGGATAGAGCCCATCGGTGGGCACGGTGTAGCCGCCGCGATCGTTGGCCCGCAGCACCTGGGTCGCCTGCTCGACCACCGGCATTTGGGGCGACTGATTCATCGTGGCTGACACTACCCGGCGATGACCCAGACTGCCGGAGCTAGCGTGATGTGATGACCTCGCTGCCAGTTGTGGACATCTCAGATCTATTGGCTGATCCCACCAGCGCGCGTGCCGCGGCGATCGGCGCTGAACTTTGCACCGTCGGCCACCATCCCGGCTTCGTCCATATCATCGGCCACGGTGTGGACCCTGACCTTGAACGTGGCTTGTTGAGCGTGGCCGATGAGTTCTTCGAACTGCCAGCGGCCGAACGCGAGGCGCTGGCGATTGCCAAGTCTGCGGCCTTCCGCGGCTACACGATTCTTGGTGACGAGCGCACCGGCGGTAAGGCGGACTGGCGGGACCAGTTGGACTACGGGCCGGAACAGGTGGCGCCGGCTCCGGGCTACGACGGTCCAGCCTGGCTTCGGCTGCGCGGACCCAACCAATGGCCGGCATCGCTTCCGCACCTGCGGCCCATCGCTCTTGGGTGGATGAACGCGATGGTTCCGGTGGGGGTGGCAATCCTGCGTGCTCTGGCCCAAAGCATGGGCCAGCCCGCTGACCTGTTCGATGCCGGGTTCATCCCTCATCATGATCTGCACACCAAAATCATCCGTTACCCGGCGCGGCCCGCCGCGGACGCCGAGCAGGGCGTTGGGCTGCACCATGACACCGGACTGCTGACTTTCATTCTTCAGAATGCGGTGGCGGGACTGCAGGTGATGATCGATGAGGAGCTGGTCACCGTCGAACCGCTCCCCGGCGCGTACGTGCTCAATCTGGGCGCCATGTTGCAGACCGCAACCAGCGGGTATCTCCGAGCCACCCCGCATCGCGTGATCAGTCCGGCCCAGCCACCCCACCGGGTGTCGGTTGCCTTGTTCTTCAATCCAAACTTCGAGTCAACCTATGAGCCCTTTGCGTTACCCGAAGAGCTCGCCGCATTGGCGCGCCCGGATCACTTTGACCTCAACGGCGACACCATCAAGACGCTCTTTGGCGAGAACAACTTGAAAGCCCGGCTGCGTTCGCATCCCGATGTGGCGCAGCGGCACTACCGCGATGTTGTGGGGGCCGATGTTGCGATCGGCAAGAATGAATCATGAGCCGCACCGTGATTGACGAGGTCGCCATCAATCAAGCGGGGCGCAATGGTCAGGTGATCGGCACATGACCACCGTTATCACCACGACCGGAACCGGCACCCCCCTTCCTCATCCCGACCGGGCAGGACCGGGTGCCCACGTGCAGTACGGCGACATCCGGCTGCAGTTTGACGCGGGGCGGATGACGGTCAACCGCCTTCAAAGGATGGGCACCGATGCCTCAGAACTCTCCGCCGTCTTCCTGACGCACTACCACAGCGATCACCTGGTCGGTTTGGCGGATCTGATGCTCACCCACTGGGTGCAGGATGCCAACGATGACCGGTCGCCGGTCAGCATCGTGGCCCCCAACGGGCACACCACATCCTTTGTTGATCAGATGATGGGTATCTGGGACAACGACCTGGCGGTGCGTTCTCTTCACAACGGCCGCGCGGCAACCGTCAAAATCAACTCGATGGGATTCGACGTTCCGGACGAGCCCACCGAAGTGTGGTCTGCGGGCGACGTCCGGGTCCTTGCCGGTCAGGTTCGACACGAGCCGGTCGAAGGTGCGGTGGGCTACCGCGTGGAGACCCCGGACGGGGTGGTTGTCATCTCCGGTGACACCAGGGTGTGTGACGAAGTGGGTCAACTGGCGTCGGGCGCTGACGTACTGGTTTATGAAGCAATGCGGTTTTCGCTGGCTCGGAAACGGGCCCCCGAATGGCACTTTGTGATGGACTACCACGCCGACACCGTGCTCATCGGCGCGCAGGCGCAGGAGTTGGGAGTTGGCACTCTGATGCTGACTCACCTGGCGCCGCAGCCCAGCACCCCCGAAGCCAAGCAGGGCTTTGTCGACGATGTGCGCGCCGGGGGCTACACGGGTGAGGTCATCGTGTGCAATGACCTGAGTTCGGTGACGCTGGGGTAGCGGTCTCCTGCGCGCGGGTCCGGGTATCAGCGATGGTCCTGCAACCGGGTCAGCTGCTGGCCGTCGCTGTCAAAGTTCTCCACGGCCAGCCAGGTTTCACACGCGGTCTTGATGGTTGGCCATTCCCAATCCAGGATCGAGAACCAGGACGTGTCCCGGTTGCGTCCCTTGTAAACGGTCGCCTGCCGAAACTCGCCCTCCCAGGTGAACCCCAGGCGAATCGCCGCGGCGCGAGACGGCTTGTTGAGCGCATCGCATTTCCATTCGTAGCGGCGGTAGCCCAGCTCAAACGCGTTCTGCATCATCAAGTACATGGCTTCGGTGGCCACCGGCGTGTTCTGCAGGACGCGGGCAAAGTGGATGTGGCCAACCTCGATGGACCGTGAGTTCGGATTGACTCGGAGATAGCTGGCAACCCCGGTGGCTCGACCGGAGGAGTTGTCAATAACGGCAAAGAACATCGGATCGGGTTGGTCCTGGACCTCGGCCACCCACGCCCCGAAGTCAGTCGGGCTGGTCCATGGCCCGTAGGGCAGGTAAGTCCAGTCGGCGTCGTCGTCGGCGGCCAGGTAGGCCTCATAAAGATCGGAGCTGTGCGCACTGGTGTCAAGCGACACCAGCTGGCAAAATCGGCCGGACAGTGACGCAGCCGTGGGCGGGCTCACCGGATGGGCAAGGTCAAGCGACTCGCCGATTGGCTGGCCAAATTCGTTTGTCTGACTCATGCCCGGCACGCTAGCAATCGGTCGCTAACCTCGGGCCATGATGGGAAGAGCACCATGGCGACCCCAGTGAGCATTCGTGACGGTTGGGACCCGGATCCGTCCCGGTCGCATTCGCTGCACGCCGATGCCTACACCCGACCGTCGTGGTTCGAAGCTGATCAGCGCGCCATCATCGCCCAAACCTGGCAGTGGCTCTGCCATGGCGAGAAGCTCCGGGACCCCGGCAGTTACGTGGCCGATGACATCGCGGGGATGCCGGTCGTCGCGGTCCGCGACCGCGACGGGCAGCTTCGGGCGTTCTACAACGTGTGCCAGCACCGGGCCCATCATTTGCTGACCGGAGAAGGCACCGTACGCGCCATCACCTGTCCGTATCACGCGTGGGTCTATGACCTGAGCGGCCAGTTGACCGCCGCACGTCACACTCAGAATCTGGTTGACTTCGACGTGAATGACATCTGTCTGGATGCGGTGCAGATTGAAGAATTCGGCGGCTTCGTCTGGATCAATCTTGACCCCACGGCGGTGGCGCTGGCCCAACAATCGGGGGAACTGGGCGCGGAGATCGCCCATTGGGCGCCGGACGTCAACGAGCTCACCCACGCGCATCGGCTGACCTACCAGATCAGGTCCAACTGGAAGAATGTGGTGGATAATTTTTTGGAGTGCTACCACTGCCACGTGGCCCACAAGGACTTTGTGAGCCTGGTCGACATGGACACCTACAAGGTGACGACTCATCGCATCTACTCCAGCCACATGGCGGAGGCGGGGCGGTCCAACAACTCGGCCTATGACGTGAGCGACGCCACCGTCAAAGATCACGCGGTCTGGTGGTTGTGGCCCAACACCTGCATCATGCGGTACCCGGGACGGGGCAACATGATCATCCTCAAGATCATCCCCATCAGCGAGAACCTGACCTGTGAGACCTACGACTTCTTCCTGGAGTCGGCCGATCCGAACGAGGCCGAACTGGAGTCCATCCGGTATCTGGACGATGTGTTGCAGGTGGAGGACATCAACCTGGTGGAGAGTGTGCAGCGGGGTATGGAGACGCCGGCCTTCACCGGCGGCCGGATTGTGAACGACCCGGCCGGCTCGGGCCTGTCCGAGCACGCACTGCATCATTTCCATGGTCTGGTTCTGGACAGCTACGACCGTCACACGAATGGAGCCATCACATGACCGGAGGGCAAAGGCAGCCGGCGGCGACCGGGGCGCAAAGGGAGCCGGCGACGACCGGGGCGCAAAGGGAGCCGGCGGCGACCGGGGTTCTGGACGGCCGGGTTGCACTGGTCACCGGCGGTCGGGGTGGTGCGGGTCGTGCCGTCTGTGAACGGTTTGTGGCCGAAGGAGCGTACGTCTATGCCGCAGATGTGAGCGACGACGGCACCATCGGTGGTCCGGGCGCTGGCGAGTTCCTGCGCTTCGACGTCACCTCCGAGGACGAGGTCATTGCCGGCATCGCCAAGATCAGAGACCAGCACGGTCGCCTGGACGTGGTGGTCAACGCGGCAGGCATCGAGATGGAAATGACGGTCGAAGAGACCTCGCTTGAAGACTGGAATCGGATCTTCGCCATCAACGTGACCGGCACGTATCTGACCTCGAAGTATGCGCTACCAATGCTTCGAGAGTCTGACCACGCGTCCATCATCAACTTCGGTTCCTATGACGGGTACATCGCCGACCCGAAGCTGGCCGCCTACTGCGCCACCAAAGGCGCGGTGCACATGATCACCAAAGCCATGGCCGTGGACCACGGCCCCGAAGGTATCCGGGTCAATGCCATCTGCCCCGGCTACATCGATACGCCCATGCTGGAGCAGTTCTTTGCCGGCGAGCACCAACCCGACGCCGCCCGAGCAGAAGCCGAGCGCATTCACCCGCTGCGCACCATTGGGACGCCGACCGACATGGCCAACCTGGTCAACTGGCTGGCGTCTGACGAAGCGCGTTATGCGACCGGCGCCCTGTGGGTGCTCGACGGCGGACTATCCGCCCAGATTCAACAGATGAGACTGTGACAATGACCATTACCCGTATGCACACATCCGCCCGCGCCAGCAAGATCGTGATCAACAACGGCGTCGTATACCTGTCCGGGCAGGTGGCCGAGGACCCCGAAGCCGACATTCAGGAGCAGACGCGTTCCACGCTTGCCCGAGTGGATGCACTGCTGACCGAAGCCGGATCTGATCGTGAGCACCTGCTTTCCGCAACCATCTTTCTGCGGGACATCGACAATCACTTTGTGCTGATGAACGAGGTCTGGAACGAATGGGTTCCTGAAGGTCATGCCCCCGCCCGGGCCTGCGTGGAAGCGCACATGGCCCGCTCGGCGTTGTTGGTCGAGATCTGCATTCAGGCCGCAGTCAAGGACTGACTGCTCAACGTCTAAGGATGAACGTTCTCACCGGTGATCCCGACGATATTGGGCCACTGACCGAAGCGATCAAGGGTGCTCGCCCTCTGGTCCAGGCATGGCCGTAGCGGCAGTCCAGGACTGAACGCGATCCAGCGACAACTGGCGCTGATGAGGGCGTGACTCAGACGATCAGTCGGACCATGTACTGGCCGCCGCCCTCATCAATCTGCGATGAGACGGCGAGGCCGGGGTGAAGTCGGCTCACGCGGTCAACCAACCATTGGGCCGTCGCTTCTGCGTCGCTGAAGGTCGGACATCGGGCCAGGACTTCCCGGCCGCCCTTCCGCTCCAATCGGTCAGCGGCCGCGATGATGGGGGAGGGGTCGATGACGAAAAGGTCCGCCGGCCACGGCACCACCGGATCGCTGGCGCCCTTTCCTGTGTTGCAGCCAATGTGGGCCAGTCGCTCCGTTACCGGTGCGCTCTTGGACTTCTTCATCTTCTTGGCCCGGGCCTTGGTAATCCGACTGTCGACACTGGCGCCCCGAGGATCCGATGAGGGCATGGACCGATCCACGGCTTCATCGCAGAGCCAACATCGCCAGCCGTCTCGTTCGCCAATCTCGTCAAGGTCTGCCATTGGTGGAGCCTATGGGGTCATCGTGTTGTCTCGATCAGAGCCGGTGGCCGATCTGGCCGGGCGGTCCCGTCAGTTCCGTCAGTCCCGTCCGTCGGGAACGTCAACACCTCTGCCAGAGCCATACCGACAACCGACGCATCGCCCACTTACAGTTTCGTGTCAGAGTTGACGGCGGACTTCGGCGCCGTCGTACAACACAGAGGCGAACGCCTCGTTGGCCGCCGCCCGGACCGCTAACGCCTCCGGCGTGCACACCCCCTCCGGCCGAGCCGACTCAATGAACAGCGGATTCAGGGGCGCGCCCTGAACATGCATCACGTGGTGTTCACCGCGGGCCGGGAGAACATCGGCGCCCATGTAGCTCTGCATGGCGAATCCCACCCGGCGATGCGGACTGCGATTGGGCTGCGAGCCGTGCACCAGCAGGTGATGGTGCAGCGACATCTGTCCGGGCCGCAGCTCCAGATGCACCGCCCGCGCCACGTCAACGGCCGGAATCTGCTGGCCGCGGGTCAAGATGTTGTCATCGCCGAAGGTGTCCTGATGTTCCAACCGCGTTTGGTGCGTGCCCGGAATCACCGTGACACATCCGGTGTCCAACGTGGATGGCGTGAGCGCCAACCACGCCGTCACAAAGTTGTCACCGCGCAGCCCCATGTAGAACGAGTCCTGATGCCAGCTGACGTATGCGTCCGAGTCCGGCTCCTTGATGAACAGCACGGTGCTGGTCAGCCCAATGTCGGGTCCCACCAGACACGACGCCGCATCAACAATGCGCGGATCGGTCGTTATGTCGTTGAGAAACGGAAACGCCAGGTGCGCGTTGTTGCGTCCCGGCCCACCGAAGTGCTCGGGCCATGCCGCTTCGGCCGCCTCCAGCTCTGCCGCAAGGCCCGACGCCTCGTCTTCGCTCATCACGTTGATGGGCGCAACCCAGCCTTCGGTCCGATACTGCGAAATCTGAGCCTCGGTGAGGGTCAAGACGGTGCGGTCGCCCCATCGGAGCGGGACTGCATCAGCGGCATGACCTTTTCGCCAAACTCTTTGGTAGCCACCGGGTAGTCGTCAAAGACGCACATGGTGCCTTTGACCCCGGGAATCTGGGCGACCTCATCGAGCTTGGCCGCAATGGTGGCGTGGCTCCCGACGATGGGTCCGATGTTGAGATTGAAGGCGCCCTGCATCTCGGTGATCTTGTCCGCAGTCGCACCGGCGGTGTCCAGCTCGGCCTGGCCGGTCATGAACTTGATGGCCTCCAGGTCGGCGCCGTCCTTGTAGTGCTGCCACTTGGCTTCGGCTTCGGCGTCGGTTTCGCCCATGGTGATCTGGAACAGGACATACACGCCCACGTCGCGGCCGGACTTCTCGGCCGCGGCCATGAGCCGGGCCGCGTCGTTGCGCACAACGTCCAAATCGCCGGTCCCGATGATGAACTGATAGTCGCCGTACTCGGCGCAGAACTCCATGCCCCGATCGGATTGACCAGCGCACACCAGGGGGACCTTGCCCGCCGAAGGGGGCGGGCTCAGGCGGCAGTCGTCCATCTGGAAGTACTCGCCTTTGAGATCGCTGGCGCCGGTGGACCACAGTTCCTGCATGATCTTGACGTACTCGGTGGCGTAGTCGTAGCGCTTCTCGTAGTACCAGTCGCCCGGCCACACGCCCATCTGGCTGTACTCAATCTGGTTCCAGCCCGAAACGATGTTGATGCCGAAGCGGCCACCGCTGATGTCATCGATGGTGGATGCCATTCGGGCAACCATCGCCGGTTCCATGGTGGGCAGCGCAACGGATGCGAACAGGCCGATCTTGTCGGTTGCCGCGGCCAGACCGGCCATCAGTGTGAAGGACTCCATGTTGTGGTCCCAGAATTCAGTGTCGCCGCCAAAGCCGCGCAACTTGACCATGGAGAGAAGAAAGTCGAACCCCTGGGCTTCGGCTTCCACTGCGGTGGTGCGATTGAGGTCGAAGCTCGGCATGTACTGCGGCGCATTCTTGGACATCATCCAGCCGTTGTTGCCGATGGGAATGAAGATGCCTACGTCCATGATGTACTCCTGTTGGTCTTGTGGTGCTGAGGTCGGGGATGGTTCAATTTCCCCATTGGTCTATCACTCGTGGAGATGCGCCAACGCCGTGGCCAGCGGAACAACGTCGGCATACTTGGCGCTGAGGTCAAACAGGCTGGCCGCATGGATGGCGGGGTCGCGATCGCCGCAGGCTTCGGGAATGACCACCGGAACGATGTTGTGCTGGCAGGCGTCCAACGCGGACGCTCGCACGCAGCCGCTGGTGGACACCCCACCGATGATCAACGTGTCGGCACCCGCCGTGCGAAGTTGCGCGGCCAGGTCGGTGTTGAAGAACGAGGATGCGCTCTGCTTGGTCACCACCGACTCGGAGGCGGCCGGGGTCAGCTCCGGCAGCCAATCACCAAGTGGATTCCCTCGATCAAAGGACGCGAGCGCGCCAACCTTGCGGTAGAACACGCCGCCGTCGCCGCCGGGCTCAAACTCCACGCGAGACCAGAACACCGGGGTGCGGGAGGCGCGGGCCGCTTCGACCAGCGCAACGCATCCATCGACTGCGCGTCGATCGGGAAGCTCCAATGGTGACCCGGCCGTGAAATATGCCTGGCACATGTCCACGATCAGCACCGCGCTCCTTGAGCCGAAGCCCAGCGTCTGATTGAACGCAGTCATGCCTCCACGGTAGAGGGCTCGCCGCCGAAGAGCATCGGGGACCTGCGGTTGGCGGCAGTAGTGTCTGGTCCATGGCTGATCTGCTTCGACCCCGACCGAATGGTCCCGCGCAACTACGGACCTTGTTGGACGCCGCGGCGGCCAGTGGAGAGCCGCTGGTGCTGCCCGGTTGTTACGACGCCCTGGGCGCTCGACTCATTGAACAGGCCGGATTTGATGCCGCGTACATGACCGGCTTTGGGACCACGGCCGGCCTTCTCGGTCGTCCCGACGTTGGTCTGCTTGGTTTGGCCGAAATGGTGGACAACGCACGCCGAATTGCCAGCGCCACCGACCTTCCCGTGCTCGCCGATGCGGACACCGGCTACGGCAACCAGATCAACGTCATCCGCACCGTGCAGGAGTACGAACGGGCGGGCGTCGCAGGCATCCACATCGAGGATCAGGTGCTCCCCAAAAAGTGCGGCCACATGGAGAACAAGCAGGTGGTGAGTGCCGATGAGATGGTCGCCAAGATTGCGGCCGCCGCCTCGGCGCGGAACGATCCGGACTTCGTGCTCATTGCTCGCACCGATGCCCGGGCCCCTCACGGTCTGGACGAAGCGGTGTCGCGGGCCCACCGCTGCCGGGAGGCCGGTGCCGATGTGCTCTTTGTCGAAGCTCTGCAAGGCACCGATGAGATCGAGAAGGTGGCGGCGGAGTTTTCCGATGTGCCGCTGTTGTTCAACTGGGCCGAAGGCGGCAAAACTCCGCCGTTGACCTACCAGCAGATTTCGGATCTGGGGTTTGCGATGATCATCGCCCCGATCGGAACGTTGCTCGCCGCCACCCGCGCCATGCAGGATTTCCTGGGGTCACTCAAAGCCCACGGAACTCCGGCCGAGGTACTGGACAGCCTGATCGGCTTCGATGAGTTCACCGACACCATCGGCCTCCCCGAAATCACCAGCCTCGAACAACGCTTCTCGTAGCTCACCGGGCGGAAGCTGCGGGTCCAGGAGGAACAATCAACCCAAGGCCGCGCCGATAATCCAAAGATGGCCGAACGGGTCTTTGAATCGGCCGTCTCGGCGTCCGTAGGGGCGGTCGTCCATGGCGATGACGACCTCGCCGCCCGCAGCCAGGAACCGGGCGCCCGCTTCGTCCGCGTCGGGGACCGTCACACTGAGTATCACCGGAGTTCCGCCCAGAGCGGTCGGTGAAACGTTGTGGCCGCCGTCCTCCTGGCTGACGCCGACCTGGGTTGTCCCGATTGGAACGTGCGCATTCACCAGTCGATCGCCGTCGTACATCTGGTCGGTTGGAGTAACCGCAAACGCCGCGCCATAGAACGCAAGGGCGGCGTCGCCATCGGCGACCACCAATCGGGGAGCAAGTTCAATCATGGGGGGCCTTTCAGATGGGGGGCAGGGGTCGGTCAGACGAAACGATCAGAGAAAGAAGTCAGAAGGTGACGTCGCTGGTGGCCACGACCGCACAGGTGCGATCCGGAGCGTCGGTGTATTTCCAGTAGCCGTTGGTGAAGTCGATCATCTGCTGAGGAGACAGCGTGGCGCCCTGATCCCGGAGATCATCGGTGGTGTGAGCGTCGCTCACCAGCGTCGTGTTGAATCCGCGAGCCAACGCACCGTGCAAGGTCGAGCGAATGCACCACTCGGTTTGCGCCCCGGTGATCACCACTGTCCTGACCTCGTTCTTCGCCAGGATGGACTCGAGGTCGGTTGCTTCGAACGAATCGCCGTAGTTTTTGTGGATCACCGATTCGCCCGGTGCTGGTTTCAGTTCGTGAACTATCTGCCAACCGTCACTGCCCGCAGCCAGGTCCGCGTCGGCATGCTGGATCCAGACCACCGGCTGGTTCTGTTGGCGGGCCTGGGCCACCAGCGTGTTGATGTTGTCGATCACCTGATCCGCGTCGTGACCGTTGCGGGCAACGTCCTCCTGCACATCCACCACGATGAGCGCCGTCTTTGATGTATCGGATGCAGAGGTCATGGTTGTTCCTGGCTGGATGCCGTCGCGGGTGCGGCGGTGGGTTTGAGCCGCGAGTGGCGGGTGGGATTGAGCGTAGTCAATGGTCACGTTTCGGTCAGGCGGAATGGGCCCACTACCCTCAAGAGGCCATCTCAGAGATTGTTCCCATGACCTCACCCCCACAACCCGGCCTGCGAAGCGAAGTGATTCGCGAGTCCAATCTGGGGACGATCCTCCGCAAGGTCAACGAGATCGGCTCGACTTCCCGCAGTGACCTGGTTCTTCACACCGGTCTGTCGCGAAGTTCCATTGGACTGCTGGTCGGCAATCTGGTTGACCTGGGACTGGTGCGCGAGGAACGGGCGGCCCCGGACGGAAGCCCGGGGCGACCATCGGTTGAGGTCCACGCCGAGACAAGGCGCAACGTCATCCTTGCGGTGGAGATCGTGGTCGACTCCATCGCGGTTTCCGCCGTCGGCCTGGGCGGCAGGGCGTTGCATATCGAACGTTCGGATCTTGCGGTGGGCCGTCGTGCGCCCCGGGACGTGTTGGCCGATGTGACGCGCCTGTACCGGCGGGTGGTGTCGCGGCTGGACCCTGCAAGTGCGATCTATGGCATTGGCGTTGCCGCTCCCGGGTTGGTGCGCCACCCCGACGGAACGGTGATGCTGGCGCCGAATCTGGATTGGGTTGAGGTCGCCCTGGCGGACATGCTGCTCGCTCGATTTGGGGTCAACGTTCCCATCGTTGTCGAGAACGAGGCCCGCGCCGCCGCCATGGCCGAGAGTCGCGCCGGAGCTGGTCAGGGGAAAAATCACATGCTGTACATCTGGGGCGACGTGGGTTTGGGTGGCGGAGTTGTTTCCAACGGTCAACTGGTGCGCGGCGGGTCTGGTTTTGCCGGTGAGATTGGTCACGTGCCGGTGAACCTTCGCGGCCGGGACTGTCGCTGCGGCGCCGTTGGTTGTTTTGAGACCGAAGTCGGGGGTGCCGCGCTGTTGAGACGGGTTGGCCGAGATCCCGATGGCGGACGTGCGGCGGTGGCCGAGTTGCTTGACGACGCTCGGTCCGGAGTGGCCGAGGTCCTTGCCGCCCTGGCCGAGGTGGGGAGATGGTTGGGTATTGGTCTGGCCGGGATTGCCAACACCTTGAATCCTGATTTGGTGGTGCTGGGTGGCTTCCTGGCCGAAGCCACACCGTTCATATCCGAGACGATGCACTGCGAGCTGGACCGTCGGACCTTGCGAGCGGTTTTGGAATCCATGGAGGTGCAACCAGCGGCGCTGGGCTTTGACGGGCCGGTCATGGGGGCCGCGGAACGAGCGTGGGAAGTGGTTCTTTCCCAGCCGAGCGAGTCGTGGATGAACCGAGTCTCGGTGGACGACCTCGCAAGCAGCTGGCATGGGTGAATCGCAATTGTGGGTTGGGGCGGGGCCAACAATACTGGGGCGGTGACTTCAGAACCGCTGACAACAGATCCCGGCGTTGCCGAGAACAGCTTCGACGCCATCGTGATCGGTGCCGGAATCTTCGGCTGCGGCATCACCTTCGAACTCGCCCGTCGCGGCCTGCGGGTGTGTGCGGTGGATATGAATGCGGGCCCCGGTATGGGATCGACCTCAAGCTCGGGTGCCATCATTCGCTTCTCCTACTCCACTGTGGACGGCGTTCGCCTGGCGTGGGAAGGGAATCAGTACTGGGAGCGTTTCGCCGAGTACCTGGAGACCGACGAACATCGCCACGGCGTGGCCCACAAGGTGCTCACCGGCCAGATCATGCTGCGGACCCACGAGGACCTGCATCAGCTCTACGTGCGCAACCTGACCGAAGCTGGGGTTCCGTTCGCAGAGCTCACTTCGGCCGAAGTTGTGGCCCAGCACCCGTATCTGACGGTGGCCGACTTCGGCGGTCCCGCCAGTCCCGATGATGAACGGTTCTGGGCCGAACCCAGCGGTGTGATTCCCGGAGCCCTGTTCATGCCCGATTGTGGCTACATAAATGACCCGCAGCTGGCGGCGCAGAACCTGCACACTGCCGCCGTCGCCAAAGGTGCCGCCTTCTGCTTTGGCGCCCGGGTGGACGAATTGCTCCTGGCCGATGATGGCGCTTCGGTGGCCGGGGTCCGGCTGCGCGCAAAGGGCGAGAAGCCAGCCACGACCATCCACGCACCGATTGTGGTCAACGTTGGCGGCCCCTGGTCCTCGGCCGTCAACAAGATTGCCGGGCTCGAGAACTCCATGACTATTCAGACCCGACCCATGCGCCATGAAGCTCATCTGGCCCCCGCGCCCGACGGCCTGGACTTTGAAGCCGACGGCACCATCGTGGGCGACCTGGACCAGGGCATGTACTTCCGGCCGGCCACCGGCAACAACATCTTCGTCGGTTCAACCGACCCCGAGTGTGACGGCCACGAGTGGGTCGAGGACATGGACAACCTCAACCGGGAGGTCACCGAACCCATCTGGAGTCGACAGATGATGCGGGTGGCCAAGCGGGTTCCCGGCTTCGGCGTGCCGCACACCCGACAGGGACTGGCCGAGGCCTACGACGTCAGCACCGATTGGGGGCCCATCTATGACCGGACCGATCTGGACGGGTTCTTCGTGGCCATCGGAACAAGCGGCAATCAGTTCAAGAACGCATGCGTGGCCAGTCACCTGATGGGCGAGTTGATCACTGCAGTGGGCAACGGCCATGACCACGATGCCGACCCGTTGCTGGTGCACGGTCGCTTCACCGGCACGCCCATCGACATGGGCGCCTTCTCCCGCAACCGCGTGGTCAACGCAGACTCCACCAACTCCGTCATGGGCTGAGCGAGCGAAGCTGGTCTCATTCGGCGTGATCGTCTTCGTTTCCTGGTTGCCATTCCATGAGATCGCCTGGTTGACACTCGAGCGCCTCACACATCGCCTCAAGGGTGCTGAAGCGGGCTGGTCAGTAGGTTTCGAACCGGGCGCCGAGCTTGGTCATGTCGTCTGGGTCGGTCGTGAGGATGAAGGTGCCCAGGCTCTCGGCCACCACGGTCACGTGGGCGTCGACGACATCTGATGTGTTGGAGGCGGCGAGGCGGCGGCCGACCGGGACGGAGTTGTCGAGTGGGTGGATGTCGAAGTGGCGGGCGGCTCGGGCCAGGTTGGCTTGCCGGGAGGGGTTGCGCCACACCTGGGCTAGCACGGGGTGGGTGGTGTGAAGTTCTTCGCCTCGTTCGGCGGCCCGCTTGATCAGCGCCCACAGCCGGGAGTTCACGTTCTCGCCGTCGACTATCAAGGGGCCGGCGTCAATGATCATCGGCTGGTCCCCTGTCGGTCGAGAACTTCGTCGGCCCAATCGAGGTGGGCCTGGTCGATGGGGGCCTCGTCTGCCTCCCAGGACTCGATCAGGTCAAGGAGGGCTTGACTGCGTCGGCGTCGTTTCACCTCCGCCTGCAGGGCTCGCTTGATCGCAAGCGTCTTGGTTCCGTCGATTTGGACGAGTTCGGTGAGCGCCGCCTCCATCTCGTCATCGAAGTTGATCGTGGTCTTGGTTGCCATACACATATGTTATGACGTATGTATTGGTATGGCAAAGGCCCGAGTCGTCGAGCCGCTCACCGGCGCGCTCTGGCGGTAGTAAGGTGAGTACTACTCCAGTAGCATTGCTGTATGAAAGTAAGCGTGAGCATCCCGGACGAGGATGTCGAGTTCCTCGACAACTACACCAAGACCCACCAAATCGAATCTCGATCTGCAGCACTCCATCGCGCTATTCGTCTGCTGCGCGCCTCCGAGCTTGGCGATGCCTACGCCGCGGCCTTCACCGAATGGGCCGACGACTCCACCAACGACGCGTGGGACAACGCCGTCGTCGACAGCTGATGCGTCGACGCGAGATCCGCCTCGTAAATCTCGATCCGGTCGTTGGCAGTGAGGCAGCCCGCACTCGTCCTGCGGTCGTGGTGAGCAATGACGGCGCAAACACAACCGCAGCTCGCCTCGGCCAAGGTGTGATCACGGTTGTGCCGGTCACGTCCAACACTGATCGGGTCTATCCGTTTCAGGTGCTGTTGCCGGCCGACGAGACCGGACTGGATCTGGACTCCAAGGCACAAGCCGAACAAGTTCGTTCGGTCGCTGTCGAGCGGATCGGCGAGGCCATCGGTTCGCTCGGATTCGAGCTCGCAGAACAGCTCGACGAGGCGCTTCGAATCCATCTGGAGCTCTGAGCGGGCCGCACCACCCGACATCGCGGCTATGGCGAGGAGATCGAGCAGACCAGGTCGGCGGTGATGTCGGCGTGGCCGGCATGTTGAAACAGCTCTTCGATCACATGCAACAGGACACCAGCATTGGTCATCGGCCAGCGCTGCACATCGCCTGACGGCAGCGCGGCGGCCCGGTCGATCTCGGGTGCCGAGTGGACCTGTTCAAGCAGCGTCGGCAGCCGCTTGAGGAACTCATCCACCGAGGTCTGAATCTGCTCCGGTGATCCAACCGCTGCCAACTCGCTGTCCCGGTCGCGATGGGAGGGCGCACCCGCAATGATGTGGTGCAGCCAGTACTCGGCCACGCCGAGGCAATGGGTGACGAGTTGGAAGATCGAGTTGGCTCCCGCCAAATCAGGCGTTGCGTTGACGTCACCGGACCGGTCGGCGGCGGCCATCATGCGGGTCAGGGCGAGTTCGATGAACGCGTGACTTTCATTTGACGTGAGCTCCATCAGAGGCGACGGGGCACTCAGCGCACCCGGGGCGTGATGCGTTGGCCCGAGGTGAACGCTTCCTGGCCTTCGATCATCGCCGCGGGATCGGTGGCGGTGGTGAGCATGGCGGGCGCCATGGACAACGCCTGTTCCCGGGACATGTCATAGGCCGCCCAGATGGCTCGAAGTGTTCCCTGCACTGCCGCGGCGGGTTGCGACGCAATGGCCTTCGCCACTCGGTCAGCGGCGTCGTGCAACTCCGCGGCCGGGACAACCTCGGTGAGAAGCCCCATGCGGAGCGCGGTATCGGCCGAGATGCGCTCGTGGTTGCCGGTGAGCGACATGCGCATGACCTCACCGAACGGCATCTTCTGGAGCATCTTGATCGGCTCGAAAACCGCGGCCATGCCATAGGTGACATGGGGATCAAAAAATGTTGCGTGGTCCGCGCCGATCAGGACGTCGGCTTCGGCCAGCATGTAGAAGGCGCCGCCACACGCCATGCCATTGACCGCGCAGATCACGGGCTTCCACAGATCGTTCGCCTTGGGTCCCAGGTCATCGCCGGGGTCGTCGTACATGAAGTTGTTGGAGGTCCCGTACAGGTTGGCGCTTCCCTTTAGGGCGCTCATCGGTTCGTCGCGATCGATGCCGACGCAGAAGGCTTTGTCCCCGGCGGCGGTCAGAACGGCAGCGCGAATCTTGTCATTGGTGCGCAGTGAACGCCACACGCTGGACAGCTCGGTGCGCATCTGCTGATTGAACGCGTTGTAAGCCTCGGGCCGGTTCAGCGTGATCCACGCCACCCGATCGCGCTCCTCGTACAGCAGGGTCTCGAAGGCCGACGTTGTCATGGGGCAACAATAGACGGCGGCCCGTACTTTTGGTGAGGGCGGACTGCCCGTTTGGCCGGTGACGGGGTCGGCGACCTCACGTACATTGAATTCGTGACGGACAACGCTCCAGCCTTTCTTCCGCCTCGACCAATCATTCGCTTCGCCTGGAAGCTGCACAAAGCCCTGTACCGCTTCAGCGGTGGCCGCTTCGGACTGCAGGAGTACACCCCGTACAAAGAAGGCCTGGCCGAGCTCACGACCATTGGCCGCAAGAGCGGCCAGCCCCGAGCGGTCATGATCGCCCACCTCGAGGATGCCAACGATCACGTGACCATGGCCATGAACGGTTGGGACGTTGCCGATTCGTCGGTGCGGGCCAACCAGAGCGCCTGAACCGCGCACTACCTTCGGGGCATGGATCCCCAATCGAATGAACCCGTCAGCCTGTTGGACGGGTTGGCGACGACCCGGTCGATCAGGCGCTACCGGGATGAGCCAGTGCCCGACCAGGATCTGCAAGCCATCCTGTTTGCGGCCACCCGGGCGCCCAGTGGTTCCAACCGTCAGCCGTTTCGATTCGTGGTCCTCACCGATGGTCCGAATGCGGTGGCCGCCAAAACCCTGATTGGTCAATCGGCCCGTGAGATGTGGAACACCAAACGACAGCGGGACGGCTATGACTCGGGGTCCGGAGCGGAAACGAACTCGCCCAAAGCCCGGATGGCCCGGTCCATGCAGCGCTACGTCGACCAGTTCGAATCGGTTCCGGTGCTCATCCTTCCGTGCCTGGTGCGGTACCGAGCTGCAAATTTGATGGAGGGCGCCTCGATCTACCCGGCGTGTCAAAACCTGCTGCTGGCTGCTCGTGGCCTGGGCTACGGCGGTGCGCTGACCGGATGGCACCAATTGGTCGATCAGCAGCTCCACCATCTTTTGGGCATCCCCGACGAGGTTCTGATAGCGGCAACGATGACGCTCGGCAAACCCGAAGGAAGTCACGGACCGGTGCGGCGCCGACCCATGCGCGAACTGATCTTCGACGACGGTTGGGATGTGCCGGTCGATTGGGACGACCCGCCCGGTACCCGCCACACATCCGCCGGACCAAAGAGGGATGCCAAGTCGCCATAGGGTGCAGGCAATGCAGTTCATCTATCAGTTCCCGGACACGACCGGTCCCGCACCCGACATGCTCGACGTGGGTTCGGTGGCCCAGATCGCGCAGGCCGTGGAGGCCGCTGGTTGGGATGGACTCTCGTTGACCGAGCATCCCGCCCCCGGGAGCAATTGGTTGAACGCCGGCGGTCATCAGACGTTGGACCCCTTCGTCGCGCTGGCCAGCGCGGCCGCGGTCACCAGCCGCATCCGGCTGCTCACCTATCTGAGCGTCGTTCCCTATCGGAACCCGTTGCTGTTGGCCAAGAGCGCCGCCACCCTGGACCGGGTGTCCGGTGGACGATTCACGCTGGGGGTTGGCACCGGATATCTGAAGGGCGAGTTCCGCGCGCTGGGCGTGGACTTTGACGAGCGCAACCAACTCTTCGATGAAGCGCTTGAGGTGATGCCGAAACACTGGAGCGGCGAGCCGTTCGACTACGACGGCCTCCACTTCAGTGCTCGGGGGATTCAAGGACGGCCGTGCCCGATCCAGCAACCCATCCCGGTGTGGATAGGCGGCAACGCGAAGATCACCCGCCGGCGAGTAGCGACTCGGGCCCAGGGGTGGATGCCGCTCCCAGGTTCGGGAGCGCTCCTCACAACCACGCGGACGCCAAGCGTGGGGTCGGTGGACAACCTGGCCGGGTTGATTGCGGAGGTCAAAGACATGGCGGGGGAGCGAGCCGAGGACCTGTCGTTTGCCTTTCCGTACCTGGATGCGGAGTTCGGCCGGGACTCGTCGGCTGATCACGAACGCCATCGCGAAGCCCTCGTTGGGTTGGCATCCGCAGGAATCACCCACACGGTGCTGTCAGGGCATCCCGGGCCGGCATCGCGGGTGCAAGAGTGGATTGCGTCCACGGCCGAGATTTACTTCTCTTCGTGAATAACGCAAAGACTCCGGGAGCGGCTCTTGGCCGGCTCATTCATCGGCTGAACCTGGAACCCGATACGGCCCCGGCGCATACCGCCAAAGGGACCACCGCCTGGATCGGAACCGCCGGGAACCGGTCGGTGAGCGCGGGTACTCGCATCTTCGGAGGACTGGTGGTGGCGCAGATCGTGATGGCGGCCGGGCGAACCTTCCCGCAGCGTCGCATCCACTCGATCCAGCAGGTCTTCCTGCGTCCCGGCGCGGCGTCCATACCAATTCGGTACGTGGCCGAACCCATCTTCGATGGCCGGACCTTCGGACACGTGCGAGTGGAGGCGTGGCAGGACGACAAGGTGATCAGCCATGCCCAGGTCGGCTCATCGCTGGCCACCGACGGTCCGTTCCACAGCAGCCATGCGCCGGCGATGATCGACCGATCAGCCACCGAGAATCGGGACCGCCTCCGGGGGCATGCTGACTGGGATGACCAGCCAATCGAGACGCTGATGGATCCGGCAACCCAGGATGACAGCAGCTCTGATCTGGCGGCATGGATGAAACCGGCCGGCGAGGTCCCAAACGATCCGCTGACTCATCAGGCGCTCATGGGCTACGCCAGCGACCGGATGATGTTGGGGGTTGCGTGGCGTCCGCACCGGGACATGCCCGGCGAATTGAACGGCGCCACCCTCAACCACAATCTTTGGTTCCATCAGGACATCGATTTCTCCCAATGGCATCACCATCAGATGGACAGCCCCATCGCGTCGGGCGGCCGCGGCATGATCTTCGGATCCTTCTGGACCGAAGATGGTCAGCTGGCCGCCAGCACCGCCCAGGAGGGCATGCTCCGTCTCCGACGCTGATTTGATTGGAAGCCAGCTTGGATCGGTCAGACTGGCGTCACCGAATCACGCTTCCAAGGAGCACCCCATGGCTGACGCCCTGATCATCGATGCCTGCCGAACCCCTCGCGGGATTGGCAAGCAAGGCAAAGGATCACTGACTCATCTGCACCCGCAGCATCTGGCCTCAACGGTGCTGAGCGCCCTGAGGGATCGCAATGACTTCGACACCGCCGATGTGGATGATGTGATCTGGGGCACCAGCGCTCAGGTTCAGGAACAGGGCGGCGACCTCGGCCGGATGGCCGCGCTGGCCGCCGGCTACGACGTCACCGCCAGCGGTGCAACGTTGGATCGTTTCTGCGGCTCGGGTATCACCGCAGTCAACTATGGCGCTCATGCGGTCATGGCCGGAATGGAAGACCTGGTCGTCAGCGGTGGCACCGAGATGATGTCGCTGCCGAAGAAGGGCATGCTCCCCATCGGTGCCCAGAATCCGCAACTCGAAGCGATCCATCCGCAGTCCCATCAGGGCGTGTGCGCGGACGCCATCGCCACCATCGAGGGCATCCCCCGTGAGGCGTTGGACGCTCACGCGGCGGAGTCGCAGGCTCGGGCTGAGATCGCCATCAAGGAAGGCCGTTTCGACAAGAGCCTGGTACCGGTCTACAACCCCGACGGATCATTGGCCCTCGACCGTGAAGAGTTCCCTCGTCCCGGCACAACTGCCGAGGCTCTCGCCAACCTGTCACCCAGCTTCGGCAAGGTTGCTGACTATCGCCACACTGAAGATTCGAAGACGTTCCGCGAACTGATCAATCAGAAATATCCCGACGTTGACATTCAGCACGTGCACCACGCTGGTAACTCATCGGGAGTGGTCGATGGCGCCGGCGCGCTACTCATTGCCAGCGCCGAATACGCCAAGGCCCACGGCATGAAGGCCCGAGGTCGGGTGGTGGCCACCGCCAACATGGGCGACGATCCAACGCTGATGCTCAATGCTCCGGTTCCTGCGGCTCGCAAGGTGCTGGCCAAGGCGGGCATGACCTTGGACGACGTGGATCTCTTTGAAGTCAACGAAGCCTTTGCCGTGGTCTCGGAGAAGTTCCAGCGTGATCTGGATCTTGACCGGGACAAGGTCAACGTGAACGGCGGCGCCATGGCGCTGGGTCACCCGATTGGTGCCACCGGCGCCATCCTCATTGGCACCGTCCTGGACGAGCTGGAACGGCGTGACCAACAGATTGGCCTGATCACCATGTGTGCCGCTGGTGGTATGGCTCCCGCCATCATCATCGAACGCGTCTGACGATTCGGCCCTCGCTCATGACTGCAGTGTGTGAGGGATCGTTGAGGGTGCGGCGTTCAGCTCGTCCCGAGCGAAGCCGGCCGCCGTTTTGTATCGAGCCATGTAGGCCTCGATTTCGGCTCGGGGAATCACGTCGTCGATGTTGTCGAACACTCCGCCGCATCGTTCATCAATATCGCCCAGGATGCCAATGGGGCCCGACCCTCGATTCCGCAGGACGAGCGCGTTCATGGGTTCCAGAAGTTGGTTCTGGAAGGCCTCAAGCGCGGCCGATTGCACGCCGTGCTCCATGAACTTGGCGCCGAGGATTCGTGCATCAACCACCGCCTGCGACGCTCCGTTGGAGCCGACCGGATACATCACATGTGCGGCATCGCCAATGAGTAGCACGTTGCCGTCCACCCAGTGATCCACCGGGTCCCGGTCCACCATCGGGAACTCCCACACCGTCGGTGCGCTGCGGATCAGGTCCGGAATGTTCAGCCAGTCAAAGTCCCAGTCCTCAAACGCCGGAAGGAACGCGTCCAGGTCCACTTGCTTGTTCCAACTGCTGTCCGGCAGTCCGTCGCCCGGATCAACGGTCAGTTCCGCTATCCAGTTCTGCAGCTGCAGGCCGGTCTCGGGATCAACCGGACCGATGGGGTAGTGGACAAACCGCTGCTCCAGGCTTCCGACCAGCAGGAACGATGAACCGCTGCGAATGGGCGGGGCGAACGCTGTGCCGCGCCAGAGGATTGCGCCACCCCAGTGCGGCGGGCCCTGCTGCGGAAACATCTGCTGGCGTACCGCGGAGTGGAGGCCGTCGGCGGCGATCAGCACCCGACCCGCAACCACGTCGGTCGCTGATGAATCGTCATCGCCGAGGCCGCGTCGCTGCACCGTGGCGACGACACCACCGGCGGTGTTGCTCCACCCGGTGACTCGGGAGCCGGTTTGCACTGCGTCGGGGCCAAGCCGTTCGACCACCGTCTGGTAGAGCAGCATCTGCAGCTGGCCCCGATGCACAGCAAACTGTGGCCAGCTGTATCCGGCCAGCCGACCCCGCGGCTCGGACCAGATGTCGTTGCCATTGCGCCCCACCAGCGCCCACTCCCGGGCCTCGATGCCAATGGCAGGCAGGTCGTCGGCCAGTCCCAGGTCAAAGAGCTCTCGAACGGCGTTGGGTTGCAGGTTGATCCCCACGCCCAGGGGTTTGAGTTCGCGCACCGACTCCAGCACCGTGACGGGTATGCCCAGCTGGTGGCAGGTCAGCGCCAACGTCAGCCCGGCAACGCCGGCGCCCGCAACCAGTATGCGCTCCCCATTGGTTTGAGTCATGCGCGCGATCGTAGGTCGTCCGGGCGCACGGCTGATCAGGACGGCAGCGTCGACGCCGAGGCCGTGCTGCAGAGCTGACCCAACCGGTCAGTCGTTGTCGGTCAGGCCGGCACCCGCGCCGGAAACCCGTGACTGTTCGGTTGCGGCAACGTAGGTCCGGGCTGCGTATTCATTGAGGCGAGTCCACATGGTCTCGTCCACCACGATCTGCCCCTTGGACGCCTGCTCACCCTCCGGCGTGGGGTCCTGGGGGGCTGCTATGCGGACATGGACTCGCGTCGGGTCGAGCGCGAACTCACCGGCCAGGTGCTCGCCGGAAACAGTGCAGGCGGCGCCCCGATCGTCGCGGAACACAAAGCCCATGTGGTGCAGCCCGGCCGCAACCCCGGCCAGTCCCACCAGCAGCCGGGGACTGTCCAGGTCATGCAACATGACACCATCGGGTGCCGCGCCGGCCACGAGAAGATCAAGTGCCGACGGTCCGTGCATGGCCGCTCGCGCATCGGCAAACGCAATGGCGTTGCCGGGGACCAGCCGGGCCGATGCGTCATCGGCGTTGGCGAGTCCGGCCAGAGCGGCCTGCACGCCGTCAACCTCGTGGCGGCACAGCCAGACGGTGGCTTGGCTGACGTCTTCGGCGATACCCGTTGGCAGCCCCGCCCCGACGGCCGCTTTGTGGGCGGCGGCAAGGAGTTCGTTGCCTGAGACAATCACCGGCCGGCAGTTGGAGCCAACACCGGAAGCCACCAGTCGTCGGCTGCTTCGCTGGCGATCTCATCAAACAGCGGCGCCCCCTGATACAGGGTGATGCGGGTCCACCGATCAGACTTCGGGTCAAATTTTGCTGCGCCGAAGAAGGACAGCTTGGACCGCAACATGTCGATGGGGAGGCAGGTCGATGCAATGAGATTGTCTCGGATCTCTGCGTACGGGTGACGTTGCAGGGTCTGAACCCGGCGGGTGGCGAAGCGATGCTCCGGGTGGCGCATGAGGAACGCCGCAACCGAGGTGGAGTCGGACTCCCTTACCAGCGCCCGGTGAAGAGTCTGAACCTGCCGCGCCACGTCAAGTGGCTGTTCCTGTTCTGCCCCGGCCTCCTGGTGGCGACTTCCCAGCCGCGGTTCCAGCTTCTCCTCGGAGACATACCAGAACTGCGCAGTTTCGGATTGAAGAGCGAAGTTGAGGTCAAGCGCCCACAACCAGTCGGCCTCAATGGTCTCGGTCAACTGGCCCACGGTCATGGATACATCGAGTCTTGGCGATGCGTCGCTCCCCATGCAGTCGGTGAGGCCGTCCACCAGCTCAGGGAACGGTTCCATCGCCAACGCCACCACCAACTCCTGGCATTCCAATGAGCATTGCTCCGATGCCCGAACCATTCGGTCGATGGGCCACCGCTCCGCCAGGAAGTCCGCGTCGACCAGCGCAGTCAGAGCATCCATCTCCTGGCGCAGCAACCGGATTCGATCCATCTGCTGATGGTCTTCCACGTTCCATTGCTGGAGGTGGAGGCGTACCCGCTCCAACAGCACGCCAATGCGTTGGATGGTGGAGGGATCAAGGGACTCGATGGCCCGCACGCGGGCGAGCGCGGTCTCCCGGACCATCATCCAGTTGTTGATGAGAATCGGATGGCTGACCAGAAACGGTGCCATTCCCAATCCGGTGGCGTTGCCAATGCCCAGGTATCGGCGAAGATGGCGATCCAACGGGACGAAGGTCTCCGGTGAGCGACGACGGGCCACGTGCTCAACCAGGTCCAGCGTGAATCCTCGAATCAACCACACCGTGAGCAGCTCGGGACGGAACGGATTGGTCATACCCGGCCGGTCGGTGAGTCGGGTTCGGTCCGCAATGCCAAACTTGCCGTTGCCGTAGACCGCAGTCGTTCGCATCAGGTAGCCGATGGATTGAATCATCTCGGTGTCGGGTTGTTTGCCCTCGGCCAACCGCGACGCCACGTGTTCAAAGAGCCGCACCGACTTGTTGGCCCGGCTCAAGGTCAGCTCGGTCGAGAGGAATCGGCCCGCCTCCTGCCGAGGTGCGTGATCCTGAATGCGATCCAGATCTTCGGCGGTTGGGACGCCGTCGAAGAGGACGAACGAGGTGTCCCACTCTTCGGCGATGACGCGGTCGGTGCGATGCTCGGGATCAAGCTGGTTGGAGTACGCGATCAGGCTGTAGGTGTGGCCACTCATCGGGACCGAGTAGACGGCGCGGCCGAAGCCGTTGTCATCCATCTCCCATACTGGCCGGGTGACCGCGGCCCCCTCCGCCGCCAGGGTGCGGATCACGGTGCGCATGAAGCTCAGCCGGGTGGGAAAGAACGACCCCATCCTCGCAAGCCGCATCACCGTCTGCGGCGGCCGAAGCGCAGTCTGGGGTGTTGCCTGAAAATCCGCTCTTTGGGCTCCGCCCGGGGCCGCTTGGGCCCTTCCCTCGGCTTGCGCCTCGGCCTCAAATTCCGCCCTGATCTTGGGTGTTGGGCTGGTCATGATGCCACCGGGCCGAAGTTTTGGTCGTAGAAGCGGAGCCAGTTGTTGCCCATGACTGCAGCCACGTCGGTGGGGGACATGCCGACATCAGCCAGCCCGACCGCAATGTTTCCGAAATGGGTGCTGTTGGCAAACCAGTCCGGCTGCGGCGGGAAACCGGGAGCCGACGCTGAGCCTTCGCCGTAGTCCATCTGTTTGGTCCACCGTCCGTTGCGCATCCACTCCACCACCGAGTCCGGCTGGCTCTGGCACAAATCCGAACCAAGGCCGATGTGGTCGATGCCGTACCGCTCGGCGGTCTCGGCAATCATCTGGCAGAAGCTCTGCACGGTGCATGCAGAACCGTCTTTGAGGTGGTGCGGGTAGATGGAGAACCCCAGCATCCCGCCGGCCGCGGTCAACGCCCGGAGGACGTCATCGGACTTGTTGCGAAGCGCCGGATGCCACCACGCCGGGTTGGCGTGGGTGATGGCAATCGGCCGATTGGAGATGTCGATGGCTTCCAGCGTCGACCGTTCGGCCGAGTGGCTCATGTCGATGACCAGACCCACCCGGTTCATCTCGGCAATTGCCTGCTTGCCAAACCGAGTCACCCCGGTGTCGTCATCCTCGTAGCACCCGGTCGCCAGGAGCGACTGGTTGTTGTAGGTCAACTGCATGAAGCGAATGCCCAGGGTGTGGCAAATCTCGATGAGGCCGAGGTCATCTTCGATGGGGGACGGGTTCTGGAAGCCAAAGAAGATCGCGGTCCGGCCCTCCGACTGAGCTTGGCGAACACAGTCGCCGGTGCGGCCCGGAAAGATCACGTCGGGGAACTGCTCAAACCACCGATTCCAAGCCTCCAAATTGAGGACCATTTCCCGGAAGCTCTCGTGGTACGCGATGGTCACATGGACTGCATGCACGCCACCTTCGTGGATCTGGCGAAAGATCGCTTCGGACCAGTTGGAGTATTGAAGACAGTCGATGACCACGCCGGCGGAAGGCGATGACGCAGCAGGTGACACGGGAACTCCTTGGCGCAGCGGATGTCCTGTCAATCTAGATGGTCATCCCGGCGGGAACCTCATCAGATGTCAGCTGGGGGGCGGGAACTTCCTGGCAAACGTGAAGGCCTCCGCGGTGGGGCCCTGCGCCTGCAGGAGCTTCAACCGGGCGTCACCTTCGGCCAGGTCTGGGGTATGCCCGGCTGGAACCCACCACAACACGATGTACATCGACTCCATGGCCTCGGCCCACTCGGCACGACGTTTCACCATTGCTGCATGCTCGCTGCGGTACACGTAGTTGCGGAGCGAGTCCACGTCCGCCCAGACCGACATGTTCACCAGCTGGAGCGGATCGTCGTAAAAGGCGATGGAGGTGGCGTTGTTGGACCCTTCGTCGGTCAGGCGCCACACGAAACCGGGGGCCGTATCGGCGTGGTGGTTGAGCGGGTCGAGCATCTTCACAAAGCCCGCCATGTCCGGATGGTCCATCGGCTTGAGGAAACGAGCAATGTTCATCTGGGCAAGCTGATACGCCGGACGAGGCGCCGGGACGTCGCTCTCGACCGCATCAAGAATGCGGCGGCGCAGCGCCGATGGCATGGACACCTGACCGTCGGTCAGCGTTTGGTCAACGGTGGGGAGGGATTCGTTCATCGGCTTTCTCCTTCGGTCGGGATGGTCGGCATGGTCGGCATGGTGGAGGGGATCGTGGTGGTCGCCGCCGTGGACGCTGCCGTGGTGACGACATCTCGCAAATGGCTCAAACCGCGCGACACATGAGACTTCGCGGTTCCGATGGGGCAGGCCATCGTGAGGGCAACCTGATGAAGAGGCAGTCCCACAATGTGGCGAAGCACCACGGCTTCGCGCTGGGATTCGGACAAGGTTGACAGCAGCGCGTTGACCGAGCTTTGCGCATCCACCAGCTCAACCGGCCGGTCGTCCTCGGTCATGGTGTGCGCTCCAGACTCCTCGTTCAGCGGCACCGTGGGTTTACGGCTGCGCCGTCGGTATTCGTTGCGCACCAGGTTCCGGGTGATGGTGGCCAACCATGGCCGAAGGTTCAGGCCTCGGATGCGGGCGGGCGAGTAGCCGGACAGAGCGCGGTAGGCCCGAAGGAAGACGTCCTGGGTTATGTCCTGGCCGGTTGTGGCGTCGGTGAGCCGGGTGGCCAGAGTCAGCACCATTGCTCCGTGGGCGTCCAACAAGGCCGCAAAGCCCTGGTCCACATCGTTGCTCAGATGTTCGGCCAGGTGGTCATGGTCAGTCACATCCATAAGAACCCCGCGAATGGTCGATTGGTTGCACCGGGGTGCCAGCCTCTTCGTGCGTCAGCTCGGCAGGTGCAGACCGAGAAAACCACCGATGACGCCCACGGCTTCGGCCAGATGGGTGCGGCCATCGGGACCGGTGTAGTAGTGGGTGGCGCCCTGCACCACGTGCAGCTGCTTGCGGTCATGGCGCACGGCCTCAAACAGACGGTCGGTATGGCTGGGGGTACAAGCGTCGTCGGCGCTGTTGCCCACGACCAGAACCGGAACCGAGACCTGGGCGCCGGACGAAATTGCGTCGCACCGGGCGTCGTCCCAGCTCCACTGACTGATCCAACTGCGCAGGCTGCAGAAGCGAGCCAGACCGACGGGTCCGTCGTTGACGATCTTGGGATCTCCCAGGTAACAAACCCCGGGCTCGCGGTCGCTGGGCTCAACCGTGGGGTCCAGCCAGCGGGGGTCGGCCATGGTCCCGTGGACGGTGAAGGCAAACTCCCGGGTTGGACTGTCCGACGCGCGAATCTCGGTCAGCTTCTCTTTGACCCATGCGGTGATGCGGCGGTTTCGGGCAATCTGGGCGCCAGCGAAGGTGGTCAGGAACTCGGGGGAGTAGGGCGGCTGATTGGGGTTGGACGGGTCATAGAGATTGAGGTCACGGTCCCGGACCTCCGGCTGGGACTCGTCCAGGATGGACGGGTCTATCCACTCGGTGAGGATCCGGTGCCGGCTCACATGGGCGGCGAGCATGAGAATCGCGTCAGCAGGGGGCATGCGGTCGGCGTGGACCACGTACGGGTCGCCGGCCGCGGTGTCGCTGATACCGGCCCCCGCTTCGGCCAGCGCCTGGTACCACATGGACAGCGAACCGCCCCCGGACCAACCGGCCAGAACGATGCGCTTGTAGCCCAGCCGGTCTTTGGCGTCATGGATTGCTGCTGCAAGGTCGCAGGCGACCTTTTCCATGATCAGCGCGTAGTCTGCGCCGCGGTAGCGGGAGTTGGCGTACAGGACATGATGTCCGGCCCGGGCGAGCGCTCGGACCATTGGCAGGTACATGCCGCCACCGACCGGGTGCATGAAAACAATCAGCGTGTCTGACGGTTTGTCGACGGGGCGAAGCAGGTGGCAGTCCAAGCCAACCAAACCGCCGCCGCCGCCGTAGACGTCGCTGTAGGTGGCGTTCTCCTGAAAGCCCACGATGTAGGCAATACGCTCGACGCCGGTTGATGTGCCCGGATGGCGCACGGGTGCGGTGGCGGTCATTGGCCTCGAATCATGTGGCGTGACGACCGAGACGCCAGATGCACGCGTTGTCGACTTTGGTCATGTTGATGGTCTTTCTGGCTGCACGCGATGAACGCCGCTCGATTGAAACGGCGTCTGATCGAAGGCCCACCAATGAAGCGACTAGTAGCGCTTGCCATCGATGGCCTCTCGCAGGAGGTCGGCGTGGCCGCAGTGGCGGGCGTACTCCTCGATCATGTGCACCATGATCCAACGCAGATTCCAGTGGCCACCTTCGTCGTGTTCTCGAACCGACAGGGAGTCGAGTCCAGCCTCGGTTGCCAGCGCGCCTGCGGTGATGGCGCGGCTGCGGTCACACGACTGGTGGAACTGCGCAGTCATCGATTCGGGTGTCCACTCGGTCACGGTGTGGAACTCCCAATCGCGGTCCTGGTCAAAGGGCGCGCTGGCCCAAGGCTCCAACTCCGCTTCACCGGCAAAGCGGTAGTGGAACCACCAGTCCTCCACCAGCGCCATGTGGATCATGATTCCGCCGAGGGTGAGTTCGGACGGGTGCCCGGGTAGGCGCTGGTTCAGCTGGTCGATGTTCATTCCCCCGCACTGATCCGCCAGACCAGCCCGGAAGAAGTCCAGAAACTCGGTGACCGTGGTCGGCTCATCGCTGGACCGATGCACGTTGGGCGCGGGTGGGGGTGGATCGCTGGACGCTTCGGTCATGGATCATGGCTAACACAGACGGGCCAGGCGTCCAGCGTTTCGGCCCGGGTGTCAACCAAAGGGTGTACTCAACCATCAACTCAGCAGGTGCCACCCAGGTCCGCACCTGAACGCGGTATCGGGGCTGCATCATGCGCCCGTGGTCCAGATACCGGGTGAGCGTGGGGGTCGTCAGCCGGCCCCCACGCTCAAAGCTCGCCCCTGTTTCAGGACTGACCGGGCGACTGCGGCACTCCATTAGGTTGCAGAGGTGAAATATGCCCATCAACCCAAGGTCGCCGACGCAGACGGGGTCAAGCTCCGCCACGCGGCAACGGTCATGATTCTGGCCGACCGGCCCGAGCTCGAAGTCCTCATGGTGCGCCGAACATCTCGCGCAGTCTTCGCTCCAAGTGCATGGGTCTTTCCCGGCGGCCGAGTGGATCCCCACGACGCGTTGGCACCCGATGTGAGCCATGTTGTGCATGGCCTGGACGACGTTGCGGCATCCGCCGCTCTTGGCGTGCCAAACAACGGGCGAGCGTGGTGGCTGGCCGGTCTGCGGGAAACGTTGGAAGAGTCAGGGCTGCTGATCGGTGCCGGGGATGCGCACGCCGATGCGGTCGAACGGATTCGCACCGCGGTGCAGGATGACGCGGGGGCGTTGGTTTCGGCGCTGGTTGAAAACGATGTTCGCCTCGATCTTGGTGAGCTGGTGGACGTCGGACAATTCATCACGCCGATCGGTCCGCCGCGGCGCTTCGATGCTCGGTTCTTTGTTGCGTTGGCGCCGCTGGACCAGAACGCCAGTCACGACAAGGAGGAAGTGGTGGAGCACCGCTGGGTGCGGCCGGCGGACGCGGTGACGCAATGGCGAGCCGGAGATTTTCCCATCATGTCGGTCACTCACCGGATGTTGGCGTGTCTGCAACGGTACGAGTCTTCGGCGGCGGTCATGAAGGTGGCGCAATCTCGAGGGCCCGAGCAGCGGGTACGCGTGAATGATCCTGACGGCGAATACGAGGTGTTGCTACCCGGAGAACCGGGCTACGAAACAGCCGAAGTCGAGATCGAACACGGGTGGGTCAGAATATGAAAAGCGCCCAGATTCTGCTGGCCAGTAGAATTGGTTCATGTGGAAGCCCCTTCGCCAGCTGATTGACCGGTATCTGGCGTGGCGCAACGCACCGGCCGCCCGTTCATCCAACATCGCGGAACCGGACAGGATTCGGGCGGATGTTGACCCCAGTGCCCTCGGCCGCGCCATGGGCGCGGGCGAAGGCAACGCAGGGGGCTGGTGAGTTCAACGCTCAAGCGGGTCTCGCTGCGGGGCTAACCGGCCCGGACGAAGGTCAATACCGGCCCACCGGGAATGGTCCACCGAAGCTGGGATCCACCGTTGGTGACTTCGGCTGTTCGGGCTTGCGCAATCTTGGCAGTCAGGGCATCGGCCAGGTCGGTGGTCGTTGGGTCTTCGCACACATTGTTGGTGCCAAACCCGGTGCCGGGTATCACCTTCAGCGAGGTGCCCCCGTCGGTCTGTACCTGACCGTTGACCTCATTGCATGCCCAGACGAGCCGCAGCCCTCCGTCGGCGGTCATGGTCACGACGCCGCCGGATCCATCGCTCCATGATGTGGTGCCATCGGAGACGATCTGCCAGCCGCCGGCGAACGGGCCGGCCCCGGTGACAGACTCCGGTGCCAAGTCGACCGCGTCCGCGGTCGCTTCGGGGGTAAGCGGTAGCGCCACGATGTCGGGTCGGGTGCCGTCGGGGTCTCGTTTCCAGGTGGTGCCATAGAAGTAGCCTGCGCCGTTGACCGCCGGTGCCCAACGAAGGCTGTCTCCGTTCACTTCCGCCACCTCAAGGTCGGTGATGAACCTGACAAGGTCCGGGGTGGTGATCGAATCGATGCAACCCGCCGATGAGCTGATGACCGATTCCGGCACGACGGTCAGACCGCCCGCACCATCCACCAGCGTGTCGGCGCTGATGGTCCAGCACCCATCCTGAGCTCGAAGCCGTCCGCCAGAAAGCTCCATCCAGGGGCTGCGCGGGTCGCCGGGCACATAGCCCACGTCGCCGCCGAAGGTCATCAACCACGCACCCGCATACGGTCCGGTGCCAATCACCTGTTCGGGTTCAGGCACAGGAGCCGCCGTTGGGACCGGAGTGATTGTTGGCGGGACCAGGATGGTTGGCGTGGGCTCGGGTTGCGGAGTGGGCGCGACGGGGGGCTCGGGCTGGGGCATCGGAGCGACCGTGGGCTGGGTCGTGGCCGTTGCCTCGGGTACCGCCGTTGCGGTGGGCTCCGGATTGGCCTGCGACGTGACCACGGCGGTCGCCTCCCGTTGCGGAACCGAGGTTGGCGCCGGTGTCGCCGGGGGCGTCAGGGTCGTGATGATCGTGCGGGAGTCCTCGGGTTGGCTTGCGGGCGGGACTTCGGTTGTGACGTTGACGCCAGAGTTGTCGCCGAACAGCAGGAAGCCGCCAGCCACCAGGATCAGCATGCAGGCGGTCACAAATGCGAAGGACCCAGCAGAGAAGCCACGAGTCTTACGACTCTCAACTGACCGCAGGGCCGCCATGGTGTCAAGGTGGGCCGTGTCCCGACGGAGGCGACCGAAGGCGGGGGTCATGTGAGGATCCACGCGGTGATCGAGGTGGTCATCGGATGCATCATCAGATGGTCCATAGGACAGATGGAAATCGTTCTTGTCAGTCATCGTGCCTCCTCCGGGGTGTGGGCGCTGGTTCGGCCTCGGGCCTGCAGTCCTTTCCGGAGCTGTTGACGGGCTCGATGAAGGTGCACGCGAACCGTGGCCGGCGCGATGTCGAGAATCTCGCTGATCTCGGTGGGGGCCAGATCTTCCAGATAGTGCAGGGAGATGGCGGCCCGCTGTTTCTTTGGCAGCTGGCTGACGAGGTCCCAGAGATCCCGATCAGACTCTGGGACCTCTGGCATGTGCGACTCGGGTTGGTCCAGACGCAACAGCGCCTTCATTTCCGAGACGCGGCGACGGCGTTGGGACAAGGCCAGGTTGATGGTGACCCGCCGCAACCAGGCCCCCGGTTTGGCATAGTGCTGGACCTTTTCCCAGTCGCGGTTCAGTCGGCTCATGGCCTCCTGGGCAATGTCTTCGGCATGGACGCGGCTTCCGCTGACCGCAGCGGCCAGGGCGACCATCGGCTGGTACTCGGTCACAAACAGCGCGTCGAAGGTGACGGTGATTTGGGACAGATGGGCCGGCGGCTGGGGTGGGTGGCCAGAGACAATCTCCTGGTCCAACCCCACGTGGGGCGGTGGCTTCACTGCTGCACCTCCGTTCATGCCAATCACACGCCCGAAGCCGTCCGAGCGTTTACCTGTCGAGCCAGATTCTTTCCGACGGCGATCAGACCCTATGGTTTCGCTCATGGACTTGGGAATCGCAGGAAAAAGAGCGCTGGTCGCCGCATCAACATCGGGACTCGGACTGGCGACCGCAGTGGCCTTGGGGGAGGCCGGATGCCAGGTGGTGGTTTCGGGCCGGGATCCGGATCGACTGGCCGAGGCCGCCACGCAGGTGGCCAACGCGCACCCCATGACATCGGACGTGTCGACGGTGGCTGGCGCTCAGCAGTTCATGACCGACGCTCGGGCTGCTCTGGGCGGGGTGGACATTCTGGTGACCAACGCCGGCGGTCCGCCCGCCGGGAACTTTGCTTCGACCCCGCTTGATGCCTATCCCGCAGCGCTCGAACAGAACCTGTTGGCCATGGCCGCGTTGTGTCACGACGCCGTACCGTCCATGCAGGACCAGCAGTGGGGGCGAATCGTCGCCATTACTTCGGCCTCGGTGCGACAGCCCATGGCGAACCTGATTCTGTCCAATACCGCCCGCACCGGGTTGACGGCGTTCCTGAAGACGCTGGCGCTCGAAGTGGCCGGCGATGGCATCACGGTCAACAGCGTGCAACCCGGCGTGCATCTGACACCTCGCCTGGGCGACGTGTACGGGAGCGAAGGTGGACTGGAAGAACTGGCCAGCACCCTGCCCACCAAAAAGATCGGTGACCCGGCCGACTTTGGCCAGGTCACTGCGTTCTTGTGTTCTGAACCGGCCAACTACATCACCGGCGCAGCGCTGGGGGTCGATGGTGGCAGCTTCGTCGGTTTGCAGTAGCGGACCGGCCGGCCCAGAAATCGACCAGGCCGACGCCTACGCGGCATCGCTTTGCTCTCACCGGACACCCGGTGGCAAAGCGGGAGATTCCGTGGCATCCGGGCGTTGGATCTGGGCGTGGCGTCGAGCGTCCATCAGGGCCAGCAGGCTCAGGGCGGAGTACCCCAATTGGCCAAGAACCATCGGCGTCACGGTGGTGCCAATGAACACGTCGACCAGCGCGCCCAACGCCGAGCCGGCGGCGAGACTCACGAAGCCCAGAACCGCCGCCGCGGTGCCCGCCATCTGGCCCATGGGTTCGAGCGCCAACGCATTGGCCACCGGACTGAAGACCGTTGATGTGGCGCTGGTGATCGCAACCCAGATCCACCAGACCCAGAACGGCGGGACACTGCCGGCTATCAGAATCATGACGAGCCCAGCTGAGGAACCTGCGAAGAGAAACCGGCAGGTGGCAAAAGCCATGGTGGCCGCGCCGTATCGCTGGATGAGACGGTCGTTGATGACCAACGGAATGATGGTGAACAGGCCGACTGCCCCGAAGAGCACGGCGAACTGAGACTCCCGGTCATAGATCTTCTCGAACATGGGCTGGCTGCTGGCCAGAAATACGAAGAACGACGCCGACGTGAAGGTGATCGACACGATGTAGGCGGCGGTAACCCGGTTGCTGATGACGATCCGAAATCCATCTCGAACGCCGGTGAAATCCAGCGGCCGCCGATTGTCTTCGGCCAGCGTCTCGCCAAACTGCAACGTCCATATCAGCGAGATCAGTGCCATTCCCAGCGCGCTCAGAAACACGATCCGCCAAGACGCCACGGTCAGGATCAGCGCGCCAAGAGACGGAACAATGACGGGTCCGACCAGGAAGACCGCCATCATGATCGTTGTCACTCGGGCCATGCGATCGCCGGTATAGAGATCCCGGGCAATCGCAAACCGCAGCGCGGCCGAGGCGGCAGCCCCCAGTCCCCAGATGAGCCGGGCGAAAAGCAGAAAGCCAAACGACGGGGCAAGCGCGGAGGCCAGGGCGCTCACCGCGTAGAGCGCGATACCTGCGAGCATCGCAGGCTGTCGTCCAAACCGATCCGAGACCGGCCCCCAAAAGAGTTGCCCGACCGCCATGCCCAGGAAGTACATGGTGATGGTCAGGCTGGTGGCAGTGCTGGCATCATCGAGGCCAAGGCCGTCCCGAATGTCGGTGAAGGCGGGAAGGGCCACGTCGATCCCAAAGGCCAACATGATGCCCAAGGTCGCCAGATAGAGAATGACCGACCGTTCACTGCGTTCGGTGACGGCTGGTTGATCAGAATCGAGACGGGTCAAGGAGGACTATTCGGTGGCGAAGACCTGGGCGTCGTCAGCAAACGCTTTGAATTCCAACGCGTTGCCTGCCGGGTCCAGAAAGAACATCGTGTGCTGCTCGCCGGGTTCACCCGGGAAGCGCACATGAGGTTCGATGACAAATTCGATACCCATGCCGGTTATCCGGTCAGCCAGTTGCTGAAAGTCAGCAGGGGTCAGAAGGGCACCGAAGTGGGGGACCGGCACGTTGTCGCCATCCACCGGATTGGTGTCTGCAACCCCGCCGCCGCCCTCGGTCTCATGGATCACCAGCTGGTGGCCAAACATGTTGAAGTCGACCCAGTGTTCGGCCGAACGACCTTCGGCGAAACCCAACGTGTCTCCATAGAACTTCCGGGATGCGGCAAGGTCGTTGACCGGTATGGCCAGATGAAATCGTGGTGGCATCGGATGAGTCTGCCACGTCCCTGCAAGACTTGGTTGGTGTCAATCGCATGGAATCATCAGCTCACGTCCTGCGAGACGACAGTCCACGGTCGGCCTATCCGCCGCTCTCCTCGGTGAGGTCGCCCAGACCGCTGTCTTCGATCAGGCCTTCCAGACCGCCTTCGCCCAGCAGGTCGCCGAGCCCGCCTTCGCCCAGCAGGTCGCCCAGTCCGCCTTCGCCCAACAGTTCGTCCATGTCGATGTCGCCCATACCCAGGTCCACGGCGGTGATGTCGATGTCCTCGTCGCCTTTGGCCTGGCTGAACCAGCGGTCCCACAGGGCACCAATCGCGTCGCCCTGATCTCCTGCGGTGTCCACCAGGTGGGAACGAAGAACGTCGGTGGCCACCAGTTCAAAGGGGTGGGTTCGAATGAACTCGGCGAGGTTGGCCTCCAGAACATCCCAGCCCAACAGGTCAGCAGCTTCGAAGTAGAACCCGGGAGCCTTGCCGTAAACAACCGCGCCGTATTGAATCGATGACTCGAAGCTGTCGGAGGCCTGATCGGCGGCCGCGTCTTCAATCCCGAGGGCCCGCGACTGGGCGTAGGTATCGACGGTTTGGGAGTCACAGATCTCTTCCCAGTTGTCGGGCTGGCTGTCCCGCACTGCAACACAAGCAGCGAACTGCGCAAGCGGTTCGTCCACCGCGGGGCTGGCGATGGAATCGTTGCCGACGACGGCGTGCCACCACTCGTGGCCAAGTTCATGAGCGACGGTCCACTCCAGTATCGAGGCCAGGGCTGCGCCGCCGCTGGCATCGGCAAACGCCGGATTCTGCATCATGTCTTCGAGCATCGCTTCCATATCAAATCCACCCAGAGCGTCGCCCAGTGGCGAGTCTTCAAACATGGTGCCCAGGTCGCTGAGACCCGGGATGCCACCGGCGAAGAGCGACTTCTCCACCCAGACCATGCCCGGCCATTCCATCCCGCCAACCCCGGAGCCAAGGGGTGCGGACACCACATCAATCTCGGTCCACGGATATGGACCAAATGACTCGGTCAGGGACCGGTGAGACTTGACCGCATGGTCAAGGACGATCTGGCTGGAGGCCGGATCATCGGTGGGACCCCAGACTCGCACTGCCACATCGTCAACCATCTGTTCGGTGAGCGTGAGGTCGTTGGCAATGAGCACGGCCAGGTCGCGCAAGCCCATGCCGCCGGTGATGGGCACGCCATCGTCGGTGGTGCCCAGGTCTTTGCCGCCAGTGATCACTGCATAGCTGTCGGGTACATCGATGGCTGCACAAATGGCAGCGGCGGGGAACGCGCCGATATCGCCAAACCCGGTGGGGTTGGCGTCGGCGCGTGATGCCGGGGGAAGCCAGACCGGGAACCAGTGGCCAAGTTGGGCGCCGCCTTCGGTGCGGCCCAGGAGCCCAACTTTGGACGGCTCCAGGCTTTCGCCGGTAAAGGCGGCCAGAATGTTTCCGCTGGTGGCACTGTCCTGAAGTTGGTAGGTGAACGACAGTTCGATGGTGTTGTGGCCGTCGGTGGCCTCGCCGACGAGGGGAACGGTGATGAGGGCTTCTTCCAACGTGGCGGTGCTGTTCACTCCGTTGACGGTCACGTTTTCAATTGCGGCGTTGGCTTCGAAGTCGTTGAGACCGGGGAAGAATCGGAGGAGGACGTCGTCGGAGTCTGCGGTGTTGGCCGGCAGGTTGGCGCGAAGTTCGGCGTCGACCGAACCGTCGCCGGGATCGATTCGGCCGCGAAGTTGGTAGCTGGGCATCTCCGGATTGTTGGCCAGCCGGATCCGGATCAGTTCCTGGCCGCCGACGGTGAGCGAGGGCGACGTGTCGTCGACCGGCACGTTGCACCAGCCATCTGCGGCCTCGATGTTGCTGGGGGTGGCGGCTTGATCGCCACTGGCGTCGGCGTTGTCGCTGTTGCTGCTGCTGGACTCGGTGCCGCTGGAGCAGGCGCCCGCGACCATGGCAAGAACAAGCAGGACGGTGATCAGGGTGGTGCATCGGGTTCGGCTGCGGGCCATGGTGTCCTTCAGGGGTTATCCGATGTGTTAATCGGTCGGCGCCTACGTGACTGTAGGTACGCCGCAGACCCAAACGACTTCGGCCCCCAACCCGTTCCCGGCCATTCAGGCCAGGGCGTCCATCAGGTCCACCTCGTACGCGGCGAACGCCCGGTCCGCGGTCACCAACCGCAGACTTTCCAGCTGGGCTTGGGCGATCAGCATGCGATCGAACGGATCCTCGTGGTGAGCGGGAAGCGCCGCCGCGGTTTCGGCATGTTGGGCACTGATGTCAAGGGCCCGAAAGGCGCCCGCCACGAGGGCGTCTGACAGACCGTCCGGCATGGTGAGCTCTCCGAGGGCGCGTGTGATGCCCAGCTCCCACGGTGTAACGGCGGAGAACACCACCTCATCGGCCGCGGCGATATGACCTCGTGCCGTTGCGCCGAGGTTGGGGTTGTCCTCAATCCACCAGAGCGCGACATGACTGTCGATGAGCAGCCTCACTGGTCAGCGGAATCGGCGGACTTCTGAAACATGTCGACGACATCACCGTCGGAACTGACCATGTCCTGGTCAGTTCGGACAGTTTCGAGTTGGCTTCGTGGGTGTTCACAACATGGGTGGACATGGTCCCAGCTGAGCCAAGTCGAGTACCAGCCGTTGAGCGGTGCGGAGCCGTCAGGTTCCAACGACGGTGAGTCCGATTGATCGCGCCGCCTGGGCCTGGCGGATGTCGAATGTCAACAAGGTCGTTCCGGCGCCGGCGCGTTGGGCGGCCGCAAGATGGATCGCATCAAGGGAGCGGCAGCCGGTTTGTTCGGCAATCCTCGCCGCCGTGCTGCACGTTGTGGCGTCAAGGTTCACCAGCGCAAACGCGTCGAGGTCTTCGGTGAAGTTTCGTTTTGCGGCGAGCGCATCGGTGGTATCGAGCAGTCGGGACAGGTTTCGCCGCACTTCGACTTCGGTGAGGCGACTGGTCACCAATACCGGGTCGGTTGCCAGAAGTGACTCGGCAACCTCGGAGTCCCGCTCCTCGATGTACCGCTTGAGCAGCGCGCTTGCATCGACGTAGAGCGTCATCCTCGGTCGGAATCAAGAGCCGAAGCCGTGGACTCCGTCGCTTTGAATCTGACGACAGGAGCGAGACCACGCCGAAGCGGTGCTTCGATCCAGCCTTCGTCGATGCCCAGATCGACGTGCGACTCCGCGTGGAGGCTCGTGAGTTGGGCGACGGGCTTCCCGCGATCGGTCACCGTGATCAGCTGGCCTCTGGCGGCCGCGGCAACGTACTCGGACAGCTTGGCTTTCAATTCCCGTATACCGACATCCACTGTGGTCATATGACTACACGCTAGCTTGATGTAGTTACATTGACAAAGTACGTCAGCCAGCGTCCGGAGGATGGTTACGGCACGCCGGAGGTGGTCTCGCTGCTGGGTAGTAGAGGTGCCACCCGCCAACTGCACCGGTGATGCGTGCACAGCTCGTAGATTCTTCTGGTGCGAGCGTTGTTTCAGATCTGGCCGTGGATGCGGCCGTACCGCAGGACCGCGGTGTTTGCGCTTTGCGCGTCACTGAGTTCGGTGCTCATCAACCTGGCGATTCCGCTGCAAACGGCGCGGGTCATCGACCGGGGCGTGGCGCTCAACGACGCCGGCTTTGTTCGCGAAACGGTGCTCATCATGGTGGTGCTGATCGTCGCCGGCATGGCCGCCTCCGCCTTGGCAACGGTGCTGGCGGTTCGGGTGGCGTTCAACACAGTGACCGACCTTCGCCGCGACGTCTACTCCCACGCGCAGAGTTTCTCGTTCGCCAACCTGGATCGCATGGCCACCGGTGAGGTGCTCACCCGGCTGACCAGCGACGTCAGCAAGATCACCATGGTGCTGAGCATGGGTCTGTCCTTCATTGCGCAAACCCCCATCATGTTTGTGGGCTCGCTGGCCGCCATCGTGATTCTGGACGCCTCACTGGCAGTGATCGTTCTGGCGATGGTGCCGGTGATCGGCGTTGTGGTTTGGTACACGCTGACCAAATCCGGCGCGCTCTATGACGCAGTCCAGAGCCGTCTGGACCGGCTCAACACGGTCCTGCAGGAGAACATTCAGGGCACCGAAGTCATCAAGGCCTTTGTCCGCCAGCCCACCGAGGTGAAGCGTTTCGATGGCGTGGCCGATGATCTGGCTGACACCGCCACCAAGGTCAATCAGCTGGTGGCCGCGCTCATGCCCACGCTGATTGCGGTCTCTTCCATGGGCGTGGCCGCAGTGCTCTGGCTCGGCGGCAACAACGTCATTGAGGGATCGCTGACCGAAGGCCGTCTGGTGGCGTTCATCAGCTACCTCGCCATGGTCGCCATGCCCATGATGATGTTTGCGTTCATCCAACCAGTCCTGTCCGCCGCGGGCGCGTCGATGAATCGCATCCAGGAGGTGCTGGATGAGCAACCAGCAGTCACCAACGCCGACAACGGAATTGACCTCGACGAGCAGTCAAAGCCCGGTTCCATCACCTTCGAAAATGTGTCGTTCCGGTATGCGTCGTCGGCGGAGAACAACGGCGCCGACGCTCGAGACGACGCGTTGTGTGAGGTCTCGCTGCACATCCCGCAAGGTCAGACAATCGCCATCCTGGGAGCCACCGGTTCGGGAAAGTCCACGCTTGTCAATCTCATCCCGCGGTTCTATGACGCCACCGCAGGGACGGTCCGGGTGGGCGGCGTTGATGTGCGGCAATTGAGCAAGGCGTCGCTTCGCCGGAGTATCGGCATTGCGCTCCAGCAGCCGGACCTGTTCACCGGCACGATGATGGAGAACCTGCTGTTTGGTCGCCCTGACGCCACCGAAGCCGAAGCCATCGACGCGGCCAAAGCGGCACAGGCGCACGAGTTCATTTCAGCTCTGCCTGATGGCTACGAGTCCAAGGTCGAGCAGGGCGGCGCCAACCTCTCGGGCGGGCAACGGCAGCGACTGGCGATTGCGCGCACGCTGGTTGTCGATCCAACCATTCTGATTCTGGATGACTCCACCAGTGCGGTGGACCTGGATACCGAAGCCCGCATTCAGGAAGCGTTGGCGGCGTGGTCAGACCGAACCGTTGTCCTGGTGGCTCAGCGCATCAGCACCGCGTTGGGCGCAGATGTCATTGCGGTCATCGAAGACGGCCGGCTGGTGGCGCACGGCACCCATGACGACCTCCTGGCCGACAGTGACACCTACCGCGAGATTTACCAGTCCCAGCTGGGCGAGCCGGTGCGATGACCGAGGTTCGCCGGACTCGCGGCCCGTCGATGATCGGATCCGCGCAACGCGACGAGAACACCGCCAAGACGTTCCGGCGCCTGCTCAGTTACGTCACGCCATGGAAGGCGGGTCTGATCGGCAGCGGTGTCCTGGTCCTGGTCGCCTCGTTGCTCAACCTGCTGGGTCCCTGGCTGCAGGGCAAAGCCATCGACGACTTCATCGCCAATCGTGACGTCAGCGGCCTGCGAACCATCGTCATCATTCTGGTTCTGGTCTATCTGGGCTCGTGGTTGGCGGGTCTCATCTATGGCCGCTACATCGCCCGGGTGGCGCAGCGGGTCATGGCCACCCTCCGCCAGGAACTGTTTGGCCGAATGCAGAAGCTGTCCATGGGCTTCTTCGATCGAAACCGAACCGGCGATCTGATGAGCCGCGTCACCAACGATGTGGATGCCGTAGACCAGTTGCTGAGTCAGAACCTGTTGCAGGTGGTGGCGTCCATCGTGCAGGTGGTCAGCCTGCTGGTGATCATGTTTGTGCTCGATTGGCGGCTGGCTTTGGCGGCGCTCATTCCGGTGCCGATTGTCCTGTTGATCTCTGGTCGGCTCGGCAAGGCGGCTCGCCCGGCATTCGGTACCTATGCCCGGAGTCTGGGGATCCTCAACGCGGTCTCGCAGGAACGGCTGAGTGGACAGCGGGCGGTGATCGCGCTTGATCGACAGAACGAGGCGCGCGCCGAGTTCGCCGAAGCCAATGAACGCACTCGTGATCAGGGCATCAAGGCGCAGACGTTGAGCGCCACGATGATGCCGCTGATGTTTGGCATGGGCAACCTGAGTGTCGTGGCTGTTGTGGGCGTGGGCGCATGGTTGGCGGTTGGCGAGAACTCTTCGGTGACGGTGGGCCTCATTGCCGCGTTCGTGACCTACGCCAATCGCATTGGCCAGCCGATGGGGCGCATTGCCGGAACGATCACGTCCATTCTCACGGCGCTCGCCGGAGCAAACCGGGTCTTTGAGCTTCTTGACGAGGAACCTGACCTGCCGGACAGGACGAACGCTCCCAAACTCCCTCCGGTGGTCGGTCGGGTCGCCTTCACCAATGTGGACTTCGAGTATCTCCCTGACGAACCGATTCTGTCCGACATCAATTTTGTGGCGGAGCCCGGCCAGATGATTGGCCTGGTGGGCCCCACCGGCGCCGGCAAGTCGACGCTCATCAATGTGCTCAACCGGTTCTATGACATCAGCGGTGGTGCGGTCACCGTTGATGGTCACGACATTCGGGAGATTCAGAAGGACTCGCTGCGGGACCAGCTGGGCATCGTCCTCCAGCGGACCTTCCTGTTCACTGACACCGTCCGCAACAACATCCGATTCGGTCGTCTGGACGCCACCGACGCAGAGGTCCAGGACGTTGCGAAGCTGGCCAACGCGCACCACTTCATTCGGGCGTTGCCTCAGGGCTACGACACCGTGGTGTCCGAAGGCGGCAACAACCTGTCGCTGGGTCAGCGCCAGCTCCTGGCGATTGCCCGGGCGATGCTGTCCAACCCCCGGTTGCTCGTTCTCGATGAAGCGACCAGCTCGGTTGACACCCGAACCGAGCGGGACATCCAAGCCGCATTGCTCAACCTCATGGAGGGGCGAACCAGTTTCGTCATTGCCCACCGGTTGTCCACGGTTCGGGCCGCGGACATGATTCTTGTGATGAAGGACGGTCGGATAATCGAGCGCGGGACCCATGATGAACTGGTGGCGGCGGAAGGCTTCTACCACCAGCTCTACACCGCTCAGTTCCGGGGTCAGGCGCGGTCCAGCGCAAACGGTTGACCACCGAAGGAGGAAACCGGCGAGTCACGGCCGCCGGGTGGTAGGCGGAGGTCCGCTGGCCGATCTCGGCTACTGGGCGGTCCACGCGCCGTCGACCACCAGGACATGTCCGGTGACCAGGGCGCTGGCGGGAGCGGCCAGGTAGATGACGGCCGCAGCAACATCGGTTGTGGTGCCCACCCGGCCTATCGGCAGACGGTCCAGTACGGCCTGCAGGTACTCGGGCTGGTCAAGGCGCTCTGCGGTGCCGGGGGTGTGGATGAAGGTGGGAGCCACCGCGTTCACGTTGACACCCCGCTCGGACCATTCAAGCGCCAGCACTTTGGTCAGCATGTTCACGCCACCTTTGCTGGCGGAGTAGATGGCGTGGTCCCGAATCCCCACCACGCCGGCCTGGGAACTCATGTTGACAATGCGACCCGCGCCCTGCTCCAGCATGACCCGTCCTGCGGCCTGACAGCAGAAGAAGAGTCCGCGCAGGTTCACCGCCATCATGTCGTCCCAGTCGGCTTCGGTGATGTCCTCGGCCCGGTGATTGGCACCAAGCCCCGCGTTGTTCACCAGCACATCCAGGCGGCCGAACTCGTTGGTGGTCTGGGCAACGGCCGCTTGGATGCTGGGCACCTGACGCACATCCATCTCCACCGCAAGCGCCTGTCCGCCGTTGGTCTCGATGTCGGTTACCACCGCGTCAAGCGCCGCGTTGTCACGGGCGGCTACGGCGACCTTCGCGCCAGCATCGGCCAGCGCTCTGGCCAGGTCGGCGCCAATGCCCCGGCTGGCGCCGGTCACCAATGCCACCTGGCCGTCAAGTCGGAAGTTGGGAAAGTCCATGCTGCAGTCTGGCCGATCCGGCGATGGGTCGCCGCTGTCCAGGCAATACCAACGGTGGATGGATGTGACTCTTCGCCTGACAGAGCAGAAACAGGCGGCGTTGCAAGTCCGCTCCTCAGTCGCGAAGATTCTGGCTTCGCAAGGCGACGCCTTGCGTCGCCTGGGCGATTGGAAATTCGGCGGGTCCAGGGGCCGAGGTTGTCTAGGGTCGGCACCATGCATGAGTTGCGTCCCATCACCGACGACGAGGTGCCAGCTTTTCAGCAGGCCCTCGACATGGGGTTTGGCAGCCCGCGTGACGAGAACAGCGACAACCGCTTTCGCCGGGTCATGCCACTGGACCGCACCCTGGCGTCCTTCGACGGCGACCGGATTGTTGCCACGCTCGGCGACTTTGATCTGCAACTGGCGGTGCCCGGCGGTCAGCAACTGCCAATGGGCGGCACGACCATGGTCACCGTCGCTTCGACCCATCGGCGCCAGGGCCTGCTGCGGGCCCTGATGACCGAGCACCTGCGGCTGGTTGCCGAACGCGAAGATCCCTTTGCCGGATTGTGGGCCAGCGAAACCCAGATCTATGGCCGGTTTGGATTTGGGATGGCCACCGAATGCCACCAGCTGTCCTTCGATGCCCGGCTGGTGACGCTGCCACCCGCCCCGCGTGGCCACCAGATCGAGCTGGTCCCGGCTGATGATGTGGTGTCGGTTGTCGCTCCGTTTTGGAGCGCAACCGCTGGCGCCCGACCCGGGCACATCGATCGAATCGACGGCCGGTGGGAGAACATCGCGGAGAAGGGAGCGAAGCCTGACGGCGGCGCCACCGCGACTCGCCACATTGTCGCCCGCCGGGACGGCGAGGTGGTGGGCTATGCCAGCTATCGCCAGACCAGCAAGTGGGACGATGCGGTGCCCAACGGCACCGTCGCCATCGAATGGTTCATGACGGTGGACGCTGATGCCCACGCCGCGTTGTGGTCGTTCCTGACCTCCATTGACCTGTTTCCAAATGTCACCCACGGCATGGCCCCGGTGGATGATCCGCTCCAGCTGTGGGTCTCTGACCCCCGACAGGTGCGACGGCTTCGACTGGACGCGCTGTATCTGCGGGTTCTGGATGTGGTGGCCGCGCTGGAAGGTCGGACTTATGAGACCGACGGCTCGCTTGTCATGGCGTTGACCGACGAAATGGGCTGGGCCGACGGCACCTTTGCCATGGAGGTGAGCGGGGGAGCCGCCTCGGTCACGCCTACTGATACCGCGCCGGATGTCACCATGAACGTGAAGGAGTTGGGTTCCATTTACCTGGGTGGGGTTGGCGCCGCGGCTCTGGGCCGCGCGGGCCGGATCACCGGCTCTGAAGATGCACTCCTGCTGACCGACCGCCTCTTCCGCACCCACCAGCCCCCCTTCTGCTCCGAAGACTTCTAGCGCGCGGGGTCACAGGCCACGCCCACCGTTCGCTTCTGTGTTGTCTCTGCGGAAAGTGACTCCGCCGGGCGGGGCAAATCAGATCAGACCAGATCTTGCAAGGGCGCCCAGGTGGAATGGGTTCCGCTGGAGATCCGTTCGGGGAGCCTGATCCGAGCGATCGGCTCATCGGTGGGGTTGGCGGCATCCAGCACCAGACATTCGGACCGATCGTTCACCATGTCGGTGGTAAAGGTGACCAGGTAGCCGTCGTCTTCGGCCGTGGACTCGGTCCTGGGCGCCATGACGGTTTCACTCACAAATGTTCCATCGGGAAACTCGATGAGTTCTTCGGTGCCCTGGTCCAGATCGTGTTTGACCAGTGCATCGAACGCAAACAAGCCGTGGGTGCATCGGGCCGAGTAGACGTAGCGATGGCGGCGGCCGCCATGGCGGCCATTGATCATGGGGAACTCGGTGCACCGGTCGCTCAGCGATTCCTCGGTGGTCTGCCCGGTTGCCAGGTTGAAGCGCCAGCGGTGGGGGCGAGTCTGCAACACGTTCATGTCGAGGGTCTCGAAACCTTTGTGTTGGCCAGTCATTCGGTCGGCGCCCCGGGCGGTCGGGTTGTGCTGGAAGAACCCATCGAGGACCACTTCGTCGCCATCCTCATACGCGTTGGTCCAGTGCAGGACGAAGGTGGGGTCAGCCTCGAACCAGCGAATGTCAGCGGTCGTGCCGTGGCGGGGGATGAGGGCAAACCGCGAGGGGAGGTCCCGGTTGAACGTGTTGGAGTACCAGCCGTAAGCGAGCGCCGCCGGATCCCAATAGAGGGGCAGATCGTTGAGGATCGACCAGTTCTCCGTGAACGCCATGTCGTGGGGCAGTCGGGGCCCCGGGAGTGGGATGTCCTGGTAGGTAACCAGCTCACCCTCACGGTTCACCACCCCGTAGTGCATGTACGGCGCGGTGGCTGAGTAGTTGAAAAAGAGGAGTTCACCGGTGTGCTCGTCCACCTTGGGGTGGGCCGAGACACCATCGGTGGGGAAGCGGTCTGGCCACTGTCCGGCTGCGCCGCTCCATTCGGTTCGGCCTTGCGACTCCAAGGTGCGCGGGTCCATGGCCCACAGCTGCCCGCACTGGTAGAAGCTGGCCAACGCCTGGCCCCGGTGCACGATCACATCGGTGCTGCCGTTGTCCTTCATCATGGTTCGGGCCCCGGATCCGGCGGGGGCGATGGCGCTGGATGGGTGCTCGGTGATGCCGGCCCACAAACTCTGCCTGGCGCTCTGCTCGGCCAGGAACCCATCGGTCCTGACGAAGCGGCTGGTGTACCGCGCCTCGCCGGCTTCGAACCACATGGCGTGCATCAGGGCGTCGCCATCAAAGGGGTGGTACCGCTTGATGGGCGCAAAGAGCGCCGTCTCGGTGTTGCGCAGGTAGACGCCGTTGAGGTCATCAGGGATGTGGCCTTCGAGCTCGAGTTCCCAGGCGTCGTACTCGTTGACCTGGGGCCGCCACACGCCGGTGCGGTACGGGTGGGTGTCATCGGGCGGCAGGGCCGAATCGACCGTCGCATGAACCTGGGTCGTCATGAGAAAACCCTACGGCCTGCATGGCATGGGTGGTGACGGACCTCTCTATTGCCGGTCCGGGAACCGAAGCGGTAAGACCGCGGCCATGATGCGAGATCTGGGCTTCACCGACGGTGGCCCAATGTCGACGGTGGCATTGTGGCGTGGGGTGCAGCCAACCGTGGTGGTGCGCCATTCAACGGACTTTCGACCGATACGGCCGGTGCGTCAGTGGTGGTGATGCACCGGGGCCGAGAGCGATGGTTCAGGCACCTGATCGAGTTGGGGTTCGGGTTCCGGCGCGGTTGGGGCAGCCGAATCGGTGCGCAGCAGATTCTCATACAGAAGGTTGTACAGACCGTCGGTGGCCCGAAGCTCGTCATGGGTGCCCCGCTCCACAATCTGACCGTCATCGATGACGATGATCTGATCCGCAGAGGTGATGGTCGACAAACGGTGGGCGATCACCAGCGAAGTTCGGCCGGCCAGTGCCACTTCGAGCGCCGCTTGGACTTGCGCTTCGTTCTCGGTATCCAGATGGCTGGTCGCCTCATCAAGGATGACGATCGCCGGGTCTTTGAGCAGCATGCGGGCTATGGCCAGGCGCTGCTTCTCGCCCCCGGAAAGCCGGTAGCCGCGTTCGCCGACCACCGTGTCGAACTTGTCCGGCAGGGCATCGATCACGTCGAAGATCCGAGCCGCTTTGGCCGCCTCAATCATCTGGTCATCGGTGGCATCCGGGTTGGCGTACTTCAGGTTGGCGCCCACGGTGTCATGAAACATGTGCGGGTCCTGATTTACCACGCCGATGAAGGATCGGAGGCTCTCCTGGGTGACTGAGCGCACGTCATGGCCGTCGATGCGAAGGGCGCCGTCGCTCACTTCCCAAAGCCGCGGCACCAGGTTGAGCAGGGTGGATTTCCCGGCGCCCGATGGGCCGACAATGGCTACCAGCTGGCCAGCTTCGATATCCAGGTCAATGCTGGTCAGCACCTCGCGCTCGGGGCCGGACACGCCAGCCGGTGCGGTACTGAGATTGGTGAGGCCTGCGCCGATGTTTCGGCCTACGCCGCGTCCGCGACGAGGTAGCGGCGGACGATTGTCGGTCAACGAGGGGACGTTTCCTTCGTCGGCGGTGGGGTAGGTGAAGCTCACATCGTCGAAGGTCAGCGCACCCGAGACACCGGTGAGTTCTGTGGCGTCCGGGGCGTCAACAATCGGGTTCTCCACGTCCAACATCTCAAAGACCCGCTCGAAGGACACGACCGCCGACGCCACATCCACGCGGGCGCTGGTGAGCGCCGTCAGCGGCAGGTAGACCCGTACGACCAGCAAGCTCAAGGCGGCCAGATCGCCGATGGTCAGACTGCCGTTGATAACCAGGCGGCCGCCAATCCAGTAGATGCCCGCGGTGCCAAGAGCGCCGACCAGCGTCATCGCCACCATAAAGCTCTGGGCGTACACGGCTCGGAGTACGCCAATGTCGCGCACCCGGGCCGCTCGGGAGCTGAACTCCTCGGCCTCGGCGGATGGTCGGCCAAACAGTTTCACCAGCAATGCGCCCGAGACATTGAATCGCTCGGTCATTGTGGTGTTCATCGACGCATTGAGGTCCATGGACTCGCGGCTGATGTTGGCGACCCGGGCGCCGACCTTGCGGGACGGAATCACAAAGAACGGGAGGATGACCAGCGACGCCAGCGTCAGGCGCCATTCGATGAAGAACATGGTGGCCAGGGTGATGCCCAGGTTGATGGCGTTGCCGAAGATGGTCGACAGGAATGAGGTGAAGGCCCGCTGCGCGCCGATCACGTCGTTGTTCAGACGCGAAATGAGGGCGCCGGTCTGGGACTGGGTGAAGAACCCCAGTGGCATGTTCTGAATATGACGAAACAGTTTGTCTCGCAGGTCATAGATGACGCTCTCGCCAATGCGAGAACTCAACCACCGCTGGATCAGTGAGGCGACGGCGGTGAAGATGGCTGCGCCCACCACCAGCAGGCCAAGCCGGTTGAGCCGGGATCGGTTCCGGTCGGGGATGGCATTGTCGATGATGTCCCGGAACGCAAGGGTGGGAACCAGTGCCAGCACCGTGGCCAGCACGATCAGTACCAGCAGGGCAACGACCATGCCGCGGTAGGGGCGCGAGAACGCCCAGATCCGTTTGAGGGTGGCCCGATCGATGCCTTTCGGCGCGTCCTCGGCAGAGGTCATGCTGTGCAGCACCTGCATTGGATGCACGGCGACAGGCTATTGCTTTGCGGCAGGTTAACGCCGAGTTATCGACCAGAGATCTACTGGGCGGTGATGCAGGTCTGGAGCTTGTCGATGGCCATGTTCCAACCCATGCCGCCGGGGGAGTCGGCGGGAACGCCAACATGGGTCATGGTCATCCTGGTGTTGTCGCCATCGGTGGTGAGCTCCACCACCACTTCGGTGTGCATGGAGGCGTCGGCCGGCATGCCCATGGATTCCGGGGTCCTGGGCGTTCCGTCCTCGTCAGCCATTGCGTCGGTGTAGACCAGACGCTCGTGGGGTACGACCTCGGTGAACTCCCCCGTGAACCACATCTTCATCGGCCCATCCGGCGTCTGCATCTCCATGCAGATCAAGCGACGGCCGCCGACCTGGACGTCCATTTCAGCAACCGGAATGGTGGCGCCCCGGGGTCCGTACCACTCGGCAAAGTGCTCGGACTCGGCCCACATCTTCCAGACCGCTTCCGCCGGCGCGGCGAAGGTGCGTTCGATTACTACCCAGTTCTGATCGGTCATTGTTTGTCCTTCTTGGTGTTGGTCTTGGGCTTTGCTTGGTCTTGGAGGCCCGAGGGCGCGCCAGGTTCGAGTTGGATCCGGTAGCCGGGGATGTGACCAGGGCAAGGTGGACGCCCGGACGAAGTGCGTGCCCGCGTGCCAATCCCTAGAAGGGATACACCTTGCCGAAGAAGTCCGACGCCCCCATGGTTTGTGGGTCGTGCTTTGGGAATCGCGGCTCGGACACGCCCAGAGGTTCGTCGCCCAGGACCGTGGCCCGATGCAGAATACGGGGGCCCTCAAAGTCATTGGTCACCGAGTGCAGCGTGGCCCGGTTGTCCCACATGGCAACGGCCCCTGGACTCCAGCGGAAGCGCACGGAGAAATTGGCTTGTTCGCACCAGCGATAGAGGAAGGGCAGCAGTGCGTCGGACTCGGGTCGGGACACCTGGCGGATATGGCTGGTGAAAATCCGATTCACGTACAAGCTCTTGCGGCCGGTGACCGGATGCACCCGTACCACCGGATGCTCAAAGTGGCCTTCGCCGTACCGGTTGACGTGCATGGCGGTGAGTCCTTCAAGGAACTCCTTCATCGGCGCGGAGAGTTGCGCGTAGGCCGCCTGCAGGTTGCACCACATGGTGTCGCCGCCCACCGGCGGGCACTCGATCATGTGCAGAATGGACATGACCGGTGGGTTCTCCCGGTAGGTCACATCGGTGTGCCATACATCGGCGGTGTGCACCGTTGCCGAATCAACGAGGACCAGCTCCGGGTGATCGTCATCCACCTTGGTAAGCAGCGGTACGACCTCCACGGGACCGAAGCTGGCGGCCAGGCTGCGGTGCGCGTCCGGGGTGAGCGTCTGGTCGCGAAAGAACAGCACGAGGTGGTCGGCGAATGCGTCATGAATCTGCTTGCGCAGCTTGCGGTCAAGCTCGTTGAGGTTGACCCCGTTGATCTCGGCGCCGACAGAGCCACCGAGCGGCCGAATGTCGAGAGCGCACATGGTTCGAGGTTACCAGCGGTCCGAAAACCAGAAAGACCTGCCCGCCCCAAACGGGCGAGCAGGTCTGCTGTCAGAAGTCGTTCAGCTGCACGCGCCAAGTGCGGCGTCGTAGTCAGGCTCGTCGGCGATCTCATCCACAAACTCGCTGTGGGCCACGTTGCCGTCGCCGTCGATCACGACAATGGCACGGGCGTTCACGCCGGCGAGTGGGCCGTCCTGCAGCGTGGTGCCGTAGGTCTGACCGAAGTCGCTGCGGAACGAGGATGCAGTCTTGACGTTCTCAATGCCTTCAGCGCCGCAGAAGCGGCTTTGGGCGAAGGGCAGGTCCGCCGACACGCACAGCACCGACGTGTTATCCAGGGAAGCGGCCTTTTCATTGAAGGTCCGAACGCTGGTGGCGCACGTTGGCGTATCCACGCTGGGGAAGATGTTGAGGATCAGATTCTGACCCGCGTAGTCAGCCAGGCTGACCGGTGCGAGGTCGTTGCCGACCAGTTCGAATGCTGGTGCTGCGCCGCCGGCGGCGGGCAGGTCGCCAGCAGTGTTGAGAGGGTTTCCACGAAGGGTTACTTGAGCCATGTTCGCCAGCATACGGCAGGCGATCGGGCAACGTCGCCGGAGCTGTTGTTCAGGTCAGGGCGGCTTCGATGGGGCCGGGCCGTCCGAGCAGATACCCCTGCCCAACGTCACATCCGCAGCTCATCAACTGGGCGAGCATCTCGTGGGTTTCGATTCCCTCAGCAACCACGCACAGACCCAGGGAGTGGCCCAGCTCAATGGTGGCGCGGACCACCTTCACCGTCGACTCGCTGGGGTCCGAGCAGAACCGGCGGTCGATCTTGACCTCGTCGAGGGGAAACGCACACAGCATCGACATCGACGCATAACCGGTGCCGAAGTCGTCAAGTGCCAGTCGAACGCCAAGTTCGTTCAGTGCGTCGAGCACCGACAAACTCTGTTCGGTTCTTTCCAGAATGCAGCTTTCGGTCAGCTCCAGTGTCAACAGATGCGGGCTCAGGCCCGAAGACCCGAGGGCGTCAGCGACCGCGGCGCAGAGGTCGGGAACGACCTGCAGGGCAGAGACGTTCACTGAGACCCCGACGCCGGGTTCGAACGACTGCCATCCCGCCGCGGCTGCGCACGCCTGGCGCAGCACGCTGTCGCCAACCTGGCCGATGACGCCGGCCGACTCTGAGGCCTCAATGAACCCCTCCACGTTGAGTCCCGCCGGCGAGCTGCCTCGCCACCGAAGGAGGGCTTCGCGGCGGATCATCTCGCCGTGGGTCAGATCAAACATTGGTTGAAAGTGGACTTCGATCCGGTCACCGTCCAGACAGGTCCGGACAAACTTGTTGGCCATGCGAGCCTCTGCGTCGGTGGCGGCAATCTCTTTCGACCACAAGGCGATACGCGATCCGCCTGACTGCTTGGCGTCGTACATGGCCTGGTCCGCGTGGTCAATGAGCTCGGGCACCGTCCAGAATCGTTCAGCGGCGGCCAGACCAATGCTGGCGTCCACGACCAGGCGCTCTCCCTCGATGGTCATCGGTCGCCGGACCGCCCGCAGAATTCGCTCGGCAATTGGGTCGACCTCCTGCGGATCGTTGCCCCATACGATCATGACGAACTCGTCGCCGCCCAACCGACCCAGAACCTGGTGTGATGGCAATTCCCTGGCAAGGCGGGCGGCGACTTCGACCAGCACCCGGTCACCGAAGTCATGCCCGCGGATGTCATTGATCTGCTTGAAGTCATCAAGGTCCAGGTAGAGCAATGACACGCCGTGGGCCCATGCGGCCTGCATAGTCGGATGCGGACTCGTGAACACCTGCTCCAGCGCCCGGATCACTCCACGACGATTCTGCAACCCGGTCAGGTCGTCGTGCATTGCCATGTGCCTCATCTCGGCTCGGGCGATCTCCAGGTCATCGATGTCGCAGGCCTGACGGTGAATGAGTTGTTCGAGTTGCAGCTGGCTCACCACCTGACGGGCCAGGAGCTTGAGGATCTGTTGTTCGCGCTCGCCGAAGGTCCGCGGCTCGGTGTCCAGCACGCACACGGCGCCGATGTGTTCTCCGTCTGCCATGATCAGAGGCGCGCCGGCGTAGGCCCGCACGTTGTGGTGGCCTTCAACCAGCGGATTGGTGGCAAATCGAGGATCCAGCGTTGCGTCCGGCACAACGAACACGTCGTCCTGCTGCACGGTGAACCGGCAGAAGGAGACCTCTCGGGTGGTGCCCCGGAGGGGAATCGCATACTTGGCTTTGAACCACTGGTAGTGCTCGCCCAGGATGCTGACCGCCGCCATCGGTGAACCGGTCAGGTCGGCGGCCAGCCGCACGCTGTCGTCAAAGGATGGCGGATGGTCAAATGGGGCGTCGTCGTCGATCCACGACTCCACCGGACCCGCCGGCCACCCCAGCGGTTCAGGCAAGCCGCCATCAGGGGTCGGGTGATCGTCGAACAGCGGGTGGTCGGGCACCAGGCAGGCGGCTTTGCGCACCAGCTCCGCCCGGGGACCGTCATTGATCGTTGCGCTCAGATCAGATTTCTCCACCTTGTCGGATCGGACCGCGTATCCCAGGGTTGAGTACTTGGGTCCTTCGGCTTACCACGATTGGGAGGGTCAACTTGGATCAAAACGAGAGCGGCGAGAATGCGGATCAGCCCGTCACCGGCCGCAACGATGAGTCCCCGTTCAAGGCGTCATCCTCAAGACCGCAGGGGTGTAGGGCCCGAAGCCTCAGTCCTCGATCAGGACATCGATTTCCAGGTCGATCGTGTCGCCAAGGTCCACGCCGGCTTTCTTCCGGACGTCCTTCTTCAGTGGCAACACGTAGGTTCCGGTCTTGCTGTCGGGGAAGATACTGGTCCGCCATTCCACGTCGCCGATTCGGGCCCGCACTCGCACCGACCCGAAACCGCGTTTGGTCGGGACGATGTCTCGTATCTCGTCGGCCTCGTCCACCGGCACGGTGGCAAACACCCACACTGCTTTGGATGCCTCCCAGTCAGTGAGTACTGACGTAAACGCAAAGGTCGGTTCCATCGTCGTACTCCTACCACGCCACCTGGAGCTCTTCGGGTCCCCGGAAAGTGATGTTGGGTGAAGACCAGATGTGCTGGTCCTGCACCAAGCGCAGCGACGGCACGCGGTTGGTGAGTACCTCCAGCACCAGACGGGCTTCGGTTTTGGCCAGATTGGCGCCCAGGCAGTAGTGAATGCCTTTGCCAAACGAGATGTGATGGGCGGCGTTCTCCCGGTGGATGTCAAAGGTCTCCGGCTCGGGAAACAGGTCGGGCTGCCAGTTGGCGGAGGCGAAGTTCATGAAGACCCGGGTGCCCGCTGGTAGGTCGTATCCGCCCAGCGTGGTGTCCACGGTGGTGACGCGCCGCCAGGAGATCTGGCTGGACTCAAAGCGCAGTACCTCTTCGACGGCATTGGCAATCAGTGAAGGATCCAGCACCAGTTGATCCCATTGTTCGCGGCGGGGGAGCAGGCACAACAGCGAGTTGCAGATCAGATTGGTCACCGCTTCATGTCCGGCAAAGCTCAGCCCGTAGATCACCGACTCCACCTCCCGGTACGAAATCTCATTGGGGTCGGCGTCGTGGGCGTTCAACAGTTCGGAGGCAAAGTCATCGCCACGGTTGTCACGCTTGTCCGCCGTGAAGTCCCGGCAGTACCGCCAGTAGGCCAGCATCTTCTCGGCGATTTCGGTCTGTTCGGTGGCGGAGGGTTTGCCCCAGGAGAAGGCCTTGCGGTCGCCACACCAGTTCTTGAGGAGTTCGTCGTCGGCCTCGGGAAAGCCGATGAATCGGAAAACGGTTTCTCCCGGGAGCGGGAAGGCAAACGCGTCAATGAACTCGGTGGGGTTGGGGCCGGCCAACATCTGGTCAATCAGTTCGTGGCTGCGCTTGATCACATACGGTTCGAGCGTCCGAAGACGGCGGCGGGAGAAGCCGGCTCGGGTGTAGACCCGAATACGGCCGTGGTCGGGCTCGGGCCGGTTGGACATGACCGCCACCGGGTTGAAATCTTTGGCCCCCAACACCTCTTTGGCTCCCGGCGCCATCGGGAAGACCGGATCCTGCACGTTGGTTGACGCGTAGATGTCGGGTTCGTTGAAGACCTCAAGAATGTCTTCCATCCGGGTGATCACCACGTACCCCAGCGGTTCGCTGAAGAAGATCGGCGACTCTTCCCGAAGACGGTTGGCAATGCTGTAGGGCTCGGCCAGGTAGTCCTCATCCAGTGGACTCCATTGACGCATCGGACAACCCGACGGAGGGTCAGGGATATCGGTCGGCGAGGCGTGGTAGTCGTTGCCTTGAACGGGTGCAGAAGTCATGGCTGGGCCCCAGCGCTCACGACCCCCGCAGGCGCTTGGACTGCGCCGTCAAGTTGGTAGGTGGCCACCGTGCACCCAACCGAGAAGATGGGGATGGGCGCATAGAAGTGAACGGTTCCGCGGGCACCGCCCGCGGCCGCGCTGATGCACAGGAACGTACGGATTTCAAACCCACCCTGGCCGGCTTCGGCGTAGACCTGGTTGTCGTCGTAGCTGAGCAGCGCGTCCTTGTCGTTTCGGCACCACCGGTCCATGAACTCCCGATCCCACGGTTCGTTGATCTTTCCCGAATCCGGCGTGGCGGGCCAGTGGGAAATGCCGCCGGTTCCAACCACCGCGATGCGTTCAGGCATGGCGTCCGCCGCGGTGCGGATAGCTTCGCCAAACGCCCACGCCCGGGGTAGCGGCGTCAACGGTGGGCCTTGACAATTGATGTTGGCGGGGATGATGGGCAGGTCATACCGAGGAGTCAGGAAGTGCAGCGGCACCATGATGCCGTGGTCGAACCTCCACTCTTCGGCGTAGGACACGTCACTGTGGTTCATGACCCCTTTGATCAACCGCTCGGAGATGTCGCGGTTGCCGGGCACGGTGACTTTTTCGATCCCCAGCCAGCCGGGGTCTTCGATGGGTCCTTCGTAGACGTCGGCCATGCCCAGCGCAAAGCTCGGCATGTTGTTCATGAAGAAGTTGGCGAAGTGTTCGGCGGCCACAATCACCAGCGCATCCGGCTTTGCGGCTTCAAGGTCCTGGCGCATCTGGTCAAACGCGGCATAGAACGCGTCCCGAATGTTGGGGTCGGCCTGGTCGGACCGGCCGGTGATACCGGGGGCGTGGCTGCACACGCCGGCAAAGACAAGGGGCATGACGAACTCAGCTTTCCTGGTTGGTGGTTCCGGCATTGCCGGTGCCGTCGGTGGCCTGACTGGACTGACCGAGTTTTTCTGCGTGGGCGTCCACGCCTTCGTAACCGGTCATCGCATAGACGCCTTCTCGGACCGGGCCGTGGGTGGCGATGCCATCACGCATGCGTTGCAGGTAGTCGGACCATTCGATCTGGTGGAGGGCGGCAAAGTGCATGAGGATCTGGCCGTTGACGCCCAAGTGGAACAGAAGGCCAATGTCCGGCTCGGTCAACGCGCCGCGCTCCTCATCGGTCAGCTCATAGGGCGCAATGACGGCGTGCCGGTCGGTGTGATACGCGGCTTGCACGGCTTCGTCCCGATTGAGTTCGTAGAGAAATTTCTGGACGTGGTAGAGGCTCACGAAAATGCCACCTCGATGGTGCCCAGTGGTCCGTAGTCGGCGACGAACTGGTCTCCGGGACCACAGTCGACGGGGCGGGTGAACGATCCCGAGAGAATGATCTGGCCCGCCTCCAGCTTCATTCCCTGCTGCGCATAACGCTCCGCCAACCAGACAATGCCACGGGCTGGGTGGTCCAGCACCCCGGCGGCAACGCCGGTTTCTTCGACCACCCCATTGCGGGAGAAGATGCTGCTCACCCTTCGCAGGTCCACCGCATCGGGAGCTATCTTCTGGCCCCCGGTGACAATGCCCGCATTGGCGGCGTTGTCCGAGATGGTGTCGTACACCAGCCGGGTGCGTCCCGTATCCGGGTTCTTCCGCCAGCTCCGCGCCGCAATGAGTTCCAGTGCCGGAACCACATACTCGGTTGCCGCCAAAACGTCCTCAACGGTGTGGTCGGCTTCGGTCAGATCATGACCCAGGACGAATGCCAGCTCCACTTCCAACTTGGCGTCGAGGTGGTCGGCGGCGGTGATGGTCTGGCCCGACTCAAAGACCATGGCGTCGGTGATGAAGCCCGAGTCGGGGGTGGAAATGTTCATCGCCTGCTGCATGGCGCGTGAGGTCAACCCAATTTTGTGGCCAATCATCTTCTCGCCGCGCTCCAGTCGAATGTTCTTCCATGCGGCCTGCACGCGGTACGCGTCATCGAGGGTGACGTCAGGGAAACGCTCGGTGATGGGAGACGTCTGGGTTCGCGTTCGTTCAGCCTCGTCCAGCGCCCGGGCCTCGTCCAGGACCTGCCCATTGGTGAGTATCGCTGCGGTGGGGGTCACACGGTCTCCTGAGTCAGGGGGGCAGGCTCGGGTTCAATTGCCGCCAGATCTTCGAGCAGGGTGAAGAGTTGCGCAAGTTTCCGAGTGCCAAGTTGGGCTTCGATGGCGTCGTAGCGGGCTTCGGAGTGCGGTGCGATTTCGGCCACCAGCCTTCGGCCGTTGGTGGTGAGGTCAATCCAGGAGCGACGCTGATCTTCAGTGTCGATGCTTCGGCTTACCAGGCCCCGCTCGCTGAGGTTGGTCAGTATCCGGGACAGGCTTGGGCCCAGAAGGAAGGTGTGCTCGGCCAGCTCGCCCACGTCCGGGGTGGTGCCCGGGTGCTTGACGCCCCAGTGGTTGAGCGCTCGAAGGACGCGCCACTGCTGCTCGGTCAGGGAGTGATTGGCCAGCAACGGCCGGAAGAAGCGCATGGAGGTTTCCCGAGCACGGAGCAGCACGTGGGGGAGTGACTGCTCGAAAGGTCGGAGCTGCCGGCTGCTCACCGCGGGTTTGGTCATTGGGGTTTCGCTCATTGGGGCTGAGGTGGCTGGATGGCCTGGCCAGCCGGATCGCCGGGATCGAACTCGTCGACGATGGAGTTGCGAAGGGTTCCGATTTGCGGGACCGAGATTTCAACCTGGTCGCCCGGCTCCAGCCACACGGGCGGATCCATTCGCGCGCCGGCTCCTGTCGGTGTGCCGGTGAAGATGATGTCGCCGGGCATCAGCGTGTTGAAGGTCGACAGGTAGCTGATCTGGTAGTCGATGGGGTATTTCATGGTGGCGGGCGTGTCGCGTTGGCGAAGTTCACCATTGACGGTGGCGGACAGTTCCAGCGCTTCAAAATCGGCAACGGTTTCGATTCCCGCCTCGTCCAAGGTGACCATCCATGGGCCGATCGCTCCTGAGCTGGCCCAGTTCTTGCCCTGGGTCACGTTGAACTTGGCGTGGCGCACCCAGTCCCTGATGGTGCCCTCGTTGCCGAGGCTGAGTCCGGCCAGATGGCTGAGCGCCTGATGGCGCGGAATACGTCTTCCACCCGTGCCGATCACCGCAACGATCTCGCCTTCGTAGTCGAGCTGGGGACTTTCGGGCGGTCGGACCAGCGCCTGCTCATGTCCCACCAGGGAATCGGCGAAGCGCACAAACACGCTGGGAAAAGTGCCGTCCGCAGCATCTTCGTACTCGGCCGCCCGCCCGCCGTAGTTGACGCCGATGCAGAAAATCTTGCGGGGCCAGGGAAACAGGCGGTGCAGCGTGAGGTCGGCCAGCGCGAAGTCCGCCTCCACGTCCGCAAACTCAGCAGCGTCCGATACTCGTTCGGATTGCACGAGCTGATCGAGGTCGAAGAGGCCGTCGATCCGGCTGCGGAGGTCAACGACACCGGCCCCGTCCGCGGTGAGAAGTCCGGGGTGCGAGGCGCCGGTGGTGGGGTGTTCGAAGGTCAAGAGCTTCATAGGGACGAATTGTTGCACATGTTAATCAATTTTGTCTAGGGTGCTCGTGTGCCGCACATCATCATTGAGTACTCGTCCAATCTGACACCTTCGGGAACCATCGACCAGTTGGTGACCGGCGTCTACCAAGCCACGCTTGCCAGCGGCATTGCGGGGGTTGCCGGAGTGCGCGTTCGGGCGGTTGAACAGTGCGATTATCGGGTGGCCGACAACCACCCGTCGCGGGCATTCGTCGCCATGGTTCTGCGTCTTGGCCCCGGTCGAACAACCGAGGCCAAGCTCGAGTTGATCAACGCAGTGCTCGACGCGGGCGAGCAGGCGCTCCAGTCGGTTGCCCGGTCTTCGCCCGACGTGTCCGATGGTGACGTCTTTGACATCGCCTGGAGCGCGGAGGTGCAGGAGATCGATGCCACCCATCGAATCAACCGCAACCACATCGCCCCGATGCTGGACCCGAACTGACCGGGTCCTCCATCCGAATACCACCTTCTGACAGGAGTTCCCATGGCGGAGATCACGTTTGAACAGAACGTCGCTGAGTCGCAAGAACACCTGGCGCGGTTTGCCCAGGCGCCACTGCTGCACCTGATCAACGGTCAGGCTGCGGCCAGCGTGAGTGGCGAGACCTTCGCCAACACGTCGCCCATTGATGGGGTGTTTCTTGGCGACGTTGCCGCCGGTGACGCAGCCGACGTTGACGCCGCCGCGCGGGCTGCGGCCGCTGCTTTCCCTGCGTGGAGCCGGACGCCGGGAAGTGAGCGTCGACGCGTTCTCAATAACGTTGCCGACCTCCTTGAGGAACGGGCGCGCCAGATCTCCACGGTCGAGTGTGTCGACACCGGCCAGAGCTACCGCTTCATGAGCAAGGCCGCCGTTCGCGGCGCCCTGAACTTCCGATACTTTGCCGATCAGGCACCGGGGGCCGCAGATGGCAAAGCGCTTCCCACCCCCGATCATCTCAACTTCACCTCCCGCCGAGCGATCGGCCCCGTCGGCGTCATCACCCCGTGGAACACGCCGTTCATGTTGAGCACCTGGAAGATTGCTCCGGCCCTGGCCGCCGGTTGCACCGTGGTGCACAAGCCGGCGGAGTGGAGCCCGCTGACCGCTCACCTACTGGCGGAGGTGGCGCACGAAGCAGGCTTACCGCCCGGGGTCCTCAACGTGGTCCATGGCATGGGCGAGACTGCGGGCCGAGCGCTCACCGAACATCCGGAGATCAAGGCGATCGCGTTTGTGGGGGAGAGTTCCACCGGGTCGATGATCCAGCGGCAGGGGGCCGAGACGCTCAAGCGAGTGCACTTCGAACTGGGTGGCAAGAACCCGGTGATCATCTTTGACGACGCCGATGTCGACCGTGCCGTGGACGCCGCCATCTTCATGATCTACAGCATCAACGGCGAACGCTGCACCAGCTCCAGCCGCCTCCTGGTCCAGGACTCGATCTATGACCAGGTGACCAACGCGATTGCGGAGCGAATCAAGACCATTCCGGTGGGACACCCGTTGGATCCGGCGACGGTGATAGGGCCGCTGGTGCACGAACGACATTGCGAGAAAGTGCGCAGCTATGCGGAGAAGGCCGAAGCTCAGGGCGCAGTCGTCCACTACGGGACGCCCTACGACGGTGCAGTTGACGGCGACAACTTCGTTACACCCATGTTGTTCACCGGCGCCACCAATGACATGGCAATTGCGCAGGAAGAGATCTTTGGTCCTGCGCTGACCGCAATTTCGTTCACCGGCGAAGCTGAGGCAGTAGCCATCGCCAACGACGTGGAGTACGGCCTGGCCGGCTACCTGTGGACCAGGGACGTGATGCGGGCGCACCGCGTGGCCGACGAACTGGAGGCAGGCATGATCTGGGTGAACTCGCAAAACGTGAGACACCTGCCTGCTCCGTTTGGCGGAGTCAAACGATCCGGCATCGGTCGCGACGGTGGTGACTGGAGCTTTGACTTCTACATGGAGACCAAAAACGTGGCGATCGCCCGAGGCGAGCACCACATCCCCAGGTTGTACCGGTAGCCGGGACGACCGTGCCGTACGCAATCAGCCGTAGGCAATCAGCCGTACGCAATCAGTACCAGGCAGGTGTTGGTCCGCATTGAGCCTGCGGTCAATCCCGCTGACCCGGCCTGACAAAATTAGCGATGTTTGCACCGATATGCTCTCCCAAATGTTGACAGCGATACACAGTCCGGACGTCCGTCATCGTTGCGGACGTTTGCCCAAACGCCTGCTGGCCACCGTGATTCTGGGTCTCATGGTGATCCTCACGGCCTGCGGAAGTTCTGCGTCCACCGAGTCGACCGCATCCGAACCCGTGACGGCCCCGACCTCGGCGCCCGAGCCAGCGGTTGAGGAGCCCACGGCGGCGCCGACCGAAGTTCCGACTGCGGTCCCAACCGAGGTCCCCACCGAGATTCCGACCGAGGTTCCAACTGAGGTCCCAACTGAAGTTGTGGAGGAACCGGCTGAGGTCACCGAAGACGCGGCGGTTGGTGCCGAAGCAGACCTGGACGCGGGCGGCGCCATCTTCGCCGCCAACTGCGCACGCTGCCATGGTGACGATGGCGGGGGCACAGATCGCGGCAAATCACTGGCGGGCATTGCCACCAGTAATCCTGACGCTGAGCATCAGATTGGGATCATCACCAACGGCAAAGGCCGCATGCCACCGTTCATGGATGACCTCACCCCCGAAGACATTGACGCGGTGGTCAACTACATCCGGGCAACCTTCTGAGCCGTCCGGCCAATCGAGGTTGAACCGCCTCGCCGACTTCTACAGGTGAAACTCGCAGTTGTATTCGTCGATCCACCACTGCGCGTCTTTGACCGCGGTTACTGAGGTGCGCAGGGTCGGATCCTGATTGAGGTCAGTCGGGGTCGGACCGATCCGGGCGGCGATCTCGCCGAGGCCTGCAACATCCAATCCGTAACACTTGATGGCATTCTCGCCCAGGAGCTTACGGGTGTCCTCGATGGACACGTCCTGGAAGTCTTTGGTCAACCGCTCCTCGGTATGGGGCCATGAGCCCTCCGGATGCGGGTAGTCGGTGCCCCACATCAGCGGCGTGAGTCCGTGGATGTGTCGGCGCCGGATCTCCATGGTGGACATGGTTGATGCGCCGATGAAGATGTTCTCGCCAAAGTATTCCGACGGCAGCTTGGACAGGATGCCTTTCATCCGCGAGGTCATCTTTTTGACCTTGCCGCCGCCACCGAAGGCCACGTCACCTTTGTACATGAGGTCACCCAGCCACCAGGACCCGCATTCGACAACTGCGTACCTGAGACCGGGGAATCGTTCGAAGACGCCGCCGTACAGCATGTGCCAGAGCATGCGGTGAGTGAAGAACGGCACCTCCATCATGTAGACCACGACGTTGTCGTTGTAGCTCGCAAAGTCGGCTTCGCCCGAGTGGGTGTGGACGACGAATTCGGCATCCTGACACGCGGCCCAGATGGGGTCATAGACCGGGTCGTTGTAGGCCGGTGCGTCGTGCCACATGGTTGGCACCATGATCCCTTTGATGCCCGGCTTGCCGGCCAGCGACTCGATCTCTTTCACCGACTCTTCGATACCAAAGGTGACCGGCACCAACGCAACCCCGGCCCGGCGCGGCGGGTTGGTGGCACAGAACTCCACCAACCAGCGGTTGTGGGCTCGGGCTCCGGCGAAGGCCAATTTGGGGTCGGTGATCTGGCCGGCGCTCAGGCCGGCGCCAAAGGGCGGCGACTCCTGACCGGTAACGCTGTCACCGTCGGCAAAGATCACTTCGCCTGCGATGCCGTCCTTATCCAGGGTCTTGTCTCGGATGTCGGGGTCATAGGCGCCCTTCAGGCCGTATTCGTTCTCGCCCTCCCACTCGGCGATGTACTCACCGTTCACCTCTTCGGTCAGGCGCCGGTGTTGATGCCGTTCGGCGATGTACTCCTCAAACTCATCCATGACCGAAGGGTCCAGGTACTCGCGGTACTCCTCGCACTGCAAGCCCGCATGGGTGTCAGAGGAAACAATGGTGTACGGACTGGTGGTGTCGACGTCACCACTGGCAATGTTCTGCGTGTCGGTCATGCCTCAGTTTCTCACGGGATGAGAGGGGCCCGCGACACGATCATTGTTGCCCCGGGACCGGCTCTGCAAGGTACCGTCACCGGGTGCAGCCAACCACCTCCACCGACTACGACCGCCAGTCGGTTCAGCGGCGCACGCTGGCGGTGCTCGGACTCAGCACAATTGCGACTCGCGGTGCGCTGAGCGCGGTGTTCACGGTGTCATCGCTGGCGATCAAAGAGATCATGGGAACCAGCACCTGGGCGGGTCTGAGCACGGTGGCGACAACCCTCGGAGGCGCGGCGAGTGCCGCCGCGTTGGCGGCCATCATGCAGAAACGAGGTCGGCGGCCCGGTATCGCTCTCGGTTACGCCATCGCCGTGGTGGGTGGTGTCATTGCGGTGTTGGGCATTGAGAGCCAGCGGTTGTCTGCGTTTCTGGGCGGGCTGTTGCTGGTGGGCGTGGGATCAGGCGCCGTCAACCTTGGCCGGTACGCAGCTGCGGACCTCGCCGAACCCGAGAACCGAAGCCGCGACATCAGCCTGGTGGTCTTCGCGTCCGTGTTCGGCGGCGTTGCGGGTTCGTCCCTGGTGGGTTTCTCCGCCGGACTGGGTGAGGATGCGGGCCTCAACGAGCGATCCGGTGCGGTGATCCTGTGCCTGTTGTTGTTTGGGATCGGAGCGCTCATTGTGATGGCGTTGTTGCGTCCCGATCCGTTGCTGGTCAGTGAAGGCCTTGGTATCGAGGACAAGCAGGCGGGGAAGAGTTTCGCTCAGGCGATGAGGGTCATCTTCGCTCGTCCAATGGCGCGACTGGCTCTGGTCGCACTGGTCGTTTCGCAGGCGGTCATGGTGATGGTTATGGCGATGACGCCGTTGCACATGGAGGCCCATGGTCACGAGCTGAGCAACATCGGGTTCGTGATCTCGGCGCACACGGCTGGGATGTTTGCGTTCGCCCCGGTTGCGGGCTGGTGTTCGGATCGCTTCGGTCGCGTGCCCATGGTCTTTCTCAGTGGTGTCATCCTCATTTCCGCCACGGTCATCAGCGCGCTGGCCACAACGGCGCCCAATGTGTTGATGTATTCATCGCTCTACCTGTTGGGCCTGGGATGGAGCTTCGGGCTGGTGGCCGGCAGCGCGCTGCTGACCGAGTCGGTGGCGTCGGAAGATCGGGTTGCGGTTCAAGGGGCGGGCGATGTTGCGGCCCGAATTGCCAGCGGGGCGGGGGCGCTTGCCTCGGGCATTGTGTTTGAAATGACCGGATTCCACATCCTCTCCATGATCGGCATCGTGCTGGCGGGCCTCATGCTCACCCATGCCTGGTTCGAAATTCAGGTCTCCAACAAGTTCGCTTCGTAGCCGATTTCAACCCGGGTGGTTGGCCTCTACAGCTACAGTCGAGCGGGTGAACCGTTCAGGCTCCAGAGCGCTGTTTACCGACCACTACGAACTGACCATGGTCGCCTCGGCCATCGAGTCCGGGGTTGCAGACAACCGGTCGGTATTTGAAGCATTCAGTCGCCGGCTGCCCGCCGGGCGTTCGTACGGCGTGGTCGCCGGGATGAGCCGGGTGGTTGAGGCCATCACCGATTTCGCCTTTGACGAGGCGACGGTCGCTCACCTGGTCAAGGCCGCCGTGATCCCGGAAGGTGCGGTGGCTGACTGGCTGCGCAACTACTCCTTTGCCGGCGAGGTACACGGCTATGCCGATGGCGAGCTGTTCTTCCCGTACTCGCCGATTCTGACGGTGGAAGGAACGTTTGCCGAGTGTGTGGTTTTGGAGACGGTGGTCCTTTCGGTTTTGAACCATGATGCGGCCATTGCCTCGGCCGCGGCCCGGGTGACCGACGTTGCCAATGGCCGATTCCTCATCGAAGGCGGGAGCCGGCGCACCGACCCGGATGCAGCAGTAGCGGCGGCCCGCGCGGCGCACGTGGGTGGATTCGATGTGACATCCAACCTTGAGGCTGGCCGCGCACACCAGATTCCGACCGGCGGAACGACTGCTCACGCGTTCGTTCTGGCTCACGCCACCGAGGCGGAAGCGTTTGCGGCCCAGCGAGACGTGCTGGGAATTGACTCCACCTACCTGGTGGACACCTTTGATGTCAGCGATGGCATCAGACGGTTGGTGGAAACCGTTGGTCCAGCGGTCGGAGGCATTCGCATCGACAGCGGCAACCTTCTGGCAGACAGTATTCGGGCTCGGGCGTTGTTGGACAGTTTGGGTGCCACCCAGTGTCAGATCACGGTTTCGGGCGACCTTGACGAGTTTGCGGTATCCGAACTGGAGGCCGCACGAGCGCCCGTGGACGCGTACCTGGTCGGTACCAGCCTGGTTACCGGTTCGGGCCATCCGACCGCTTCGATTGTCTACAAACTTGTGGCGATCGCCGACGAAGACGCACCGGCGGATGCTCCGCTACGCGCCGTGGGAAAACTCTCTCCGGGAAAGCGAACCGTCGGTGGTCGTAAACAGGTGCATCGCCCCACCGACGCCGACGGTTTCTGGTCGGCAGAGGTACTGACCGTCGACGCGTCACTCATCGACGCTCAATCGCATCAACCGCAGGTGCAGTTGATGGCGAAAGGCGAGCCCAAATACGTGGCCGATGCGGCCCGTGACCGAGAGCGCTGCGCCGAGCGGCGTAGCCGCCTGCGCCCCGCAGACCGCATCCCGACACCGCGGCGCACCCCGGCCATTCCCACCGAATGGCTCGGTATCGAACAGCCACTCACCCCGACGGCTCCGGCCTCGTCTTCCCCGTCATCTTTGAGAAAGGAACTATCCACATGACCAACCGAGCACTGATCGTTGTCGATGTGCAGAACGATTTCTGCGAGGGCGGCTCGCTGGCGGTGGAGGGTGGCGGCGCGGTTGCCCGTTCGATCACGGCGTTCTGCGCCGAGCAGCAGGCAACCGGCCGCGCCGACGGACCCGCCTATGCCGCGGTCGTGGCTACCGGCGATTGGCACGTCGACCCCGGGGACCATTTCGCAGCCGACGGGGTTGATCCTGACTACGTCACCACCTGGCCTCGCCACTGTGTTGCTGCCACCGATGGCGCCGCGTTTCACGATGACCTGGGTGTCGACTTCGACGCGATTTTCCTGAAAGGCCGGTTCACGGCCAGCTACACCGGATTTGATGGCGAAGATGCGGACGGCGCCCGTCTTGGCGCCTGGTTGAAAGCTCGGAACATCAGCGAGGTGGACGTGGTGGGTCTGGCCACCGACCATTGTGTGAAGGCCACGGCCCTGGATGCGGTGGCCAATGGCTTTGGCACCAACGTGTTGTTGGACCACTGCGCCGGAGTAGCCCCGGACACGACCGCCGCGGCGTTGGCTGAACTCACCGCGGCCGGCGTACATCTGTGAGCGTCGAACCCGACGACGCCGCTCTGCGCCGGTCCGCGCCGGCCATCGTTGCCTATGACGTTGATCAACTTCCCGCCGTCGATCTGGACGCGTATGCCCGGATCCGCAGCCACGCGGTCCATGCGTCCACCACGGTGGCGCCGCCCCGCGACGCGGCAACCGCCGAGGTGCCCGCCGGCTCGTTCTTCCGGATCACCAGCGTCGACGGCCCGCAGGTTGGCGACCTGAACCTGTGGAACCTCCATAACCTCAATGAGCGGTTCTTCAGCGGCAAGACCCGGCAGCTTCACGCCACCCATGTGGGGATAGGCGATCGTCTCTGGTCCAACCTTCCGCATCTGCGGCCAATGGCCACCATCACCGCTGACACTCTGGACTGGTACGGCTGGGACGAAGACGGCGGCGGCATCCATGACGTCATCGGTACCCGCTGTGACCCCTACACCAATCAGGTGCTGCGGGGAACCGAGTATCACCGCTGCTGCCACTCCAATCTGACTCGAGCGCTGGCCGCCCATACTGGCCGACCAATGGCGGAGATCGAGATGCACGTGCACGACGTGATGAACGTCTTCATGTGCACCGGGTTCACCCGGGATACCCATCAGTACTTCATGAAAGCCAGTCCGGTGCGGCCCGGCGACCACATCGAGTTCTTTGCCGAGATTGACCTGCTGGTTGGACTCTCGGCCTGCCCGGGAGGCGATTGCGGATCAACCCACTCCGACGATGAAACTCCGTGTTATCCCCTCCAGATCGACGTCTTCACGGCTCCGGCCCACGCTTTGGACCAGTGGACACCGGCCCCGATCAACAGCTACGACCGCACCCATGGGGCGTGAGCTGCGCGATCAGGTCCCGTGCCATTTTCCCGATGTACAGCGTCTCCTTGCACCACCAGGTTTTGGGGAGATAGCGGCCACGGCTACTGCAGCTCCATAAGCCTCTCGAGAAACCTTGCTGCGCTCTCGACATCAACGTCGCTCGTTGGTTGTTCGAGCAGGGAGCGGATTACTCGTCCGTCAAATTGAGTGACACCACGAGAATTCTGACCTGCCCAGTGCTTCAGAAGTCTCGTCGAGCCAAGCAACTGCTCCTCAAACATGGATACCAAACAGGTGGTCAGAAGCCCCGTGCCGTCGATCCCGACGAAGTAGAACATGAAGACCGATTCTTCGGTTGCGAGAAACTCGAGAACCTTGTCGATGTTGTAACCCTTTGGGTTGGAGCTCAGGTTCATGATCTTCGTCTTGACGTCAGTCGCTGTTTGGAAGCGAGGAAACGACCGCGAGTAGTCCCCAAGCGCGTTTCCGGTGCTGAATTCAGGAGTGATGTGACCTGCCTGCAGCGCCTGAGCGATGGACTCCTGAAGTGCTTGATCCTCACCGGCGATCAGATACTCAATGACACGACCGCGAACGTTGACGTTCTCATTCTGGGAGGCCAGCAATATCTCGTTTTCAAATATCTCGACTCTCTGGTCGAGCTCCACCTTTAGCGCGTGAACATGTTCTGTCCCGAGAAAGTCGAGCGCTCGGCTCGGCGCGTCCAGGATTCGCCTGGACGCAGCCTTGGTGGCCTCGAACTTGTTGCCAGACGGGACGATTTGATTGGTTGCGGCGACCAACCGCGCCAGATTTCCTTCAAACCCGATGCCATCGTGGACAGCGAACAACCGACGTAGGTTAGACGCATCGTTTTCGATGCCGTCCAAATTGCTCGAAATGTCGGAGCCGTTGAAAGAGCCGCGAATGTTGTCAATCCGCAGTGCATGAGAGCTATGACTCACCTTCTTCAAGAGCGTAGTATTGGCCAGGCGTAGGTAGTTGCGGCTCGGCGTAACTATGCACACGACAAATGGGCGATCGTCGTACTTTTGAAGATTGGATAACGACAAGACAGTGTTGGGCAAGAGCGCTGTATTTGCAGAGCTAAAGCGAATCGCGATGTCCGGGGAGGCGTACACCGATCGATCGCGCACTAGAGAGAATTTCTCGACCGCTAGATCGCGTAGAGCCGTCTTGTCGCCGATTCCCGCGTGTTGCGTTGCGAAATCGGCAAGGATCTCCAAGATGTCATTCATTGTCAAATAGCTTGCCAATGGCATCCGACGACCGTAACGTGGTGGTTCGTGGCGGTCCTGAATTCCGCTCCCAGAATACGCCGTCTGCATAGCCTTGAATTTCAGGATTGTCAGAGGCAAGTTGAAGCCGCTTTTGCGCCCAGCAGCAGTATTCGAATTCCTGCTCGATGCCCACGAAGTGACGACCAAGCTTCCTGCACACAATCGCTGTCGTTCCGCTCCCTAAGAACGGATCGAGGACAATACTGCCGGGGTTTGAGCTAGCGAGAATTAGCTTCGCTAGCAGTTTCTCGGGCTTCTGCGTTGGATGATCCGTATTCTCACGCATCGACCAGAAAGGCACAGTCAGGTCCGTCCAAATATTCGATGGGTGCGTCATCCGAAACTTGTCCCTGTCGGACTGGTACCAGTCCTTGGGTTTCCCAGCGCCGTCTTTGTAGGGGGCAACGACTTTCCGCTTCAGTTTGACGTCGTCAACGTTGAAGACATATTTGGATGAGTGTGTGCAGAACCAAATATCCTCTGTGTTGTTTTTCCAGTTGGTCTTGGCACCACGACCCTTCTCGCGCTCCCAAGTAATGCGGTTCCGGATATGAAAGTACTCCTCAAGAATTGGAGCGACGATCGTTGACGTCCGCCAGTCGGCGCAAACGTAGATCGAGGCGTCACGCTTGAGTGACGGAACGGTCAGATCCAACATCGACCGAAACCAGGTGCCGTAGCCAGCTGAATCCTTAACCGAGAACTTGGTGCCGTTAAAGACCTTCGACAAGTTGTACGGCGGATCAAGCACGAGAAGATCAACAAAAGCTTCAGGTAGGTACTCTGCGACGGTGAAGAAGTCCTGGTGGATCACACGGTCGAGGATCTGCTCAACAGTTGAACGGTCACTTAGTGTCGCTAGCCCAGCGCCGAACTCCAGCCGCTCTTCATGGGTGCATGTCAGCGTTCGGTTTCTTGAAGAGCGTGCCTTCGGAGAACTGGTGATAGCGGAGTCTGGGGTCAAGAGGTCGCATCCTTGTCTGTGAACGACGAGACTATCTGACCTTGGATCCCCGGGCCAGCGTTGCGTTCGCCTGCGCGGGTGTGAGTTATCTCACGGGCTCAGTGTCGCATGCGACGTGGCTGGCTACCTCCACCGTTCATTGGCGTCACCCTCGATCAGATGGTCGAGGGTCTGTGAGCTACGCGATCAGGTCCGTGTATGGTCACGTCGTCGCAAACTGGAATTGCTCGCCTGGCGGCTCACGTTCGCGAGCTTCGCCAGGAATGTTGAGTTGCGGCTGGCGCCGAAACCTCGCGGCCAACGTCCGTTTTGCGAGGGCGTGAAAGCCGCTCCATCAGGTCCAGGGCGGGGAGTCAAGCGTGAAGTCCAAGTCGATGGCTTGGCCCTCACGTTCGATGCCGACAGTGACCTCGGTGCCGCCCGGGAGCACAGGGACATCGGCAATCTTCTCGATGGGTTCGCCGTTGATCGTGAGCAACACATCGCCGGGTTCGATGCCCGCATCTTCGCCCGCTGATCCAACCGCAACGGAAAGAATGGGCATGCCGGGTCCGTCGTCGCCGTCGCCGCTCAATTCCAAGCCGATTGTGCCGCGTGCCTCCAGGCACTCGCTTCCCTCCGGCGGCAGGGTGAGGTCAACCAGGTAGTCGGTGGCCCACCGGTCGATGCAGTCGTCATCGCCCACGATGCCGTGACCGCCGCCCACCCAGGTGAGAAGTTCGGCCTCGGCCAACTGCTCCATCAACAGCAACGCGTTGGCATAGGGGGTCGCGGGATCTTCGGTGCCCGCAACCACCAGAATTGGCGGCGCGTCTGAGGTGTCGATCGCCGGCGGTGGAACCGGAACTCCCGGCCAGGTGTCACACAGAACCGCGTCGGGACTCTGGCCGAGAATCTCGGCCCGATCCAGCCGTTGGGTGACGTAGTCCTCAAACTCGGCGGTGGTGTTGAAGCCCGCGCCGTCGGCGCAGGTGATGGCGTTGTAGCCACCCAGAAGGTCGCCAAAGGAGGGAAGCAGATCACCAATCGACGCGTTGTCGTTGTCCAACAAAGCCAGTCGCTCGGCTATCTGGGGGGCAACGTCGGCCGGTGCCAGATAGAGCGAAACGGTGAGAACTTCGAGCAGCCGAGCGTCGTCCACCAGGGTTTCGCTGCCGATGACCGGCTCGGCCCCCAACTTCTCAACCAAGCGGACCACCGTCGCCCGAAAGCCCTCGTCGGCCACTGCGCAATCGCCGGCCTGATCGCACAGCGCATCAATCCGAGTCAGCTGGTCTTCAAAGTTCTCCGCCTGGTCCAGCCACCCGTCAGGACTGTGCTTGCCCTCCGAGACCGGTGCATCAAGGATCATGGCGCGGACGGTTTCAGGGAACAGCGTGGCCAGTACCCAGCCGAGCTGGGTTCCGTAGGAGTAGCCCAGCCAGCTGATGGTCTCTTCGCCCATGGCTCGGCGGACCGCATCGATATCGCGAGCGGTGGCCACCGTGCCCAGGTGATCAAGCAGCGCGGGAGTGTCGGTGCATGCCAACCAATCCGGCGTCTGGTCACGAAGTATGTCCACCTCGTCTGCCAGGCCGTCATCCGCGTCGTACAGCTCCGAAAGCGTCGTTGACGCGGGACAAGTGAGTGCTCCCGAGCCGCCGGTGCCGCGCGGGTCTACGCCCACAATGTCAAAGCGCGATGTGATGGCCTCGGGGAGGGTCGCGGCATGGTCTTTGACGCGGGAGGCAGCACCCGCGCCGGGTCCACCGAAGTTCAGAAAGAGCGACCCGATGCGTTCATCGGGACTGGATGCCTGCACTCGAGAAACCGAGACGGTAAGCGTGTCGCTGCTGGCATCATCGTGGTCGATCGGCACGAACACCGACGCACACTGGCCGGCCTCACAGCTGGTCCACGCAATGGGATCAACCGGTATGGGCGTGGCCGTCGGGGTTGGAGTCGGACTTGGAGTTGGTGTTGGGGTCGCGGTTGCGGTTGGTACCCCTGTTGCGGTTGCGGCCGGCACTTCGGTTGCGGTGGGCTGCGGACCAGCAGTTGGCGTGAGCGTGGTGCCGACGGTTGGGGTCGGGTCCGGCGGGGCGGTCGACGCAGAGTCAGCCACCGATGAACATGCGGGGAGCACGAACAGGGCACCAAGAAGCAACAGGAAGCCGACCGGGCGGGGATTTCGCAACACGCACAGCCACATGCCCGGAGTATGGCGCAGTTGCGCGGGGTAGATCAGGCGGCTTCGGAACGAATGAAGGTGGGCGAATCGTCGGTTGAGCGGTCCGGATCGAACCGATAGCCCATGCCGTCAAACCCGGTAAGCGCCGACGCAGACGTGATGCGGTTCTGCACCATCCAGGCGGCCATCGAGCCGCGGGCTCGCTTGGCAAAGAAGCTGATGATCTTGTAGTTGCCGTTCTTCTCATCCAGAAAGACCGGCGACACGATGCGGGCCTCAAGCCGGTCTGGCTGCACCGCAGAGAAGTACTCTTTGGACGCCAGATTCACCAGCACCTTTGGCGAGCGTTTGGCAAACTCGGCGTTGAGGGCGTCGGTAATGCGGTCGCCCCAGAACTGGTAAAGGTTGGTGCCGCGATCGGTTGTGACCCTGGTGCCCATCTCCAGCCGGTACGGATGGATCAGATCCAGCGGCCGCAGGAGTCCGTACAGACCCGAAAGAATCCGCAACGACTTCTGGGCAGCGGTGAAGTCCCGTTCGCTGAACGTCTCGGTCTCCATCCCCATGTACACGTCGCCCGTGAAGGCCAGCATCGCCGGACGGGCGGTCCCTGGTTCGAATGTGGGTGTCCATTCCTGGAATCGTTCGAAGTTCAGCTCCGCCAGCTTCGGTGAGAGATGCATCATTTCGGCTATCTCGTCCGGCGACTTGGCCGCCATGACCTTGACCAGCTTCTTCGACTCGGCCGTCATCGTTGGCATCGAGTGCTTCTGCGTTGGCAGCGGCGACTCGAAATCGAGAGATTTGGCCGGGGAAAGGACGGTCAGCATGGAAACAGTCTGGCCTCAGCCACCCGTGAGTGCGAACTCGATGCGGCGATTCTCGGCCTGACCTTCTGGCGTGTCGTTGTCAGCGATCGGGTTGTCCTGACCGAAACCAACGGCAGTCAGGCGGTCAGCGTCGACGCCAGCGTTGAAGAGATAGGCCACGACCGCGTCGGCGCGGGCCTGGCTGAGGGCCTGATTGGCTCCCGCATCGCCGGCGCTGTCGGTATGACCTTCGACGGAGACGTCGCCACCATCGGGATTGTCGATGATGATGATTGCGGCCTGGTCAAGCTGGTCTTCGCTGGCGGCATCGATCACGGCGGAACCGGACGCGAACTGGATCTTTTCGAAGAGGAACAGGCCATTGAGGGACTCGGCCAGCGTGGGCTCGGGTTCGGGCTCAGGTTCTGGCGTTGGTTCCGGCGCTGGTTCGTCCACCACGAGGGTGTCGGTGAATGGATCGGCGTCGCCGGCGCGGCTGGTGAACAGGCGCAAGTCTGCAGCCTGGGCCTCGCTGCTGGCTCGACCGCTGAGCGATGAGATGAGGAACTGCGGGTTGAGCGACGGGTCGATCTCGGTGTTGTCGATGACCTCAGTGATGTCGGGCAGGGTGGCCGCGGCGGCCAGCAGGTCGGTACGGGTATCTTCGCTGTCCAGGGTGCCAGTCAACACGGCGACGTTGTCGTCAACATTGACGTCAAGAACGATCGGATCGGTCGACGGCACAACTGGTGCCGCTTCTTCTTCCAACTCGACTTCTGTGGGAACGGCGGTGGGGGCCTCGGTTGGCACGGCGGTCGGTGCAGCCGTGGCCGCAGGGGCGGCGGCAACGGCAACCGGAGCTGGCGCATCGTCGCTGATCACGGTCCAGAGGACCGTCATGAGCACGGCGGCCAGTACACCCAGTACCAGCAGCATGAATCCCTGATCTTCATCGTCATCGAACATGGCGCTGAGGCTAACGGCCTGTGTCGGTTGCGATGCGGCTTTCATGAGCGTTTTCGCCGTATTCCTCGGGTTTGTTCTTCTCTTACTCCCCGATGTGGGCGACGTTGGAACTCCGTTCGCCTCCCGGCATTGTTGAAGCAGATGTGCATCAACAGCTGATGCTTGAAACAGAAAGAGGTGTCCCCATGGGAGCACTTGGATTGCTTGGCAGTCTTGTTGGAGCGCGGGGAGGGAGCATGGTCGGGAGAATGCTCTTCGGTCGAGCCGGTGGCATGGTCGGTGGCCTCATCGGATCAATGCTTGGCGGTCGGGGCGGCGGCGCCATGAGAGGCGGCGGCGGTGGCCTCGGCAGCATGCTCGGCGGGCTCGGCGGCATGTTCGGTGGCGATGACGAAAAGGCCGAAGTCCCGGCTGACATGACTGAGGACCAGGCCGCGATCCTGATCCGCGCCATGCTCAATGCCGCCAAGGCTGACGGCCGGGTCGACAAGAGCGAGATCGACGCCATTGTGAAGAACCTCGGCGAAATCGACGAGGAAGACGAAGCCTTCCTTCGCGCCGAGCTCGATCGACCACTCAACCTGGAAGAGTTCCTGGCCGAGGTGCCGCAGGAGATGGGCGATCAGGTCTACGCGGTGTCGCTGCTGGCCATCGACGTGGACACGATCAACGAAGAGCACTACCTCAAGCAGCTGGCCGAAGGTATGGGCGTTTCTGCGGACAAGGTCAACGAACTCCACGACGAGCTCAAAATCGCTCGCATTTTCTGATCGAGGATCTCAACGAAATTATTGAGTCGTGGCCGGTCGGCCGGGCCTCGCTGGGGGTAACCACTCCCGCGGCCACGGTCGGCCTGGCCGGCGACTCCACGTGGTCGGCCCCGGTGGCGTCGGTCACCAAGCTCTTTGTGGCGTATGCCGCGCTGATCGCCTGGGAAGAGGGCACCGTTGGATTGGACGATCCTGCGGGACCGCCGGGATCGACGGTGCGACACCTGCTGGCTCACACCGCCGGCTTCGGCTTTGATACGCCGCGCCTGGCCGGCTCGCCCGGCGAACGCCGTATCTACTCCAACGTCGGTATCGAAGTCTTTGGCGAGCACCTGGCCGCCCGATCGGGCATGGCCGTCGGCGACTATCTGGCCGCCGCCGTCATCGAACCGCTTGGGCTGTTGGGCACAACCTTCGCCGGATCACCGGCTCACGGATTGACCACGTCGGTGGACGACCTGATGGTCTTCTGTCGGGAACTGCTCACGCCCACGTTGGTCTCACCATCAACCTTGGACATGGCGGTTCAGGAACAGTTCCCCGGTGTCGCCGGTGTGCTCCCGGGTTTCGGACACCACGACCCCAACCCATGGGGGCTGGGCTTTGAGATTCGCGGTGAGAAGTCTCCGCACTGGACCGGCGGCGCCAATCGGCCGGGCACCGTTGGCCACTTTGGGGGTTCGGGTTCGTTCCTCTGGGTGGATCGAGAGTTGGGTTTGGCTGCGTGCGCAATCAGCGACACCGCCTTTGGGCCGTGGGCGGCGCAGAGTTGGCCACCGGCATCGGACGACATCCTGCGCCGCTTCACTTGACAGCTCAGCGAGTAGCCCGCAGTCAGGTCATACCGAAGGTGAACTCGGTGGTGTGCTCATAGGTCTCGTCGGGACCCAGTGCGGCGGAGGGAAATTCGGGCCGATTCGGCGAGTCCGGAAAGAACTGGGTTTCCAGGCAGACGCCGGTATACGGGGCGTGAACGCCGGTCAGGTGGTTGCCGGTGTACACCTGCACTCCCGGTTTGGTTGTGCGCATCCACATGGTGGTTCCGGAGTTGGCGTCACGCAGCGTGATCGGCGGCGGCGATTCGATGCTGGTGTCGTTCAAGACCCAGTTGTGGTCAAGGCCGGCCATGTCCCGGAGCTGAAGGGTGTCCTGGGTCAGGACGTCGCCCAGTCGAGTGGAGTTTCTGAGGTCCATGGGAGAGCCCGCCACCGGTCTCACCCCGGTGAACGGGATGCCCTTTGGGGTGACCGGGATCCAGGAGTCGGCGTCGACGCGAAGTTCGTGGTCGTGGATGGTGCCGGTTGTGGCCAGGTTGAAGTACGCGTGGTTGGTCAGGTTCAGCATGGTCGGCCGGTCGGTGGTGGCGGCGTAGTGGATGGACAACCGATTCTGGTGATCCAGACGGAATGAAACCTGGGCGCTCACGGTCCCGGGATAACCGGCATGACCATGATGGCTGACAAGGCCGAAGGTGACGCCGGCACCAAAGGGATCGTCAAACCGTTGACCTGTCCACACCTGACGATGGAAACCATCAGGTCCCCCATGCAGGTGGTGGCCCCGATCGTTCTGCGGCAGGTCGTATTCCCAGCCGTCCAGCCGGAACCTGCCTTGCGAGATCCGGTTGGCGTACCGGCCAATCGTGGCCCCCATGAAGTTCTGCTCGGATTCATAGGAGCGAAGGTCGATCAGGCCCAGTGTGACTTCTTTGGCGGCACCGGTCTCATCGGGCACCCTCAGGGACGTGATGGTCGCTCCGTAGTCGGTGATTTCGCACGCCATGCCTGTTGGCGACAGGATGCGCCAGGCGGTGGTTTCAATCCCCGCGCTCGTTGTGCCGAAGGGGCGGGAGGTGATCTGCAATCGCTAGTGGGCGCCGGAAGAGGTGCCGGACGACGACGTGATGGCGGCCCGCCATCGGCTGTCGGCTGACCGAACGGCTCGACCGGAGCGCTTGAGGTTGGTAAGGGACAATGAGATCTGATCCAACGTGTCGCCGACGCGACCAAGCGTGTGCATACGAGTCTGAATGCCCTGCCGATCGAGAGGTCGGTCCTCAACGGTCATCACATAGAACACGGCGTCGGTCCGGTTCATCGCATCAAGATTGACGGCTTTGGATGCGGGGATCTCCACGCCGGCATTGATGGAGAACAGCTTTGCGCCTTCGGCTTCATCCGCTGCGGGCGCATCCATGGAAACCTGATGGCGAGCAGCCGCCAGTCGAAGCCCATGCAGTTCGTCCTTGAGATCGCTGATGATCTGGCGGTATTCCTCGACCCCGGCCATGTGGGCGTCCAGCTCCAGTTTGGCGTCGGCCATGGATTGTTCGGTGTCTTCGATAAGTGATCGGAGAATGTCGATGTCCATGGTTGTCGCCCTCCATTCGGGGGACTTGATGACGGCGGTCGAACCGTGACCAAGGATCCTAGCCTAGGAGCAAGTCAAAAGCTGGTTATAGCCCCAGCTGTCGGCATTTCGGTGGAATACCTTGGCCGAAAGTTCAATAGGTGAAACAGTTTCAGCAGGTAGCTGGTGTTACTAGCTTGCACTAGCTGTTGGGGTTTGTCTAGGAGAAGCTTGCTTCTAGCGCCGCTCCTTGGTGAGGCTCTGATCGGCGCTATACCCGCAAAGTTGAGAACCGGCTAGGGTCAGCGCCGTGAACAGCGCCATACGTGGGGGACACTGACCAGATGTGGACGCTGAGACGGCCGGCAGCCCGGGTGGTTCTGCTGGACCCGGACAATCGCGTCTTTTTGATCAACGGTCGGGATCCGGCGGACTCCAGCAAGCCGCACTGGTGGGAGATTCCGGGCGGCGGCATCGATCCGGGCGAAGATAGTGCCGTCGCAGTGGCCCGGGAGCTCTACGAAGAGGCGGGATTCGAGTCGGCAGAGATTGGCCCCATCATCTGGACGCAGTACGTGGAGTTCGACTTCGGCGGCTACCACTTTGAGAGTGATGAAGTCATCCACCTGGCACGGTGCGACGGTGGCGAATGGCGCCCGCGGCATCTGGAGTTTCTGGAAGCGGCTGCGTTCAAAGGTGCGCAATGGTGGGCGCTGGACGACCTGCTGGCCAACGATGAGCCGGTGCTTCCGGTTCGGCTCCGAGAGTTCCTGCCGGCGATTGTTGTCGGAGACCTGCCCGAAACCCCCATCGATATCAGCCCGCCGTTGGAGCGGGATGTATGACCAGGTTTGAACCGCTGGCAACCGGACCGGACTTCGGCGCCGGCGACCATTGGATACCCGTGCTGGACAATCGGGTGATCGTGGTGGCGGAGCCGGATGGGCATCGGGCCATGACGGCGGCAGAGGGAGCTGTCCTTCGGGACCACATGGGCGAGGCCCTGGCGCCCGAGTCGGTTCAGGTGGTGGGCCGGGTCGAAGGAGAGTCGGGCGCGTGGTGGACCGTCGTACTGCCCGGCAACTTCCCGCAGGACGAAATCGACCACTGGTCCTCAGCCATGGGCGTGACCTTGGAAGCGGCCGATCTCCGCTCCCTGATGGCTTCGCTCGACCCTTTGACATGGAACATCGCCGGACGAGCGGCGCAACTGGCCGACTGGTTTCGGGACAACCAGCACTGCGGCCGCTGCGGCGGCCCCATGGAACGGGTGGCCAACGAACGGTCGGTTCGCTGCCGGGCTGATGGCTTCGCCGCCTACCCGCGGCTCTCGCCCGCAGTCATCGTGCTGGTTGAACACCCCGATGGTCGAGCCCTCCTGGCACGGAACGTTGCGTGGCCCGTGCCGATGTACAGCACCCTGGCCGGATTCGTCGAGCCGGGGGAGTCCCTGGAAGACACAATCCATCGCGAAATCCGTGAGGAAGTGGGCATCGAGGTCAAAGACACCCGCTACTTCGGAAGCCAGCCGTGGCCGTTCCCCAACTCTTTGATGCTCGGGTTTGTTGCCATCTGGGCGGCAGGCGAGGTGAAGCTGGCCGAGGACGAGATTCTTGATGCGCAGTGGTACACGCCCGAAGACCTGCCGATGATTCCACCGCTCGGCAGCATCGCCCGCGCGCTGATCGACGACTGGGTCAGTCGTCAGGCGTAGGCTCCGGTTTGGAGCCGCGAAGGCCAGCCCACGCCAACTCGGAGAGATGATTGGCCAGCTCGGCTGGTTCGAGGTCAAAGTCATCCAGGTACCAGTGGCGAAGGGCCCCTTCGGACATACCGACAATCGCGTGCCCCAACATCAGACGGACCCCGGGGTTCTCGCTGAGATCGGTGAGCATGGCGGCCACACTCTCAGCCAGCGTGCTTTCCACCGCAGTAACAAGCGGACCGGTGACCGGATCGGTGCGGGTGCGAGGGCCGAACAGCACCCGATAGGTGGCCTCGTCGGTGGCCAGGATTGAGACCACGCTGCGAAAGCCACGAGTGACCTGATCTTCGGGGGAGGTGGCAAGCGCCAGCTCGCGTTCCATCTCGCTGCGGACCCGTTCGCCCGCGCCCATCACAACCTCCAGAAACAACTCGTCCTTGGAGGAGAAGTGTTGGTACAGCACGGGCTTGGTGACACCGGCGGCGGCCGCAATGTGGTTCATCGATGTGGCATGGAAGCCGTGGGCGCCAAAGGATTGCAGGGCCGCGTCCAGGAGTTGAGCGCGACGTTCGGCGGCGGGAAGGCGTTCGGCTTTGGGTGGTCGGGGAGTCACGGCTGCGCGGAGGTCATCGCTGGGGAGTCATGGTTGCATCAGTGCCGGGAAGCCAGTCCCTGGTCGGCCCGGTTTGCATCTTTGACGCCGTACCCGCCGATGATGGCTGGTATCAGAACGACCGATGCAACCGCCATGCACGCCACCGTCGCCCACACAACAGGATTGGTGAACTTGGTGAACCAGCCGAACAGGAACAGCAGAATGGCGGCCAGTAGCAATGAGTACCCGAGGCGTTTTCCCTGGTTGCACAACTTCTCAATCTGCGCGCGCCGCTGAAGAACGGGGTCGGTGGGCGGTGAACTGGGAGTCGAACGGGGAGTCATGGTGCTTGAGCTGGGGATTCCCAACCACTGGATTCTATGGTCGGAACATGGAGATCTACGGTGTGGTGAACGCGTCGCCCGATTCGTTGGCGGACTTCTCGGTGGCGACAACCTATGAGGCGGCGAAGACCTATGGGCAGAAGCTGTTGGATGATGGGGCGAACCATCTGGACCTCGGTGGCCAGGCGTCCCACGGTGACGCGGCGATGGTCACCCCGGACCAGGAATGGGCGATTCTGGAAGGCCCGTTACGCGGCGTTCTGGAGCTGGGAGTAAAGGTGTCGGTGGACACCTGGCAGGTGGAAACCGCCCGTCGGGCCTTTGATGCCGGCGCCAGCGTCCTCAATGCGGCTGATGCACTTCAGGACGACGACATGTTGGCGTTTGCTGCCGAGCGGGAGTGCGAGGTTGTGCTGCCGTTCATGTTGGGCCCGGACCCGCGCCACCTCAAACACGTGGAAGGTGACCCGGTGGAGGTCATGGTGAGCTGGTTTGGCGAGCAGCTCAAGCGGGCAGATCGTTTTGGGATTCGGGATCGGGTGTTGCTTGACCCGGGCACCGGCTTTGCCCCCGGGCATTGGGACTGGTCAGATCGCTACACATATCAGAAGCTGATTTACAGCGGGCTCAATCAGCTGCGCAAGTATGAGCTGCCGATCTATGTGCCAGTGCCGTGGAAGCAGACGCCGGATCGCATGGAGTTGCTGGACATTGTGCTGCGCCATGACATCGAGTTTGTCCGAGCCCATCTGCCCGACCAGGTCCGCGAACGCCACACCGCGGTGAAGGCCGAGTAATCAGAGTTCGACACCGGCCATGGACCCGCGGAGCAGGCCGCCTTCCCACGCCTCGAGGTAGCACAGCACGGTTCGCGCATCCTCGGTGTTCCACGACTGCAGGTCGGGGTAGAGAAAGCGGATCTCCAGCGCTGACCGTACGTACTCCAGGCCAACAAAGTCCTCGAAGTTCTCAAAGCAGACTTCCTGGGTGAACGCTTTCAGCTCGGCGTCACCCACGTAGGGCTGATCAACGGGTGCCGGGTGTTCGCTGATCAGGTAGGCCTCGGCCTGGTGGTTCCGCTGACACCCCACGCGGGTGGTGGCGCGCTGAAGATTTTGCGCCCGATCGCGCCAGATGTAGGTGTTGAAGCAGTCGCCGGCTTCCAAGTCAAACGGGTCGATGACCACACCTTCAAACTCGGGCTCGCTCAAGTCGGCGATCGCGGTGGCTTTGGGATCGGGCGTCGAGGTCGGCACAATTCCGGGGGCGTCGGGATCGGCTTCTTCGGTGCCGCTGGTGCAGCCGGTGGTCAGCAAAACCAGCATTACCAGAGCCGCGATCGCCGCTCTCACACAGGACGAGTGGTCAGTCCGCGGCGCCAATGAGTTGGACGGTGCATGACGTGCCACAGGTTCGGGATGAGATTCGATCGTGTCGACACTAACGCAAGCGCCAGCGCAAGAGCCGGCTGGCTGACGACCGTGAACCGCTGGTAGCTGGGGCTCGTTGGTAACGGGGGACCGCGCTAGTAGCTGGGGATGGCTTTGTCGATGAACTGGAAGGCGGTGAAGACCATCAACGCAAATGGCATGAAGCCGAGCGCGTACATGGGAATCGGGCGCCACTTGGTCCCTACAAACCATGCGGCCAGCCAGATAGCGGCTGCGGCCAATCCCCACATGATGGCGGGAACGATCGCTTCGCGATCACCGTTGAGGCCTTCGCCAAAGTCATCTTGAATTTGTGTGCTGTCGGCCGCTTCGGCGGTCTGAGCGGCAAGGGCCGCTTCAGCTTCGGCCATTGCTGCCTCGTCGGCACCGGCCTGGGAAACGGTCTCCGCGCCCTCGACGTCGACCGCACTTCCGTCGGATTGGCCCGAAGGATCGTCGGTGTCGGTGGCGGCCGCAGCAGCTGCTGAAGCGGTCTCGGCGAACTCGGGGTCAGAAGTAAGTTCCGGATCGTCGTCACGGGCGACCTCGTCAGAGATCACCAGTTCGGTTCCGTCTTCCCCATTGCTATTTTCGTCGGCCTGAAGTTTCAGCTCGCCGGCTTGAAGGTCGGCGGGCCGTTCGATCAGTTCCACTGGTTCGCTGACCAGAGTGGCGGTCACGATGATGCGCTGGCGAGCGCTGTACTTGGGGTGGCATGCGGTCAAGGTCAGCCGGTTGTCGCCGAAGTCACTGAGAACCTCCGTGGCCGACGGATCAACAATGAAGTAGCCAACCTCCTGGCCGGAGGCGGTTGTCTGGGCGTCGACGACGTAGGTGTGCACGCCTTGAATCGTCTGGACTTTGATTTCGTCTCCGGGCTGCAGTTCGTCGATGCGATGGAATGGCGCGCCGTAGGTGGTGCGGTGACCGGCAATGGATGCGTTGCCGGGCTGACCGGGCATCACCGTGGTGGGGTAGTGGCCGGGGCCGATTCGGAGAGCTTCCACGCTGACGCCGGCCACGATCACCTTGTCCACGCCGATGGTTGGCATGCTGATGCGGGCGATCGCCTCACCGTCGTCCTTGTACAGGAACTCGGGCGGGATGGAGGCTTTGGGTCGGGCGGTTGGTTCGGGGGCGGGCCCGGGTTCGGCCGCCGCCTCATCTGGGTTGGCGGATGCCAGGGATGCTTCGGGCACCGCGGTTGGTTCGGCCACTGGGTCCTCGACCCCTTCGGTGAACTCGGGAGCCGATTCCAGGAACTCAGTGAACTCGTCAGCCAGCGAGTCCTGGGCCCGGGCTTCTTGAATGCCGGTGCCCCAGAGCTGGTAGGCAACGAAGAGCAGGATGAACAGGCCTGAGGTGATCAGAGTGCGCCCGATTCCTCCGATGATTCGCCAAAGCAACATACGCGCAGAGTATCGGTGCGCATTGGCCAGGGGTCGGCACCTAAAGAGATTGCAACAGAGGCGTTTACGTCGTTTTTACCTCGGCCTCACTCCCGGGGGCGTCTGGGTGGCCAAATCGCCGGTGGCGTCTGAGCCGGATCAATCGATGACGACGGGACTACGATCTTGCCGTGGATTCGCCGGTCGTTGAGCTGCGGGATGTGGTGGCACTCCTTGGCAATTTTCCGGCGCTCGCCGGCGTGGATATGACCGTTGCGGCGGGCGATGTCGTGCTGCTGCAAGGGCCCAACGGCGCGGGCAAAACCACTCTGCTGCGACTCTGCGCCGGTCTGGTTCCGGTCCACAGCGGCCAGGCAACGGTGCTTGGCGTCGATCTCGCTCAGCACCGGTCCTCGGTGCGGCCCCTCATTGGCCTTCTTGGTCACGCCACGATGCTCTACGACGATCTCTCGGTGGCAGAGAACGTCAGCTTCTGGGGTCGGCTGGCCGGAGTGGGAGACGACCAGGTTGCGCAGTCACTTGCCCGGATGGGTATCGAGGATCTACAGGATCGCAAAGTGCGGGTCCTGTCTGCGGGTCAACGGCGGCGCACCTCGATTGCCGCCACGGTGATCCGGCGGCCACAACTGTGGTTGTTGGACGAACCCCATGCGTCGCTGGATGCGGAGGGTCGGGACGTGGTTGATTCGCTCATCTCTGATGCCGTGGCCTCCGGGGCAACGGTGCTGATCGCCTCGCATGAACATGACCGGGTTGCGCCACTGGCGACCCGCACCATCACGATCGCCGGCGGCACCGCGTGGCCCGAGCTGGAGGCGAGCAATGTCTGAGCTGGAGGCGAGCGATGCGTGAGCTGGAGGCGAGCAATGTCTGAGCTGGAGGCGAGCGATGCGTGACGCGTGGCTGATCGCCCGGAAGGATCTGCTGATCGAAGCTCGCAGTCGCGTGGTGCTCAACCAGGTGGCGCCCTTTGCCCTGCTGGTGCTGGTCTTGTTTGGTTTTGCCCTCGACGCCAGCATTGAGACCGAAACCCTCGTGCGGTTTTCCCCCGGGTTGTTCTGGGTCACGGTGCTCTTTGTTGCTTTGCTCGCCATTCAACGCAGCGTGGCGCTGGAGCGAGTGGATGGCGCCTTCGGCGCGCTACGGCTGACCGGCATCGATGGCTGGCGGATCTTTGTTGGCAAATCACTGGCGGTCACCGCCCAGCTCGTCGTGTTGGAGGCGCTGCTTCTGTTCGGGATCATTGTCTTGTACGGCGCCCGGGTGGCCAGCTGGCCGCTGGTGATAATTGGGGCGATTCTCGCGGCCACTGGGATCAGCGTCGCCGGTAGCCTGTACGGCGTACTTGCGGTAGGGCTTGGCGTACGCGAAACGTTGCTGCCCATACTGCTGTTGCCGGTACTCGCTCCGGTGCTGATTGCGGCCACGAAAGTGTTCGATGATGCACTGGGAACAGCGGTGGTGAACGGTTGGGCGTGGACATCGCTCCTGGCTGCGTTCGCCGTCGCCTATGTGGTGGCCGGCTCGCTCGCCTACGGCATGATTTTGGAGGACATGTGACCATTGTTGACCGGCCATCTGCCAATCGCTTCAACAACCCGGCCCCGAAACGCACCGTTGTTGGCACCGGCTCTCGTGGTTCTCGCATCCTTGGTGCTCTGGCTCTTGCCGGAAGCGTTGCCGTCGCGGTGCTTGGGCTCCTGCTTACCGAGCCGGACAAGGTCATCAATCCGGATACCGGCGATGTCCTGGGACAGTGGGACGCCGTTCGGCTCCTCTACGTTCACGTGCCCAGTGCCATTGCGTGTTACGCGGCGTTCAGCATGACGGCAGTCGCCAGCGCCATGTATCTGTGGAAGCGGTCGCGGGCCTGGGACATTCTGGCCTACACATCGGCCGAGATCGGGGTGATGTTCACCGCGCTGATGCTGGTCACCGGCAGCATCTGGGGCAAGCCGGTCTGGAATACGTGGTGGCGATGGGGCGACGCCCGCCTCATGACCTCACTGCTGATGCTTCTGATGTACGTGGGGTACCTGGCGTTCCGCTCGGTGGCCAAACAGTCCGAGAGTCAGGCTCGGCAAGCCGCGGTGATTGGCCTGCTGTCCGCGCTGATCATTCCGATTGTCAACCGGTCGGTCGAATGGTGGCCCAACCGCACCATCCACCAGAAGTCAACGTTCCTGGCCGGCAAGTTTGACGGGTTGACCTTCTTCACCGCACTTCTTTCGGTCCTGGTGTTTCTTGCGATCTTTGCGTGGCTGGCCATGCACCGATTCCGCCTTGGTTGGATGGATCACCAGAGCAGCGAGCGTCGCTTGGAAAACACCATTGCTGATCGCCGCGCCGAAGCGGCCGAAGCCGCGGAAAACTTCGCCCGATCGGTCGCCCCCGCCGCATCACCGACTTCCGGAGAACAGGAATGACCCACGCCGGATACGTCCTTGCCGGATGGATCATCACCTTCGGTGTGATTGGTCTGTACGCGGCACTGCTTCTCCGGCGGGGAAGAGCGGCGGCTGAGCGGCTCCCCGAAGATCGGCGCCGGTGGATGACCACCGATGCCGAGGTCCCCAAATGACGGAGAGCCCACATGACTGAGCAGATGGCTGACGGCCTTGATCTGACCCCTCGGGACCTGTCACCGGTAACGAAGAAGAATTGGTTGCCCACCATTGTTCTCGTTGTGGTTGGCGCGGCGATCATCGCCGTGCTTTTCCTCACGCTGGGCAGCAACTCGCTGTTCATTCACAACGTTGATGATGCGGTGGCCGACCGGATCGAACTGGGGGAGCAGCGGTTCCGCATACAAGGAACCCCCCTCAGCAACATTGCCGAAGACAGCTGGGAGTCCAACGACGGCATCGAAGCCGCCACCGTGTTCACCATCCGGTTCAACGGCGTACCAGCCGATGTGGCCCAGCTGGGATCACCGGCCGAACTGTTCCAGCCTGGCGTCCCGGTCGTCCTGGACGGAAGCTGGCAGAACGGGACCGTCAACGTGGACGGGGGCGCGTCGGACGGCTGGGTCTTTGTGAGCGACAACATGGTGGTCAAACACGACAATGACTACCGCCTCGAAAACCAGGAACGTATCGCCAACGCCGAACGCGGCGGCCTGGAGTGAACGTCATTTTGGGCGACGCAGGCATTGTCCTGGCGTTGGCCGCTTCGTTGGTTGCGGCGCTGATCCTGGTCATCGGCATTCGCGGCGACAACAAACAGCTCTTGAGAGTGGGCGCCAAGCTCACCGGTGGGGTTTTCATCGGCGCGGCCGTGTCGTTCATCGCGCTGGAGCGGGCCCTGATCACTCGGGACTTCGCGGTTGATTTCGTCGCCATAAACGGGACGACCACCACCGCGCTGCCCTTCACCATTTCCACCGCATGGTCCGCGTTGGAAGGATCCATCCTGTTGTGGGGTCTGGTTCTTGCGGGCTATCTGGTTCTCATCGCCTGGAAGTTCCGGGACCGCGTGGAAGACCCGCTGGTGGCGTGGGCGCTGATCACCATGTTGGCGGTCTGCGTGTTCTTCTTTGGTCTGATGACCGGGCCCGCGGATCCGTTCCAATCGACCATCACTCCCACCCCGGTCGAAGGCCTCAACGGTGGACCAAACCCGTTGCTGCAGAACCACATGCTCATGGCGTTTCATCCGCCGGTGCTCTATCTGGGCTTCGTCGGGTTTACCGTCCCGTTCGCCTTTGCCATCGCCGCGCTGGTCACCGGCCGCCTCGGCGAAGGCTGGTTGATCGAAACCCGACGGTGGTCTTTGTTTGCCTGGGCCTTCCTCAGCGTTGGCATCCTGCTGGGCGCCTGGTGGAGCTACGACGTGCTCGGTTGGGGCGGCTACTGGGGATGGGATCCCGTCGAAAACGCATCACTGTTGCCGTGGCTGACCGGCACGGCCTTCATCCACTCGGTCATGGTGCAGGAACGGCGAGGCATGCTTCGGGTCTGGAACCTTTCGCTGGTTTGCGGCACCTTTGCGCTGACGATCCTCGGCACGTTCTTCACCCGCTCCGGAGTTGTCGAGTCGGTTCATGCGTTCAGCGAGTCCGGAATCGGCCCACTGCTTCTGGGGTTCTTTGCCGTCATCACTGTGGTGACGGTTGGCCTTATTGGTTGGCGCGGCGATCGGCTGCGGTCGCCGGGACGGATCGATTCTCCGCTGTCACGAGAAGGCGCATTTCTGGCCAACAATCTGCTGTTCGCCATCTTTGCGTTCGTGCTGCTGCTGGGCATGGTGTTTCCGCTCATCATCGAAGCCGTCCGCGACGACCGAATCACCGTGGGCGTTCCGTACTTCGAACGCATGACCATGCCGGTGGGCATGCTGCTGCTACTGCTCATGGCCGTGGCGCCGGTGCTTCCCTGGCGCAAAGCCAGCGGTGAACTGCTTCGCCATCGGCTTCAGTGGCCGGCGTGGATGGGGGGCCTCGCGGTGGTGCTGGCCGTGCTCGTTGGCGCTCGTGGCTTTACTCCGTTGTTGGCCTTTGTCCTTGGCGGATTCGCCGGCGGCTCTGCCTTGCGGCAGCTGGTGCTGGCCACCCGCCGAAACGGATGGCGCGGCTTTGTTGGTCGAACCAACGGCGGCATGATCGTGCACCTGGGGGTCATCATCATTGGCGTTGCGCTGGCGGCCAGCAACTCCTATGAGCAACGCGTGGAGTTCGCCTTTGAGCCGGGCCAAACCATCGACTACGCGGATCAGAGCTTCACCTTTGAAGGCATGCGGCAGTTCAGTGAGCCTGGCCGCCAGGTACTCGAAGCCGTGGTGATGGTTGACGGCGTTGAACTGAACCCGGCGGTTCGGCGCTACATCGTCAGCGGTCAGGCCATTGGGTCACCGGACACGCAGTCCACCCTTGGCCGCAACGTCCAGCTGGCCCTCAGCCAGGCGCCCAACGAGAACTCTGACAAGGCTGTGATTCGGATCACCGTGCAGCCGCTGATCACCTGGCTTTGGATCGGCGGCGTGATCCTGGCCGTTGGCACCTTCTTGTCCGCGTTCCCCTCAAGGCTTCATCGTCGCGGCACCGAGCCGGTCTCGGCCCCCGCCTCTACTGACGAGCCGGTCGAGCGCGTTCCCAGTCCGGTCTGATGCCGGGCAAATCTCATGGCTGATTCGGGACCCAACCGCTCCGTCCTCTGGGCGGCCGTGGTCATCGGTGCGCTGATGATCGGCTTCATCGTGTTGTTGGCCACCAGCGAGAGTCAGCAGGGCGCCATCATCGCCGACCGCGTCGTGGGAACGGTGCCAGAACCATTCGAGGCCACCACCGTGGGGAACGAGGCATTCTCGACCGGCGATCATCGCGGGCAGTGGGTCCTGGTCAACTTCTTTGCCGAGTGGTGTATCGGGTGTCGGGTCGAGCATCCCGAGCTGGTGGAGTTCAACCGTCGCAACCAGTCAGAGGTCCAACTGGTATCGGTGGCCTACGACGACGGCGCGTCCGTGGAGCAGTACTTCCGTGAGAACGGCGGCGACTGGCCGCTCATCGCCAACGACAAGGACGCCAGCACCTTCGCTCTGACCTACGGCGTCACCGGAGTTCCCGAGACCATCATCATTGACCCCGCCGGCCGCGTGGCCGCCAAGTTGATTGGTTCCAACGGCGTCACTGCCGAGGCGCTCGAAGAGGCGCTGGGACTGCAATGACCAGCAGCAAGGCGACCACCAAATCAGTCGGCCTTGGCAGCCAGTGGCGCTGGCTCAGCTGGGCGCTGCTCGCAGTTGTCATTGCCTCCTCCCTGCTCATTGGCGTGGTGGACAATGAGGGGAGTCTGAGTGACGCCCAACGTTCGGCCGACATTGCTTCCAGCATTCGGTGCCCTCAGTGCACGGGGCAATCGGTGGCCGAATCTGATGTTGCGATTGCTCGGACGATTCGTGCTGACATCGCCCGGCGCATCGATGGTGGCGAATCCGACGAGCAGATTCGCAGCTACTACGTCGGCATCTATGGCGAATCCATTTTGCTACGACCATCCGGGAACGGACTGGTCGGCCTGGTGTGGATCGTGCCGGTAGTGGCCGCCGCATTGGCCACAACGCTGCTGGGCTTTGCGTTCATGCGATGGAGAAGTCAGCTGGCGGCCTCCACCGACTCCTTGACCGACGTGAGCGAGGCCGACCAGGCCCTGGTAGACGCCGCCCGATCGTCATCGAGCCGGTCCGTCACCGACCAATGAAAGGGCTGGACCCCGATCACCTGGCTGCGCTGGAGTCCGAACGGGACTTCCTGCTTCGATCCCTTGACGACCTGGAGGCCGAGCACCAGGCCGGTGACATTGACGCCGCCGACTTTGAGGAATTGCGCGACGACTACACCCGCCGCAGCGCCGAAGTGCTGCGAGCCATTGACGAACAACGGGCGGCGTTTGCGACCGTGACCGGGGTGGGGTTGGGGAAGCAGCTGTTCACGCTTTTCGGTGTTCTGGCGGTGGCGGCAGTCGCAGGACTCCTGTTGGCCCAGTCGGTTGGTTCACGATCCGGAAGTGATTCGGCGACCGGTGACATCGCTCGTTCCACCGCTGGTCTGTTGGCCGAAGCCGAAACGCTCACGTTCGAACGAGAGTGGGACGAAGCGGTTTTGGTGTACGAAGAAGTTCTGGATTCCGAGCCGTCAAATTTGGAGGCATTGACCTATCGCGGCTGGCTCCAGTTCCAGCTCGGTGACGTGGCCGAAGGGCGGGATTCGCTGGCCCAGGCCGTGGCCACCGACCCCACCTACCCCGATGCCCACGTGTTCCGCGCCCTGATCGATCGAGCCGCCGGGCAGTGGGATGATGCGTCCGCTTCGCTCAACACGCTTGAGGGCCTGGAGGTGCCGCCGGAGATTGAGGCGATGATCACCGGCTCCAACATTCGGGCCGAAGTCCTGGCCGAGCAGCTCAAGGACCAGTTTGAACAAACGAACTCGTTGGCGTTGGACCAGTTCGACGTAGACACCAATCTGCTGGTTGGCGCCGCCGATGTTCTGGATGAGCAGGAGTCCGGTGCGCTGCTGGCTCTGCGGGTGCGGGACGAAGTCCTGGCCATGGATCCGACCAACCAGGCGGCATTGGTGGCCCAAGGGCGGCGGCTGGCCACCAACCCCGACATCGTGGCGACCATCCCCGAGACGGCTTTGCGTGGCCTTGGGTTGCTGGACCAGGCCATTGAGCAGGAGCCGGCTGCGCCCGAACCCCGACTCTGGCGCGCCATCGGGCGATCTCTTCAGGGCGACCGCAACGGCGCCAATGAGGATCTGGACGTTCTGGACGGGCTGGACCTTGCGCCCGAAGATCAGGATCTGGTGGATCAGATGCGAGCCGCGTTGAGTGCTGGCTGACTGTTCTGCTACGCTTCGTGTGCACTGAAAGGCATTGAAAGTACAAAGATGGACAGGTGGAAACTTCAAAGGGCCCAGACGCTCGCTGGTCTGATGGCGGTTGGGGTGCTGGCACTGGCGGGCTGCACCGCGTCCGAAGCGGCTGCGCCGTCCGCTTCGGAGCCGACGCTGATCCCGGCTACGGCTACTGCGACTGCGGTTCCGCCCACGCCGACACCGTGGCCCACGCCCACACCCACCCCCACACCGGTTCCACCAACGGCGACTCCGGTGCCTCCGACCCCGACGCCGGTTGCTCCCACCGAGACCGCAAACGGCATCGCGCTGCGCCCGATCACCGACCCGTACCTGTATGACTACCCGCCGAGTGCCGCAACGGCGGTGACGACGGTCACCGAAGCCCAAGCCTTGTGGATCGCCCTCACTGCCGAAAACCACTGGGCCCGAGGATTGGCTTTGGATGCCGCCAGCACTGCTGATGACTACGACAAAGAGATCGTGGCTTCTGGCCTGATTACTGAGGAGATGGAGCGGGCCCTCAGCGTTCTCATCGCTGACCGGCGAGACCGGCAGATCCAAAGTTTGTACGATCCGGCCGTCCACCTCATTGATGTGCGATTTCAGTATGCGAATGAGTATCTGATCGTCGACTTGTGCCGTTACTCGGCGTTCGAGCTGCGTGACGTCAGCGGCGAGCTGATTGATCCTGACGGTGATGGATCGATCGTGGCCGAGGGTGCCTCCACCAGCATTGAGTCGGTGGTCTTCCTCTTCCCGGAGCCGGTACTCGCCGGAACCGAATTCCGCACAGTCACAATCGGGGAGTTGACCACATGTTGGTAGCAGCCGCGATTGTGGTACTGATGCTTCACAGCCCAAATCAACCTTCCCCTCCACCGCAACCGGTCGTCAAGTTCGAGAACGACTGCGTGGTGAACCGTGAGTGTGATGAAGGTGTTTCGGCGTCGGTGTTCGTTGGGGGGTCGGGGTCCGCTGGTGGATCGGTCGGGGTGCCGCTGGGGTGTGATCCGGCTGCGGGGGTCGATGATGGTCCGTGTCATCAGCAGGTGTGCCAGGTCCTGATTGACGATGACGCGGTGACCGGTGAGGGCGTCATGTGGACGGCGAACGCGGCAGATCGGCCTTTCGTTGCGACCGGGTCGGGCCAGAACTTCGGCGCGCTTGGCACGCGGCCCGGATACTTCTCTGAAACCGGCACCTGGGACGTCTGTGGAACCATCGACACCGACGTTGTCGACCCCGCCGCCATGACCGACAGCAGCGCCCTGACCGCGTTCGACGCGCCCCTCACCGCCGGCAGCCAGTTCTACCGGCCCAACAACGGGCTCATCGACAGCTGGGCTCTTCGCGAAAACGCCCGCGCCCAAGCCCGACCGCCGCAACCGGCCCGCACCGGGCGCACTCCACTCGACGGAGGCCAGACCACCGTCAAGTTCCCCACCTGGTTCTGGGTCGAACCTGACTACTGGCGCCCATACACCGGCGCTGATACCTCCGACGGCGGCCGGCTCACCGTCACCGTGTCCGCCACTCCAACCACCACAATCTGGGACACCGGCGAAGGAACCCTGACCTGTGACCAGGGCGCCCAATGGACCGCCACCAGCAACCTTGACCCGTGGACCGGATCAAACTGCATGATCGAGTACCAGCACTCCACCACCACCGTCGCGGCCGGCCACCACAATGTCACCGGCACCGTCACCTTTGAAACCACTTGGCGACTCGACTTCGACTCCCAGAGCGAGTTCGATATGGGTCAACTGCCCGACCAAAGCGCCAGCACCACCTACCCCCTCAAGGTCGGCGAAATCCACGCCCTCATCATCAACCCCAACCGGGCCGCCACCGGATGCTTCCACTGCGACGGCACCCACGAAGTTGCTGACTTCTGACGCTCACGGTTCGAAGCGGGTGAGTGGCGGTGTCGATGCGCCCATTTGCAGAGGTGAGGGTCCAGGCCGTCCCTTTGGCAAAGGAGCGGTCGGCGTCGATGACGGTGCCGCGCGCTGAAGCTATTGAAGGTTCAGAGTTGGATAGGTGGAGTTGCCAATTGAGACGAATGCTCGCTGGTCTGATAGCGGTGATGGCGCTGGCGGGCTGTGCCGCGTCCGAAGCGGCTGCACCGTCCGCGCCGGAGCCGACGCTGATCCCGGCTACGGCCACCGCGAGCGCGGTTCCGCCCACGCCGACGCCCTCGCCCACACCTACCCCCAAACCGGTTCCGCCAACGACGACTCCGGTGCCTCCGACTCCGACGCCGGTTGCGCCGACCGAGACCGCTAACGGGATTGCGCTGCGCCCGATCACTGACCCGTACCTGTATGACTACCCGCCGAGTGCCGCAACGGCGGTGACGACGGTCACCGAAGCCCAAGCCTTGTGGAT
>ENA-ORXR01000201-ORXR01000201.1-marine-metagenome-genome-assembly--contig:-NODE-201-length-92307-cov-4.682121_pt1 | contig 92307 bp, 69 predicted proteins | sample MGYA00237866_ERZ511479 | MGnify/ENA metagenome assembly ERZ511479
CAGGGCTATAAATATTTCACTCCCGAAAATCGGGACGGGCTACCCTGTGGTGATGTGCTCTTACTTCTGAATACCCCGATATTTAACTCCCGAAAATCGGGACGGGCTGCTCTGCGGTTATCTTCTCTTACATCTGAATATGCCTTTTTTACTATCTTAATTGGTGTATAACATAACTGAGGTGCTCCTTTCCTGCTTTGATGCTTCTACAGTTTCAGCTTTCCATCCATGTATAGTCTCATTAATTCTGGGCGAGAGTTTATATGAACTTTTTTATAAATTTTCTTAACGTGGTATCGTACTCCATCAATCGAAATGTCTAGTTCTAAAGCAATGAGTTTATAACTCAACCCCTCAATAAGGAGTTGTAAAACTTGTTGTTCTTTAGGTGCTAGTTTATAATCATTATTTTGGATTTTAGTAGCATTAAAAAAATTAATCATCCGATTGGCAATGGCGGGAGACAAAGCAGGACTACCCTCCTTGGCTTCTATTAGTTTTCGCTCTATCTCATCAAAACTAGAATCTTTGAGCAAGTACCCCGTCGCGCCAGCACGTAAGGCTTTAAAAATTGTATCGTTGTCATGATAAGAACTTAAGACAATTATTTCAATAGAGGGGCAAATATTCTTTACCTTTCCTATTACGTCTATACCAGATATACCAGGTAGGCCAACATCCGTTAGTAAAATATCTATAGGCGTTTTATCATTGAAGTATTTTAAAAACTGTTCCCCAGAACTTGCCGCCATGACATATTCCAATTTATCAGATGCTCTCACTATCCTGGAGATCTCTTGTAACACATATGCATCATCTTCTAATATTCCTACTTTGATAGACATTATACGTTTACTTGTAAGTTTATTATAAATTTATTACTCTCATTTCTAATATTTAATTTCCCACCAATAGTTTTTGCTCTTTCAACCATACTCACCAAACCCTTTTTACTGGAAAATTTATCATCAAGTGTAACGGTCTTATCATTTTCAATTTTTAAATTTAATTGATTATTAAGGACATCAATATAAATGTAAACCAAGTCTGGACGCGTGTGTTTAACAATATTATTGATAGCCTCTTTGTACACTGCGTAGATATTATTCTTGACTTCAGCATCTAGTACTTTATTATTATAATCATTGTTCACTTTCATTTTGAAGGATAAATTCATTGGGGAGAAGACATTACTTGCATGATCCCTCATATGGTTGATTAGATCATCTAGCTGCTCTTTGTCTTTATCTATAGACCAAATCAAATCATACATATTACTTATCAAATCATTGCTAATAGTTTTTATTCTTGAAATTTCAGTCTCATTACTTCCTTGGTCAAATTCTCTTCCATTATTATTCAATTTAGATGACAAAATTTTTATTTGATTTAGAGAACTCCCAATATTATCGTGCAGATCATAGGTCAGCTTGCTCCTTAATGCGTTGTATCTATTAAGTTGTCGAAGTTTCAATCTATAAAAAAATATACCTAGTAAAGCCAATATAAATAGAAATATCATGGCAGAAAATCTATAGATATAACTTGCTCTTTGACTTCTGATCAGCTCTTCTTGGTTTTGTATTTCTAATTGATTTATTTGATTATTCTTTTTTTCATTATTAAACATGGCTTCCATCTTCGCCAATTCTTGTTCTTGGTTCTTGCTATCTATATTGTATTTAGAATCGATATAACTCTGATAATAATAACTAGATTTTTCAAAGTCGCCTTGCTCATGATAACATCTTGCTAGTATTGAAATCAGGGTATGATGGTATAATTCGGTATCAAATTTTTTCAATAATTCTTCGCCTTGCAATGCAAATTTTATAGCTGTATCATATTGTTTTGACGCCTCGTAGGTTTCTGCCAATCCCGAGATAATCATCACTTCTCTGTCCTTGTCTTGCAAGATTTCATTTAGAAGGAGTGCTTTATCATAGTAATCGATTGCTACTTTATATTGCTTTTGTAAGAAAGAATTGTATCCCATGTTATAATAGCATAGGCCCTCCCAATAGCTGTCATTCAGGTTTTGAAATGTAAGCAGAGCATCCTGAAACTTAGCTTCAGATTTTGCATAATTTCCGATATCTCTCCATACTTTTCCAATATTATTTTGAATGATCCCTATTGCTCTATTATGACCAACCTCCTTTGCTAATAGAAATGCTTCGTCATAATACTTTATAGCCTCCTCATTACGTAAAGCTTCGTTGTGAATAATACCTAAACTTAACAATGTTCTCATTCTCAAATCGGCGTCGCCAATTTCACTTGCTATCCTATCTGCTTCAAAATGGTATTCAATTGCATTACCATAGTCCCCCTTTTTCCAAAATATGATGCCTAGATCATTCTGAATCATAGCAATATTTCGTCTATCCTCTTTTGATTTTGCTATCGCAATAGCTTCATTATAATAACGAATAGCATTTTCATAGTCGTTAGTTATATTAGTATTGTAATATCCGTAGTTGCGTAATATTTCAATATCATCAGTATAAGTCTCTGTTGATTGATCAGCATACTGCTGTGCTAATTCATAATAATGCAATATACTGTCTTGATTTATTGTGTAGTAGCTATTTCCAATAGATAATGCAATTTTAGAACATTCTGCGTCGTCCATTGATATAGCTAGTTCCATCTTAAGACTATCTATTAAATTATTAGCAATCAGACTATTACTTATAGTCAAAAATAGTAATATTAGAATCAATTGTACAAGGTATATTCTCTTCATTCCAACTTAAAGTTATTAATAATATTTCAAATACAGTCTATTGATTATCAATAGAATATAATGTATATTTGTGGCAATGATTTTTGTGAAATACAATTTAATCATTACAGTTTCTAAAAGACAGATTTGCTGTCAATTTTTTATTTAAATTTTATACAACTATGAAAAAGGACACGCTTAAAACTAATCTTGAAAATTTTCAAGACTCTAAAATCAATACGCTTCAACAACATTCCACTACTGGCGGCTATATTAGTTATACTGTTAATAGAAGAGGGCAACCAACTAAAGTAATGATGGGGGACAAAGTTCTTTATGAATGTTGTGGGAATGGCAATGGCGCTTGGTAAAGTTCAACGCTAAGCATTAAAAGAGATTCAAACAATTATTATTTTGAATCTCTTTTTTTATTTTGCATCTACAACATCTCTCAATTCATTAAATATCCTTTCTATCAGTCTTACATCTTTAGTAATGACTTCCGCTTTACCTTTCATGTTGTGCTTAAATATAATTTCTTTACCCGATGTAGGTTTTAGACCTTGATCAAAATTGACTACAATTTTGTAGACTGTCTGTACTCCTTCCGAATTTGGCAAGGTAGTTCCCACATCTGCAATCTCAGTTACCTTTCCAATAATTACTCCATATTCTTTTTTAAGATAAGCATCAAGGTCTACATTCACCGTTTGTCCCAATGCTACTTTACCCATACCTACAGCTGGGATAAACAATTCACCCACGGTTTCATTAGTCTCTCCATCTGTAACAGGAACAATACTTGCTATTTCTTGCGCTGACTCTGCTTGTACGTTGTCTTTAACAAATTGCAAATAATTCAATCTACCAGCAATCGGTGCGGTGAGCAAATATTGATTTTCCCAAGTATTGATGTCATTGAGCAACTGACTATACGACATTGAAATAGAATTAAGTCCCGTGCTTTCTTTCTGAGTGCTTGTATAATCAAGCTCATCCTTTCTAGATTGCAAGTCTAGGATTCGTTTTTTGTTCTCATTTAAACTTAATTTAGCATTTTGGTATGCATTAAGTTTTTGAGCCACTTCACTTTGCTTAGCTTCTAGCTGCTCGGCAGAGATACTTCCATTCTTATATAGTGTTTGATAGCGTGAATCATATACATCTTTTATTAGGGTGTATTCATTCTTTAACGAAGCGATACGTCGCTCTTGCTCCTTTTGAATTTTATATATTTCTGCAATTTGATCATCTATGTTCGATTTACGTCGAAAGTCGTTTCCTCTCGAACTTTCTCGTACCCGTTTATCCTTTAACTTAAATTCTAATTCTGAAAAGGAGCCCTGCAGTGAACCTAAGTCTAAATTTTTCGGAAATTCAAAAAAAGGAAGATTCCCTTTTTGCCCTATATAACTTTTAAATGTTCTTAAACTATTTTTAAGCTTCAGTACATCTTTATACTGCGCATCATTCTTTATCAAAGCAATCACATCGCCTTCTTCTAAAATCGCCTTATCTTCTTTAAATAATTTTAAAGGGCCACTTGCTTTAGCAATAACGGAAGCTGGTGGAGTGGACGAGCTTATCGTAATTTGTCCTGTGACAATATCGGGATATTTTATAAAATAACTCATTGCAATAATTCCTAGTAATATCACAAAAATAGCTGTTATACCCCAACGTATCATCCAATGAGGAACGTAACTCAATATTTCATCTACCTCTTGACTCCTTGGTAACAAATCTTCAGGGTTGGCAATAAAGTCGGAAGCTCCTCCTTCAATATGATCTGCCGCTATATTCGCGATTTCACTTAGCGATTTTGGGATTGTTTCCTTAGGTAATTCTTTAGCGCTGGGACCTTCTATACTCTCATAGCTAGGAGTTTCTTCCGTATCTAATACTTGTTTTTCCTGTAGTAACAATTCGCTCAATACTATATCTATATCTTCATTTGTCGAATTTTCTGGACTTGGCATGTTTATATCGAGATCAGTTGTCTGTTCTTCTAATCCTTTGATTTCTTTTTTAAAAAAATCTTGAAATATATCATCAAATTTTTTATCCTTATCGTCTGCCATTATCTTCGATTTTCAGGGTAGTATTTTAGTAAACTACCAGTCAATTTCAGGATTTCAGTCTCGTTGATCAAAAGTTCATAAATTGCCTCTAATCTTGTCTGCTCAGCATCCATATTTTCTTGTTGCAAAGATCTATATTCTAGCAATGAAGAGAATCCATTCTTGTATCTATCCTTTTCTAATATCAAATTTTGGCCTAAATTTGCAATCAATTTCTCATTAATTTTAATAATCTTCAATTGCGAATTATAATTTATGATTGCATTTTTCAATGTATTAGACAACTCTTGTTTAACTTCCTCAATATTTAAATCAGCTATTTTTTCTTTGAGTCGACCTTCCTCAATCGCTCTGTTGATTTGACCCCCGTCAAAAAGATTATAAGAGACTGAAAAATTGAGGTAAAAATTAAAACTCCCCCCTTTAATTCTTTCAATCTCTGGAAATTTCGTAGAATTTATATTTTGCGCCAAACCACTATTGATGGCCAGTTTTGGAAGACGATTGGCTCTAAGCATACCAATATCATTTCGGCGCAACATCAAATTGAGATATTGTTGTTGAAGTTCTGAATTTAAAGAATTCATTTTTTGTTGTAGTTTGTTGAATTGGTAATCTTCTCTTTGATATTCCAGTTCGTCTGTCAGCCTATAGTCTTTGAAAATCTTATTCCCCATGGCCAGATTGAGAGATTGCATTGCTAAATCAAATTCACTTTTTTGAATTATGGTATTGGTAGAATCTAATAACATAGCATTTTCAAAACGTAATAAATCATAGCCACTTACTTTGCCATTTTGATATTGAAATTTTGCATCCGCATATCTTTGTTTCGAGCGAATACTTGACTCATATTGTACTTCTACAGATTCCCTTTTGATAAGCGTGTTGTAGTAAGAAAGCATAATGGCATGTATAGTATTTTCTACCAAAAGCATAGTGTTTCCCTTACTTTGAAGTTCCAACTTTTCTAATCTAGATTTATCTAGTCTAGCTTTGAATCCCTCAAAAATTATCCAATTGGCATCCACTCCAAAGTTCAATCCACGGTCTGAATAAAATCCTTGTACAAAGGATGTTGGCGACCTATTATTATTAACATTATTTTGCTGTCTCGCAAATAAGTCTACTTTTGGTAGCCTTGATTTGTTAACATTTACTAGTTGATTTTGAGTGATGTCAGTTTCAATTTTTAGTATTTTTATGCCATAATTATTGCTTAAACCAATTCGAATAGCCTTGTTTAAGTTAATGTCTTCTTGGGCAAACGATAGACCTGTCACTAACGTAATGCAGGTGATTATAAATAATAATCGAACAGTATGTTTGTCTATAATACGCATGTATCAACCTTTACTCGCCACTTTATTGGCATCAATAACCTCTAACACTTTCACTAAACCTTCAAACAAACACTCGTCATTGTCTGCTTCTTTATTTTCATTACCCAACCAGTATTGATAGGCATTATATCTTATATAATTGGGTGGCACACTATTTACATCTAGCGTCGTATATGGTGCTCTATGCAGTTTTCCTGTAAGTTCAATTTTATAAATTTTGGCATTCGCTGTCTTTAGTTGAGGGAGCCAAAACGCTAAAGATTCTTTTTTAGCAGGAATAACCTGTAGTCCTTGGTAACGAGATAATTTACCTGGAAAATATTCTTTTCTGACTTCTTCAAATATCAATTCTCGAATTAAAGTCAACTGCGAACGTACCAAAGGTAATACTTCCAATAGAGTATCGGAAGAATTGAAATGATAAGATTCTGGCATAAAAGGAGCTTTAGTATTTGCACTAAGAAATTGCCCCATACCTTCTAGTATTGCATTTATCGGTATTTGATCGCCACCTACGGTAGGTATAGAAAAGCCACGACTCATTAGATCATCGTACCTTTTTGCATAGTTCTTTCCGATAAAGTATGTATTATTTTTTTGCCAATCTAATTGAGGACTGACATGAAAATAAATCTGATTATGTATATTCATGATTATAATAATTCTAGGGAAAATTCATAAGTAAATTGGACTACTCCCTTATAACTTCTATATTAGTTCGTTTGTTAGACACCCAGTTCTAATTGATTTTTAACTAAATTAAAATAATAACCGCGCTTTTTAGCAAGCTCGTCGTGTGTACCTTGTTCTACTATTTGTCCTTTATCAAGCACTATAATATTGTCTGCATTTTTCACAGTACTAAGTCTATGAGCAACAACAATTACTGTTCTACCTTTAAAGAAACGATCTAGATTTTCCATGATGACGCGCTCATTATTTGCATCAAGTGCACTAGTAGCCTCATCAAAGAATAAATACTTGGGGTCTTTATAGACAGCTCTCGCGATGAGTAATCTTTGTTTCTGCCCTTGACTTATTCCAACACCCTCTTGACCAATCTCCGTCTGAAAACCTAATGCCAAAGATTCTATAAAGTCTTCAATATTGGCAACTTGTACGGCATGCATCATTCGTTCATAGTCGATATTTTCGTCGCCGACAGCTATATTCTTTGCAATTGTATCCGAATAGATAAAACCCTCTTGCATCACTGTCCCGCATTGACTTCTCCACCAACCGCTATGGTAATTAGCAATACTTGTTTTGCCCAATAAAATACTACCTTTAGTAGGTTTGAAAAATTTTAATAGCAATTTTATTAAAGTTGTCTTACCACTTCCACTTGCACCTACAATAGCTGTAATTTGACCTTCAGGAATATACAAATTAATATTCTCTAAAACTAAATCGGTTCCTGTTGGGCCATATCTATAATCCAAGCCTTTGATAGATATATCCCGATTGGTGGGCATCCGCAAAAGTTTGGGTACCCCAGCTGGCTCTTCATCTTCTTTATGTCGGACTTCATTGAGACGGTCAAGACTAATTTTGGCATCTTGTGCTTTTGTAATAAAACCCAAGAGATTACCTAGAGGTCCATTGGCTTGACCCACGATATACTGTATCGCCAACATTGTTCCTAAAGTTATGTTACCATCAATTACAGCTTTGGCAGAAAAGAAAGTTATGAGTATATCTTTAAGATTGCTTATAAAAAAGGAACCCACCTCTTGATACTGAGAGAGTTTTAACGTATCTACATCTATCCTAAATAATTTGGCTTGTATTTTTTCCCATTCCCAACGTTTTTGATGTTCTGCATTGTTGAGTTTGATATCTTGCATTGCCGTAATAAGCTGTACAATATTACTTTGATCTTTTGCCATTTGGTCAAATGAGCGGTAATCAAGTTCTTCTCTCTTCTTTAGAAAAACTAAAATCCAAACAATGTAAAATATGGTACTAATGAAAAACACTAAGAATATTTTCATATCAAAGTAGGCCATCAGTGCACCAAAGACGATAAAATTGAAAATTGAAAAAACAACACTTAATGAGTCCGTCGTCATAAAAGACTGTATACGGTTGTGGTCACTGATACGCTGAAGAATATCACCTACTACACGGGATTCAAAATAAGAGATTGGCAGACGCATTAATTTGGCAAGGAAATCTGATATTAAGGAAATGTTGATACGTGTACTAAGATGAAGCAGTATCCAGCTTTGAATAAATTTTACTACTGTCTGTCCCAAAAAAAGCATCAACTGTCCTCCTAGGATGAGATAAACAAAATTTATATCTCTATATTCAATCCCTCTATCCACTACGGACTGGGTCAAAAAAGGAAAAATTAGCATGAGTATACTTCCTATAAGCATTCCCAAAACCAATTGTATTATAAATTTTCGATAAGGTCTAACGTAGTCAAAAATGTAAGAGAAGGAAATTTTATCCTTACCATCGGCTTGTTCTGTGTTTTCAAATTCTGGCGTTTTTTCTAAAAGCAATATCGACCCCGTTAACTCATCATTGCCAGTTTCTCCTAGCCAACCTTTCTCAAATTCCGCTTTGGTATATTCTAATAAGCCATGTGCAGGATCAGCAACGTAGACACGATCTTTAATGATTTTATAGACAACAATAAAATGTCGATTACGCCAATGCGCTATGCAAGGCACAGGAGCCTCATCTTCTAGCCTTTGGTAGTTTATACTGACAGCTAAAGAACGCAATCCGATAGCCTGAGAAGCCTCGCTAAGTCCTAGTAAGGAAACACCAGACCTCGTGATATAGCTGCGTTCTCTAATATATTCCAATGTATAAGACTTACCATAATGACTAGCTATCATACGGATGCAGGTAGGACCACAATCTGCTTGGTCCATTTGCTTAAAAAATGGAAATTTTTTACTCATAGCATTAATCAATCATTACTATAAATAATGATAAATCTGTTTAGATAAGAAAAAAGTTGAGGGGAGAGATAAAATGAATGGGGATTGTTTTAACAGTATGGTACAATTTAGTTAAAAGTTGCTTGATAAGCAACTTATAAATAGAAATATATCCCAACAAGTAGGTAACGATTATAATGATGTGTATAAAAATTACTCTTAATCTTTCTATAAATAATGAAAAGCATCTATTAAGGTATTTTGCGTTCGATTATTTGCTATTTTGAAACTATAAATCTATCTAATAATTCATGATAAGTGAATTGTATACAAAGAGTTTACGCAAAAATGAATTATGCCACGAATGGGCGTTTAAAAATAAAAAGGAAGAACTGATTAAAAATCAGCTCTTCCTCTCTTATCTTACTATAGGATAAACCTATTTAGAACATATAAAAATTGCATTTTGTACTTCTCCTATTCAATTCATAAATAGAACTAATAATCTATAATTGCAATTTTTAGCTGTACTTTTTAGTGCCAGCTTGACCATGCGCTTGAGTTATAAGTTGGTGCCTGGTATACAGGATGTGCAGGCGCTTGGTATACAGGATGAACTGGTTGTGCAGGCGCTTGGTATACAGGATGAACTGGTGTTGCAGGCGCTTGGTATACAGGTGCAGCTGGCTCGTGAGAGTTATTATTAGAATAACTGTATGAGTTAGAAAAACTGTATGAATTACTACTAGTTGCAGGATGACCCCAAGCTCCTTGTGTATTGTTTTGCTCCTTATTACTCAAGGCAGCATCGTTAAAATTTGATAATTTACTCATAATATAAAATTAAAGTTGTTTATAAAAAAAGATTAAAAAAACTAAGTATGTGGTAGACGTCGATAGTAATTGTAAATGCTTAACAGCAGTCAATTAATTTTCGACACGGAGTACTTTCTAAGTAAAACTCCGTACGTAATTACCTACCGGGGTTTTCATTGTCTGCGACACGACAATAGCAAATAAAAATTTGGTTTAATAGTAATCTTAGATTATTCGAATGAATTTCGAAATCACAGTAAATCTCTAGAGATATTCTTTAGAGTATATATAGATTGTTTTGGTGTTCCAAAATTGGGCAATACAGTTCGTTTTATCAAATAAACGATACTACATAAAGATGTAGTTTGTCATTTTACTTTTATCTTAGGGATCAGTCCACTAATACGCAGCGTAGCATTTACTTCTAGTAGGCTTCACAGGATTCTCAATGATATCTAATTTGACCAAACTGCATATCGCTTTCTTCGCAGTTCAATAGTGAGTTTCTTTTCGAGCTTTAATGCATCTGTTTTTGTGCTGACTGTATCCAAATGACTATACAAACTGGGTCGTAAAAATACACCGTATTTCTGTACTAACTTAGACGCGAGCTTGTGTCCTTTGCCATTAACATATCCACTAATGTGTTGCTCAAATCTATCTTGTGGAGTCTTACTGGTCATCCCTACATAAAGACATTCAAGCATTGGATTGAATTGTGGATTTGCTGACCTAAATTTCGCACTGTCGTGGAATACGGAACGTCGAAGTTCTATGACGTAGATACTATATACTCTCTTTGCCCTGCCCATAAGATATTTTACCTACTTGCAGGCAATAAGGTTGGGTGAATATTAAGCTTTTTCTGTCATCAACCGCATAACTAATGCTGAGCTAGCTTTTCGTTTACCTATCCGCTTGATCAACTCATCAAATGGATATCGAAAATCACATCCTGATTTCCAAGCAGAGCATCCATAAGCGGATTTACCTTTGACGACCTTTCCAGCTTTGCATTTTGGGCAGGTCATAGTGGCTTTTTGCGCGGGACCCGATGCAGCGCGCTTCGGAATTTGTGCCTTGGGGGGAATTAGCATCAATTGAAAAGAATGGTCGAAGCGAACCACGCCGTCTACTTTTTGAGTGCCTCTCTTGAAGCCTTTCAATTTCACAGTACTTCCTTTGCTTAGTAATCGCAATATCTGAATATCAGAAATTTTCTTTTCCATAAAGCGGAAAGGCAATTTGAAGTCACAGCCACTTTGCCATCGACTGCATCCATAAGCAGCATTACCTTTTAATAATAATCCTTGTTTGCATTTAGGGCAAGCAACCGTCGCTAAGGAAGCTTTGGGCTTTTGACTTTTCGTTTTTGGCTTTCTAGTGGCGGTGGTTCTTTTTGCGCTGGTGCTTTTAGAGTAGACTTTCTTACTGTATTTTGATTTTCTTTCTGGTACTGCACTAAGGTCGATCTTACTCGCGGAATTTGACATCCTTACAGAGTCGACTAGTTCAGCTGTCATTTGCTTCATCTCTTCAATAAATGCAGCTGGCTTGTATGCTTGTTTTTCTATAAGTCTAATTTTCTTTTCCCACAGCCCTGTTAGTTCAGCAGATTTTAGTAGTGGATTTTCAATAGTATTTATCAGTTGCACGCCCAAATCTGTTGGGTGAATCAACTTCTTTTTTCGGATAGCATACTTTCTTCGGAAGAGTGTTTCTATGATAGCGGCCCTTGTTGAAGGTCTACCAATTCCATTTTCCTTCATGAGCTGATGCAGCTCTTCATTATCTACTGTCTTACCAGCAGTTTCCATGCCTCTCAAGAGAGTCGCTTCCGTGTAATATTTTGGTGGTTGGGTTTGCTTTTCAACTAGGGAGGGTTCGTGTGGACCAGATTCTCCTTGCACGAATGCGGGCAGAATCTTTTCATCCTTATTTTTGGCAGTTTTCGCACCGTCAGCATTACCAGTCAGTGCAGCTTGATAAACGACTCTCCAACCTGAATCGACTATTTCCTTTCCAGTAGCCTTAAATTTTATACCACCTGCCTCTCCGATGACAGTTGCATTGTTCACGATACACTCAGGATAAAAGTTGGCGATGAAGCGCTTAACTATGGCATCGTATATTTTATATTCTTCTCCAGTGAGATTTAATTGTTGTCCGGTAGGTATGATCGCGTGGTGATCAGTTACCTTTTTATCGTCAAAGACTCTCTTAGTTTTGCGTATAGGTTTAGCCATCAGCGGTTGCACCAGCGTTACATAATTGCTCAAGCCCTTTAGTGTGCTAGCCACTTTTGGATAGACGTCATCTGGCAGATAGGTGGTATCTACTCTGGGGTAAGTTATTACTTTTTTCTCGTAGAGTTTCTGAGCTATTTTTAAGGTCATATCAGCAGAGTAGCCTAACTTTTTGTTCGCATACACTTGCAGTCCTGTAAGGTCAAATAAGCGTGGTGCATATTCTTTTCCTTGCTTTTTTGTAGTACTGACAATCGTAAAATCTTTATCCGTTACTTTTGCTAAAGTAGCTTGCCCATCTGCTACTTTTTCGAAGCGTCCATTTTCGTATCTGAAGCTGGTATCTCTATATACGGTCTCTAATTCCCAAAATGGAGTAGAGACAAAGTTAATAATCTCTAAATGGCGTGTAACTAACATGGCCAGAGTGGGCGTCTGTACACGTCCAATAGATAAGACTAATTTACCCGCTCCATATTTTATACTATAGAGTCTGGTTGCATTCATACCTAGCAACCAATCCCCTATGGCACGTGCAAATCCTGCGTGGTATAAGCTGTCAAAATTGGAAGCCGGCTGAAGGCTCTTAAAGCCATCCGTGATCGCATCTTTGGTCAAGGAAGATATCCAAAGTCGCTGGACGGGGCCTCTATATTTCGCTTCTTGGATTACCCAGCGTTGGATCAGTTCTCCTTCTTGACCTGCATCTCCACAGTTGATAACCAATGTTGCTTGCTTGAATAATTTCTTGATAGCCGCGAATTGCTTTTTCACGCCTTTGTCATCCATTAGGCGTGTTCGGAATTTGGGCGGTAGCATTGGCAACGTGTTCAGATCCCATCGTTTCCAATTTGCTTGGTATTCGTCGGGACTGTATAGCGTACAGAAGTGGCCGAAGGTCCAAGTCACAGCATAGCCATTGCCTTCGAAATATCCATCGCGTCGCTGGTTCGCTCCAAGAATATTAGCGATTTCACGGGCAACAGAAGGTTTTTCTGCAATGCAGACTTTCATGGATTGAGTTGAGTTTGCAAATTACGATTTTCTGGGGAATGGATATTGTTTTGTTATACGACTTATAATTTATAGTAGTTAAATCAAATTAGCCATAGTTCAAAAAAGAATGATCGAATAATAAGTGCTATAGTTTTATTCTGCTGCCATCTCTTTTTTTACCACCGTAGGCACTGGAGCTGCTTTATCGAGTACAAATATCTATAGAAATATCTTAGGTGCCTTTCCTGATGAGGACTGCTCTCGTTTGTTTAACCACCGTAGGCACCGGAGCTGCTCCCATGTGTTCAAAACACCGTAGGCACCGGAGCAGTTTACACGAGTTCAAAACTCAAATAAAAACTTAGATACTTTGTCCAATGTGAGAACTGCTCTCGTTCGCTAACCACCTAAGATACCGAAGCAGTTTTAGCGAGGACAAGTCACCAAAGAAAATATCTAGATAAAGTCTAATACTGACTCTCCTCTAATGTCATCTAATTTAGCTGTCTGCATTTGAAATTGCTTCCATAGCTTTTCCTGCTTAGTAGTGCTGAGCGGAGTCGGCTGATCCATATACTGGAGGATATCTTGAAATGTTTTACTGATATTTTCCGGTAGATTATTTTCACTCAGCCAGGTGAAAAATTGTTGGTAAACCTCTCTGACTTTTTGCTTTTTATGCGCTGGTAAAATTTGAATATTGTAATAGGCGGGGTATTCTAGAATATTGATATACAGATCTTCTGGGGAGATCAAATTTAGATGAACGGCCTGCTTATACAGTGTAGGCAGATGCTCGACATTGAACACAGAAATAGTAGGTGACAACTTAAAAGTTAGATGTGGAAGGGCACGAATGGCTTCTCGGTTTGTTAGTATTTCTTGCCATTTCATTTCTTTGCGGATATATTCTCCTAAGTCTTCAGAAGCGTCAATGCTGGCTAGGATTTCGACTTGAGGAAAGTGTTTCCACAATTCTAGAATATCGTAATGTTTGAATTTAAGTTTTGAGAAATTGGTATTGTAACGGAGACGAGCTTTAGTGGCACGATTTGCAATCAACCACTCCAATAACAAATAGTGCTCTTCGGTGAATAAAGGTTCACCACCTGCGAAGTAAAACTCTTCTGCTGATAATAGCGCATTTGAAGACTTGCTCAGAAAATCTTCAAAATCGTCAATATTTTTGATAATGGCTTTCTCTCCAGAGTTGTTGCCTAGAAGCTTAGCATCAGCAAACCACTTTGAGCTCGCTCCGTGCCAGCAAGTGCGACAGCGAAAGTTGCAGACATTAGAAAAGCGTATGTCGAAATATATAGGTTGTGTAGGTGTCTCCTTTAAAGCTTGAAAAGCTGGAAATTTTTCCAAGGTTTCCTGACGTATACTCTTGGCGCCAGCAGTTTCCTTTTGGATGCAGTTATGACATCTCTGGTCTGGCTCTCCAGACAAGAATTGACTCCGAACTTCGTTGATCGCATCTCCATGCCAGATTTGATTTAGACTATGGGTGTTGATATTGCCATAGGGAATGTTCGCGACGCAGCAGGCATTGACTTGCCCACGGCTGCCTACGTGGAAATGAATCCAAGGCATGAGACAATATGGAGTATTAGAAATGATACTGCAAAGTAGGGTAATTAACTGCAACTACACAAATCCAATTTTTGGCCTAGCGCTGTGCAGATGTGCCAGCCTGAGCTGGCAGTCCGCTAGCTGGTGCGGGTGGCCGGCGTAGGACCGAGTCGAATGACGAGTATCGGAACATAGCGGCGCGCGATCCACCTGCTGTATGGACTGGCAGGTGCCAGCCTATACAGCAGGTGGATCGCGCGCAGGCCCCAAGCCATAAAACACACCTACATTAATAAAGCAATAATGTATAATATTATCTAACTTTGTAAAAGTGACAGTTATTAGGTAAGGAAAGTGCGAGAAAATATATGCCGACAACGGATACAAAAATTACGAAAAAGGAGGAACTCGCGATAGAGGCGGCCTATCAAGACTTGGTAGATGCAACGAAGGCAAAGCTTGATGATACGGATAAAACCAATATTCGAAAGGCATTCGAATTGGCGCATAATGCTCATCGCAAGCAACGTCGCAAATCTGGTGAACCATATATTTTTCATCCTATAGCAGTGGCTAAAATAACGTCAACCGAGATCGGTCTGGGTGCTACGGCCATAATATCTGCGCTGCTGCATGATGTGGTGGAGGACACACCAGTGACACAAGAAGAAATCAACACGATGTTCGGTCCTCGTATAGGGCTTATCGTCGATGGTCTGACAAAACTAGATGGCACCTACAAATCTGAACATCAGCAGGCAGAAAATTTTAAAAAAGTACTCAGTACGCTGGTTGAAGATGTGCGTGTAGTACTGATAAAGATGGCTGATCGACTGCATAATATGCGTACGATAGGTTCTATGCCTAAGCACAAACAAATAAAAATAGGTGCGGAGACAGCATACATCTATGCACCGCTCGCGCATAGGTTGGGACTGTACGAAATCAAAACGGAATTTCAAGATCTATGTATGAAGATTTTGAATGCAGATGAATACGAAGATATCGAACTGCGGCTCAAGGAAACGGAAGAGGCACGTAACGAATATATTGATGAGTTTCTAAATCCTTTGTTGGCAGAACTGAATAAATCTGATCTCAACTACGTTGCAAAAAGTAGGACAAAAAGTATCTACTCTATCTGGAACAAGATTCAAAATAAGGGAATCGATCTTTCGGAGATATACGATATTTTTGCGGTGCGGATAATCATCAATGCTCCAAATAAAGAGGTTGAAAAAAAACTATGTTGGGAGGTTTATAGTATTATCACTGATGTATATAAACCGATCGCCGAGCGACTCAAAGATTGGGTTACTACGCCTAAAGCCAATGGATACGAATCACTACACACTACGGTGATAGGACCGAAGGGTCGGTTCGTGGAAATACAGATCCGTACAGAGCGGATGGATGATATCGCCGAGCGTGGCTTCGCTGCGCACTGGAAATATAAGGGACAGAAGATGACGACTGATCACTTCGGGGATTGGCTAGATAATGTGCGTGATATACTGGAAAATTCGAATAGCAACGCTCTAGAATTTATCAATGACTTCAAGACCAACTTATTTAACGAGGAGGTATATATTTATACGCCTAAGGGGGATATGAAGGTGATGCCAAAGGGGGCAACTGCGCTAGACTTTGCCTTCAATATACATACAGATGTGGGTTACCACTGTGCGTCTATTAAGGTCAATGGAAAACTAGAGCCAATGGGCTATATACTCCAAAACGGGGATCGTGTGGAGGTTGTCACTCGTCGTAATCAAAAGCCTAGTGAGGGCTGGCTCAAGTACGTCATTACCGGAAAGGCGCGGTCAAAAATACGCTCTTCCATGAAGGAGGAGAAAAAGAAGAAAGGGGAGCTGGCAAAAGAAGCATTGTCGCGCAAGTTTAAAAAGCTGAAAGTTGACTTTGACGAAAGTGTAGACATATTGATCAAATATTATGGTCTGCAGAGTCGTCCTGATTTATATTATGAAATATACTTAGAAAATATAAAGATTCAAGATATCAATAGATATTTTGAAGTCGTGCAAGGCAGCCTGCAAGAAATAGTAGAAGAGGAGGATGAAGTAGAGTTAGCGACAGACGGATTAGAAGAGCCAGAGGTAAAAATTAATAAAAATGTTGTAAATCGGAGTGCGACAAACCTGATTATAGACGGTCAGTCCGCCGATACATTTCAATATTCCTTCGCGACCTGCTGCAATCCACTGCCAGGCGATCAAATATTTGCTTATCCAGTGACCAATCAAGGTCTAAAAATACATCGGGTCAATTGTCCAAATGCTACTCAGATCCTCGCTAACTTTGGATACCGCGTAATCAATGCGGGGTGGAATGAGGAAAACATCAGTGACTTTGCCACAACCCTGCGTATCCAAGGGATAGATAGTGGTGTAGGAGTGATTCAGGCTATCAGCGATAAGCTATCCACTGAGCTCAACGTAGATATCCGAAGCCTGAATATAAGTGGTGATCAGGGGACCTTTACTGCCGACTTGCAAATAATAGTAATCAATAAAGATCATCTCAATCAGATCAAAAAATCGTTGCTAAAGATGCCTCAGGTCAGCCAAGTAGAGCGACTTAATAGGTAGATAGTCCTATCTAGAGTATCTATTAGCGAATCACGGGTATTGGTCATAAGTATCAAATATAATGTGTCATATCTATCATTATATGCTTGATTATCGCTAATTTTGTAAAAAAAGCGTACATGGCTTCCTCCACAGGTCAGGAAAATATTATCAAAGAAGTAAAGAACATCTTTTCGGTGCATTTGGAGCAAAATAACCTCCGAAAGACCCCAGAACGGTACGCTATACTGGAGGAAATCTATAGACGCAATGATCACTTTGATGCGGAGGCGCTCTACATCCATATGAAAAATCAGAATTATCGAGTCAGTCGCGCTACAGTATATAATACCTTGGAGCTGCTAGTGAATTGTGATTTGGTCAAGAAACACCAATTTGGGAAAAATTTGGCCCAATTTGAGAAGTCCTACGGCTTTAAGCAGCATGATCATTTGATCTGTGTAGATTGTGGAAAAGTACTCGAATTTTGTGATCCGAGAATACAACAAATAAAAAATATGATGGGTGAGATCTTAAAATTTAAGGTCACACACCACTCCTTAAACTTATATGGTCAGTGCGACGGCGCCTGTCCGAAGACACAATAACAGTATTAGAAAATCCATTTTAGGGACGATGAAATTCTTTGCAGAATTTGATCGTCTTTTATTTTAATTCAAAACACACACACCATGAAAGTAGACGTGATTCTGGGATTGCAATGGGGAGATGAAGGAAAAGGGAAGATCGTAGATTATTTAGCAAAAGACTATCAGGTAGTCGCTCGATTTCAGGGCGGACCCAATGCTGGCCATACCCTCAAAATAGATGGCGTTAAGTATGTTCTACACACCGTGCCTTCTGGTATATTCCGACCAGGCATACTTAACGTGATTGGTAACGGTGTAGTTATCGATCCGATAACTTTGCAGAAAGAACTACAAAAGCTGGATGAGGCAGAAGTGCCTTACCTAGAACGACTATATGTGTCACAAAAGGCGCACCTGATATTGCCTACCCATCGTATGCTGGATGCTGCTTCTGAAGCATCTAAAGGCAAGGAAAAAATAGGCAGTACACTTAAAGGTATCGGTCCCACTTATATGGACAAGACAGGTAGAAATGGTTTGCGTGTAGGGGATATTTTTAGTCCTGACTTTGAAGAAAGATATCGCAAACTTAAAGAGAAGCATCACGGCTTGCTCAAGATGTATCCAGACATAGACTTTGATCTCGAAGCGGAAGAAGCTAAGTGGATGGAAGCGATACAACTCCTCAAAAATCTTAAGCAAGTCAACTGTGAATATTTTATCAATCAGCAACTAAAGGCTGGCAAGAAAGTACTCGCGGAGGGTGCCCAAGGTTCTATGCTCGACGTGGAATATGGTACTTATCCATACGTAACTTCTAGCAACACTATCACGGCTGGTGTTTGCACTGGTCTGGGTGTTTCACCGCATTCTATCGGTGAAGTTATCGGTATCACCAAAGCCTACTGTACGCGTGTAGGTGGTGGCCCTTTTCCAACGGAGTTAGAAGATGCAATGGGCGAAAAGCTACGCAAAGAAGGTATGGAGTTTGGTGCTACTACGGGTCGTCCACGGCGTTGTGGCTGGATCGATTTGCCACAGTTGAAGTACACGATTATGCTCAACGGTGTAACACAGCTAGTACTGACTAAAATTGACATTCTTAACCACTTTGAATCTATCTCTGCTGCTACCCACTATGATATTGATGGTAAGCACACAGAGGAGGTTCCTTTCGATTATACGGACAGCATCAAGCCTGTCTACGCTAGCTACGAGGGCTGGATGAATGATCTCGACGGTGTCCACCAGTTCGAAGATATGCCTGCCAACTTGAAGCAGTTTGTCGCTGCGATGGAGTCTGCACTAGAGGTAAAAGTAACTTTGGTGTCTACGGGTCCAGAGCGGGAAGCGCTGGTACATCGTCAAGGTATTGCACAGGAAGCGTAATCCTTTTATTTAAATAAGATATTTGACTGCCTTATGGATTATGGATTCGTAAGGCAGTTTTTTTTTTGGCGATCCCCGATGAAAAAATCGGGTCGGGCCATCCGCAGCTCGCTATTCGCTCGGCCCTGCGCCTGCTAGCCTTCGAGAAAACTCGAAGGCTAGCAGGCTTGGTCTGTCCAGCAGAGCTGGCCCCTGCTCCTACCCCTATCGTGGGGGTTTTTGGGGGGAGTATGGTGGGGGATAATGGGATGAAGACTTGAAGGTCATTGTATCATATTTTAAAGTTCAAAACCCGACCCATTTGATCTGTAAATATATATTGAATGACCCGTATTTTTCAATTCACACGAAATAAGCAAATATAACCCGCTCAATATTATATGATCGACTTCAAACAAGCCATATACCAATCAGTTTTAGATATAAATACTAAATTAAAAATATGGAAGCGACAGTAGCAGTAGTAAGCAAAAAAGGTAAGGACTTCGAAATGAAGAAGGTCGAGATAGCAGACCCTTCAGCTCATGAAGTATTAATTAAAATCGTAGCGACTGGCTTATGCCATACCGATATCTCCGTAAAGGACGGGAATTTGCCTACCAACTTCCCTGTTGTACTTGGCCATGAGGGGGCAGGTGTAGTAGAGAAAATTGGTAGCCACGTAAGTGATGTCAAAGTTGGAGACCACGTAGTACTGTCATATGGTTCTTGTGGAAAATGTCGCCCTTGCCTGGAAGGTGATCAAGCCTACTGCACGAAATTTGAGCCACTCAATTTTACGAATGAAAGGCAAGGTGGTGACGAGTCCATTCTCAAGGACGGAAAAAAGGAAATCAACGCTGCTTTCTTCCAACAATCTTCGTTTGGAACATATGCGATAGCACATGAACGCAATACAGTTAAGATAAGTAAAAAAGTAGATTTAAAATTGATGGGTCCTCTCGGTTGTGGGATTCAAACTGGAGCTGGAACCGTGATGAATACACTTAATCCTAATCCAGGTACCAGCATAGCTGTATTTGGAGTAGGCTCGGTAGGTCTATCTGCCGTAATGGCTGCAAAAAATGCAGGTTGTGCAAAAATTATAGTAGTAGATATAAACCCAAAGCGGCTGACACTTGCAAAAAAATTAGGCGCTACGCATACCGTGAATAGTAAAAATAAAAATGCACCAGAGGCAATTCGTAAAATAATAAAGCAAGGGGTTGACTACGCAGTAGAAGCATCTGGAATAAAAGAAGTTGCGCAAGAAGCATTTTCCGCATTGGCGAATAGAGGTACGCTTGCCATAGTTGGCGCTCCTCCAGGTGGTACTGAATATGCATTTGACGCTAACAATTTAATACTCACAGGAAGAAAAGTTGTTGGTGTAGTAGAAGGTGATAGTGTGGTGAAGGTATTTATTCCAAGGTTGATAGAATTATATGAGCAAGGCTTATTTCCATTTGATAAACTAGTCAAGTTCTACAAATTTAAAGATATTAATAAGGCTGTAAAAGAAATGCATGATGGTAAGTCCATCAAACCGATTTTGACGATGTAAATCCAGGTTCATTATCAAGCGCACATAAACCTATAAGCGAAATCGCTTATAGGTTTATTTTTTGCTCTTCACTATACCCGCTCTACAATCCTTACATATCCCTTTTACCTGAATAGAAATTTCCTCCACCTGGTAATCTGGTAGAGATATATTGATCTTGTTGGGGAGGTCTTGACAGGTGACGGATTTGCACTGGGTACAGCTAAAGTGGATGTGGTCATGATGATGGGCATGCTCACTGCAAGCAGCTCCGCAGATAGCGTAGTACGTTTCTTGATTGTCTTTATAAGCTAGGTGTATGATACCGTGCTCAGATAAAGTTTCAATAGTCCTGTAAAGTGTCACTCTGTCGACCGAACCTATTTCTTTCTGAATCGCGGAATAGGGCATAGCATTTAGGTACGCATCCATTTTTGTAAGGAGCGCGACTCTGGTTGCGGTAGCTTTTAAACTATGTTGATGTAAAAGTGCTTTAAAATTTGTTTGGTTCATGTCGAATAATTTAAAACTTAAAATTGAGTCCAGCCACAAAACTAATACCTAGATCATCGGCGAAGTAGCGTGTCCGATTGAGGTAATCTCGATAAGCGACGTTTAATATATTGTCCACCTTGAGAAAGGTTCTAAGTTTGTATTTTCGCAGTACAATATTGGTAGATATTTTGGCCCCTAGTAAATGGTATCCCGATGGCGCGGCGACGAAGTCTTGTGCTGCTAAAACTCTACTCTGCTCAAATACTGCTCTAGAATTGAACTCCACCTCTAACTGATCTAAGTGAAGTCTGCTGGCGAGATGAATAGAAGTCTTAGCTCTATAAGTAATCGTACTATAAATGCTATTGGGTGGCATAAAAATAAGTGGGACGTTTTGGGTGATATCTTGACCTACTAAATAACTATACTTCACTTCACCAAAGAAGGAACTACCGAGCGTAAACTGGGTAGCCAAGTCCAGACCATAAATTTGAGCATCCGTTTGTTCATACTTAAATACTGGAAATGCACCACGAATAGTTAGCCTTATTTCATCCTGCGGTTCTAGATAGATGTAATCATTTATATGCTGAAAATAAGCTAAGACATGGAAGGAAAGCAAGGCCGATGGCAACCAGTTGTATTCAATAGTTTGCTTGATGGCCGTCTCTGTATTGAGATTAATATCTCCCAACTCTAGACCACTTACTCCTTGATGAAGGCCATTACTATAGAGTTCATTGATAGCGGGATTGCGTGTAGCGTAGCCTGATTGGAAAGAGAAAATATGCTTGTTGGATAAGCTATATTTTGCGCCAAGAATAGCTCCGATATTATCATAAGTATTGTTGTACCTTATAATATCTCGAGGCAGCGAATTACTAATAGCAGCTACGTTTTGTTTCTCCAAATCGTAGCGCAGTCCAAAGTTGATTTCTAAGGCATTCCATTCTTTTGCCAAGGAAGAAAATATTCCTGTCCGCCAAGAGAAGTAATCTGGGATAAGTGGCAGGATACCTGTATCTGGGTCGTTGGTGTTGTCGGTGATGACCTGCTGGTAACCTAGTTTCCAAACCAAATTATTTGTGAAATTTTTCTGGTATTTTAAATCCGCATTAAAGGTGAATTGGTTTAGGCTGAGGGAGGGGATATCGGTACGACCACCTCTCCTGACATCAAATTCTTTTCTTATATTTTGTTGTCCCGCTAGTAATAGTTGTATAGATTGGGTTTCGTCAAAATAGTATTTTGTGTTCCACTTGATCAGATGATGAGAGACTTTTTGCTCTGGCGAATCGATAGCGTAACTAAAATCTGGCTCGGTAAAAAAAGGAACTTCTTGCGCTAGGGCACTTTCTAAATCCGTTAGATTTCCAATATGTGAACCACGTAAAATCCCTAAATTGGTATTGAATGAACTTAGGTACACGTCCGTAAACAATTTATCGTTCCATGACTTTTCAAGCTGCAGTGAAATATTGCCTTCTGCGGAACCTGTATTATTCAGAAAATAATTTGCAGTTCTTCTATCTCCAAATCGCTTTAGACTAGTATTTAATCTCCAGGCAAGTTTGGGTGTATATTTTTGAAAACGGGTATTGAGATTATGACCTCGCCCATTGGTCTCAAAGGTATAGTTTAGATGCCCATGTAGATGAGGTTCTTGGCCGATCTTTTTGGGTTCGATGAGAATCACGCTTCCGAGGTTAGCACCTCCATACTCGAGTGCGTTCGCTCCTTTGAGTACGGTGATACGGTCTGCTGATTGGGGATCAATTTCGGGACTATGATCGTTGCCCCAAGTTTGCCCACTTTGCTCTACACCATGGTTGAGGATAGTAAGTCTGTTGCCGTACATACCATTGACAATCGGCTTGGAAATGGCACTTCCATTTCTAATCAAGCTTACACCAACTTCATTTGCGATCAACTCGGAAAGTGCTTGGTTGGCGTTATCTTCAATTTGCTGTCTTCCCACCGAGACACTAGCCTGATTGTCATAGTTCGTGCTATTACCTTGCACGATCACATTATCAAGAGAAACAATAGTATGCGCTAGCTGGATTTTTAAAATGGTATCTCTGGCAATATCAAGATGAATCTTGATGGGATCACAACCGATGTGTGAAAAGATTAAATGGTAAGTGCCAGGACACAATGCGGAAAGCAGAAAGCCGCCATCGGCATCACTAACTGTGCCTTGATTGGCTTCCTGTACATCTACGGATACATAAGGCAAGGGCAACTGTGTTCCCTCATCAATAATGACTCCACTTACCGCTAGCTGGCAATTTTGCCCAACTAGCGGTAAAGTGAAAAAGTATATTATAAATAATATGTAGGTGTAATTCCTATTCAACTAATATCGGGTACGCCACTTCAATGTCTGTTTCTCCTCCTGCATTGGTGATATCACCACCAGCAACACCTGTTGCAGATTTATTTGGTTCATGACGTAGGACGACCGTAATGTTTCCAGCTCCAACAGCTCCAGTAGTCAAAGTAGATCGTAAACCTATAGGGTTTCCGTCTTCATCTTCATCAGCATAGGAAATAGAAATACCAGCAACGCTAGAACTGATAAAGAGTTGGTGTTCTTCGTCTTCCTCTTCAATTTCTGTAGTAATATTCTCTGCTGGATCTTCCGCCTCATTTAATAGCGTCATTACACCATTATATACTGTGTTTGCCGCTAGGGTGCCGCCAATAACATCTGGTGTGTCTCCGCCATCTCCATCTAAGTCCTGGAAGGAAAGGGTTACTGCGTCACCACCATTAACAGGAGTGAGTTGGTAGCGGACTGTGGTGATTAATTCTTCTTCATTTGGGATTACTGGATCATCTTTTTCACAAGCTGAGTTTGTAATTAAAAATAGTCCAAGCAATGCTAGATATAATAAATTTGATTTCATTTTCATTTTATATATATTTTTACAAATGTAGTATTATTTGCAACAATGTTGCATTTAGAAAATGTTAAAGTTTTCGCTTTTGAATAATATTAAGTGACTATCCGCATAATGGGTACTAGATTTCTAATAAATTGATTGTCAGAAAAATACGATTTCACATATGTCTTTGATAACTAATAAACTATATATTTCATAACCAACAAGCGGATAGTCATATTCATCTATTTGCAGATTGTTCGACCCTGCTAGGGTCGCAGAATTCAATTTTGCGCTGTCTATAAATCTTTGATCCCGCAGGGATCACTGCTCTACATCGTTTATGGGCAAGGCTATAAATACTTTGTGTGTACTTGACTTATTTCTCCAATTCACCAAGCAGTATAATTAACTCGCCTGTCTTTGAAATTACCTGAAAAAGCATGTTGATTTGAAGTTGATGCAAATCTCGTTTGTAAGACTTAATTCTAGTTATTTTTACTGCAGTCTTGCGACAGCGCCTTTGCACATTTGATCGGCTGAATATAAATAGCTTCACAATCGTCGGACATCCCAGCGGGATGATATATTTATAGGTTTCTTCCAATCCAAAAAATCTGACTCCAGCGGAGTCAAATACAAAATATGAAAACAGATAAAATTAAAAATAGATATTCATTTTTAGAGACAAAAAATGATTTGTATGGATATGATAGAAGTTAGTCAAATTATAATTCATCTAATTGACTATCCGCATAATGGATACTAGATTTCTAACAAGTTGCTTGTCAGAAAAATACGATTTTACATAAATCTTTGATAATTAATAAACTATATATTTAGTACCCAACAAGCGGATAGTCAGTTAATATTATAACTTTTGCGAGCTACAGCTTTGGATATTTTTGAGCCTATTGCTAAGTAATACGCGTAGAGCAATTCTGGCGTGGGTTCACGCAGAGCGCGCAAAGCAATTTTGGCGTGGAGTTCAGGCAGAGAACGCAAGCTAATCTTTCGTGGGTTCACACAGAGCGCGCAGGGTTATGGTTTTGTGGCCTCAGGTAATGTACGCAATACTTGTCTAGACAGGCGTGGCGAATAGCCTAAGCAGTACAAGGCGGAGCCGCGTCAGAGGCAAGGGGTGGTAGAGAATATCCATCAAGAGCGCAGGGCTGGGGTAAAGCCATTGATGGATAGTAACGGACGACCCGACCACATAGTAGTGGCGTCGATAGACCCACTGCTATCGTGGATGACCCCAAATAAATATTAATAATATAATGACCTACTTTTTAACCTCGACCAGCGCTAATAATATTACGCTCAGGACTAAGAATGCAATTAGAGACAGAATGGCGGTACGCATATTTGTCAATCCTGATATTGCTCCATAAGTAAACAAACCGAGGGAGATCGAAAATTTTTCTACTACGTCGAAAAAACTGAAGTAGGAAGAGGAGTTCTCCTCCGTGGCAGGAATTAGTTTAGAGTAGGTGGAGCGAGACATAGACTGAACGCCCCCCATAACCAGACCGACAACACCTGCAACACCATAGTATTGCATTTTACTTTGAGTAAAGTAGGCTGCTATGATCACTAATGTCCAGATAACTATGATGCACATAAGGGAAAATTTATTGCCTTTATATCTTGAAAGTTTGGAAAATAGAAATGCCCCCAATGCACCGATCAGCTGGAGTAGTAAAAGGAGCATAATTAATTCTGAAGTTTCGAAACCAAGTTCTTTTACTGCGAAAACACTTGCCATAGCAATAACAGTTTGCACTGCTGCGATATAACAAAAAAAGGAGGTTAAAAATAGTTTGGTATTTTTCTGTGTGCGAAGCGCTAAGAAGACTTTTTTTAGTTCCTGGAATCCTCGGGAAATTAAATTTTTTTCGGAACCTTTACTTTGATGTTGGGGTAGTCTTCGAAATGGGATTTGTGCAAAACCAATCCACCAAGTTCCTACCATAATGAAACCTATTTTCATGGCTTCTAATTCGTTTGCCAATCCGAAGGTGGCATGCATATTTATTAATATCAAAATGATAACGAGTAAAATCACAGAACCAAAATAGCCCATAGAAAAACCCTTGGCACTGACTCGATCATAATGATTAGGGGTAACGATAAGGGGTAAGAAGGAGTTATAAAAAATCTGTCCACCTGCGAATCCGATAACTGCCAACATAAATCCTATCAAACCGAGCCACAAATTATCCATGCCTTCAAAAAAGAAGAGCGACATACAAGCCAGTGCGCCCAACCAAGTGAATATCTTCATATAAGCCATTCGTTTTCCCCCATAGTCAGCTATACCACTGAGTAGCGGCAGCGTGATTGCGATGATGATATAGGCCAAACTAATAGCAAAGGAAAGCAACTCGTCATCCTTGAATTGCATGCCAAGTAAGGTAAATTGATCATCGGTAACTAGCGTAAAATAGATAGGGAAAACGGCGGTGGTAATTACTAGTGCATAAGCGGAATTTGCCCAGTCAAACATGGCCCAAGCATTTTCTACGCGCTTGTCATTCAGTACATAAGCGGATTTTTCAGGCTGGTCTTTACTGGACATATTGTTTGGTTTGAAGGTGAATATAGAGAATATCCTGATGATATTTTTATCCCAACTGACATAAGTAATAATTCTACTTCAAGAAACTATCTTCGTAATAATTATTGTGATATAGTCAATAATTCTTAGTAAATTAATTTCTAAAATAATCATATGTACATCGGTATTCTTTCAAGGTCTATTCAGCTGTTTTCTACGCGTGCGCTATTCAGGGCTGCACAAGCTCGGGGGCATCGGGTGCGCGTATTTGACTATGTAGCATGTGATGTATTGATTGAAAAAAATAAGCCACGCTTAATGTTTGGTGCGGAGGACATTCCAGATTTTGACGCTTTTATTCCACGCATAGGATCTTCTTATACTTTTCAGGGCGTTAGTGTAGTCAGACAACTAGAACGCATGGGTAAAACTGCAGCGGTGTCTTCCGAATCTATTTTGCGCTCTCGGGATAAATTGATGTGCTCACAATACTTGGCTGATGAAGGTATAGGAATTCCCAATACGTATTATAGTCATGAAGTGAATGATGCAAAGTATATAATAGATATCATGGGTGGCGCTCCAGTAGTCATAAAGCTACTTGAAGGGACACATGGTGTCGGTGTTGTGCTCGCTGAAAATTATAAAACTGCGGAAACTATTATAGAAACTTTTTCTCAAACGGGACAAAAGTTCGTCGTGCAAGAATTTATTAAAGAATCTGAGGGTGCAGATATTCGTGCTTTCGTCGTAGATGGCAAAGTTGTAGCCTCGATGCGTAGAAAAGCAAAAGAGGGAGAATTTCGCTCAAACCTTCACCGCGGTGCACGTGCCACACCTATACAAATGAGCGATGAGGAAGAGGCGACCGCCCTCAAAGCATGCGAAATATTGGGATTAAAAATAGCGGGTGTAGATATGCTGCAGTCTAAACGTGGACCACTCATACTGGAAGTGAATGCGTCTCCAGGACTTGAGGGAATCACTACTAGTACGAAGATAAATGTGGCTGGGCATGTGATTGACTATGTAGAGAAAATACATGCGGAGAAGAAAAATTTGAATACGAAGGTAATCCGTTAGATTTATTCTTGCTAAACAATTGTTTTTCTTTTATCCGTTTATACATTTGCAGAAAATAGTTATATGCGCTTGATTCATTTAGTTTTCTTTGTACTTTCCGCTAGTTTTACTAATGCTCAAAGTGTACAATCTGCGATAGATGCGTTGCTAAAAATTCCTGCTTTAAAGCATGCTTCTGTGAGTATCCATTTTCAAGATATGAAGACAAGGGAGACAGTGGGACAGCACCAAAAAGATTTATCCCTTATACCAGCATCCTCTTTAAAAATTATCACCACAGGTGTAGCACTAGAAAAGTTAGGTAAAGATTTTACTTATCAGACCAAGCTATACTCTAGTGCTGGCAACATTTATATTCAAGGGAGCGGAGATCCAACTTTGGGATCTCCTCAAAGTGACTATACTGTAAATACAGAAGCCATAATAGATAAGTTTGTTACTGCAATTGCAGAAGATGGAATTCAGCATTTGAGTGGTGGCGTATTAGGGATTTCAGATGTCTTTGATACTTCTGTGGTAGGTGATTCTTGGCCGTGGTATGATTTGGGGAATTATTATGCAGGTGGGGTTTGGGGGCTAAACATTCGAGAAAATTATTATGATTTGTTTTTAGATCAGAATCCTAAGCCAGGAACTGCTCCGCAGTGCTGTGGCACTGATCCTGAGATTCCAGGTTTACAATTTATCAATGAACTTACTTCTGGATCAGTCAGCTCAGGAGACAATGCTTATATCTATGGAGCACCGTATAGCTATCAAAAATTTATCAGAGGCACCATTCCTGCTGGCAGTAGTACTTTTAAAATCAAAGGTAGTATTCCTGAGCCTCCCTTACTCACTGCACAATTATTACATAAAGCATTAGTAATGAAAAATATAGCAGTTACGCAAGCAGCTGCTTATACTTTCAAATCGCATAACTTAAGTGAAGCCAAATTACTCGCCACACATAATTCTCCATCTCTATTGTCTATTATCACCGATACAAATAGGGAAAGTATAAATCTCTACGCGGAAGCGCTATTAAAATCCCTCGGATTACAAGAAAAAGGTAAGCCTGGGACTACAGAGAATGGACTGGAAGTTATCTATGACCATTTCAAAAATTATAGCATCAATACGGATGGTTTTTACATGGTGGATGGTAGCGGAATGTCCCCTCGCAATGGAATCAGCAGTAAGCACTTTACTGGTTTTCTACAGTCTATGTTTCAGAGCTTAGATTTATATCAAGATTTTAAATCTAGTCTAGCCGTAATAGGTCGTCAAGGAACACTGCAATATATGATGAAACAAAGCCCCATAGCTGGTCACCTGTTCGGTAAATCAGGGAGTATGGAAAGGGTGCGAAGCTATACTGGATATATAGAAACAATGTCTGGAAAAACGATTGCGTTCAGCATTATAATCAACAACTATGCGGGCAAGAGTAGACCAGTAGTAAAGGCAATTGAGACTATTTTCACTCAGGTCCACGCACTATAATCTCACTGTTATTCACTATACTAAAATATACTCGGGGGATATAGAACTCCTAGAAACCTTTAGAAAGAGGTGTAGAAAATTTACCAAAAAGGGTGAACAAATTTTTTAGTTATTCTTTATAATTAACCTAGAGAATAACATATATCTAAAATATCTATTACTCTAATATTGGTTTTTAAAGCCACATAAATTAAAATTGTTATGAAAAATACACTAATAATTATACTGACTCTAATTAGTCTTCAGTATGCTTCAGCCCAAGAGCTCACTCCGAAAGGTGGAATAAATAGCTTAGAAAAAGATCAAGCTATATTAGAGCAAACACATCCCCATCAATTTGAATTAAAGACTATCCAAAGCCTTGAACAAATAGATAATAATCATAGTATGGTAACCTATACCAACGATAATGGTCTAAAAACGCAGGATCTTATTTATGACAATGATGGAGAATACATGGTGATAGCAAATTTCAAGGAAGTTTCTCCCGTTGATATGCCGAATATAGTAATTGACGCCTACAAGAGAAACTATGGATCTGCTGTCAGCAGTTACTATATCGTGTCACCAGTAATTGAAGGTGGGAATTACTTTGCCGTAAGATCAGGTAAAAAGTACACCTATTTTTCAAAGATGGGTCATGAGATGAAGGCTCCAAGGTAATGGTGATAGAATTGACAGAAGTTTTTATATTTAATATATTGAGCGCCTATCAAAAGCGCTCAATATAATTTTCTATCTCCCGACTAATATTTTCTAGAACCTCTTCAATCAGAGGACTATAATTATAATTAAAAGTTGTAAACCCGCTAGTTCCACTCTCTAAAAATACATCAGGTGGGATAGCACGAGTATCGCCGTTCATTAGAAATGCCTCATATTCTTCAGCGTATGTGCTTTCAGTATAACTATCATATGCGACGCGTTCTCCTGTCTTATTCCATACAATAGTAACTTCAACCTCAGCCTCTACGGCAAACCTATAAGATACTTCGCTTACTAGGGCTTCATAAGTTTCTATTACTGGTGTTTGCACTTCATCACCATTCGCATCAACGGTAGTTTCATAGTCGACAATGACATCATTGGTATATTGTTGTCGACTCTCATTTTGCTGATCATCTTTTTCTAAATTTTTTAATATAATATTTACCGTGTAGTCCGCCACATCGGGTGTTTCTGTAAAAGTAGACCACGTTTGATCACTTGGCTTGATGTAGAATTCTAAATGGCGAAGCTCAAACATATTGAATGATTCATCAGAGAAAATCAGATTGAATGTTCTCCTTCCCGCTTCTGCAATTATAAGCATAAGACTATCAGTATTTATTTCTCCACGATTAAAATGTGCAATCTTTTCGAGCTCGTAATAACCGTTAATCAATTCATTTTTATCTTCGTTCGCGAGGTACTTCTGGTAATAATGATCATAGGCAGTAAGATGATGTTGGTATAGCTTATCTGCATACTTTCGATCCCAATCCGATATGTCAACCAAAACTATGTCGGCGGGATCAATTTGAGGAAAATTATGATATGCAATCTGTTCCTCATGAAGATCATCTAGACTGAGATACCCCTCTTGCCAATCTATGAATTTAGTAGAAGCCAACTTCTCACCTAGTACTTCATTTTTGAAAGCTATATAATTATTTAATGAATTTAAGAATACAGGTAATTCATCTTGAGTAAGTCTTCCCTTGCTAGCTTTATAATTTAAGGTCTTTACTACGGCCTTAAAGTTCCCTTTTTCGTATAGTTTCTGAGTACTTGTACATTTAATAAGTGTAAATGCAGAAACGAATAAAACTATGATTAATACCAACTTATTCATTTTGAGATATTATGCATGAGCAGGGTGCCATATTTGTGGGCACAGAGAATAAAGCTAAATTTAATTATCTATTCTTAGACTATCAACAATAGGTACTGATTTTACTGTTATACAAATCATAAAATTTTCTAAATTGATCAGAGAAACTAAGCTTGACATTTTCGTTCTTACTACTCAATGATTATTATATTTGTCATAAGGAATCATTAGATATGAAAAACATTTGCTGCTTAGGTATAATAATTTTGTTTTTTTCCTGCATGGACAACATGGGTGCAGGAAAACGTTATCCCATAGAGCAGACCCATGGACACCCACATCATAGCACCCAACATGAACATGAAGAGCACAATGAATCTCCATTAGGTTTAAATAATCCCATCAAAGATATGGGGAATAGCAATGGCGATGTCTATTCTAGTGCAAATCGAGATCTTTGGCAAAGACCAGACTTAATCATACACCATCTTGGTAATCTAGAGGGCAAGACTATCGCAGATATAGGCGCTGGACCTGTTGGATATTTTAGCTATATCATAGCTGCAAATACAAATGTCAAAAAAGTACTAGCACTAGATATAGATAAAGAGGCAATCACCTTCATGGATGAAATGAAGATAAAAACCAAGGATCTCCTAGGTGATAAAATAGAAACAAGATTGGTAGAACCATCAGATCCATTGCTTATGGATATGGAAGTTGATGTGATCCTTATATCTAGTACATTAACCTATATAAAAGATAAGGTTGGCTACTTAGAGAAGCTACGAACCAAAATGCCAGTCGGTGGTCGGTTGGTAATTGTCGATTATAAAATGAAGGAAATTCCCGATTTCTTTCCGCCGCAGTCACAGCGCATTCCGCTATATGCAATGGAGGAACTCATAGATAAAGCTGGTTATAAACGAATTGTAACCGACGACATTTCACTTCAGTATCAATATATAATTATTGCATTAAATCCTTAAAAATTGATTTAATGCTGGATCTTTGGTCCTCCTATACGATACAAATGTACAGCACAGTAAATTGACCAAAATTTAATAAAGTCTAATCTTAAATTTAAGAAAATAGATTGTACCTTAATAATTTAAAATATTTGAGTAGAGAGTAACACTTACGAGTGGCACATATTCTACCTTTAAAAAAAAAATTAAAACTTATTGCTATATGGATTTTACATCAATAAACACGAACACCCAAACAAAAGAAACACAATCAAGTATCAGCCCTGCTGCTGCAATAAATTTACTCAAAGAAGGTAATATCCGGTTTAGAAAGAAACGTCAAGTTGGGAGAAATCTTTTACAACAAGTAGAGGATACGAGTAAAGGTCAATTTCCGTTTGCTACTGTACTGAGCTGTATAGATTCAAGGGTTTCCTCTGAAATAATTTTTGATCAAGGTATAGGCGATATATTTAGCGCGAGAGTGGCGGGTAACTTCGTAAATGTAGACATACTTGGAAGCATGGAATTTGCTTGCAAACTAGCTGGTACTAAAGTCATTGTAGTTTTAGGCCATACATCTTGTGGAGCTGTAAAGGGTGCATGTGACAATGCAGAGTTAGGTAACCTCACTGCCATGCTAGCCAATATAACGCCAGCCGTGCATGCTACTAAAGACCCAGATGATACAAGTCAGCGAAACTCTAAAAATATACCATTTGTGAATGCGGTAGCTGAGAAGAATGTACACTTAAACATAGAAAGAATTTTAAAAGAAAGTCCAGTGCTTGCAGAAATGAAAGAAAACGGGGAAATAGATATAGTAGGGGGCATGTATAATATTCACAGCGGAGAGGTTACTTTTTATTAATAAGATTTTATGTTTAGCGATGATAAATAAAATTTATCTTCAAAAAGCAGTATTGACCCTAGTGTTAATGCTGCCTTTTTTATTGCAAGCTCAAGAGAGCGACTTAGGAAATTGGCTCATATATATTGGCAATAAGAAAATAGATTCTAAATGGAATCTCCATCATGAGGTGCAGTATAGAAACTACAATGCGCTGGGTGATCTTGAACAACTTTTGCTGAGAGCTGGTATTGGATACAATCTTGCGGAAGGGAATAATAATTTGTTACTCGGCTACGGGTATATCTTGAGCCAGAATTATATTGTTGGTATCGACGAAAAAGTCGATGTCAACGAACATCGTATTTATCAACAGTTTGTCACGAAGCAAAAATTCAATCGTTGGTCGTGGCAGCATCGCTATCGGATGGAAGAACGCTTTGTAGAAGCTAGTGATATAGGATTTCGATTTCGATATTTCTTGAGTATTAACTATGCGCTAAGCAAGGAAGCTTTCGACGGTATCAACTGGTATCTTTCGGGGTACAATGAAATCTTCCTCCATCTGGAAGCAGATGCCTTTGACCGAAATAGAGCATACATCGGTCTTGGTGCAAAACTTAATAGCAACTGTAAACTTGAGCTAGGCTATATGAATCAATTTTTTGGTGGGACTAGTCGGGATCAAATAAATGTGATAGGTTTGATTAGTTTTTAGTCTTTTTTTAGACTAGGGGTAGTAGCCAGCCGCTGGGCTGTAGCTTTTCGCGAAAGCCGAGTGGTGTCCGTGCGTAGATGAGCAGGGCAGGCTGAAGGACCGAGCTGAAAGCGAGTGGCAGAAAACCCGACCTTGGACATTTCGCTTTTTTGCGAAATGTCCAAGGGAGTCCCCAAACCATATTTATTCTATAGAAAAAACTACGACAACTGCATCGGCAGATCCGTCAAGCGCTTGCCCGTCAATCTACGTATCGCATTACCAATAGCTGGCGCAATCGGTCCCAGCGGTGGCTCCCCTACTGGCCCCGCAACATCTATTCCCTCAATCAAGTGAACATCAATTTCGTTTGGCGAATCACGCATAAGTGCCATTTCATACGCGCCATAGTTAACAGGATATAGTCTGTTGTCGCGTAGGTCCATTTTCTCATAAAGCGCTGCGCTGATCCCCATACAAATACAGCCCTCTACTTGAGCACGTACCTGATCAGGATTGACAGCAACACCACAGTCGAAGGCGACAGTCACCTTATGTACCTTGATGCGATTGTCCACGATGGAAACTTCCGCTACCTGTGCGCAAGGCGAGCCCGCATCGATACTCGCGGCAAAACCCATAGCGCGACCGTTAACGACTTTATCTGTATAGCCTGCTTTCTCAGCACACATCTTGATCACATTTCTTATTCTGACTTTATGCGGATCTTCTTGGCTAAGGTTATCTAAGCGCAAGTCAATTGGGCTTTGTTCCGTCTTGAGGGCGATCTCATCGAGAAAACTTTCGATGGCAAAAGAGTTTGCCATCAGTCCTAGACTTCTCCAAAAGCTCGTAGCAAATGGTAGGTCGACGTGGTAATAAGTCGCTCGGTGATGCGGTATACCATCGTACATGATAGAACCTCCACGAATAGAGCCGATGTCGGCTCGGAGAATGGGGTTAATAATTTTTGGTACCAAAGTGTAATTGAAAAGTGTATCACCACTTGCTAACTGATGCTCCAACCCAATCAGATCACCTGCCTCCGAAATCTTCGCCTTCATGATATGATGTGTCGGCGGACGGAAAGTATCATTTTGAAATTCTTGCTTGCGATCAAAAAATGACTTCACAGGTTTACCTACAGCGCGAGACATAATCGCCGCTTGTATTGCGTTGGGGGTATGTAGGCGACGACCAAAACCTCCACCCAAAAATGTCGGTATAATATTTACATTTTCTTTATCGATACCCAATGCTTTCGCCACTTCATCTCTAGTCACTTTGGGTACTTGCGTAGAAATTTTAATGTCCACCTTGCCATCTCGAAAATGCGCTACTGCACCATTAGGCTCCATTTGTGCATGTGCACCAATCGGAGAGCGAAACTCCATAATCATCTCCTCTCCATCACCATCTACATCTTCTACCGCATCGCCGATCTTCTGAAAAATAGTCTTTTTACCGTTGCCCACCTTTATATTATCTCTGATTTTGTCAAGGTTCCAGGTATCATTGGTCACATAGTCAAACTTAATTTTTTTACGCGCGGCGTCCGCTTCGTATTGGGTCCTCGCTACTACGCCAATGAATCCATTTTCTTGTACAATCTGCACAACGCCAGGCATTTTTTCTGACTCGGTAAAATCAAAGTTTTTCATCTCTGCATCTATCAGCCGTGAGCGTAGAACCGATGCATAAAGCATATCGGGGAAGGAAGCGTCAATCCCAAAGATCGGTGTGCCCACAACTTTATCGTGTAGGTCAACACGTGGAATTCCCTTACCTATTATTTTAAATTCAGACTTTGGTTTCAACTGTGGAGCGTCAGGAATATCCCAATCCTCTACACCGCTAACTGCTTGTCCAAAAGTCATTGTCTTTCCTCCACCAGAAAACACCCTGTCGGTTAGTTTCAAAGTAGAGGTATTTACGCCTAACTTTTCTGCTGCTTTTGCTCGCATCATCTCGCGCATGGTAGCTGCCATTTCTCGAAGCGGGGTCCAGAGCGAAGCGATAGATGTACTGCCCCCTGTGGCAAAACCATCTAAGTTTTCCGATTTCGTTTCCGCATGGATAACCTTGATTTTGTCGATGGTCACCTCTAATTCTTCCGCGACCAACTGTGCTAATCCTGTGAAAGTACCCTGCCCCATTTCAACTTTCGCACTATGCAATAGGATCTCATTTTCAGGAGTGATCTGAAGCCACAATAATGGTGAAGTACTTCCCACGAATGGGCCTGTTGCTTTTTCAGCTTTTTCGAAAATCGTTCTACGAATCGGATTGCAGCCTAACCAAACTCCACCGAACATGAGTGCCAATCCAGCGCCAGAATACTTAATAAATTTCCTCCGCTTGACACCTTTTTTATTTTCTTTGCTTGTCATAATTTTCTTATCGGACATTGGTATTTGATTGGATAGCAGCGGCTCTATGTATTGCTTTTCGCATTCGATAATAGGTCGCGCAGCGACATACATTGATGATATTATTGTCAATATCCTCATCGGTCGGATTGGGTATTTTATCCAACATGGCAGCAGTGGCCATGATGAATCCAGGCTGACAATATCCACATTGAGGCACCACCTCTTCCTTCCATGCTTGCTGTACAGGATGCAATGCATCCACGCCACCCAAGCCTTCTATAGTGGTGATTACTTTGCCTTCCGTCATCTTTACGGGATAAGCACAGGAGCGAACCGCCATGTTGTCAACATGAATCGTGCAAGCACCACAAGCTGCTTTACCACAGCCAAACTTTGTTCCTTTCAGATCAAGTTCATCTCTTATGATCCACAGCAGTGGCGCATCCCCATCAACGTCTACCGATCTTTGTACACCGTTTATCTTGAATGAAATTTTCATTTCCTAAATTTTATTCTATTAGTTAATACGCCATTATTCCGCAGGAATTTCAGCGCCACTTCCTATCCACTCCTCTACTGCTGCTATCCATTCCTCCTTTGTTAAAGGTGGTAGTTCTCTTGGAATGCCCTCATCATCCACTCCCGGCTCCCAAGCCCAAAGTACCAATTCGTCCTCCGTCAAATGCTTCAATATTTCCTCTTTATTCTTGCCGCCGTTTCGCGCTGGATCCATAATTTGAGTAGCTATTTCTACCTTAGATTTTCCCACCCAAGCCATACTCTTAGGAGCCAATCCCCAGTGCGGTGCGCCAGGCACTCCAGCGATATTATTATTTTCTTCATGGTGACAAGTATTGCAAGTATAGCCCGCGAGTCCATCACCTTCAGGCCCTCGTTGCACATTAAAATAGTGAATATGGCTATCCTCTCCCTGCCGAGGTCGATCCCCCGAAGGATGGCAATTCATGCATCGCTTGTGCGTGATCACATCCATAACCTTGCTGAATGCTTCTATTGATTTTCCTTTATCTGGCTCTGATGAGTTTTCATAAACGGGCGCTTTAAACGATGTCGCTATATTAGCAAGCCCTATAGTCAGCCCCACAAACATACATGTTATAAGGAGGTAAAAAGTCGTATTCTTCTTCATAAACAAATTTGGCTTTCACGCGATAGGTCAATATACTAAGCTAAGCGTATTTATCATAATTAATGTTCAGTTCACAATAATTGGCTTATTATAAATAGGATTTGGGGATCTACCGTACTACCGTCGGTATCGGGCTTTCCACTATATCCCCTTGTTTTGCTTCCAGCAAAAAAACGGGATGCCGTTTCTATCCCTGATCTCTAGCGCGCTCCGCCCCGATTTCCGTTTCACTCCATTCGGGACAAGCTTTGCCGAGCTTAGGCTTGACGCCACGCGATATGCTATGAAGAGAACATAGTGTCCTTATCACACAAGTTATAGAAATCAAAAGGTATTATAATACAATTATAAAATTTTAAATAAAGCACGATTTTTCTATTAACAAACTCCTAAAGATCAGCTAGATATTTGTAGCTAGCCAAGATGCGCCGTATACTTGATTATCGAAAAGAAATATTCCATATGACATAGACCACATTATTAAACTTTAAAAAAACCCACAATTATGAAAAATCCAATCTTAATCATCGCCGCATTTCTTTGCATCTGTTTTACCACATCTGCACAAGACATAAAAGAATCTCCAAGTTTTGACGGCTTTCATAAAAGTATATCTTATCAATTTAAAGGATTCAACTATACAAGAGGATTTCGATACGACATGCGTCTAGTGAGAGGCAAAATGAATGGTATTGGCTTCTCAGTAGGACTTTCAGATTTTAATGGAACCCGTACCGAGAATAACATTTCTACTAGAGAGAAAGTAGTTGGAATTCCCATTGAATTAAATTACGTAATCGGAGAAAGAAAGCATGGCTTTATCACAGGACTCGGCGCTATCCCGACTTATAATAAAGAAGAAGTAATTAGAAGATCATTTGATGGAAGTGACATGGAGTTGCAAGGATTGGATATCGTAGGAGGATATGTCATTCTAGGCTATAGATTTGCACCATTAGATAACGGATTTACTTTTCAACTTAATTGCAATCCTACTTTCCTTAAGGATGGTAGTTACAATGCACGCTTAGGAGTATCTATCGGATATGCATTCAAGTAAAGGTCCGACAAAAAATTAAACTAAAACCAAATGAAATTTAGCATCTTCTTCATTTGTAAGAAGGTGCTATTTTTTTTACTTGATTTTAAGCCAATCTATTTCTAGCTTAAATTTCTCCTCCACATTGTTGGCAATCAAAAAAGTAATTTCTGCAACTTCGGCCCCAGGATAATTAGGCATATCCAACTTACGTCCTCTGAAGCTTGGAAACATTTCTCCAAAAGGAACCTCTATCGTTTCCCATTCTCCTGTAGTATCGAAAGAGAAAACATAGCTAAAGCGCTCTGCTTCATCTGATTTTGCTCTAAACTGATAGGGTTTTCCATCACCCTTTATTCGCAATTGAAAACATTTATAGTGTTCTACATTTGTACTCGGAAAATAATACCGCAGTGAGGTGAAGCCGCCGTTATTTTTCAGTGAGACGTCGCCCGAAAACTCTCCGTGCCCTTCTTCATTAATTTCGAAATAGCCTTCAGATCGTCCTCCCATAACGCCATCATTTACTATCCTCCAATTGTCAAGCTTGCTATCAGCAGAAAAGTTGAATAAGGTTATTGGATTATGAATCATAGAAAAGTGAATAAAGATTAATAATAACATATTATGGAAACAGGAAGTTAGAAAGATTGTTTTACGCTAAATTTATCGCTCATAACGCAGCTGTTCTTACACAAAGATAGCACGCTGCGATTTTTGCGTGTTTCCTATTTTACGACCATTATGACGCCATTGGGAGAAGGTCCTTATTTGTAATATACGCTTATGTTTCTTAAGTGGCTTATGTGGTTCTCCTAAACGAATCGAGAAAAGCTTACAATCTCACAATCTCCGCCCCTATCGCATTCAATCGGACATCTATATGCTCATACCCACGATCAATTTGGTGGATATTTTTTATGACAGACTTTCCCCGCGCAGACATAGCAGCAATAAGTAGAGATACCCCTGCACGTATATCTGGAGAAGTCATTTCAATGCCTCTTAATTGAGTACCCCGATTGAGTCCGATCACCGTAGCGCGATGCGGATCACAAAGAATAATCTGAGCACCCATATCGATTAACTTATCCACAAAGAACAATCTCGACTCAAACATCTTTTGATGAATAAGTACACTTCCTTTTGCTTGAGTAGCCATCACCAAAATAATACTCATCAAATCAGGCGTGAAGCCCGGCCAGGGTGCATCATAAATAGTAAGAATTGAGCCATCAATAAAAGTTTGTATTTCATATTCTTCTTGCGCAGGAACGAAAATATCATCTCCTTTAATTTCAAGCTGCAGTCCCATTTTACGAAAAGTAGGCAAGATATTTCCAAGCTCACTTACTGCACAATCTTTAATCGTAATTTCAGACTGAGTCATTGCCGCCAATCCCATAAAACTGCCGATCTCGATCATATCCGGTAGTACCCGATGCTTGGTTCCACCGAGCGAATTTACTCCTTGTATGACAAGTTTATTGGATCCAATACCACTAATATTTGCGCCCATACTATTCAGCATTTTACATAACTGTTGGAGGTATGGTTCACAAGCGGCATTATATATTTGCGTAGTGCCCTGTGCTAAGGAGGCTGCCATTACAATATTGGCTGTTCCAGTTACGGATGCTTCTTCTAGTAAAAGGTATGCTCCTTTCAGTTGGTCGCATTGTATCGAAAAAGTATTTTCTTCTTCATCAAAATAAAACTCTCCGCCCAGTTTCTTCAACCCGTTAAAGTGTGTATCCAATCTTCTACGACCAATTTTATCGCCACCTGGTTTGGGTAAATAAGCTCTTCCGAAGCGTGCTAATAAGGGCGCAATTAACATGACCGATCCGCGGATATGTTTTGCCTCATTCTGATAATCCTCGGACTTAAAGAACTCAAGATCTATATTGGCTGCATTGAATATAAAATCGTTATCAGATAGCTTCGTTACTTTCACACCTAATCCCTTAAGTAAAGAGATCAGCCTGCGTATATCCAAGATATTCGGAACATTCTCCACAGTGACATCTTCCTCTGTGAGTAGCGTGGCACATAGAATTTGTAATGCTTCATTTTTAGCCCCTTGTGGGGTAAGTTCACCTTTTAGTTTATGTCCTCCTGTTACCTCAAAAGTATCTGCGCTCATATGTTGTATATAGTGTTAGCCTGCAAATATAGGTAAAGAAAAAGAAATTATGATTTTGGAATTTCGAGGGTAGAATAGAGATAACTAATACTTCTGCTGCACTTCTATCATGGATACGCGGATGACGCGGATCAGTGCGGATCGTAAACTGATTAGTTAGCACCATTTATATTTAACAATTCGTTTTAGAGAAGGGAAGGCCCAACTAAAAATAAACGCCCTACTAAAAATGTGCTTTTAATCGCTGGAGACTTTCTTGATTGTTGACATCATTCATGGCATTGATGATGTCACGCTTCTCATTTTCAGTGAGATGAAAAGTCATGGAAGCCTCGGCATTTTGCTCGGAAGGTTTGTACTTAAATCGGATAACGTCGAACATATCCTCGCCCAACATGTCGTAAGTGAATCCAAGGCTCGTGTCATGATCAAACTCTTGTAGGCGCATCATCTTGCCAGCTATTCCGAGTGGATCAAGTAGGTTACTGACGATGCCCTTTGACTCCGACTGACTGATGTCCTCGCTGCGATCACGACCTTGTATGAGCAGCAGCACGACGCCAGAAGTATTCTCTCTGACCCAGTCATCGAAGACATGTAAAAAACGAACCGCAGACTTAACACCGAAGTTATCTCTAAAGCCAGCGTCCATCACTTCTATGACAGGCTTACTAGGCAGGTGTACGTTCGGCAGGATGAATGGGTAAGTGGCATTCATACGGAGCGCAGTAACAAAGTTTAGATTTTCTGCATTCTGCTCGGCGAATAATCGACCGAAATCTACTGCGTCAATCTCGACACTTTTCTCCCGTGAAACACCTATTGGTGATACCATCATATAACTTACGGGCTGTGAAGAAATCACCATACGACGACCGTCATTAACTATAGACGGAGTAATAAACATCATAGGTATTTTGGCATCCAACTCTGGCTGGTGATAATCAGCTAAGCACTTATCCATCACATAATGTGTATTTTCATTCAGTTGCTTTTCGAATATATAACCGCGGTCTTTTCTGTAACGATAGCCTCCTTTTTCGAACTCCATCCAAGGCAAAAATAGATCATTACTCACGATCATGAAGGCGATAGAATTCAGTAGATCAGCAGAAATATTTTCGACATGATTGACATCGTACATATCCTTGATCTTTCCAAGCTGTTCTTGATAGTAGCACTCTCGAAGATAAGCAGTGCCCATGAGTCCACCAGAGGACCCAGAAAATAAAACAGTGTGATCAAGTAACTCTCGATTGATTGCCTGATCCGCCTTCTGGATAACTTCGACAGCCCAAGTGGCAGCTTTGAGTCCCCCTCCGCTCACACAAGTGAGCACCATTTTTGGCTTTGCTTCTTTGTGTTTTGCTTTCCAATTATTGAGGATCTTTAGCGTATTCTCTTTATCCGCTTCGATAATATCTGGCTGGATTAATCTATCGAGATTTGCTCCTGTGTAGGGGGCAGCTTTTACTTGATAATCTAGTCCGTAGGCTTTATTGTTATAATCAAAATTTTTAAGTCCTGTAATCCAGTTGATTCCGAGTACTAAAAATAAAAATACCGTAATCTTCCAATCGTGAAACCAGTATGTAATGGCTCCAGAAATAGCAATCAAGATGCTCGCTAAAATAAACACACTCGCACCTGCTGGCAAACGAAACCAAGGGTAGTCGATGAGGATGCCAAAAAACAATAAAATAATTAAACTAATCAACTGGATTAATAATGCATTAGTATGGTTTTGCTTAAAAATACTCAGTAGCAAACTACTTTCGTAATGGGCCACGGAACGCACTAGTCTTACTTTATACTTTTCTGTAAGATAGGTCGTAACCTTTCGTGTATTTCTACTGTCTTGTATCAGTTCTAAGTTAGGCGTGCGTCTGCCTGGGGCGATGAACTTCATCAGATTGGGCGGTTGCCTCTTTCGCTTTTTGACGTAGTTTTCTATGTCCTTGTTGGTGAAACGTAAGTAGAGCTTTACTAAGGAAATAACCAATACAGCTCCTATTGCAAAGCCTATACACTTCAAAATAGTATTGCCGATAGACCAAAACTCAAACACAATTTGGAAGCGAATCACGCAGAAGAAGAATATCAACAAAAAGATAGTCGGAATAATAAAGTTGTTGAGCGTGTATTTTCTAAACGGTCGATTAAGCGTAGCTAGAAATGGAAAGTAGTGCGCAGATAATAAATAACTTGTAAGATTCCATGTGATTAAAAAACCTCCAAATGCCATACCCACAATAAAGAAGCTAAGAAAATTTACTTCCCCTAAGTATTCTGGGTCTAAAAAAACATAATTAACTCCAAAATGCGAACCAACCGCACCCGTAATAAATAGGGTAAGTAGGACCCAGATGAAAATTAGCAAATGATTGCTGCGAAGTTGCAGCACGAGTAGCTGAATTGGAAAGGAAAAGTAAAATTTATCTATCCAATTCTTCATTAGGTGTTTTGGGCTTAATTACGCGTACGGTATCTATCTTAGTATCGCTGACTAATTCTATAATGAATGTGTATCCATTCAGTTCAATTTCAGTATTTTTTTCTGGTATAGACTCACTGGTCATTACCAGATATCCACTCAGTGTAGTATAGTCTCCGTCTGGAAATTCGAGGTCGTACTTCTCATTAAGATAGTTAATCTCCAGCCGGCCAGAAAAGAGAAATTCTTGCTCAGAAATTTGTGTTTCCACATATTCTTCTTGATCATGCTCATCCTCTATCTCCCCAAATATCTCCTCCACAATATCCTCCATAGTTACTATCCCTGCGGTACCTCCATATTCGTCCACTACACATGCGATACTGATATTCTCTTTGATAAAACGATTCATCAAATCACGAATACGCATTGCCTCTGGGACAAATGGAATATCTAATAAAATAGACTTGATATCTTTTGGATGCTTGAGTAATTGTTGGTGATGTACATACCCTAAGATGTCATTGATATCAGTATCTGAGGTAACTAAAATTCTGGAGAAATTTGTTTTTTGTATCAGCTCTAAAAGTTCGTCAATATTGTTTGTAATATCTATGGACTCTATTTCTGTTCGAGGAACCATACAGCTCTTTACTTTCTGTTCTTCGAGGTGCAAAGCTTTCTCAAAAATTCCAGTATTTATTTCATCGTCCGATTCTTTACTTGAGTTCTTGATAAAATGACCAAGATCAAGTTTCGTTATCTCATATTCTACATTTTCCATTGGTGCCTTGATGATATACTTCAATATAAAATTGGAAAAGCTTATCATCAACCATGTAGGCAAAAATAACATACCTTGTATTATTCGTAGTGGAATAGCTAGAAAGTATACTGCCTGATCTGCTAAATGCTTAAAGATAGTCTTTGGAAGAAACTCTCCAAACAAGAGTACGATGACAGTGGATATGAGTGTATAGACTAACAACTTCGCAAAGCCCTCACCTAAGGGCATAGCCCCATCCAAAAGAATCTCTAATAAAATAGTAAAAAACGCTAATGCAATATTATTCCCTACCAGCAGGGTGCTGATAAATCTATTTGGTTTGTCATAGAAACCACCCATAATGCGACTACTCAGGGTATCTCTCTTTTTGCTTAGTTCTACCCTTAATTTACTAGCAGAAATAAATGCAATCTCCGTACCTGAGAACAGGGCGGATAAAAATAAAAAAAGTATGATTGAAAAAATCAGCATGGTTTAGCTAAAGTAGTACTAATTATTTAAAATCCTTAATACCCATTTCACCTTGGGGGCGGATAATCTTCCACTTAGTGAAACCTTGGTCTGCTTCAAATCCGTATCCATTGATCACATCCGTTTCGGTAGTGATCTTGACAAATCTTTTTGAGAAAACTTTTTCTCCTCTTTCATCCCAAACCAGCTCTTCCGTATCTAAAATCTCCCCTTTTGAACTTTTCCAGACTACACTATCCTGCATCACTATTTTTTTATCCCTCTCATAGCGAGTAGCCTTATTACAAGTCAGTTCACTTTGTATTCGACCACGAGGATCAAAGAAATCCACATCTACCCCTTCAGGGAATTCTTGTTTTTGATTTCCTCTTTTTGTGTTCGTTAGCATAATAGGCGCTTTGACAATCACTGAGGTAATAGCGGAATCGCTATAGATCAGTTCTACATCGCTGGTCGTTTCTACATCCACATTTAGTTCTTCGGCTGTCAAGAATACCTCTTCGACAGGTTCTTCACAAGCGATGAAGATGCACATGAAAGCAGATACTAATACAGCATATACAAAGTAGCCTAATCTCATTGATATGAAGATACGTAAATCAGGTAAAATAGTTAGCGTAAAAGGGTGATGTTCCCTTTAAATATTAAGGTTTCGCCGTCAATGAAGTCGATAGCAGCTTGATACACAAATACCCCTTGATTTAGCGCTTGACCTCGATAGGTTCCATCCCAACCTACATTCTGATCATTCAGAGGTAGGTTTTCCCCTTGCCAAACCAGTGTGCCCCAACGATCATATATCAACATCTCTTGGACAAGCACTGCGGCAGGACCAGCAAATACTGCTGTAAAGTCATTTACCCCATCTCTATTAGGTGTAAATCCATTAGGTATGTAAATTGGTTTGATATCGTTAACAAAAATAGTAATATCATCCGTAGCCATACAGCCCGCTTCATCCTCTACCGTGATGGTATAGGTGGTTTGACCAGGAGGTGTCAAGGTAAGATTAAGACAATCATTGCAGCTCAATAAAGTGTCTGGCACCCAAGAAATATCCACATTACTTTGACTCGGCGTATAGCTTGCTGAAACGTCTGCAGTAAATCCTAGATCGACCGTTTGATCTGGACCAGCATCTACTATCAATGGAGGTGGCGGTATTAATTCAGTTTGGATAGTGGTCTCACAGCCCTTAGTATCAATGATCCCAATATCATAAACACCAGCTGCCAAATTGAAAAAATTAGCAGAACCTACAAATGGGCCACCGTTCAAAGAAAAGTCATACTCTGGATCTCCACCAAGTCCTCCGACTGATATTAGTCCATCGGCACTATCACTACAGTTAGGGTCTTCTGTATTTATAAGTTCGATAGCAATATCAGAGTCTATTTCACAACAAGATAAGACCTCTAGATTTTTTATTTCCGTAACTATGCATCCCTCATCCGTCTCGACAGTTAATACTACAAAACGTCTACCAATGGAAGGGTAAAAAATTGTAAATGGGCCATCTCCTGTAGCCGTAGCAGGTTGTGCATCTTCACCAAAGGACCAACTTTTTCGAATAATATTTCCAGCTGTAAAAGAGGAAAAATCTGTTACTTCTACAGTTCTATCACACTCAATTTCCACAGGATCAATAATGAAGTCTGCTTCAGGACCAAGGAAGGTAGCTGTGCCACCAAACTCCATGCTAAAACCATTACCAGATTGACTAAAGTTATTTACCAAAATGCCGTACACCTTTCCGGCTTCCAGACTTATAGCGGAGACATAATTATTGTCACCAGCTTGACAACCGCAAGTTTCTCCTGTATCTCCATCCGCAAGAGAAAGACCCGTAGGGCCTGTACATTCGATCCACTGACTAATGTCCTGATTAGTATTAGCTCCAGACAACATACAGCGTAGTTCTATCATCCCAGAACAATCACCCAGGCCATTTGGCAATTCATATACGGCAAAATCTAAATCATCATCTTCTTTTAATGGGGTCAAATCAAATGCTAAACTTCCCGCATCTTTACAAGTCCAAGTGTACCAAGATGAGTTCGATTCTGCCCATGTACATCCATTGGAATTGTTGCATGCTGACTCGGGTAGCATTTCCATATTTATCCCAGTGCCAGTAAGTTGCTCAACTACAAAAGGAGATTTATCACATAAGATTACTGAACTCGGACAATCGCCAGATGGCTCAGGTACTTCATTAAAGTTATTGATACAAAGTTTAAACGTTCCCGTATTTTCTACAGTCCCACTAATTCTAATATAATATCTAACACCCACGATCAAATCTGGAACGACAAACTCCACGATATTCAAATTATCAAAATCTGAATTACAACCTAATTCTGTTGGATTATCACAATTGCCAGTGTATAATGCCAACTCTGGATTACTCAAGGTCCCACCAGGAAAAGCGTCCGACGTGGCCCCATTGACATTTACACTCACCGTATTTCCCATGGCGATAAAAGAGTACCATACATCATTTACTACATTGCTGATATCACTAGACCAACAACCTGCAATAGGAATCCCGGAATCAATAGAGTTTACATTTGTAAATTCTCCATTATCGGAACAGTAACTCTCTGGATTTTCTATAATCTCGGCGCTGTTGCAGAAATCATTAAATACCTGTGCATTGAGCTGAGCGGAAACACCCAGCAACAAAACAAGAAAAGAAAGTAGCTTAATAACTTTTTGACTCATTAAAGATATGATTATTGATAATTTAACGCTATAAAATTAGGCAAAAGTACGGTGACAATGACTTCCACTCGAATAATTAAGCTTATTTTAATAGATTGTTGCTCATTTGACTCCAATTTACATGTTTAATATACCCAACTTACTCACATTGTTCAATTTACTCAGCGGATGCCTAGCTGTAGTATTTCTATTTCAGCACAAGATACCCGCTGTTTTGACCTGTATAGCTATCAGTCTAGTAGCCGATTTTCTGGATGGATTTGCCGCGCGTTTGCTAAAGTCCTACAGCAATATAGGCAAAGAGTTAGACTCACTCGCGGATATGGTTTCTTTTGGATTTATTCCTGGCTTAATTCTTTTCTACTTATTACAGTCAGGAGATTTCAGTACGATTACACCTTTTGGAGTAGCAGGATTTATAGTCACACTTTTCGCTGCACTGCGCCTTGCCAAATTCAACATAGACACGCGTCAGAGTGAATCTTTTTTAGGATTACCGACGCCATCGGCTACCTTATTTATCGCAGGACTGCTTCTTATATATACGGACAGCCCAGACCAAGTAGTTTTCCAGCAGCTGATTCTCATTACCTTAGGTATCGTTATCTCCATTTTGATGATCAGCGACCTACCAATGTTTAGTCTAAAATTTAAAGGATTCTCGTGGAAAGGAAACGAAATTCGCTACATATTTCTCATCTTTGCAGTAGTTATGATCATAGTACTGCGAGAATATTCTCTATCCGTAATTATTGCGGCATACACAGTTTATTCTCTAGGGCATCGATTATTCTTAAAACGATAAAATTTATCTTCAACTCAATAAATATGAAATTCAAAGCGCACATCAACATCATGCCTCACAAGGAATTACTAGACCCACAAGGTAAAACGGTTACCAAGAATATGGATCGAGTAGATGTTACAGGAGTGGAGGACGTTCGCATCGGCAAGCGCATCGAGATGACCCTGGAAGCTAATGACGAGGCCAACGCTAAGTCAAAAGTAAATACGGCTTGCGAGAAATTACTCGCCAATCTTATTATGGAAACCTACGAGTACGAGCTAGAAACGCTTTCTTAATCATATCCGATTTTGTTATACATCGTACCCACCCCTATCGGCAATTTACAAGACATGACTTTGCGTGGCATCGAGATGCTTAAGCAAGCGAGTATCATCTATGCAGAAGATACGCGTACAAGTAAGCGCCTTCTTGATGAATACAATATCCAAAACCAAGTCAAGTCCTTACATGCCCACAATGAGCACGGTATACTCCCCCACGTGATCGAGCTCATGCAACGCGGACATGTAATTGCACTGATTTCAGATGCAGGTACGCCTGGTATTTCTGATCCTGGTTTTCTTTTGGCACGCGCATGTCATGAGCATGATATTCCAGTTACCTGTTTACCCGGCCCGACCGCTTTTGTACCTGCACTTGTGAGTAGTGGACTCCCATGTGATCGTTTTCATTTCGAAGGTTTTCTGCCCCATAAAAAAGGCCGTCAGACGAGGCTTCAGTATTTGACTTCCCTTACACATACTTTCGTGTTATACGAAAGTCCGCATCGCTTGAAGAAGTGTATCGACCAACTCATTGAGCACTGCGGCGAGACAAGATTAGCTTGCGTCTGCCGAGAGATTAGTAAGCTGCACGAAGAGATCAAGCGCGGCACACTAGCTGAGCTACGCGATCATTACGCCCTCTCCGAAAAAGTGAAAGGAGAGATCGTGATAGTAGTCGACGGCATATCTAAGTAAAATTTAGTTTCGGGCGTGCCCCTCGCTGAAAGGCGCTCGGGTCAGGCTATGCGAGGGTTCGCTTCGCTACCGTGCTTCGCCTGTCGAAAAAGACAGGCTGCGCACCTGCCGCTATCGCGTCAGCCTCTTCTATCCTTCACGCAAAAAAAAAAGAAAAAAATGACAATCTAAAAATCCAAAGCCCACCTGCAAACCGGCGTTTTAACGCGAAAAAAAAAGAGAGAACTTTCCACAATCATCTTCAAACCCCTAAATTTTAAAAAACCTTCCCAAAACAAAACAGCGAATTAAGAGTATAATAAATGTAGCAATTTACGCAAGCCATGGATATCACCACAGTCATAATTATTGCCATCGTCACAGCCATTGTCACCTACCTGATTACCTACTACTTATTGGTTGGTTCTACTGTAAAGCGAAGCGAGCACGAAGCAGTAATAGAGGACCTCCAAACCCAGAAAAATCTAAACTTCCAGCGAGAAAATCAAATCCAACAATTGGGCATCCAATACGACCAAGAAGCCCAGCTCAATATAGCGCAACAAGAAACGATAGAACAAAACCAGGTTGCAACTTTAGAATTACACAAACAAGTAGCAACTCTAAGTGCAGACAACAAAGCCCTCCTAGAAAAGATGGACGATCAAATGAAGAACTTCACGCTTCTCCAGACAAATAGCAAGCAAGAATTCAAACTTATCGCACAACAGCTGCTCGAAGAAAAATCAAGAGCATTCGAAACCGAACATAAAAAAGGCCTCAACGAAGTACTTGCACCCTTGAAAGAAAGAATCAAATCCTTCGAAGATAAAGTCGATCATACCAACAAAGAATCCATAGCCCGCCACTCTTCGCTCAAGCAACAAATCGTAGACCTCAAAGATGTCAATGAAAAGATGAGTAGCGAGGCACAAAATCTTACCAATGCCCTCAAGCAAGATAGTAAAGCGCAAGGCAACTGGGGAGAACTTATCCTAGAGTCCATCCTCGAAAAATCAGGTTTGGAAAAAGGAAGAGAATATTTCGTCCAGCACAATCTCAAAAATGATCAAGGTAGAAATGTACGCCCCGATGTCATCATCAATCTACCCGACGGAAAAAAAATCATCATTGATAGCAAGGTTTCTCTCAAGGCATACGAAGTATTTGTAAATGCAACCGAAGAGGTAAATCAGAAAACGGCTCACAAAGCACATGCTCTGTCTATACGTAATCACATTGACGGACTAGCCGGAAAGAACTATCATGATCTATACAAAATAGAGAGTCCAGATTTTGTAATGATGTTCGTACCTATTGAAACGGCCTTCTCCGCAGCCCTTGCCGCCAATCCAGATTTATACAATTATGCCTTCGATAAAAACATCGTGATTGTTACGCCTTCTACCTTACTCGCTACGCTTAAGACAGTAGAGACTATCTGGCGCAACGACAAGCAGAATCGCTATGCTCTAGAGATCGCTTCTGAGGCAGGAAAAATGTACGATAAATTTGTCCTCCTTACTCAGGACCTAACCAAAATCGGTCAACGTATTGGTCAGACTCAAGAGGCCTATAACGACTCCATGAAAAAACTCCAAACAGGCTCTGGTAATCTTATTTCTAAGGCAGAGAAGCTGAAAAAATTGGGTGCGAAGGCAAATAAAAGTTTGCCTAGTAGCCTGGTGCGGAGAGCGGAGTAGTGAAAATTATTCTATTCTATCAGTGATTCTGTTTTTGAAAACCTTAAGATAGATCAAAATTCAAAATATTCTTGATTAATCAACATTTACCCTCTTTACCTCATTACGCCCATAAAAAACTGGGAAGTACATTTGTTCAACTTTCGCTGGTAGTAGTGTATACATTCCAGCAAACCGAACTTCCAAATCTATCGAATATTGATGCTCTCCTTTAGGTAAATTGCGGCAAAAGATAGCCGTTTTATTTCTGAAATATTCGCGATGCACTTCTGTACCATTGCGTGTATTTGGCTTACTATAATAAGAACACGCAGCGGGAATAGGAATTTCAATCATCGCATACTCCGTATCTTTATCTACTTTTAGATCTACGATTAACTGAGCCTTTTCTCCTTGCTTCAGCGTTTTGACGTTTTTTCCACTTTGTATCAATTGCGTATTAACATCAAACAAATCTATTTTGGCAGCAGGGTTAGTATTAAAAAATTGTTGATAAGCCGTAAGAAATAAAGTACCTGTTCCTTTCTTTTTTAGCTGAAGTGAAGTCTCACCATTGATGACTTGTTGGAAAGGAAATTGCTTTATCATCTGCGACGAACTTCCAACTATTGTAAGTTCATTTGCTGTTAATTCATCACCACTATTTTGAGCAAGTATATCCGGTAGTAAGGCTGCTAATATTTTTACGGTTTCATAAGTATTTCTTCCCAGTCTACGACCATAGGTTTGACTCAACTCAGAGCGCCGCATTATGAAATATTGTCGTATTGCTTGGAGTCTTTTTTCATCCCCCTTACTTCGATAGATCTGATATGCCAGTAGACTTTGATCGACACGCTCACTCATAATATTGTGAGTTTCTACTCCCCAGTAATCTCCTCCAAAAATAGTTGTCCTGCGATAAGATTCTAAACTGTCCAATTCAAAAGCCATATTTTGTTCTTGCTTGATTTTGATCACGGTATACTGCTCCTTTATGCTTAGGTCTAAGCTATCAATGTCCGACAAGTAAGTCTCGTAAGTAGTCGGTTGATTAATAGAGGATAGTAATTCTAAGATTTGAATCTGCTGCCGTGGAGCAGACGTGGGTAAGAAATTTGTAACATACCGTATTCCTTTGTCAAAGGCAGATGTAGTATAGCCTTCCTCACTTGCTTTGGCCAAAGACTTGAGAACATGTATAGTGATCCATTGGCTATACGGATTATTCGCCCACCAACCCCAAGAGCCATCTTTATTTTGATTCTTCTTGAGGCGTATAATCATCTTTATAATTTTATCCTCATTCTCAAAAGGTTGATTCAATAGCGCTCTGACTTGCTTTTCCAACAATAATCCCATCAATCGACTTGCTGTTTGCTCATTACAGCCATAAGGGTAATTATTTATGTACTCTAAGTCCTCCAACATCAGATTTAACAAATCACTTTGAGCGTACATCGTAACTGGGCCTTTTTGCGGATCGAAGTTTAATAGCAGTGTTGTATCCCCTTCAAGGACATGAAAGCTGCCTACCGTTTCTTCAATACCGCTTGGGAAGATGGGTATTTGTCGCTGCTCGCCATCTCCATATTCACCTGTTTGCAATTCATACGTGATGCTTAAACTGTCTATATCTGTAGGGGCACTTATTTCAACTGTCTCAATTAATGCTTCCTTAATATCAAAACTATTGGCTTGAATTTCGACTTCTTCTTGCAAAAATTTGGTTTCAACAGGATAAATGTCCTTACTATAATTGACACTTTTCCCAATAATGATTGGCTTATCACCAGCAATTAAGAAACGGGGCAGTGCCAATTGTGCAACCAAAGGTTTAAAGGATTTCGTATTGGAATATGCAATTCCTGCTTGTGACTTTTTACCCATACCAATCACAAAGGTTCGCCAAGAAGTTAACTTATCTGGGAAAACAGATTGAAAACTAGCTCTCCCATCCTTGTCTGTAATTAAGTTTGGTTGCCAGTAAGCATAGTCCTTAAAGTCTGAACGTAACTGAATTCCACCCTCTAGTTCTGGAAGAGAATTTTCTGCTAGGATATCTAAAGTTGATGTATTAGCGCTTGCTTTACTGAATGCTACCACCATCACTTCCTCTAATAATAAAATACCCTCTTCTAAAATAACATCTACTTGTGCATCGCTATAAATATCGACTACCCGCTGGGTTTGATATCCTGTATAGCTGAACTCCAATGCAAAAGAACCACCAGGCACTTTAAGCGTATAGCTTCCATCAATACCCGTAAGCGTTCCAGCAATAATTTTTCCATCGACGATTAATGAGACCGAACACCCTATCAATGCCTCTCCTTCTGCATCAGATACTATCCCTGAAATAACTTGAGTATAACTTACATAAGATTCTGCAATAAGTTCACCGCTGACTTGCACACCATCAATGTAGTAGACTGTCCCACTAGATCTACTTCCCCTAACACTCATATCTGATGCACCAACACCAGCTGAGGTAGCTGCCAACCCATTGATATTTCTGGTAGGTAGATTTCTGATTTCATCGGATCTGACCGTAAATCCTTGAGTTGTATTATCTTGATTAATCAGTGGCTCTCTATACCCTATGACTTGAATTTCATTGAGATAAAATGCTGTTTGAAAATAAATTAGGTCTAAGCGAATCACACTACTGTCTTTAACAAAAACAGGAAACTTAAAAGCGCTGTTATCTGTAAGGTTTAAGATGCTTATTTCATATGCTCCAGGATAACAACTTAATTGATAATAGCCACTGCTGTCCGTTAGTGTCTTAGTGACCAATAGATCATCTTTGAATAAATCCAATTGGAATACATTTTTAGTGCTATCAGGCCTCGGAACACTTATTTTACCAACAATACCTTGTTGCTTTTTCTTAATAAATTGGGCAGTATAGGGATCCAATACTCGTTTTTGAACGGATGACACTGTATTTGCATAACTATTAAAAACAATGCCTAGACTATCTCTTTGATAATTTAGTTCGCTTAAATATTCATATAGTAAATTTGATGTTTTAATGGTGAATTTATGTTTTGAATAATATCCTAATTTTGTAAATAAATAGTAATTATAACTTCCAGCTTCTATACGTTTCAAATTGCGAATGTCTGGTCTCAATAGTCGCAATAAGCTATCCTTAGAATTAGTAATTGCAATAGCAATTAAGCTGGTATCCATAGGCAATTGAAACTGATATCTTCCGCTTTCACTTTTACTCCTAAAATCAGAATTTCTAAAATATATACTTCTTGGTTTTGGACTTTGCGTTATAATATCGTTTGTGGTATGGACAAGATCGCCGATGGAACGATAAGTATATCTTGCATTTAAGTGAAACTTATTTTTCAAATTAAGTAGAGGATTAGAATACAATCGCTCTTGATTTGGATATATTTCAAACTTAAACATTGGCGTATTGACAAAATTTCTCACAAATCGATCTTGCACTACAAACCCGGTATTTTGACTAGGCTTCAATGGTCCTACCGTACAAATAAAATTTTTGTTTCTGTAACTTGGAGGAATAATAAAAACTGGTTCATTGTCTTGCCAGATATATTTTTTAGTGTTATAAATGTCTTTATATTGAAATATAGAAAGATTTAATATTGTCTTTTCTTGATGACTAAAGAAATCCTGAACACCCGTAGCAACAATTCTATTCTTAAATTCGGATTTCCAAACGGTATTTAAATCAACGAACATTTCTAGTTTATGTCCTTTCTTAAGTTCGATATCTTTGAGTACATACTCCGTATTTTTAGTACGAACTGTAATAGTGTTCGCACCTTCAAACCCTAAAAAACTATAAGGTGACTTTACGGTTGTACCTGCATAGTAAACCAATTTGGAGTTGATGTAAATCAGCTCCGCTGGAATTTCCTTTCCATCTTTTATGATATACGGAGCAACTTGGGCAAAATTTGCATATTGAGGAGCATCAAGGCTATCATAACGCAGTAGGATACCGTCAGTGTTGCCATAGCGCACCTGATGAAAGAAATGATCTTTCAATTTCAATGCATCATAAAAGAAGCGGCTCATGGGTAAAAGTCTTGTTCCAATTGCTGGCTCTGTCAGGGAAAAATTGATAAATTCGAATGGGGAACGTTTTACCTTATAACTGATTTTTGGAGCAGTAAAATTATTTTTTTTCTTAAATTGAGAATTATAAGCCCCTGCTGTCAAATTGACTCCTTCCTCTACATTACCTTTATAATTTCGGACTTCTATTTCAGTATTAACTAAATCTCCAGGGCGAACTTTTGAATCCTGCTTAATCAAAATATTCAATTGCTTTTTATATGGACGAATCTCTGAACTTTTATCATACACTTGACCTCCCCATATGTAAGTATAGTTAATATAGTAAGCGCCATGGTATTTAGACTTAGAAAAGATAGTCTCACTTATTACACTGCTGTCCTGCAAAACAACTCGATCTTTGGTAAGAATGGTATAATGAATAGGAATTTGATGAGGATTAGTAAGTTTAAATTCAGCTACCCCATTGTTCCATTCACCATAAATATTGACTTTAGAATTATTATTTCCTATGTTACTATCAATAACCTGTACCTTATCATAAACATTATTCAAATTGAAATAATAGCTTGAAACATAAGGATTGATACGCTGCTTAAAGGGAAATTGGATAGAATCCCTAGTGAAAAGATCCATATTGTTACTGAACTGATGCTCTAGTGTTCCAATGGTATCTACCAATTTTCCATCTCTATAGTAATCTGCATAAATATATCCATTTCTAATTACGGCACGAATGCGTTCTCTACTTCTGGATATTTTAATTTTTTTGCGCGCTTCGTATTTTTCTCCATTTGAGTTAACGAATTCTGCTTTTAAGATCAATTCCATATTAGCAATGGGAATTAATTTATCAGGCACAATAATTTGCGTTTCCCCACGAGTGCGTAAGGGTAATTCCTTTTGCCAAATAGTATCAGGAATGTAGCTAGGGTTTTTGTAGTGTTTATACACCTGTCCTGCCAATACAGTAAGCTTAATATTCCCATCTGGAACCGTGTTCCCGTTCGCATCTTTACCTTCTGCATAAAATATAACAGGTTCGCCATAATGATAAAAATCTTTGGAGGGGTTGAATGACCAATTTGCTTGATCTAATTGATAATCTTCATACCTAAATTGTTGTGTGAATTTATTATTGTACCGTTTATCTTTATCATAAAAAATAAGCGTTAAAGTTTGATCCAATCTTAAACTGTCTCCTAAAGGAAACTCATAAGTGTAATTTCCATTTCCATCAGGTTCGATCGGAATGTCAAAATAATTTTGATCCCTAGATTTAGAACTTATCAGTTGAAGATAGAGTTCTTTTTTCAGTGGCTTACCTCTACGATTGGTAATGTATGCTTTAACTTTTACAGTATCCTTTGGCTGATACATGGGTTGTTGTAGTGCAGTATAACCTTTGTACTGAAATTTTCTACGCCACTTGTTACCCCATTTATACTTTATATTTCGAAAAAAGTATGGTACGGATCTTTGATGCCTAACAGATCCGCGCATAAGGTTAAATACACCTTTGAATAAACGAATTGGTGAGGTAATGACTCGTCCTATTTTGCGCTTACTAAAATACTGATAGCGTTGTTTTAGCAATTTCCAATTCCGATTTTTTTTCTGTAGTTGGTAAAAAAGCGATTCGCCTGCTATGTTGATTTCAACGACGCCTTCCTCTTTCCACTTTGATTTAAAATAACCTCCCTTCTTACTGTTGAAAGGAACTTCTTTATCTGCAACTGTAACCAGCGCATTTCGAATCTCTTGACCCAAACTATCATAGACTTGTAAAAGTAAATCTCGTCTATTGGGTAGTACCACCGCTGAAATGGTATTAACAGATTCAAGTAGAACGTTAACCTCTTCTCCTGAAGCATTTGCTAACAAATAATGACCATGAGGGTAGGGCTGAGAAATCACATGAAATTTGCGTGTAGAAGAAGAATCTACTAAGGAATGAAAATAGGTCTCATTCAATTTTTCTGGATTATTGAATAATTCCCGAACTTCTGCAGTTTTTAATTTGAATATAAATGTAGTAGTATCTATAGGACTATATTGAGAAGACAAAATGCTCACGACAATAAATTGGGTACCAAGTAGAAGTAGGATTTTTCTCATAGAAGATACTATTAGCGCATCTCAATATTCCTGTTTGTGATGCTTATCTTTCTAAAGATAAAGATAATTTGATCAACTTATCACTCAGTTTATCACTATAAGTCAGGTTTCTGATTATAATCAGTGTGCTTTTTTAAAGTATAAATCATTGTCTTCGCGACATACCGCAGGTATCAAAGCTCGACAAGCCAGCGGCGCGTTAGAGGCTAGTGGTGGTAGTGGTATCATGAATGTAAAGACTTTTGCTTTGCAACATCATTACATTCGGGATATGAACGTACGACACGACCCGAGCGAAGCAACGGGTAGACCCCAAAACCATCTGCTACAAAAAATGCAGTACCCAAATCAATGAATACTGCATCTATATTTATCTTAAAATTTATTTTTTATCTATGACCCTTCCAACGCCGCGGCACCACCAACAATCTCAGAAAGTTCTTTGGTGATCGCTTCTTGTCGCGCTTTGTTATAAGATATTCTTAATTCTTTGACGATGTCTTCTGCGTTCTCCGTCGCCTTGTCCATCGCAGTCATACGTGCGCCATGCTCGGAAGCATTGGTATCCAAGCAGCACTTCTGCAACTGATTTTGTAAGATAGACGGAATCAACTGCTCCAATAGGGTCTTCTGGTCTGGCTCGAAGATGTAGTCAGCATTGGCACTGTCGTTTTTAATTGCTTCGTCCTTCTTCGTCTCTTGATGTGTTGTTTTTACGGGTAAGTAATTTTCTACCTTCGCGATCTGAACGGCTGCATTCTTAAACATACCATAAGATACTTCCACTGCATCATAGGTGCCATCAGCAAAGGCATCCATTATTTCATTCGCTACGGGAGCTATATTATCGAAAGTAAGATCAGCGAAAAGATTTACATGCGTATCTACTATGTTATAAATATCTTTTCTGCGACCAAAATAATCTAGACCTTTTTTACCGATACACATCACGGTAACATTCTTCGCTGCTAGCTGTGAAGCATACTTTTCATTGGCTGTATTGACGACTCCCTTGATGATATTGGAATTGAAACCACCGCAGAGTCCTCTGCTAGAAGTAACTGCAACTAAGAGTACATTCTGAACTTCGCGCTCCTCGCCAAACTTCGAATCTGCGTCACCCGATTCCATATTTGACAATATGTTTTTGAGCATCGCATTCATCTTGTTTGCGTAAGGACGCATCTGTTGGATAGCCATCTGCGCACGACGTAACTTCGCAGCGGATACCATTTTCATGGCACGCGTGATCTGCTGTGTCGACTTTACAGACTTTATCCTATCTCTTACTTCTTTGAGGTTCGCACCCATAGTGTATTAGATTACTTGTATTGTGAACTTAATTCTGCAGCCAACTTTGTGATATAGTCAGTTGCTTCTTTGTCTAGCTTTCCTGCTTTGAAAGTAGCCAATGTCTCAGGACTGCGCTTTTCTAAGGTCATCAAGAAGTTTTCTTGAAAATCGATAACCTTCTCTACTGGTACATCTTTTAATAGTCCTTTGGAACCAAGATAGATAATCGCTACTTGCTTCTCCACAGACATTGGAGAGTACTGCGCTTGCTTTAATATTTCCACGTTACGCTTTCCTTTTTCCAATACTTGCATAGTCGCTGCATCCAAATCAGAACCGAACTTAGAGAAAGCCTCTAACTCACGATACTGTGCTTGATCCAACTTCAAGGTACCAGATACTTTCTTCATCGACTTGATCTGTGCGTTACCACCCACACGAGATACTGAGATACCCACATTTATCGCTGGTCGTACACCCGCGTTGAACAAGTTTGATTCCAAGAAAATCTGACCGTCGGTAATAGAAATCACGTTGGTCGGAATGTATGCTGAAACATCACCCGCTTGCGTCTCAATAATCGGCAATGCTGTGAGTGATCCACCTCCTTTTACAAGACCAGAATTTTTCAATGAGTCTGGTAGATCGTTCATACTTTGTGCGATAGCATCGTTGTTGATAATCTTCGCTGCACGCTCCAGTAATCTAGAGTGCAAGTAGAATACATCACCAGGATAAGCCTCACGACCTGGAGGTCTTCTTAGTAAAAGGGATACCTCACGGTAAGCAACTGCCTGCTTAGACAAATCATCATACACGATCAACGCTGGGCGACCTGTATCACGGAAAAATTCTCCGATCGCAGCGCCAGCGAATGGCGCATAAAACTGAAGTGGTGCAGGATCAGCAGCGGATGCAGAAACGATTACGGTGTAATCCATCGCGCCGTTTTCTTCTAATGTCTTTGCCACATTGGCAACAGTAGAAGCTTTCTGTCCAGAAGCAACATATATGCAAAATACAGGTTCCCCTGCTTTGAAAAATTCTTTTTGATTGATAATTGTATCTATTGCAATCGCTGTCTTACCAGTCTGTCTATCACCAATGATCAACTCCCGCTGACCTCTACCTACTGGGATCATCGCATCGATGGCTTTTATCCCTGTCTGTAGCGGCTCAGCAACGGGCTCTCTGTAGATAACACCAGGGGCTTTTCTTTCAAGTGGCATTTCGTACTTGGTACCAGAGATAGGACCTTTACCATCGATAGGTTCTCCCAGTGGATTCACTACCCTACCAACCATACCTTCACCGACATTCAAAGATGCGATTCTACCTGTACGACGTACCGTAGATCCTTCTTTTATACCATCTGCATCTCCCATCAATACAACACCTACGTTATCCTCCTCAAGGTTAAGTACAATGGCTTCTACGTCGTTATCGAACTTGACCAACTCCCCTGCTTGTGCTGCAAGTAGACCATATACTCGGGCAATACCATCCCCTACTTCGAGTACGGTTCCTACCTCTTCTAATTCTGTCTCCGTTTTAAATCCAGATAATTGTTCTTTAAGTATTGCAGAAATTTCGCCTGGTTTTACATCAGCCATCTTGCTATAATTTTAAAATTTACTAAAATTTGAGGTTATCTAAAATATATTGTTGAGCGATTTGCACATCATTTCAACATATGATATTAAATATCTTCATTTAAACTTGTGCTTCGTAGGCATTTCCTACGAATTTCTTTTTCAATGTTTCTAACTTATGAGCGACGCTCGCATCGTAAAGCTTGTCGCCTATTTCTATTATAAACCCACCTAAAAGTGCTGGATCTACCTTAGTTGTAATCTCTACAGTTTCGTCGGTAATATTACTTGCTAAAAGTTTTGCTTTGATGCTTGCCAAAGTAGCCTCCGTCAATGGTGCTGCAGAAGTAAGCGTAGCGGTAGAAATTTTCTTTAGAGAATTGTATTGCGCGATGAACTCCGCTGCAATAGCAGGTAAATATTCTTCTCTACCTTTAGTAATAATGATATCCATAAAGCCCATAGACATTTTATCAAATGATGGGCTAAAAATTTCCTGAACAATATCCTTTTTCTTCTTGGAGTTGATGATAGGGCTCTTCAACATCAAGTATAGATCTCTATTTTTCGTAGCAGTATGTAAAGACTTCATGTTCTCAAACACAGTCTCTAGGTTGTTACTATCTTTGGCAAGATCTAAAAGGGATTTGGCGTATCTTGAAGCTATTCTTTTTACAGACATGTGCTTAGTTTAATTTCAGTTCGCTAACTAAAGAGTCGACCAAACTTGTTTGTTCCGCATTATTGCTAAGGTCTTTGCGCAATACTTTTTCTGCTATCTGAATAGCCATCATGCCTGTCATATTTTTGACTTCTGTCATAGCAGCTTTCTTTTGATTGCCTATTTCTAGTTGTGCAGATTGTAGGATTTTAGAAGCTTCCGTTTTAGCAGACTCTCTAGCTTCTTTAATGATGCCGTCTTTCGTTTCTTTCGCTTCCTTAAGGATCAAAGAACGCTCTTCTCGCGCCTGAGCTAATACCTTTTCGTTTTCTGACTTTAGATTAGCCATCTCTAACTTTGCCTTTGCCGCTTCATCAAGTGCATCTTGGATATCTTGGTTTCTAGCTTTCAGCGAATCCTTAATAGGCCCGAAAGCGAACTTAGCCATCATAGCCCAGAAGATTAAGAAAATAAGCGCTGTCCAAAAAAACAAACCAAAGTCAGGTTTGATAGGACTAAAATCTAATAAAAATATCATATCCATAATTTTTAAAGTCTTTTTTTAAAAGTTGAGCTGTAGCCAATCGCTACAACCCAACTAAATGATTTTTATCCTGCGAAGAAAGAAAGGATAATAGCGATTACCGCTGCTCCTTCAATCAATGCTGCAGTTAATATCATGTTTGCACGAATGTCACCTACTGCTTCAGGTTGACGTGCGATGGCTTCCATTGCTTTAGAACCGATATTTCCGATTCCAATGCCCGCGCCAATTACTGCTAATCCAGCTCCAATAGCTGCTAATGATCCAGTCATAGTATAAAAACTAAAATGATTAAAAAATTTCTTTTGGGCTAAGCCCTATAAAAATCTATCTAAATGCTATCTACAAGTAAAGCGTTCATTTACGCTCTGTTATTTTTATGCTTAGTGTGCGTGATGTTCTTCCGTAGCTGCTCCGATATAAGATGCAGTCAAAATTGTAAAAACAAAAGCTTGTATAAATGCTACTAGTAACTCTAGTGCCATCATGAATAATGTCAATAGTACGGATGCTATACTTGATCCCCACCCTACTGCTGAGTTCGTTCCATTCTTACCGAAGATGAATATCAAACCTACAAAGATTACGACTACAATATGACCTGCTGTCATGTTACCAAACAATCTTAACATTAAGGTAGCCGGCTTCAAGATAAAGTTACCCACGATTTCAACTGGAGTAATAATAACTTTAACCCAAGCTGGTAAGCCTGGCATCCAAAAGATGTGCTTCCAATAGTCAATATTACCATTAAAGGTAGTCACCAAGAAGGCAATCAAAGCCAATACCGCAGTTACCGCTAAGTTTCCTGATACATTCGATCCTCCGAAAAAAGGAACTTGGCCAAATAGGTTAAGTCCTAGAATAAAGAAGAATATACTCATCAAAAATGGTGTAAACTTTTCCCAAGCATGTCCCAAAAATGGCTTGCAAACCTCATCTTGAATAAAAACAAACATAGGCTCTATAAATCCCTGTAGACCAGATGGTGCTTTGCCTTCTCTAGTCTTATATGCCTTCGCTACTCTTAAAAGTATAAAAGCAAGTATCGCAAAGACGATAAACATAGACATTACATTCTTAGTGATAGAAAAATCATAGAAGGAAGTAATTCCCCCTCCAAAAAGCCCGGCATCAGCGGTACTTTTATTGTCTGCTCTGTAGAGTTGGTTATTATGACAAACGTGCACTACATCTATCGGTTTTCCTGTAGAAGAATGAGGCATAACTTTGATTCCTATGTCACCATGCTGCAGTGCAACCTTATCTTTCGTTGGAAAATCTATGATTCTACGAAGTGAACCTTCGTAAAGTGTATAGCCATGGTATGCGTAATGTGCATTTCCGTGGTAATCAGCTTCAAATTTTCCAGAAGAAAAGAAATGCCAACCTTCTGCGTCCTTTACAATACAAGGTAAAGGAAAGTGCCATGGACCTATACTGTAGATGTTCTGATCTGATATGTGGTGGAATGCTACTTTTCCTGCATTGAATTCACTTGGATCTTCGCCAGCTATCCCACATGCATTTACATGAACGCCTCCGTGGTCTGCATGATCGTGACCGCTGTGATCGTGACCGCTGTGATTCTTATTAGCTTTTGACTGGGAACTTCTCTTCGTTCTTTGCGTGTTGGTCTGTACTTTAGATTTCTTTTTAGTTTTAGCGCCATGGTCATGACCCTCATGATTATGTCCGCTATGGTCATGTCCATCGTGATTGTGCCCGTCGTGGTTGTGTTGTGCGAAAGACAAGCTAAAAATTAGAAGAAAAATCGCTGTTAAAAAGGAAAATTTGCCCATTAAATTGCTTGATTGTCAATGCATATAGCACTCATTTCAAAATCGGCACAAATGTAGGCACTTTTTTACTCAATTAAAAGTCATTTCCACCTTTTTTAGGCTATTATCTATTGGCTACAAACTGGCGTGGTTACGGCCAAAAAAATGGGGTTTGTTAAATTTCTCCATTCACCAAACCCCATAATATTTATTTTGCAGAATAACCTATCTGGCAAATGCAACGGCTCTCTTCTCACGAATAACCGTTATTTTTACTTGTCCAGGATACTGCATCTCATTTTGAATTTTATCAGAGATTTTGAAAGCTAATTCGTCAGCGTACTCATCAGTCACTTTCTCGCTTTCAACTATTACTCTCAGTTCTCTACCTGCTTGCATAGCATAGGCTTTCTGGACACCTTCATGTGCTAAGGCCAAATCTTCCAACTCATGGATACGCTGCATATAGCTTTCCATGATTTCTCGACGAGCACCAGGTCTTGCACCTGAGATAGCATCACATGCTTGTACTAGCGGAGAAATAATGTTATTCATTTCTATTTCGTCGTGGTGTGCTCCAACTGCATTGCAGATTACAGCATGTTCTTTGTGCTTTTCACAAATCTTCATACCTAACAATGCGTGTGGCAATTCGCTTTCTTCTTCCGCTACTTTTCCAATATCGTGCAGTAATCCTCCCCGCTTGGCCATCTTGATCTGCTTGGTATTTAAACCTATCTCCGCTGCCATGATCGCACAAAGATTTGCGGTTTCTATAGAGTGCTTCAGTAGATTTTGACCATAAGAAGATCTAAATCGCATGCGTCCTACCATTTTTACCAAGTAAGGATCTAATCCATGTACATCTAAGTCTATTACCGTACGCTCGCCTATTTCACGGATTTGTTCTTGTAATTGTGTTTTTGTTTTTTCTACAACTTCCTCAATACGGGCTGGATGAATTCTACCATCTGCCACCAACTTCTTTAAGGAAAGTCTACATACTTCTCTACGAATAGGGTCAAAACTAGAGATTACAATTGCCTCGGGTGTATCATCTACTACTATTTCAGCTCCGGTAGCTGCCTCTAAAGCACGAATATTTCTACCTTCTCTACCTATGATCTGACCTTTAATATCGTCTGATTCCAAATTAAAGACAGAAACAGTATTCTCTATAGTATATTCAGCGCACATCCGCTGAATAGACTGGATTACTATTTTTTTAGCTTCTTTATTAGCGGTAACTTTTGCTTCGGTAATGGTCTCTTTTATTAGAGCCATGGCCTCATTTTCAGATTTTGCTTTTACTGCGGTAAGGATCTGCTCTTTGGCTTCAGCTTCAGAAAGTCTAGCAACAGATTCCAGTTTCTTAATGTGTTCATCTTCTTTTTCTTCTAGATCCTTTTTCTTTTTAGAAACGATATTGAGCTGCTTGTCTAGATTTCCTCTAATCGCTTTTACCTCACTCTCTTTTGCTTCAATCTCCTCTAACTTACTGCTGAAATCATTTCTCTTAAGCTCTAATTCCTTAATTTTAGCATCAATATCTTTTTCTTGTGATTTGATCTCTAGCTCTCTTTCTTTAGTTTCTACTTTGAGTTTATGTACTTTTTTATCATGCTCAGAGCGCAGATTATTGAACTTTTCCTTAGCTTCTTGTATTTTACGCAGCTTGGTTGCTTCATTTTTTGCTTCTGCTTTAGCAATTAATTTTTCTGCTTTCAAATCTGCCTCATCCAACTTTCTCTGTGCATTTAACTTAGCTTCCTTCAAAGCTAAATCCGCAAGTTTATTGGCTTCTTCGGTCTTCTTTTGGTTTACACCTCCTACCGCAAAGTAGGTACCTCCAGCACCTACTATTAGCGCCACTATACCAATAACAATACTTAATGGGTCCATGTATATTAGTTATTTAATTAATTAAAAAAATAATGATGGCTATACGTTTATAACCATACCCAAGTAAAAAGCCAGTAAGTGAAATAAGGTAGATGCCACTTAGATGGCAGCTTCTAATATTTCATCTACTTCAGTAAGTGCATCATTAAAAATGGAAAGTTCGGATTTGCCTGAAGATAGATCGTTAAGATCTACGGCGTAGGTAAGTAAAAGCATAGATAGAATATCCTCTTTACTAGCTTTTGCGAAATCGAGTTGAAATTTGTTGATTTTAGTATTCAGGTCTTTGACTACTTGAAGCACGGATTCTTCCTTATGCGCTTCGATCTTTAAGGGTAGACTTCTACCCCCAAGTACTATTTTTATATTCTTAATATTATCCGTAGTCTCACTCATCAAAATCAACTATATATTATCATACACCTTTCATCCACTCAATACATCGGTCTATTTCTTTAATGTATTGACTTACCTCCTTTTTCAATTTTTTGACGCTCTTAGCATCTTTACCTTCTGATTTAGCTTCATTGCTAGCTACAGGGCTCTGACTGCTTACTTGAGCTATATGTATATTACTTTGTTTTGTCTCTAATTGTTTTATTTTTTTGTTCAAAAACTCATTTTCCTTCTCTAATCGCTCTACTTTCAAGGCTAATTGTTTAGCCTTGATTTTAATTGAATCTATTCTATCCTTTACTAAATCCATGAGTCTACTTATGTTCAGTAAAAAAAACTATCGCCTAATTGTGGCACTTAGCTCTTTTTCATACTGGCTGATCAATGCATTCATCACCTTGTCTACATCCTTGTCCTTGATCGTCTTTTCGGGATTCTCGAATTCAAAACTGACAGAGTAGGACTTTTTGCCCTTACCTATCTGTTCCTCATTGCGATAAATATCAAACAAATTTACCTCTTTTAAGTGTTTCTTTTCTACTTTTTTCGCAATAGATTGAATTTTAATGAACTCTACCCCTTCATCTATGACCAAAGCTAAGTCTCTACGGGTCCCTGGAAACTTATTTATCCCTTTAAAAACGACTTTTTGTTTGGCTGTAGACTTATAGATGCTATCCAAATTCAAGGTTGCAAAGAATACCTCATTCTTGATACCAAAGTACTTATTTATAGAGGCTTTGACTTTACCCATAGTCACTAGTGGATTTGGCCCTCTGAAATAACGCTGACCATAGGTAAACATATCGTCTTCTATACGCCCTATCTGAAAGCCCTCAATAGCTAATCTTTCTAGCAGCATCTTTACTGTCGACTTGAGATCAAAGTACGTCACCATGTTCTTATCGCCATTTATCCAACTTTCATTTTGCAGTTGACCTGTAAGCATCACACTTAGACAGCTTTGCTCTTTGATTCCCTTATCCTCGTTATGATAAATCTTGCCAAACTCGTATAATTTCAAATCCGAATTTTGTCTATTCTGATTATGGGCGATAGCTTCAAGTCCTGATATCAACATATCTGGACGCATAATATCCGAGTCCCTATTTGAAGTATTATTTACGTATACCAAGGTAGATGCATCCCTAGGCAGTACTTTATCGTAGTAGGTAGATTTCGAAAGTGAAACGGCCATCATTTCATGATATCCCATACCGATCATGATATCAGAGAGGTGCGACTTCATCTTCAGCGGTTGTAGTGGTTTGTCAGATGATATAGCCGCATTTATTTTAGTTGGAATTGGTATTTTATTGAGTCCATAGATGCGTATGATTTCTTCTATAACGTCTACCTCTCTCAGTACATCAAACTTATCTGTAGGTATGCTTACATTATATATACCAGTAGACTTGATAGCGCACTTCATATTTAGGGCATCAAAAATTCGCAATAGCTCTTTTTCTGGAATCTCTATGCCCATCATTTTGTCCACTACTGTTTTAGTTACTTCTACTACTTCTGGTTTTATTGGCGTCGGATATACATCTACTATTTCTGAAGATACTTTAGCGCCAATGATAGACTGCATCAACATGCTTGCTCGCTTCAGTGCATCTATAGTTTTATTTGGATCACTTCCTTTTTCAAACACCTTAGCAGCATCCGTTCTAAGCTGATGACGTGTACTTGTTTTCCTAATGGTAATTGGATGAAATTGCGCAGACTCCAAAAAAATACTGGTCGTACTACTTGTTACTCCAGAGTCAAGTCCACCATATACACCCGCTAGACACATCGGCTGACCATCTCCATCGCAGATAACCAAGTCGTCCTCATGAAGCTTCAGCGTCTTATCATCGAGCGATTGAAAAGGGGTATCCGCAACAAGCTTTTGCACAATTATTTTCTTCCCTTTTATTTTGTCTAGGTCAAATGCATGCAGCGGTTGACCATATTCATGAAGAACAAAATTTGTAATGTCTACTACTGCGTTGATTGATTTTACACCTATTGCTTGTAGTTTATTTCTTAACCAGTCAGGAGAAGTCATATCTTTAATATCTGTAAGAATCAGTCCTGAGTATCTAGGGCATGCGATCTTATCTTCTACAAGCACTTCTATTTTTTGCGTAGTATTGTCGATCGAAAAACTAGACAGGTCTGGTAAGTTCAAATCACCGCTTCCTTCATAATTTATTTTTAAAGCAGCTGCGAGATCCCTTGCCACACCGATATGACAAGTAGCATCCGATCTATTTGGTGTCAAGCCAATATCATAGATATAATCCTGCTCTATTTCAAAATGCTCATTTGCCCTTTTTCCGACTGGTGCATCTGCTGGCAAAACCATTATACCGTCATGACTTGTTCCCAAGCCTATTTCATCCTCTGCACAGATCATTCCTTGCGACTCTTCGCCTCTAATCTTACCTTTTTTGATCTTCCACGGCGCACCATCTTTATCATAAAGCGTAGTCCCAACGGTAGCAACGACAACTTTCTGTCCTGCTGCCACATTTGGAGCGCCACAAACTATTTGTATAGGCTCCTCTCCTCCGACATCCACTTTTGTGAGCGAAAGCTTATCTGCATTTGGATGCTTAGCACATTCGACTACATGACCTATTACTAAGCCTTCGAGTCCACCTTTGACGGACTCCTTCATCTCCATTCCTTCTACTTCCAGACCTATTTCTGTGAGTACCTCTCCTAGTTTTTCTGGAGCCAAATCTGTCTGAATATAATCCTTGAGCCAATTTAATGATATATGCATTTTGTGCCTAAAATTTCGTTTTTTTAATAGTCCCAAAGGTAGGAATTATTTGCAGGGAATCTTTCATTTATAGGTAGATCTTAGTTTTGGGGCCATGTCGCCTATGGCGACACCGGGTGCTCTGCTATATCCCGTTATTTTGCGAAAAGCAAAAAAACGTGATGCCGCTGCCGCCCCCTTGTCCGCTACGCGCTCTTACCCGACATTCCGTTTCACTACTGTCAGGACGAGCTTGTCGTGCTCCCGCTAGCGCTGTCGCTATGGTGAAAATTTATCACTAATCTGATATTTAATCTAGACAGTAGGCAATTATAAAAACCATGATTATAATTTTTATAATCGAAAACTAAGCCTATAAACTCATTTATTGACGATTGAAGTACTAATAATTGACTATATTTTTGTCAGTTCTTACCAATAAGCCAAATTCAACATTAGAGTTTAAAATAAATTAGAATATTTAATTCAAAGGGCAACAACAGCATGGTATTTGTTTTATCACAATATTGGATTGTTAAATCATGAAATATAAGAATATATAGCGCGCTATGAGGTGCCACACTAAAAACATATACTATAAGGTATCCTTGGTACTTGGCTTCTGCCTTTGCCAAGCTTTTGGTGTATGGGCACAGTTAGCGCAAGGATCTATAAGTATAAATAATACTAGTGATGACAGCGTCATACTTGTGGGTAAGGTAATAGACAAAATTACAGAAAAGCCACTTGAGTTTTGTACAGTTACCTTATATGACAATCAAGATAGTTCACTTATTACGGGTACCGTTACAGAGGACGATGGTTCATTTGAAATATCTACAACTGAAGATAATTTTTTCGTCAAAGTAGAGTATATAGCCTATAACCCTAGCTATGTAAATATCAAAAGATCAGAACATAAAAGCGGCGCAATAAACTTAAAAACAATAAGCCTCAGTGCTAAAATCAATTTGATGGGGGATATTGAAGTTCGTTCAGAGCGCAGTTCGGTGATGATGACCTTAGATAAAAGAATCTTTGTCGTAGGAAAGGATATCACTAGTGCTGGCGGCACCGCAGAAGATGTACTACGCAATGTCCCTAGTCTTTCTGTAGACATCGATGGTAGATTTAATATTCGAGGGGATGGGAATATTCGGATTTTCCTAAACGGAAGAGCTTCCTCCTTGGTGAGCGATGAAAATCTATCAGGGCTAAGACAAATCAGAGCCAACCAAATACAACAAGTAGAAATCATCACCAACCCATCCGCTCGATACGAAGCTGAAGGGATGGCTGGAATCGTTAATATAATCCTGAAGAAAAGTCACTCCAAAGGGCTCAATGGCTCGGTAGATGGTCACATCGGTAACAACGCAAACATGGGTCTAGGTGCAAATCTGAATTATCAAAAAAAGAAATTTAATGGTTTCATAGGTGTCGGGGGTTGGCATGCAAATACACCTGGCACTGGTCAATTTAGAAATCGGTTCTATAATGCTGCTGCTATTGACAGTACTAGGTACTCTAACTTAGATAGAATTCACCGAAGAGCTGTCTTACCTATCTTTTTGAAGTTCGGAGCAGACTATCAATTCAATAGTAAGAACATCATCACGAGTTCGGTCTATTTGCGCAGTAATGAAGGTAAAAACAAATCTACACTTAACTATACGGATGCAGTCGTGACACCAGAAAATATTCTTTTATACACAGAAAGATTAGAAAATGAAACGGAAGAAGAATTTGATTTTCTATACTCCTTTATTTACAAAAGGTCTTTTGCTAAACCAGGGCATCAGGTAGTCACTGAATTTCAATTTGAGGATCGATCAGAGCAAGAATTATCAAACTATACAGAGCAATATGAAGATGAGAATAAAGAACTAATTGAAGAGGTTAATTATACACAAGTTGCAAATAACGATGAAGGTAATCGCCGAATTGGATTGAATATAGATTATGTATTTCCCCTAAGCAAGGATGGCAAATTTGAAGCTGGCATACAAAGTACCGATCGAAAAATTTTCAATAATTATCGAGTCGAAAGTATAATAAATGATATTGAGAATACAGAAAGTGATCTTACGAACAACTTTTTGTACGAAGAGACTATTCATGCTATGTACCTAAACATAGGTAAGAAAGTAGATAAATTTTCTTTACAGTCTGGTTTGAGATTTGAGTATACGGACGCAACTGCCAAATTACTTGCAACGAATGAGAGTAATCCACGAGCATACAATAATTTTTTTCCAAGTGCTTTCTTCACTTATAATCCAACGGACAATAATGCTTTTCAAGTAAGTTATAGTCGGAGAATTCAGCGACCTGCTATCAATGATCTAAATCCATTTTTCACCCTCAGAGATCGTAGAAATATTTTTAGAGGAAATCCAAATATCAGGCCTGAGTATACTAACTCCTTTGAGCTGGGATTTTTGCGCTACTGGCAAAAAGGGTCACTGAGTACTATCGCGTATCTTAGAGAAACAAAAGACGTCATTAAAAGACTCCAGCGAGTAGACTCGAACAATCCTGAAGTGACTATCACGCAGACTGAAAATTTAGAAATTAAGCGAAACTACGGGGTGGAAATTACCTATACTTATACCCCAGTCCCAAAGTTAAGATTGAACGGAGATATTAATATTTTTCACTCTATGTCTGAAGGTTCGTTCATGCATGAAGGAAGAGAAATTTTCGTTGGTGGCGCATCGTTTTCTATGAAAGCGAAATCTACTGTTAGTTATACATTTTTCGAAAAATTACTGACGCAATTTACGTTTAGTTATTCTGCTCCGCGCCGGACTACACAGGGAGTAAATCGTGCTACATTAGCACTAGATTTAGCTGGAGGAATTGATATTCTCAAGAAGAATGCTACACTTACTTTGAGTGTAAATGATCTTTTTAATAGTCGAAGAAGACGCTCCTTCTCGGAGGATGAAACGTTCTATTCTGCAGATAATTTTTTATGGCAATCACGGACAATTATCCTTTCTTTTCACTACCGATTCAACCAGCAGAAGGAGTCAAATCGTATCTACGTAAATCCGTTGAATGAGTCGGATGAGGAACAGTTTTAATAGAAACTATAGAGATAGATACCATCGGCGTAGCGTAAGCTAAAGCCTCGGCAAGGCGGAGCCGCGCTAGAGACAAGGGGTGGAAGAGAAGATGCCCATCGACCAGAGGAAGAAGGGCATCGTAACGGACGACCCGACCACGCCGATAGGCAGGTGGATGGCCCCAAAAACTATTCATCATTAATCTTCTATAAATCTATAGATTCTGCTTGTATTATCTCTTTATTGTCTCCTGAGTTATGAATGAAGGCTATTAGTTGCATCTCTGCGAGGTCCCAGTTATCGGGTATATCATAGACAAATTCTTTCGTTATTTTAACTCCTACATTGTGATCAATCAATTCTCCAGCAAATGGTGTAATGATTGCTCGTAATACGTGCTTATGACTATAGTCAGACATTTTACCTTCTGGCGTTTCCTGATAATCTTTAATATTACTTTCTGTGAGCATCAGTGTAATCTTAGTTTCATCACTAGAAGGCAAGTCAAGAAATGTCACATCAACTGTCGCAGTCAAGCTCCTACTTTCATCCACATCTCCTGAAAGCTCCAAGCTTACGATCGGCTCTTTGGCTAACTCTTGGTCAATGAATCCTGCCCATTTGCCTTTTGCGATCTGCATTTCTGTTTCGCCGTCAAATATTTTTCTACCTACTACTGCAGTTGGAAAACCAAGTGGCTGCCCTAAAAATGAGAGCAATGAAACGCCATCATCAATCTTGAAATCATACTTGCTCTCATCGAATGGATTAGCGAATAGACCTGCATGAATAGAAACTGCTATAAGTCTTTCTCCATGAATACTAAGCAACTGCTCTATCGCCTCCGAGCCAGCCGGACAGTTGACACATCTAACCCCTGTAAATTCCTCTATCAATGCTTTCTGCACTACCTCGCCTGGCATAGGAGGTGGATCAGTGGTACCCATCCCGACATCGGGCGGAATCTCATCGCAAGCAAAAAACATAAAAATCGGCAGGAAGAATATTAGTATTTTTTTCATTACAATCTAGATTTAGAATTGGTAATTTATAATATTTAAAAAGTTGATGTAACTGACATCCTTACTCCAGAGAAAGCTGGTTCCAGACGACAAATACCTCCAGAACAAACAACACCTTCTACTTGCTTAACGTAGCTCAGTGAAAATCGATTGCTCTTGTAAGTATAAAAGACATCGAATCTCGGAAAGTGAATAGATGCTTTCTCGCCAGTATTATCAGTAGGAGACAATTTACCTGGTCCTACATTATACATATCAGATAGTGTGAAGGTCCAGTGTGGTGCCATGGTAAACTCAACTAATCCAAACGCCCAGTCGCCATAGTCATGCTTTACAAGTTCTCCACCAAGATCAGAAGCATTGACATTCATATACTGGAATTCAAATCGCAGTGCTTTTTTTCTGCTTAATTTATATAAAAACTCACCGTAGGGAGTAACGGTGCTCACAAGCGGGACACCTGGCTTAAATTCATATATTTCTTGGTTGTAATCTTGCACTTGAACTCCTGCAATCAATTGCCATATGCGACCTTTTTTATAGGTTATCTCTGTAAATAATTCTTGATACAAGGGTGTGTCATTTAGATCAGTTATACGAGAGTAGTTTACATTCGTAGATAATTTTTTACTGACTTTATAACTTACATCTGCTTGATATCCTACCTCTCCCAAAAACTGAGTGGCCGAGTTGTACCTTGCTAGTAACCTGAAAGTATTGACTCTAGTCATAGCAGGTAGGAAGTTAACAATCCCTCGGTTAAGTATTTCTTGAGGGTTGGCTCTAAATTCAAAATTCTCGGTACGTTTAGCCTCTAGGGTTACCCCTAGGCCTTTGTTAGCATAACTAACGCTGGTATAAAAAACGGTCCCATCATCTTGTACAAATCTGTCCCCGTTTAGGTTTCTGAAAATATCATCCGACTTATATGCCGCTTCGAAGTACCAGTTAAATTTACCAGCTGATAGATTATTAAAGAGACTAAATGCGTAGTTGTTATACTTAGGTGTGAAGAGTTCGTCTTTAGGATAAGTCCGTAAATCCGAGACAATAGAATTCATAGTATTGTCATCAAGGGTACGACTAACAACCCCGATACCTGGGGCGATAGTGACCTTTGCATCTTCTCCAAAACTATGAAAGCCATCGATACTAAATCCTTTAATGACTGACTCGTAAACTTCGAATCTATTCTTCTGCTTTCCTGCAAATCCCTTCAGCATCCAATTGTCGCCTATATCGTAGGTAAGCCTAGCACCTAATAATGCATTGTCTATCGCCAAAGGTCTTTCTTCGTAGGCACGATAAATAACACCTGAACCTATTTGATCATAAATATACCCAACCGTAATACCGAGATCATGTACTTTTTTACTAATAAACCATCGACCTATACCTTGGTCACTATATGATCCCTGAGGATTTATAATATTAGAATTATTGAACATGTCAAACCGGGCTCCTACGTCAAAACCTTTGTAACTATAATTTAGCTCTAGCCAAGCTTCTCCACCAAATAGCTGATGGTCATATTGAGGCGTATCAGATGCACCAATTAGAGTATCTCGAATGAAGAAATTAGCATTAGTAGCAAGACTACCAGAAAATCTAGCTTCATCTTGAGCAGATCCAACTCCAATAAAAGTGAATAAAAAAAAATGTAGAATAACGTAAAAACCCGTACTGGCTTTACTGTGTGTGTGATTCAAGATAATAGACTTTAATAAATAATTATACTATGTGCGGAAACGCCGTTAAATATAAGTTAAATTTGGAAATGTTACGTAGGTTAGCCTCAATATTAGCTTAAATTGACGTTATAATAGCATATTATAATTTAATCATAATGGTTAGCATAAAAAAATTTGTATCAATGAAATATTGCCTTATTACCTTATTAAGTATCCTTACTTTTTCAGTTTTTTCACAGAAAACAGTACCCGATGTAGATATTACTACACTAAAGGGGGAGACTGTAAATTTGCAAGATTATGCAAAAAATGGCAAAATAACTATTATCAGTTTTTGGGCTACTTGGTGCTCTCCATGTAAAAAAGAATTGGATGCAATCGCGGATATATATCCTGATTGGAAAGAAGAATATGATGTAGAGCTTTTGGCTATCACCATAGATACACAACGTGCGCTTGCAAAAGTACCTGGTATGATAGAAGCTAAAGGATGGGAGTATGAAGTACTTTCCGACAAAAACCAGGATTTGCAAAAAGCGCTAAATTTTCAGACCGTTCCGCAGACTTTCATCTTAGATAAAGAGGGAAATATCGTTTATGATCATGCTGGATATACGCCTGGTGATGAATATGAGATAGAAGATAAGATTAAGGAGTTGGCTAGTAAATAATTTTTATCATTTATTTGGCACTTCTAAAAAGGGCTCTACGAAAATTCGTAGAGCCCTTTTTATTTAGTTTTTATGGTACTGCTAAATAAGTAAAGTTCTTAATCGTATATGCAAAAACATATGCCTCGTAATTTAGTTTACGAGGCATAATAATTTTAAAAACAGATAATCTATAAGCCGGATCCTGTAACATACCGGAGGCATGTCCTCTATCATTTATCTAGGCGTATCATCACTAATACGCTCCATCTGCCTACCCCTTCTGAAAAAATCCTAAGATTTAATGCTAAGCGAGCAACTTAGTCCCTAAGGATCAGAATATACGCGACATTTCAACCCATAAGGTTTATCCCCTGCTTTGGTTGCCCAAAGCAGCCGTGCGCTCTTACCACACATTTTCACCTTTACCCGTGCTGCAAAGCAGCGCAGGAAATAATTCTCTGTGACACTTGCTGTATTTGTAACCTAAAAGGCTCCAAATCCCATCAGTTAGATGGTACGGTGCTCTGCGTTGTCCGGACTTTCCTCGTTTCCAGTAAACTGGAACCGCGATAGAGCGATTATCTGCTGTAAATAACGATATTATTCTACTCTTTTGCATCTAAAAGTGCAAAATTGGAGTAAATAAAAGATGATATGTCATTTATTGCAAAGCCATTTGATAGCAATATCATTTGGATTGAATTTTGACGTACATTTATAATATCGATATTGTACCCAAAATAACTGATAGAGTTATGAAGCGCTAAGCTTTATGAATAGAAAACAGATAATATATTCTCTCCTAACTGGTCTCTTTCTGATACTAGCTTTATTTACTCGTCACCAAATGATGTCTAGTGATCGTATCTACGGATATGTAGATAGGATAGAATCTGGTCTGCATCAACACCAAAAAGAGGTGGATGCTATACTTAAAGATAAAGATTTCTTAAAGCGTAGGCTTTCTGCCAATAACAAAATAGCTAATCTGGCAGACGAACAAGATCTAACTAAGCTGGTAAAAATATCTGCTGAGCCATACTCTATTGTTTTCGAAAAGAATGGGAAGGTTGAATTCTGGACTAGTACTGCTGCACCATTTGAAGAGTATGATTTCTCTCAAATTTCGCAGTCAGGTGATTTTGTAGAATTGGATCTTGCCAATGGTCAATATTTAGGGAAGTATGAAAAAATAGATGACCCTTTTTTTGAAGACTATGATATCTTTATCTTCTATCCTATAAAAAGGCTTTTTAATATAGAAAGTCAGTATCTAGAAAAGCAATTTACCACCAAGAAGTTTGTGCCTAATAGTATAGCCCTTACTTCCATAGCTACTAACTACCCTATCAAAGAAAAAAACGGAAAAGTCGTAAGTTATCTAGATTCTCGAGCACAAACTGTGGATGTTTATTCTCTAAAGAAATTGGCTATATACTATAGTTTGTTTTTTCTATTTCTAGGTTTTCTAGTAAATCAAATAAGTAAGAAGTTAGCAGATAAATACACACTTGCGGCAGGGGCCAGCTTTTTAATTTCAAGCGTATTTCTGTTTAAGCTTTTGGGAAAATACTATGGCTTTACGGATCAGTTTGCATCCCTATCTTTATTCAATAGAGATTTCCTAAATTTTTATCTCAGTCAATCTTTAGGAGATTTATTAATAGATATAGGACTACTACTCTGGATAATTTTGTTTTTTCATCGCAATATTGGCAATTACAGCTTTGATCATATATCTTCTAAGCTCAAACAGGTTCTAGCCTTTATGAATGTGGCGGTAATCTCTATGAGTATCATCAACGTTGCAAATGTAATCAGAGGACTAATATTAGATAGTAATATAGAATTTGATTTTAGCTATATGCTGAATATCAAGAATGAAAGTTTACTAGCCATCTTTGGCGTAATATTACTAACACTAGGACTATTTTTATTTTCCCATTTACAGATGTTGATCAATAGAAGGTTAGAATTGTCTGTGATGAATAGGCAGATATTATACTTTGCCTCTACTGCCTTGGCCGTGCCCATCTTACATGCAGCAAATCTGGAATTAGACAATGTTAGGTTTTTACTATTTATATTGTTGTACCAAGTCCTGTTCGATATTTTTGTTTACAATAAGCAAAATAATCTCACTTGGCTAGTGATTTGGATTGTCATTATGGCCGGATTCTCTTCTGCTTTAATTTACAACTTCAGCGAAGATAAAGATATAAACCAGCGTCAAGAATACGCAAAGATATTAGCAGTAAATAGAGATGCAATTGTCGAAGAGCAAATTGAAGAATTTTCAGCATTTTTTGATGTTCATAAGCCTACAGATTTTAAAGAGCAAACTGATGAGATTAGACAATTAGAAATCAATAAAATTATAGATAAATTCTTCGCAAAAAAAACTTACCTATTTAATAATTACGCATTGTCTTTTCACAATGGTACTGCTAAAGACCTGAGTGGTGAGGTAGGGGGAAGTATGGAAAAACTAATCAGCAAATCGGATCACCTTTTTCGTGCTCAGAGTGAGGATTACTTTTATAATTACTTATTGGAAATACCCGCGGATACAGATCAGCAGAGACCTCTGACTATACAGTTCATTCGCGATCAAAGGCAACAGTCAAAAGTCTATACTGAGCTAATGACTAACAAAGCATACATGGGACTAGATAAGATCGAGGATTATGAATATGCCATTTATCAGAATAGTCAAAATCTTGTCCGAACAGATCCATATTATGGAGAATTCTTAGTCTCCGAGGAAGGGTTACCGAAGGAAGGTGAATTTGCACTGCAGCTAGTTAATGCTCGATCACAAGTAAGCTATCGCCATTATGATAATAAGGTAGTCCTTATAAGTAAAAAATTAGAGGGTTGGATCAAACCTATTTCGCTGTTCTCTTATTTATTTACACTGCTAATAACGCTAACAGTCGGACTCGGTTTTTTAAACCTTTTTATCAAATTCATTCCAAAGAGCTTAAGCTTTGCCGTAATTAGGAAGCCTAGTTTAAAAAATAGAATTCAGCTATCTGTTATTTCGCTTATTGTTGTAAGCTTCATCATTATAGGTTTTGTAACGGTGGTGTTTTTCGGTCAATCACACGTACAGTATCACGAAAATAGACTAAAACGGAAAACCAATTCTGTCATTAGAGATACAGAGCATGAATTGAAAATTATAGCTAGTGTAGATACCTTGCTTACCTCACCAGATGATTTTATTCGCAGCCTTAAAATAAGCGAGATTTCGAATATTCATAGAATTGACATTAATCTATATTCTTTGGATGGTCAGCTGAGAAAAACAAGTGAAGAAGACTTTTACGATCGTGGCATCTTATCTCGAAAAATTAATCCAGCTGCGTATATGGCTTTGGCTAAAATGAAGCAAAAGGATTATGTTCAGGAAAATGAATATATCGGAGACTTTACTTATAAGGCCGCGTACATCCCTGTCAAACTACGTAGAGAGAACAAGCCTTCCATGGAAATTGGATATTTAAGTTTACCTTATTATTCGCAGCTGAGTAGCACGCGTACGGATGCGATCAGCTTCATGGGAACACTGTTAAACGTATATGTTTTTCTCCTTTTGATAGCTGGTGTGATAGCTATCATAGTCGCAAACTCTATCACCAAACCATTGACGTCAATAGGTCAAAAACTAAACGCGTTTAGACTCGGAGGACGTAATGAGAAAATTGAATATTCTTCTCAGGATGAATTAGGCGTTTTAATAAAAGAGTATAATAAGATGGTGCAAAACATTCGGGAAAGTGCGGATAAGCTAGCACAATCGGAGCGTGAAGGTGCATGGCGAGAAATGGCAAAGCAGGTAGCACATGAGATAAAGAATCCACTGACCCCAATGAAACTCTCTATTCAGTATCTGATGCATGCTTATAAAAATGGGGCAGATGATATCGGATCACTAATGGAAAGAGTATCCAAAACATTGATCCAGCAAATAGATAATTTAGCTCAAATCGCAACGGAGTTTTCCAACTTTGCAAAAATGCCAAGAGCTGAGAATATCCAACTAGAAGTCAATTCTCTACTTGAATCCGTCTACAATTTATTTAACGAAGTAAAGGAAGTAGAATTAACTTTACAGTTGCCGAATAAAGAACTCAATGTATTTGCAGACAAGAATCATCTAGTGAGTGTTTTTAATAATATTATCAAGAACGCTATACAAGCTATTCCAGAGGACAAAGATGATGGTATGGTAGAAGTAAAACTCTACGAGGAAGATGGGAAAGCTATCATAAAAATCACGGATAATGGATCAGGAATTACAGATGACATGAAAGATAAGGTTTTTGTCCCTAATTTCACGACCAAATCCTCAGGTACTGGTCTTGGTTTGGCGATATCTAAGAACATCATCGAATCGGTAGATGGAGCAATTTGGTTTGAGACAGAAATTGGTGAAGGAACAGATTTCTATGTTACCCTACCGATCATTCCGATGGATGAATTACAACCTGCTTAATTGTATGTAGAGCAGGTAAAAACTTACCCTAAATTATAAAAATTCGCATTCGTAATTCAACTGGATTAACAATCTTTTGTTAAGTTGGTGAATGATATCAAATCCACGAATCAGTTGAAGGTAGCAATTATAGGAGCAGGTATAGCTGGCCTAGCTACATCTATACGTATGGCATGCAGAGGCTATGAAGTAGACATCTATGAGGGAAATGCATTCCCAGGAGGTAAATTATCGGAAATTAGATTAGGGGATTACAGATTTGATGCAGGCCCATCTTTATTTACCATGCCATCCTATGTGGAAGCATTATTCGAATTGGCTCAAGTTCCCATCGAAGAATATTTTAAATATGAACGACTTGATATTGTATGTAATTATTTCTGGGAAGATGGGACTCAAATAAGTGCATATGCAGATCCAACAATGCTAGCCGCTGAGCTGCACCATAAGTTAAAGGTAGATCCAGAAGTAGTTAATCGTATTCTCACTGATAGCCAACGAAAATATGATATTTGTGGAGAAATTTTTCTAGAGAAATCACTACACAAATTAAGCACATGGCTACAGCCTAAGATTTTGAGAGCAATGGTGCTGATACCTACATTAGATTTGTTCAAGTCTATGCATAAAGTAAATAGCAGGATTACTGATAATCCAAAACTTATACAATTACTAAATAGATATGCCACTTACAACGGTAGCAATCCTTACAAAGCACCAGGACTACTAACTATCATTCCTCATTTTGAATATAACATTGGTGCTTTTGTGCCTCATGGCGGGATGCATCAAATCACACAGTCTTTATTTGAACTTGCTAAGATGAAAGGAGTGCGATTTCATTTCAATACTAATGTACAAAGAATTAATTTAGAAGATGACTGCGCCAGAGGTATCTCCATAAATGAAAAAATACTCTCTTATGACAAAGTAGTATCAAATATGGATGTTTACAGCACTTATAAAAAATTACTCCCCCATGAAAATCATCCTGAACGTACACTCGCTCAAGAGCGCTCTACCTCTGCAGTAATTTTTTATTGGGGGATTAAGCAGGAATTTGATTCCCTTGATGTACATAATATACTGTTTAGTGAAAACTACCAAGAAGAGTTTAAAACTTTAGAATTGAAAAGTATCTATCATGATCCAACGGTGTATATAAATATATCAAAAAAGTATGTTGCTGAGGACGCACCATCAGGTTGTGAAAACTGGTTCGTCATGGTCAATTCACCTCATCGTGCGGGACAAAATTGGGACAAACTTATCGCCGAAACCAGAAATAACATAATTGCTAAGATCAATCGTATATTAAAAGTTGATATCGAATCTTTGATCGTTGTAGAATCCCTCTTAGATCCACGAACCATAGAATCTAGAACATCATCCCACCTTGGTGCATTATATGGAAGTAGCTCTAATGATAAAATGGCTGCTTTTATGCGGCACGCAAATTTTAGTAGCAAGATCAAAGATTTATATTTTTGCGGTGGCTCGGTGCATCCTGGTGGGGGTATTCCGCTTTGTCTACTGAGCGCGAAGATTGTGGACGAAATTATGCACGAATGAGTAAAAAACTTGCTATCTGTATCTTGACTATATTATATACAGTTGGATTGTTAGGTATAGGCCTCGAACTATACCCTCCGATAGTTTGGTTAACACCTATCAATCTTTTGGTATCGATTGTAGTAGCAATGTATTTTGATACTGCAGAGCTCAAGCGACTACTAATATTTAGCATTATTGTCTTTTGCATTGGCTACGGTATAGAGGTAGCAGGAATACAAACAGGCAAAATATTTGGAGAATATCAATATGGAGCTATTCTTGGACCCAAGATTTGGGAAACTCCTCTTATGATAGGCACAAATTGGGTACTAGTGACATACAGTACTGGGTATACGATAAATGCGGTATTACCCAAAATATCTAAATTGTTCAAAGCATTTATTGGAGCAACTATATTAGTTGTACTAGATACTACCATTGAGCCAGTAGCTATACGATGGGGCATGTGGACCTGGGCTATAGAGGAGGTCCCACTTCAAAATTACTTGGCCTGGTGGATTATAGGATTGATCATGATGGGAATTTTTTCTTTTACCTTCGAGCAAAGGACAAACAAAGTAGCAGTAGCAGTGTTAATATTACAATTTATTTTCTTTGGTTTATTAAATTTGTAGTTTAGCAATATCATGCACATTTTATTATACATATTTATCACTTTAGCTGCAGTAGCAGCCATGGAATTTGTTGCCTGGTTTGCACACAAGTATGTCATGCACGGTTTTTTATGGTCTTGGCATGAGGATCACCATAAACCACATAGTAAAGAGGACGGTTTTTTTGAGAAAAATGATCTTTTCTTCTTAATATTTGCTATCCCTAGTGCAATGTGCTATATGATAGGCTTAAGCTATTCAGCTTGGTTCGCGCTTACCTTTGTCGGTATAGGTATTTCTATTTATGGCTTAATTTATTTTTTAATCCACGATGTCTATATTCACCGTCGGTTTAAATGGTTCAAGCAACTTGACAATAAATATTCACGCGCTATTTTAAGGGCGCATGGTTCTCATCATGCTGTGCAGACCAAGGAAAATTGTGATTCCTTTGGCCTACTAGTAGTTGAAGATAAATTCTATCAAAAGCGGCGCCCTACCTCCTAATTTTGTCATAGGTTTAATTTTCTTTCATCATTTTATACCTTGTAGGCATATCTGAACTTTGGCAAAGAAAAGCTACCTATGACAGAAGACTCTTCCATAAATAATAAGCGAGGCGGCAATCGTATTGTCGATGACTACGCCAATATGGATGACTTTCTGGATGACTTATTGCCCGATATCAAACACTGGAGTGAAGATCTTGATGAAAGAGAATATTATACGGGTGACTTTCCTTGGCGAGAAGTAAGAGACGAACAAGATTTTGACGCTTCCATACTATATTTTTTTAAAGAGGAAGACGAATTTTTGCAGTCTATCAATGGTAACGTCAGATCAGGACAATGGCGATCATTACAATCCAATAAGATATTAATAGAGAAAAACCAAGATCAGCACATAGATAGTGAGCTGTATAATTTAGAGTATATGAACGAGGATTTTATGATACTAGAAAAACCAGGTGATCAGCGCTCACTCGGTAAAAGTAGATACCTAGTACTTGTCCGAGAACATAAAATAGCGGATATTGAATGGAGAGCTGCCATGCATTTACTATCAGAAAAGCATAAAAAAGGTTTTTTTACTATCTTATTGGTTGCGGTTGTTATGGCAATTTTACTGATATTGTATTTTTCATGGAGATAGTCCAATTACACAATCAATTTTAAGCATTGAATGCTCTAGATAAAAAATTAGCTATTTTAACTCATTATTGCGTTCTGTGTTAGTTATAAAGAAGTGGCAGCAAATACTAGGAAATAGATTTGTTTTTATCATTCCATTATTGACTCTATTGCTGTTTTAACAGCTTATGTATTACCTTTAAGATTGTATAAAATTTTCTCGCAGATGAAAGCTATAATTCCAGTAGCAGGAGCCGGTACCAGACTGAGGCCCCTTACCTATACTCAGCCAAAGTCATTAATTCCCGTTGCAGGTAAACCTATAATTGCCTTAATCATTGACCAGCTGAAATCCGTTGGGGTGAAAGAGTTTATTTTCGTTATTGGTTACTTAGGAGAAAAGATCAAATTGTATGTTGAGCGCACATATCCAGATATCCAGAAAGAATTTGTAATTCAAGATAGTAGACAAGGCTTAGGACACGCCATTTGGATGGCCAAGGATAATATAAAGGACGCAGATGAAATTATCATTTTCTTAGGAGATACAATTTTAGATTTGAATCTAAAAGCATTTATGGATGCGCCAAATTCTTGTCTAGCAGTAAAGCGCGTAGAGGATCCAAGAAATTTTGGAGTGATTGAATTAGGAGACGATGGATATGTTATAAAAGTAGTCGAAAAACCAAAAATTCCTAAATCTAATCTTGCGATCGTTGGTCTCTATAAAATCAAAGAAGTAAGCGCGCTTCTAAAAGCTATGGATGAATTAATTGCCAGAGATAAACGGACTTACGGAGAGTATCAGCTGACCGATGCTATCATGACCTTGATTGGTAATGGTGTAAAATTCTCTTCCATGCGCGTTGACAATTGGTTTGACTGTGGAAAGAAGGAAATTCTTTTAGAGACCAATGCTCAACTACTAGACAAAGAAGGATATGCCTCTGACTCTTTACCCTCCTTTGATAATACCATTATTATACATCCTGTAAGTATTGGAAAAGGATGTGCTATCAAAAATTCCATCATCGGCCCGCACGTTACTATTGGTGATAATGTAAAGATTAATTATTCTATCGTTAAAGACTCCATTATTGGAAACTATGCTTTGATAGAAGAGGTAATTCTCACTCAATCTATAGTAGGAAATGACGCGGCCATTAAGGGACTTAGTCAAAGTTTAAATATTGGCGACAACACTGAAATTGACTTTAGCTAGCTAGTCTTTATACTAGCTTTATACTAGCTTAATATCTTCAAATCACTTTCTGAAATATGGATAGTCTTTAGTTCAGTAGTACGCTCTCCTATATCAGAAGAACCGTTTTCCAGCTTTAATACCCCTCTTGGACATACTGCCGAGCAGATACCACAACCGACACAAGATGAGCGGACAATATTTTGACCACGCTGTGCGTAAGCGCGAACATCTATACCCATTTCACAGTAGGTAGAACAGTTACCACAAGAGATACACTGACCACCATTAGTGGTTATCCTAAACCTTGACTTATAGCGCTGAACTAATCCTAGTAGACCAGCTAAGGGGCAGCCAAATCTGCACCAAACTCTGTTTCCCATTACAGGATAAAATCCAGTACCTACTACACCAGAAAACATTGCTCCTATCATGAATCCATACCAAGACTTTATTTGCCCTGCGCTAAAGACTAAAAAATTATTAATCCCAGTAAGATATTGAAATAGTACAATGCTCGTCATAACTATCGCAAATACTAAGACCCCATGAATAACATACCTCTCTATCTTCCATGCTCTCAAACTCTTATCTGAAAGTTGACGATAGGGATCACCCAGTGTCTCTGCTAATCCACCACAGCCGCACACCCAACTACAATACCAGCGCTTGCCAAAAACATAAGTAAATACTGGCACCACTATAAACGTCAAAGCCACTCCCCAAAGTAACATGATAGTACCTACGCTTGTACCTATTCCTCCTAGCGCAATCTCCGATCCCTGACCCACCATTTCATCTATCCTATCTCCAGTAAATAGACTATAATTTAATGGCCAAGCATTTTTCAGATCCATGTATGGTTGATTCAAACGAACTAATATCTCTGGTATCAAAAATGCAAAACCCAGCTGAAAAAATAATACCGAGCAAGTTCTCACTAATTGATACTTGTTATGCCTATACTTTATCATCATCCGCACGCCCATTACGATCATCACGGTACAGTACAAAAATCCATACAGAAACCAATGCGTAGCTGGTCCTCCACTTAATGCCTTAGAAATTGGATCTAACATCTTAGTCCAGTTCGTTACATAGTATGGGTAGAAGTATAAAAAAACATAAAAAGCTATGAGGTACAGCCCAAATGCGATACCCATCCAACCTGAAGCCCTAACTGATGCACTCCGAGCACGTTTGCTCCCAAAGTTTGATTCACTTTTCCATACCCAGAAGACAATTAGACCTATCACTCCTACAAAAAACAAAATCAATGGAAACTGAAATATACTATACCATAAAGCATATAGCAGTGCTACACTTAAAAATAATATCCTCACCTTTAGGCTTACACCTTTAGTCGATTGACTATGATAAATACCATCATTTTTTATACCTGCCATCTCTGACAGATCGGGGATAAAGTATATTAATCCGCCGAGCGCAGCCAATACAATACTTAGCCAAAAAGCCCTGTTAGTATTACCTCCAAATGGGCCAGCAGTGGAGTATTTTGTCAGTGGTATCAAATATTTTTCCACCTGCCAATCCTCTATTTTATCGTCCTTAAGCTTAATATTTGCTGCCTTAAATACATCTTTCAGGCTTGCTATATAGCTAATATTCGTGCTGTATACTTTTTCGAATACACCTTGCTTTGTAGCTGCATTTACTATAGCCGTCTGATACGCTTCTGTCTCCACATATTGCTGTATAAGTCCTTTACTGAGCTGATGACTACTATTAAACATAGAGGCTGTAAACATTCCTAACCCAGAAATAAATAAGACAAGCCCAATAACTTTTATTATTTTCATACTATCTATTGCTTAAGATTTTAAAAAAGTAAAAACGCGATCCCAAGTACCTTTTGCGCCTAAACTAACATTGCGATTAAAGTCCTTATTATATGCTCGTACTATTTGCGATTCATACTTGCTGTAAAGTTCAGGATCAAAATTTGCCAAACGCAAATCTTCCATTACCCTATCTATTGGATACTTATCTTTTATCCACTTCTCACATACTTCATGTCTAAACCTTATGCCCATCAGATTGAATCCTACCACCACATCCGTATTCTTATCAAACATGATACGCATCGCTTTATCACCATCCGCATGTTCCCAGTAAAATGATTGCTGGTGATCAGGAGGACTAGCCACTACATCGCCATACACTTGGTACTCGATATGGATAAATTTAGCAGAGTTAAACCATATTCCAGGGTCATAAGACACAGGCTTACCACATATATTATAAGCGACAGTCTCCCCCATCATTCGACCTGTATACCATACAGCCTCTATTCCTCTACGACCTTCGATAGGATTTGATAGCTCCGCACAATCCCCTATGGCGTACACATTCTTGATATTTGTTTCAAGATGATTATTGACCACAATTCCTTTATTCACATTAAGAACAGTTTCTTTGAGCCAATGTACATTCGGATGCACACCAGCAGTCAGTCCCACATACCCGCAATCAATCTTTTCACCAGCCTTCGTCGTCACAGCACACGCATTACCAGCACCATCATCTATGATACTATCCAACTCCGCTTCTAGGCGCAGATCTATACCACTATTCATGATATGTCTATTTACCATAGCCGATTCTTCAGCAGGTAAGACATTATTCCAATAGCTACTTTCCCGTACGAGCATCGTTACAGGGATATGACGAGAATGAAACATCTCTGCCATTTCTATTCCTATGAGACCACCACCTACTATGACTGCCCGCTCTAAATTCGCACTGTACTTTTCCATTTGTTCGAGGTCCTGCATATTATAGAGTCCTCCTACTTTATAGAGATCTTGACCAGGCCAGCCAAATTTATTAGAAGCAGATCCTAATGCAAGGACTAGTTTATCATATTTGATGGTCGTATCATTATTTAGTGCGAGCTTTTGACCTTCGAAGTCTATTCTATTCACATGTGCTTCCACTAGGTCTATTCTATTCTTCTCCCAAAACCAAGGTTCGTACGGCATCGTATCCTCGTAGCGCATATGCCCCATATAGATATACATCAAGGCTGTCCTTGAGTAAAAGTACTTAGTTTCCGATGAGATAAGAGTGATCTTATTATCGCTAAGTTTCCTTGCAAACCTAGCCGCCGTTACTCCACTTATTCCATTCCCTATGATCACTATATGCATAGTATATTAGATTTTTCCATAAATAAGATTAATAAACAAATAAAAGACTGCATATGATGTATATCTACCAATATATATTCTGAATATGTCCGAATCACTCTAAATAGATTATACTATATAATTCCTAATAAATATAATTATATAAAGATTTTATTATGCACGAGAATGTTGTGCGTTTGGGTGATCCCTAGTCCAAAAAAAAAATGGACTAGGGCGGGTCATGCGTTCCTACTTTGCAGCCAGGTATTCCATAGCGCATAGTCGTCCTTTGTCTCGCTTCGTTCCTCATCGAGCCTACATGTCTCCTTGCCGCTATAGGCATCCCTGACTACAAAGTACCACTACTACCCCTATCACAAAAAATAGCATTCCATATTGTCTATCTAATTTGCAGATGAGCTGTTGGAATGCGTTTGTAAAGCCAATTATATACTTTTATTTATATAAAGTTTGCTCAATGACACCAAGTTGTCAAAAGATTATCATCTCAACTGTACTTTGGTTCATAAAATTCTTATTTTTGTTTAAATAAAAAACTGAATCATGATAAAAAATATACTTCTTTTAATTTCCATACTTACAAGCACTTTGTTGTTTAGTCAAACCATTAGTGCTGACATCAATCCAGTCAGCAGTACTGGAGAAGCAGGCGATTTTGAAATTGTAGGTAAAATAGTTGTTACTAACAATTCTTCTAATGAGGTTGATTTTACATGGGTTAGAGATCAAAGTGGTTTTGTAGATGGGTGGACAAGTGGTGTATGTGATAAAAACCTTTGCTATTTACCCCAAGTTAGTACACAGAAGTTTAATCTTACGGCTGGAGAGACAGGCAATATGGATCTGCACCTATATCCAAATGATATAAGTGGAGATGGTTTTGCTGACATAACAGTCACAGATGATAACGACCCTACCAACTTTATTGTATTAAGGTATAATTTCAGTGTAGGAGGTACTAGTAGTGTAGTTGATTTCGAATTAGGTAACGTAAAAGCTTTTCCAAATCCTGCTGATGACTATTTCACTCTTTCTGATGTACCTACAGGTTTGGAGACAATCTCGATGTACAACATTTTGGGTAAAGAGGTTAAAAACTTTAACGCTGTATCTGGGGCTAATTACAACGTTAGCGACTTAGCGGCAGGTTTATATTTAGTTAACCTTACAAATGCTAAAGGCGAAAATTTGAATACAATTAAGATGCATAAAAACTAATTCTTATAGTTTTGAATAAAAAAACCGAGTAGATGTGTTTCATCTACTCGGTTTTTTTTATGCAGGATATTCTACGAAATTTCGTGGAGTCTCGAATAACCTTATTCCTACCTCAAACTTTGCACCAAGCTCTTTAGATAAGATTTGCCAAATTACATAACATATGTTTTCCGCAGTTGGATTTAGTGATTTGAACTCCTCTGTATCTAAATTTAGGTTTTTATGATCAAATCTATCTTCTATATGTTCACCTATAATATCCTTGAGTACCTTTAAATCTATGAGCATTCCAGTTACGGGATCTACATCACCAGTAACTCTAACTTCTAATTCATAGTTATGCCCATGAAAATTAGCAGAATTACACAACCCGAAAGTCTCTTTATTTTTATCTTCAGTCCAAGAGGCAACATGTAGCCTATGAGCAGCATTAAAATGGGCTTTTCTGTATACAGATATTCGCATAATAGTAACTTTATCAGATATTTAAGAGTACAAAGAAATAAACATGAAAGCTAGGCATTTGTTGCTTAGTTGATTTCGTTTAATTTGTGTAATTTTGATTAATGACTAGTATACATGAAATTTGCGTTAGATATAACGATTGATAAATAGATATTATAGCTTAAAAGCAGTGCATAATTTATATAAGTGCTTTTGCTAAAGCGATGAATTTTGAGAAAAAAATTTACCCTATGCATAGAATTATATAAAGTTCTATGATTTTCTGAAGCTCAAGTGATAGTTTGCTAGCTATGATGAGGTAAAAAGATTTACCGATTGAACTATATAAATATCCTTCGGTACAGTACCAATAATTGAAAGTAATAAGTTATTAAAAGTAATATATTTCCTAGCTTATTTCGCACAACATCTATTTGTTAAAAGTAAGTATCAATACCGCTTTTCTATATTCTGTCATTGAGCGTAAATTACACAAACGCTGGATTTTTCGCGATTTTAAAATATGACAATTGTACACAAAAGACATCATCTATAAAAGTGATTCTATCATAAAACTGTTCAACCTAATTGATGCTGAGCGCTATCCTCATGCATTACTGCTCAAGGGTAATGTAGGTACAGGAAAGCTAGCAATAGCAAGAGCTCTCGCCCAATACCTCATTTGTGACAATAACCACGATGGAAATTCTTGTGGATCCTGTGCAAACTGTCATAAATCGCTTAAAGGGATTCATCCTGACATTCATTTTAGCTTTCCTATAACTGGTGCAAAGGTTACTTGCAATGATTATATGAATATATTCCGTTCATTTATCCAAGAAAACCCATATGCATCAGGCAGTGACTGGATCATGGAAATGGGCGAAGGTAAGAAGGCAGGGAACATGACAGCTGCGGAATGTAATCGTCTTTCACATATTGTACACTTAAAATCTTATGAAGCTGAGAAAAAGGTAATCATTATCTGGCTACCTGAATATTTAGGTAAAGAAGGAAATCGTCTTTTAAAGATGATCGAAGAACCACCAGAAGAGACCTATTTTATATTCGTTTCGGATCAGGCAGAATTAATATTAGGAACTATTCTTTCCAGATGTCAAATTGTATATATTGCTCCTATACCTACTGAGGTCATCGTAGATATTATAAAGGATAAGTATCAGCTAGAGCTAGATGCGGCAATAACTATTGCAAATTTGAGTGAAGGCAATATAAATGAAGCCTTTAAAATGGGAGAGCATGGGGAGAATAAATTTTTACCAATCTGGATTCAATTTTTTAGAAGTGCTTACCAGGGGCATACAGCCTCTATAAGTAAGTCAGTAGCGGAAGTGAATAAATTGACAAAAGAAGAAATGAAGACCTATTTTCAGTATTGTATTCATTTTTTAAGGCAGTGCCTCCTGCTGCGTTACTTAGCACCAATGCACATACAATTACAGGCAAAAGAACTAGAGCTGGCAAAGAAAATAATTAGTGTTATCGATGATGATGCTATCCAGAAAGTGAGTATTATGCATGATAAAGCATATTACTATTTAGAAAGAAACGCAAATATGAAATTAGCTACTCTAAATATAGCTATACATATACATAAAGTAATAAAACAAGATGCCTTAGTGGCTTAAATATAAACCATAGATAAAACTACGATTAAGATGGGATGTGCAAGTTGTTCAAATAATAATGGAAGTCCGTCGGGTTGCAAAAGCAACGGACACTGTGCTTCTGGAGGATGTAACAAAATGAATACTTTTGATTGGTTGGCTAAAAATGATATTGTAGACGTTGAAAACTACAAGTATGTAGAAATCAGTTTTAAGAATGGAAATCGAAAAGCATTTCTAAAAAATCCTGCTACTTCGCGCGCTATTACTGGAGATCCAGTAGTGGTAGAAGCAGATACTGGATATGATGTTGGGAGTATCACATTGTCGGGAGACTTAGTTCGTCTCCAAATGCGAAAGAAGAAAGTGCGAGAAGGGAATATTATCAAGTCTGTTATTCGCAAAGCCAACGATAGGGATATGGAAAAATTAAGGGAGGCAAGATCGCGAGAAAATGAGATTATGATCAGAGCAAGAGAATTAGCAAGAATGCTAAAGCTCAATATGAAAATCGGTGAAGTAGAATTTCAAGGGGACAATAGAAAGGCAATTTTCTATTATATAGCTGAGGGAAGAGTTGATTTCCGTGAGCTAATACGTCACTACGCGAAAGAGTTCAAGATCAAGGTAGAAATGCGCCAGATTGGTGCTCGTCAAGAATCTGCCCTGATTGGAGGTTTAGGCTCTTGTGGCAGAGAGCTATGCTGTTCTACTTGGCTAACTGATTTTAAGACAGTCTCTACTACAGCTGCGCGATATCAAAACCTTGCTATCAATCAGGCAAAGCTTTCTGGACAGTGTGGAAGACTTAAGTGCTGCCTCAATTATGAGTTAGACACTTATATGGAGGCTATAGAAGCTTTTCCTAAGCGTGCAGATAGCATTTATACTGAGCGAGGAAAAGCTGTTTTGGTAAAAACGGACATCTTTAAAGGTTTGATGTACTATACCTACATTGTAGACGGAGTGAGAGGGAAATTTTACGCCCTCGGTCTCAAAAGAGTAAAAGAGATCATTGCTATGAACAAAGATAACAAGAAACCTGCTGACTTGATCAGCATGGAAGATTATATGGCTGCCGAAGCCGCTGCTGACAAAAACGACTATGAAAGCGTAAATGAAGTTATAGAACTTCCTCCAGAAGAGCGCAAGAAAAAACGTAATAATAGACGAAAAGGAAATAACAGAAATAAAAGCAGTAACAATAGAAACAGTAATAGAAATAGTTCTAATAAATCTAATCAGGATAATAAAACTACTTCTAGCAGCGAGAAGGATGGCGTCAATAAAAGTCAAGGTAGTAGGCCTCCAAAAAAGAAGAGAAATTTTAAGCGTAAGCCAAAACCTGGTACTCCGCCCAAAAGAGATTAGAATTTTATAAATTTGACTTGATTAATCGAGTCTTTAATAACTGATACAATAAATATATGCAATACGATTTAACTGTCATAGGATCTGGCCCAGGTGGATATGTCGCGGCCATACGTGCTAGTCAACTTGGACTCAAAACAGCTATTATTGAAAAGTATGACACTTTAGGCGGTACGTGTCTTAACGTGGGCTGTATTCCTTCAAAAGCTTTATTGGATTCTTCTGAGCATTACCATAATGCAAAAGAAACGTTTCCTATACACGGTATAGAATTGAAGAATCTAACTGTTAATATGAAGCAAATGATCGCACGTAAAGATGACGTTGTAGAAACTACCTGCAAGGGGGTTGAATTTTTAATGAAGAAAAATAAGATTGATGTCTATCATGGACATGGGTCTTTTATAGATAAAAACACCATACAAGTACAGCCTACTAAAGGTAAATCACAAAATATTACTACTACCAATACAATTATTGCTACTGGCTCAAAACCAATTACTCCAGAAGCATTTAACTATGATAAAAAGAGGGTTATTACTTCTACTGAAGCGCTTAATATAGATAAGGTACCCAAAAAAATGGTTATCATAGGTGGAGGAGTTATTGGTTTAGAATTAGGATCTGTATATGCTAGACTAGGTACTGAGGTAGAAGTTATAGAATATGCTGATCGTATAATTGCGGGCATGGACAAAGATTGCAGTAAGGAGCTTATGCGTTCTCTCAAAAAGATTGGAATTAAATTTCATTTGAAGCATATGGTTACAAGCGTGAAAGGCACTGGTACAAATGCTACTATAACCTATAAGAAAAGAGATTCAGAAGAGGAGTTGAGCATCAAGGCAGACTATTGCTTAATAGCTATCGGTAGAAAAGCGTATACGGATGGATTGGGTCTAGATAATGTAGGAATAGCAACTGACGATAGAGGAAAGGTACAGGTAAATGAAAAATTAGAAACGAATGTCTCAGGAATATTTGCTATTGGGGACGTAGTAGCAGGCGCTATGCTTGCTCACAAGGCTGAAGAGGAAGGTACCTTCGTAGCGGAGCATATAAAAGGAGAACATCCACACATCAACTACAATCTGATTCCTGGTGTAGTATATACTTGGCCAGAGGTCGCGGATGTAGGTCAAACTGAAGAGCAACTTAAAGAGTCTGGTGTGGACTATAAAGTCGGTAAGTTTCCATTCAAAGCGCTTGGTAGAGCTAGAGCGAGTATGGATACTGACGGTATGATTAAGATACTTGCGGACGCAAAGACAGATGAAGTCCTTGGCGTACACATGGTCGGACCCAGAGTCGCTGATATCATAGCAGAGGCAGTTGCGATTATGGAATTTAGAGGATCCGCAGAAGATATTGTACGTATGAGTCACGCCCATCCTACTTATACTGAAGCTGTTCGTGAAGCTGCAATGGATGCGACCGGAAAGCGATCTATACATATGTAGTCATATAAAGCAAATAGCTGAATTATAGATTTAGATGTTGGCAATGTGATATGAATTTTTAATGATTACAACATTGGATCTTTCTCTAATTTTTACACGAAGAGTTCAACTCTGTACTATATATGTCACCTCCATCTAGGCAGTTGTACAAGCTTTCAGGATTCGCATCATTTACTTGTGAACATGCCAATTAAAGTGATTTACAGTAGTAATTCACTATACCTAGGGATTTTCGTAAGAAGATTAAACTGCAGAACCATAGGGAGTTAATCAAAATTTAAGGGTTTGGATTACTCCATTTTTCTAAA
>ENA-ORXR01000203-ORXR01000203.1-marine-metagenome-genome-assembly--contig:-NODE-203-length-91776-cov-83.947917_pt1 | contig 91776 bp, 73 predicted proteins | sample MGYA00237866_ERZ511479 | MGnify/ENA metagenome assembly ERZ511479
CAATCTTTTTTAGCTCTATAAAATAAAACTTACCTATATTAGTAAGGTTTATTTAATTTTGATGCATCAATTAATCCATTTATGTTTTCTTTTGTAAGAAGTACTTTAGTCGTTTTTTTAATGGTATTTACCATTTTACAAGCAAATGCCCAATGCGTTGGCAACATCAGTTATGTTAAATACGATGGTTTAACCATATCGGATGTACCCGTATTAAATTGCTTTACCGATTTTGAAAGCAATGTAGGCGCGCCCCTAACCAGCCCAATTAACGGTATTTTTATACCATTTTTTGTAAATACAGAGGCCGAACTAACCGATGATATATATGCAGGCTCTACCCTTAGCAGCAGCGCAGGCACTATTTACGATATTGTGGCTAGTGGCAGATTAAACAACGGTGAAGCAAACCAATATGTGGTATTTCTAAATTTGCAACCAGCCGATTTGCAAAACGAAAGCATAAGCATAATTTTTGAAGATGCCAGCGGCGATTGTCAACACGAGCTAGTAATTAATGTAGCTGTAGATTTACCAGAATACTCTGCAACCACCTGCCAAGTTTTTGACTGTGAGTTTGCCTTTAAAATAGAATATATAAATTGGGCCGAATTTGGTTTTAGCGACCAACCAATAGCCTACTGTGCCGAAGAGCTAACTAACCTTTATCCAGAAAGTAGAGGCATCTATAACGGTGGGCGCACCAATGCCGATAAGCCAGGTGTTTATATTCCATTTATGGTACGCACCAATGCTTCTGCCTTTGTTTTTGATGGTGCTATGTTAACCACCTCAAATGGCGCTATTTACAACTCTAATGAACCGCCTACACCAAATGATGGGAGCGTAGAAAATAATATTTACTTTCTGTATTTAACAGCAGGTAATTTAAGTATTAATTTAATTAACCTAAACTTCGCCGATTCTACTAACATTTGTACCGCCCGTAAAACACTCAACCTTAGTAGCGATTTTCCTAATTTGGATTTAGAAGCAAAATGTATACCTCAAAATTGTGGAGACGGTGAATGTGATGGTATAGAAGATTATGCAAATTGCCCAGATGATTGCCCTTGTAATGGCAGCATAACATTTATTAGTTGGCCAGAATTTGAAATTATAGAAACACCAAATTTCTATTGCGCAGAAAGCTTAGACATTGATACTATTAATTACGACGGTGGTAATACCAACTTTTCTAATCCCGGTGTTTATATTCCATTTGCAATAAATACCGAAGCACTGCCAAACGAAAACAACCAATACGAAGGCTCTGTTTTAGCATCAAATGTTGGGCAAATATATAACGCTACCAGCCCACCTTCAATTAACGATAGCATTGCAACTAACTCGGTACATTTTTTATATGTTACCGAAGCCGATTTAGATAGAACCAGCTTAAGAATTAATTTTGTAGATGCTTTAGGTGGCTGTACACATTTAAGCACAATTGATATTGAGGCCGATTTGCCAAGCATCTTACCAATACCTAATTGCCCTTGCAATAGCGAAATAAGGTATATTAATTGGAACAATAAAAGTTTTACCGACAAACCAATTACCTATTGTGCCGAGCAAATTGGCGACTTTGTTAATTGGGAAACCAATGTAAATGACCCTGCTTTATTTATACCTTTTGTAATTGAATCGGGCGCAGTTTTAAATGAAGATAGTACCTCTTTTATAGGCTCAACATTAACCACTACTGCGGGGAAAATTTACAATACTACTTCTCCACCAAGTATAAATGATGGTGAAGCACGCGTTTTCATTCACCTGTTAGCAATTACTAAAAGTGATTTGGAAAACAATGAAATTATAATAGATTTTGAAGAGCAAAATGCCAATTGTGCACAAAGTATTACTATTAATGTACCAACAGATTTAGCAAATGTTGATACAGAAGTATGTTTAGAGGCTGCCTGTGGCAATAATATTTGTGAGGCAGTAGAAGATTACCTAAACTGCCCTACCGATTGCGAATGTGAAGGCAGTATTCAATATTTAGAATTTACAAATTGGCCTAACCTAAGTTTGGCTAATGGCCCTACCTCATATTGTGTTGAAAGTTTGATACCCGCAGGTGTTGTTGCATCAACTGATACACTTAACCCTGGCATATTTATTCCTTTTACTATTGTAACAGATGCCCCAGTTAATGAAGATGGCTTTTTTTATGATGCTAAAATAAACGCCACCTTCGGTACTATTTATGACATTACTGCGCCACCAGTTAAACATAGAGGCAATGTTACTACAGCGCATTATTTATATTTAACAGAAGATGATTTACAAAATGGTGGAAATACACTACAGATTGCTTTTAGCTATTCGGCCAATATATGCTCACACAATGTGGTGTTGAATTTAACAGAAGCCTTGCCCGATTTAAATATTAGAGCGCAATGCCTTGAAGCAGAATGTGGTAATATGGTTTGTGAAGCAGCAGAAGATTATGTTTCTTGTAATAGCGATTGCCCTTGCACCGGAAATATCAACTTTATAAACTGGGAAACCAAAACGGATATTACCATACCAGAAGCTTACTGTTTTAATGAATTGTCTACAAATGAAAACCAAATTGATGCTACTAATAATTCTATATTTATACCTTTTATAGTAAGAACAAATGCCACATTAGGTGCAGATAGTTTGTTTGTTGGCTCGCAGTTAACAGCAAGTATTGGTAGCATTTACAATAGTTTAGAGGTGCCTCTTTTAAATGATGGAGTTGGTAGCATTTTTGTGCAATTTTTACATTTAACTAAAGATGAGTTAGACAATAACAGCAGCAGCGTATTGTTTTTTGAAAATGAAGGTGGCGCTTGCCAGCATGAAATAACACTTAGTTTTGATGATTTAGTAGTTAATTTTGAAGCCTGCCAACAAGTTAAAATAATTGATTTTGAGGCCAGCCAGTTTATTTCGATCAACCCAAACCCAGTTGATAAAATTTTGAATATTGAGTTTTCAAAAGCTCTAAAACCAGTACAATCTTTTACCATTTATAACATCAATAGCCAGTTAATTGAAGTTCAAACTATTGATAAAACAGTAAATAATTTTCAATTAGATATTAGTGCTTACGAGGCTGGTACTTATTTAGTTAACTTTACTTTAAATGATGGTTTAGTTGTAGCGAAGCGGTTTATAAAGAAGTAGGCTTAAATAGAATTGGCTCAATTGACATTAAATGGATGTTCAGCCTATTAAAAGTAATGTTTTTTACGAAGAACCGAAGCCTCTAAAATAGCCCCGATTGAAGCGGTTATTGCCTGGAGCACAGCGGAAGGTAATTTGAGCGGAAAGCGGGACCTAAAGTTATTGTTTTCTAAACTGTTTCGCTTCTTATTCTTTTGTTCGACTGTTAGGTTTTAAAACCACGTAGCGTAACCAGTTGTGCTATGTTTATTGTCTTCAAAAGTTAACCCTCCACTAAAACCCAAGCCAAATCTTCTCCTTCACAAAATCAACCTCAAACAATACTTCTTGCTTTTACAAAAACGAGCATAATTTCGAACGCTGATTCTACTATCATTCCTTGTGTTTCTTCATAAAATTCATCTGTATAAAAATTATACCAATTACCTTTTTGTAAATATTCTTTTACCAGTGTTGCAGCTGCCTTTACAAGGCAAACCAACATATTATCGCCAAACATAAATTGATTTTTATAATCGCTTTCGTAAATTTTTACATCTTGTGGGTGTGCCAAAGCTAAAATATTTATTACGGGTATGCCTGTATGTTCAGCTTCATAAAAACAACTATACAAATAAGGCAATAAATTATACCTCAAATTTATAAAGCTAGTAGCCATGGCTTCAACTGTTTCTCCAAACTCTACGGTTTATTAGGTAACTCTTTTACCATTTTAGGTAAGCGGCAAAATGGTGTAGAGCGGTATAGTAGATCGGTTTGGTGAGTATAATTAAAAGCGTCTGTATTCTAATTAGTAAAATTTATCTAAAGGGCCAATCTATTCTCCTAAACCAATAAACCGTTCTTTGGGTTGTAGCTTTTTGTAAGTAGTAACTTCATTACCTAAATATAAAATGCCTAATTTCGAGTCATTTTTCATTAGTTAAAAATTTAATACTAAAAGGTTTTTTAAGATGCGTATTTTAAGTTGACCAGCATCAATTATTGTGTAAGCTGCTTCATCATATATAGTAAAATTTATAATAGCTTATTTAGTAACTACCACATAAGAGGGAGTAGGTATATATTTTGTTTTGTAACAACAACACTTACTATAATTGGTTATAATACGGTAAGATGAGCAAAACCATTAGTAAGTTTTATTTCAATACCATAAACTGTTGTTTTATGCGCTTCAACTTTACCAACACGCTGGTATAAAATATGATTGACCATAAAAATCAGCTTTATCTGCTACAAAACTTAACAGTAGTAATTATTAATATAAATAACAATGTGCAATTTATGATTAGAATAATTTACATTTGACCCAATATTTTGAAATTTTTGAGATTTAATTTTGCAATTGTAATAAACGTAATCGGCATTTTAATTGCCATTAGTGGTGGCTTACAACTAGTTAGTTTTGCAATTGGCTACTTATTTGATAAAATTTTATTGCTACCAATGCTTTGGGCAGCTTTAAGCACCATGTTAACCGGTTTACTTTTATGGGCGGTTACCTTTAAAACTAATAGAAACATAAAGAAGAAAGAAGGGTATTTAATTGTAACACTCGGCTGGTTAGCTTTATGTATTTTTGGCACTTTACCATTTTTATTTACTGGCTATATTACAAATATTAGCGATGCCTTTTTCGAAACCGTTTCGGGCTTTACCGCAACCGGCGCTACCATACTTACCCATATTGAAGGTTTACCTTGCGCATTACTGTTTTGGCGCAGTTTAATGGCCTGGATTGGTGGTATGGGTATAGTGGTTTTAACAGTTGCTATTTTACCAATTTTAGGTATTGGTGGCGTAAAATTGTTTACTGCCGAAGCGCCGGGCCTTTCTGCCGAAAAAGTACATCCACGCATAAAAGAGACCGCCAAACGAATATGGTTTATCTATTTGTTTTTTACCTTTATAGAGTTCTTTTTGCTAAAAATAGCAGGCCTAAGCTGGTTTGATGCACTCAACCACGCCATGACCAGTATTGCAACATCGGGCTTTAGCACAAAAGATGCCAGTATTGCAGCTTTTGATACCGCCTTAGTGCAGTACATTATTATAATCTTTATGTTTTTAGGCGGCACCAATTTTGTATTAATTTACTTTGCCTTTAAAGGTAACTTTAAGCGAGTTTTTAAAAATGAAGAATTTCGGTTTTATGTAAGCATCATTACTATTTTTAGCCTAATCACATTTATTACAATTCTTTGTACCACACCAGCTGGTTACGAAAAAGCATTTAGAGATGCCTTGTTTCAAGTAATTAGCATTATTACAACAACAGGTTATATTACAGCCGATTACACCAGTTGGGCCTCCTTAACCACCGTACTCTTTTTTGTTATGTTTTTTTTAGGAGCATGCGCAGGTTCTACCAGCGGCGGAGCAAAGCTAATTCGTCATTTGTTGCTTGGCAAAAACATTCTGTCCGAATTTAAAAGGCAATTTCACCAACACGCAATTATACCAGTTAGGTATGGTGGCAAAGCAGTAAATCCTAAAATAATTAGCAACATCACCTCATTTATAATAGTTTACATACTATTTTTTATTTTAGGAGCTTTAATACTATCCTTACTTGGCGAAAACTTTGAAAGCGCATTAGGAGCCTCTGCCGCCTGCTTAGGTAATGTAGGGCCAGCAATAGGTAAAGCAGGGCCAGTAAGCAACTTTAGCGAAATTCATTGGATAGGCAAATGGCTACTCAGCTTTTTTATGCTGCTCGGTAGGTTAGAGCTGTATACAATACTATTATTGTTTACACCATACTTTTGGCAAAAATAAATATAAAAATCACAAAATTGCAACACCTTAGCACCTCATTTTTTTTTTTGAAGCGAAACCTTTAACCTTTGTAGATGCACCCGTCCCGCTTTCCGTTCAAATACCATTTTAGCCACGCTTCAAATCCACCGCAAAAAATGGTATAACCACTTCAATCGGGGCTATGCCAAAAGCTATTAGGCATAAATTTTACCCCGTAAAAAAATGCGAATGATACTCTTACCAATAAATATTAATAATATAATACAACAAATAAATACCAACCAAAAACTGTAAATTTTACTTAAACGGAATGTGTTCTGACAAACAATAAAAGTTTTCGACAGAGGGTACAGATAAAAATTTAGAAACTTCGCTTTCTTCGACAGAAGCACGCACAATATGCACACTACTTTTAATTTTATCCATCAAACCAATAGGATTATCAATTTTTCTTGAAAGGAAATGTTGGTCTTTTTTTAACCCCAAAATAACCATCCTTTTAATAACCCTATCTAATTGAGCCTTGTCTTCAACTGATATTTCAAATAAATAATTCTTCATAAGTGTTTGTTTTTTATTAAATTTAATCTAACCATCTTTAAAATTTTAACTATTAATTAAAGGTGATTGTGCAAAATTTGATTGCTGTAATGCAATATGGATATTTATTTACAAATAGAAAAGGTCAAAAAAATAAATTATTCCACATAAACATTACTTTTCTTTTAGTTTATGCCGTTCTTAATTAAACATAAAGCTTTTTTTTATGAAAAAAAAATAAACTTATTCATAATGTATTGATTATTAGGCATAGTCAGAAATTTTTAAGATATTTCACATCCTTACTTGACGGATAATTTTTTCCATTTATTCGTCAAAAAATAAATTTTAATTTGTGAAATTTTTAAAAATATGGAAAATTCGAGCTTAGTTAAGCTGTTAAGTGTTTTAAATGAAAATGAAATAAAGTTAATTGGCAAAAAGCTGAAAACTTTAGAACGAAATGAATTATTAGTAAAACTTTTCAATCATCTAAAAAATAACATTAACAAACCTAACAAAATACTAAAAGAAAATGTGCTTGAAGCAGTGTTTGTAAATTTGGAAGATCGTAACGATCAAAAAATCACAAAGTTAAAATTTCAACTATTCCACTTTATAGAAAGTGAGGTTTTGTTTAATTTTTTAACTGCCGATGATACCGACACGGCCAAGTTTTCATCTTTCTTTAAAGTAAGGGCCCTTCATAATTATTATGCCACAAAAAACGAAACAGTTAGCAATCAAAGTAATAATTCTATTGCCTTTTTAAAACAAAAAAAACTACTCGAAATGAAACAATTGATTGAAAACATACCTATAAAAACCGAAATTTATTTTTTAAATAAATCCATAATATCAAATGAATTATACTTTGGTCACCAAATTCAAAACCATAGCCATTTAGAAGTAGCACTAAAAAATTTAGATGTATTTTATTGCCTTGCCAAAATGAAAATTGGTGCAGAAATAGGGCAACTTAATCTTTTAAAACCAACACCTACTAAAAACCACGTTTTTGAAGAGGTATTAAAGTTTTCGGAAAACTTAGAATACAATAACAGCCCTTTAATTAAAATATACCAAGTTATTGGCTTGCTATACCAAAAGGTTAAATTTAAAAACCTAAAATTGTTAAAACAACTAATTTTTAAAAATGCGCTTATTTTAAGTAAAGAAGATCTAGGCTATTTTATTGGCATACTTAATAACTTTACAATTAGTGGGCAATTAGAGCAAACAAATGAGCTATTTCTTTTAAAATACCAAGTAATAAAATTTGGCTTTGACAATGGCGTGTTTATTTCAAATGGTGTTATTAGATCCGAAATAATATTAAATTTTTCATTTATATGCTTTCGATTAAAAAAGGTAGCCGGCCTTAAAAAAGCATTAAACACCTACAGCCTACTTTTGGAAAAAAAATTTAAATATAAAATACAAAAACTATGCGAGGCCTACATAAATATATTAGAAAAAAACTATATGCCTGCGTTTAATATTTTAGACAACAATTCGTTTTTACCCTTTAATATGTTAGCAAAAGCCTTGCGATTAAGGTGCGTTTATGAATTAGAAACTAGCAAAGTAAGTTATTTTGATGGATCTTTATACGATGAAAGCTTAGTATTTAAACGGTATTTAAATAGACAATTAAATGCAGGGAAAATTAGTAAGGACATCTACAATAGTTTTATGAATTTAGCTAATTTTTTGTTAGATGTTATTAACCCTGCCTACACAAAAAAAGAGTTATTTGAAATGTTGAACGGTAAATACGAAAGTATTCGTTACAAAAATTGGTGTAAAGAAAAAATAAATAAGCTTGCTTAAATTTATAAAATGAATAAACCAACATTACAAGTTTGCCTAACCAATAATTTAATGGATTTGTACCAACAAAACATCAACAAAAAATTGGTTGTTTTTATTGACATATTAAGAAATACCAGCACAATGACTGCCGCCTTATTTTATGGTATAGAAAAAGTAAAGCCGGTTTCAACAGTTGAAGAAGCAAGCGCCTATTTAGGTAAAGCCAACTATATTGTGGCCGGTGAAAGACAAGGTGTAAAAATACCTAAATTTGATGCCGGCAACTCTCCCTTGTTTTATAAAACAAGAGATAATAACAATAAAACATTAGTAATAACTTCTACTAATGGCACACAAAGCGTAAAATATGCACAAAGGGCAAAAATATTGTGTTGTGGCGGCTTTATAAACCAAACCGCTCTAATTAATTTTGTTAAAAAACACCAATTACCAACACTACTGTTAGCTAGCGGTTGGCGAGGCGATGTTAATATTGAAGATACCTTATTTGCTGGTGCATTGGTAAATTACTTAAAACCTTATTTTGAGGTAACTGGCGACCCAGCCATATTAAGCGAGCAGCTATATCAACAACATCAAAACAACATTACAGAGTTGGTAGCAAACGCCAGCCACTATAACCGTATTGCAGTTTTAGAGCAAAAAAAAGATATTGCCTATTGCCTTAATAGTGATGTTGCGCCTGTGGTGCCAGTTTTCGATGGCGAATATTTAACCATTAGTGTTTAAGTAATAATTAAGGTAACGTATATTTGCCTTTTAACAACTAGTGCTAATGCCAGATAAAATAAAGTTACTGCCTGATAATATTGCCAACCAAATTGCGGCTGGTGAAGTAATACAACGCCCAGCTTCGGTGGTAAAAGAACTGTTAGAAAATGCGGTTGATGCGGGTAGCACCAAAATTAAATTAAACATAAAAGATGCAGGCAAAACAATAATTCAAGTTATTGACAATGGTTGCGGCATGTCGCCAACCGATGCCCGTATGAGCTTTGAACGCCATGCTACCAGTAAAATAAACTCGGCCGATGACTTGTTTAACCTCAACACCAAAGGTTTTAGAGGCGAGGCGTTGGCCTCAATAGCAGCCATTGCGCAGGTACAATTAATGAGCCGCTTATCAGAAGCAGAAATGGGTACTTCCATACAAATTGAAAATGCAATTATTAAAAACCAAACTGCTTGCCAAGCAGCAATTGGCACTAAGTTTTCGGTAAAAAATTTGTTTTATAATGTGCCAGCCCGTAGAAATTTTTTAAAATCGAACCCAGTAGAAACCCGGCATATTATTGATGAGTTTATTAGAGTAGCCATGGCCCACCCCAACATTGCATTTACTTTAAATAATAATGGAGAAGATACTTTTTTACTAAACGCTGGCAGTTTAAAACAACGTATAATTGGCATTTTAGGTAAAAAATACAACGAAAAATTGGCCTCCGTAAAAGAAGCCACCGATTTTTTAAGCATTGAAGGCTTTATTGGCAAACCCGAATTTTCGAAAAAAACCAGGGGCGAACAGTTCTTTTTTGTAAACAACCGCTTTATTAAAAGCCCCTATTTAAACCATGCGGTAATGGGTGCTTACAATCAATTAATACCAAAAAATACCTATCCTTTTTATGCCATCTTTATAACTATCGATCCTAAACGGATTGATGTAAACATACACCCCACCAAACAAGAAATTAAATTTGATGATGAGCGAGTAGTCTACACCTTTATTAATGCTGGCGTTAGGCACAGCCTTGGCTTGTTTAGCAACGTACCCGCTATCGATTTTGAACAAGAAGCATCTTTTAACAAACATCCAATGGCATCTAAACAAAGCACCCAAAACCTTAGTCAGCAGTTTGATGGCGGGCATTTTGCCAATACAGGCATTCGTAAAGATTGGAGTGAAACGCCCCTTAAAACCAACGCAGGTATAGTAACTAATTGGCAAGATTTGTATGAAATAGCAAAAGCAGAAGAAGCAACCAACGATCCACAAAACACCCCAAACACCCCAAACACCCAAAACACCCATAACACCCAAACGGAAACCATAACTGTAAAAAGCACCCTAAACGAAAACCCCACACTTAACGAAACCTTAGAGCTAAACCTATTTGACAAAGCCACCTTTGAGCCAGTACAAATACATCAAAAATATATACTTACCCAAATAAGAAGCGGCTTGGTATTAATAGATCAGCACGCAGCGCACGTGCGTATATTGTACGAACAGCTCATACAATCATTGGCAGGCCAATCACAAAAAACACAACAACTCTTATTTCCTAAAAAAATAATACTAAATACTGCCGATGCGCAATTGTTAACAGAAATACTACCACACATTGTTAAACTTGGTATAGATATAAAGCCATTAGAAGGAAACGATTTTGTGGTACACGGCTTACCTGCAGATGCTAAATATTTAAACGAACAACACATTATTGAAAATTTAGTAGAGGCTTACAAACAAAACCTTGGCAAAGGCAACTTTGATAAAAAAACCGATTTAGCAAAAACCATAGCACAACAAACCGCCTTAAAAAGCAACACCAAATTAAGTGTTGTTGAAATGAAAGAAATCATCGATCGCCTGTTTGCCTGCGAAGTGCCTTATATCAGCCCATCAGGCACCTTAACTTTTATTACCCTAAGCCTCCAAAATTTAGAAAAACAATTTGAAGGAAAAGGATAATTTTTCTTATAGGTGTTTTAGCAACTTGCAAAACCTTATAATTATAATGCCTAACCAAGTTGGTATTTTTTTTAGAAAACAAACAACTTGGCTTATTGAAAACCTCGTCCCGCTTTCCATTCCAATCTTTTGTACATTTCATTGTACAAAAGTATTTCCATTGCAATCGGGTTTAGTTTGGAGGCAGTTTGCTTCGTAGTAAACATATCAAATGGTGAGTTTATAGCACAAAGCCCACCTAAAAAAGTGGGCTTAACTAAGTTATCATAAAATTTGTTTTAAACAAAAATGTTACCACGTATTTTAATAAAACGGGTAAACCATTTTCGAGTAAATTATTGCCCCAAAATAATTGGTAAGCCATCTTTAGCAGAGCCAATAATTACGGTTTTAGCATTTGATGATTCGGCTAACCTTGTTGTAGCTTCAATGCCTTTTTCACGCAAAATTTTATCGGTTAAACTGGCGTTAATAATAAGGTTGGCAGCAGCTTTACCTTCGGCTTCAATTCGCTGGCGTTCGGCTTCTTGTTTAGCTTTTTCTAACCTAAACTCATAAGCTAAACTTTCTTGCTCTTGTTCTAGCTTTAGTTCAATTGCTCCTTTTAGGGTTTGCGGTAATTCTACTTCTCTTATTAATACTTTATCTAACACCAAATTTTTTGTAATCACCGCATCTCTAGCCGACTCAAATATTTCATCTTGTATGGCTTCTCGTTTGGTAGAGTACAATTCCTCTGGTAAATATTTGCCAATCACTTCACGGGTAGCTGAGCGAATGGCGGGTTTTATAATTTGATCGTGATAGCCATTACCAATCTCTTCGTGTAAATAGCCTATTTTTTTGTTAACTGGTTTGTAAAAATAAGACAACTCAGTTTTAATAGTTAAACCATTTTTAGAAAGGCCTTCCATTTGCTCTAAGTTTTCTTTTAGGCGCACATCATAAATAATCATTTTATTCCACGGGGCTATAATATGAAAACCATCATCATAAACCATTTCTTTATCAATACCATCGCCAAAACGTTCAAATAAAACGCCTTTTTCGCCCGGTTGAATGGTTAAAAAGGTGGTGTTGGTTAACATTATAAACAACATAAAAACAATAAACGCTGCAATTGCTAATGGTATAACTTTTTTCGGATCCATACTTTTATAAAACTATTTATCTAATGTAATCAAAAATAATAGCTTAAAGTTTATTATTAAAAATAAAAATTTCTTAACGGCATAAACAGCTTAGTTTTGCGCCGTGTTATATTATTTTAAATTGCAGTATAAAAGAATTAATCGTCACCTTATTGATTTAGGTTTTAACCTTATTATAGGTTATGCTTTAGCTGCTTTCGTATTTATAATTGCTTCGGTTCAGTTGTTCGAAAAAATTGGTTTGGCGCAATACTGTTATGCAGCAATAGCTATTTTTGCGGCTTACTTATTAAGCAACAGTAGCCGTGTTCAATATTTAAAAACCTTATTTCCAACAAAATTATTTTTAAAAATTAGATTGCTCGAAAACCTAATCGTCAGTTTACCATTTGTTGGTTTTTTGTTGTGCCAACAATTTTATATAGTAGCCTTTGCGGTTTTAATAGTTTCATTATTAGCAGTATTTTTTAATCAACGGGGTTTTAATACTTTTGCTTTGCCAACACCCTTCTACAAAAAACCTTTTGAGTTTATTATTGGTTTTAGAAAAAGCTGGCCCATTATATTATTGTGCTATGCCTTAACGGCAATTGGCATTTCGGTTGATAATTTTAACCTCGCAGCATTTGCTTTATTGCTTTGCCATTTAGTTTGCTTAAACTTTTACACACAAGCCGAACCAACATTTTATGTTTGGGTACATTCGCAAAAACCAACTAAATTTTTGCACAACAAAATGTTGATTGCTTTTTTTCATAGCCTAATTATATCTTTACCAATAAGTTTAATGTTGCTGATAGATTACCCCAATTTTTGGTTTGTGGTGTTGGCAATTGTTTTGGTAGCTATACTTTATTTGTGGCTTACTATTTTAGGCAAATATGCTTACTATCCTGCTGCTATAAATTTATTTCAATTATTTGCAGTTGCATTAAGTATTATTTTTCCGCCTTTTTTGCTCATTAGTTTACCTTACTTTTATATAAAAGCCAAACAAAATTTATTGTTTTCTGTATTATGATCGATATTAAGAATTTAAAAAAAAGCTACGGCAAACAATTGGTTTTAAAAGAGATAAACCTACATTTTGAAGCTGGCAAAGTGTACGGAATTGTTGGTGAAAATGGCGCAGGTAAAACTACCTTGTTTAAATGCATTGCTCAATTAGAAACCTTTGAGGGAAGCATAGCATACCATGGCATCTTAAAAAACGACTGTGGCTTTTTGCCGACTAACCCTTACTTCTTATCAAAAATAACAGGTAAAGAATATTTGCAATTGTTATGTAACGCTCGCAACATAGTTGAACCTAATATTACTGTCAAAAACATTTTCGACCTGCCTTTAAACAAATATGCCACTACTTATTCAACAGGTATGAAAAAGAAGTTAGCCTTAACTGGCATCTTACTACAAAAAAATAAAGTGTTTGTTTTAGATGAACCTTTTAATGGAGTTGATTTGCAAAGCAACATTTTAATACAAGCCATTGTTAAAAAGCTGAAAGCACAACAACATATAGTTATAATTGCTTCTCATATTTTAGCTGCCTTAAACCCGCTTTGCGATGTATTACATTTATTACAAAACGGGCAAATTAACCAAAGCGCCTCTCCACAAGATTTTGAAACTATTGAACAACAAATGAAAGCAAGCTTTTTGGAGGGTAAATTGAAGGAGTTGGAAGGATTGGTTGGTTGATTATAATTCAAAAGTTTAAGCTTTATTCTCTACTAAGAAACGTATATTTGTAATATCGAAAAGTGATAAAGAAATTTAAAAATAAAATTTTATGTGGTGATTGCGTCGAATTGATGAAAAAACTACCAGATGGTTCTATTGATTTAGTGGTAACAAGCCCGCCTTACAATTTAAAAAACTCTACTGGCAACGGAATGAAAGATGGACGAGGTGGAAAATGGGCAAATGCTAAATTAGTTAATGGCTATGATAATTATAACGATTGTATGCCTCATAAAGACTATGTTGAATGGCAAAGAAACTGTTTAAAGGAGCTGCTTAGAGTTATTCCTGAAACAGGGGCGATTTTTTATAATCACAAATGGAGAGTTCAGAAAGGTTTACTTCAAGACAGACAAGATATTGTTAAAGACTTTCCGGTAAGGCAAATTATTATTTGGAAAAGAGCTGGCGGAATTAATTTTAATAAAGGGTATTTTTTGCCTACTTATGAGGTTGTTTATTTAATAGCTAAGCCAAAGTTTACTTTGGCACCAAAGGCAAATGCATTTGGAGATGTGTGGGAAATTAAACAAGAGATGAATAATGAACATCCTGCACCGTTTCCATTGGCTTTAGCCGATAGAATTATAAAATCTACCTTAGCAAAAAATGTTCTTGATCCTTTTATGGGAAGTGGAACAACTGCTTTAGCAGCATTGCATAATTCTATAGATTATGTAGGGTTTGAAGTTTCGAAAGAATATTGCCAAATGGCTAAAAAAAGAATCCAAAATTTTAAAAAATTTCCTGAGCTTCAATTAAAACATTATGCTTGGTAATAATAATGATAATCCTTGGCATAATTCGTATTGGTTTGCAAGGATGTTAATAAGCACCGATCAATATGGTAGTATAGGAAAGGATAATAAAACAATAAAACATATTGCTACTGCGCTTCAACTTATTCAAACGCAAAGCAAACATTTAAGCGAAAAAGAAATATTAGCATTACAAAAAAGGGCACTTTCTAATTTTTTAAATGAAAGATATTTTAGGGCAAAAAAAAGACTACATAAGATTGGAAGGTTATTAGCTGATCTTGATGAAATTATTATTACCAAGTTAGATATGAATGTGTTTATTTTAACATGTGAACATATAATGCTACCAATCAATCAGGCAATTAGTAACATTCCAAGTAGTGATAAAGAGTTTGCTCTAACCATAGCAAAGTCATTTTTAGATACAAAAGGAATGGCAGGCTTAGCAAGTGTAATAAAACTTTGGGACACACTTGGCGTAAAGGGATGTTTAACTGCTGAAAGGGTTGAAGTAACCAAAGCTTTTTCAGTTATTAGAACCTTACTTGAAAGTCAAAACCTTACCAATGTTGATAAAGATATTGTGTTGACCGCATTTGCACAAGAGTTTGAAAGAAGAGCAGGACAAAAGCGAAAAAGTAGAGCTGGAGGAAGTTTAGAAGAGGTAACCTCATTCATTTTAGACTATTTCAACATACCAACAACTCATTCACCAAGCCATTTTCAAGCTGATATTGAAGTTGACAAATGGATAAAGACAAGTGATAATTGGCTAATAGGTATTAGTTGTAAAAGAACACTTAGAGAAAGATGGAAGCAAGTAAGCAGTGCAGACGCATCTATACTTAGTAAATTTAAAATTAAACAGGTTTACCATATCATTACTTATGATGAAGATTTGTCAGATGAAAAACTAACTTTATTGGGTAGTCAAAGACACGTTTTTTATTTACCAGATGATTCAACAAGATTAAAACATGCCATAAACCATATTGGGTTAAAAGAATATGTTAGACCAATCTCTGAACTTATAAATGATATTAAATTAGGGCTTGAAAAATGGAGTTAAACAAATGAAAGCAAGCTTTTTGGAGGGTAAATTGAAGGAGTTGGATAGGTTACTTTAAATGTTATTTATCAACTCAACCACTTTCTTTTTTGAACCACCGTAACTAACAAAGCCTACTTTTAAGGGCGTGTGTTTAAATTGATTAATTGCAGACAATAGCGAATCTAATATCCAGTCAAGTTTATTGCTAAAAGCGCCGCCGTCAACAAGCGTTAAATAAATTTTATTGCAACCTGTTTTGTTATAGTTTATTAAGGCAGCATATAAGGTCGCTTCGTAAGTGGCTTCTAATATTAAGCGGGCAAATTTTACCCAGTAAGTGGCTTTTATATAAGAGTAAGCAACTGGCAAAGCAGCGCAATATGCTTGCGATACTATTTGTTTTGTATCCGTTAATGTTACTTCGGTATTCCATTGAATCCCAATTTTTAGATTTCCTTTTAAACCTCCTCTTTCCTTGTTGATTAATGTATTTAGTTGAGCGTTAATGTTTTGCAGCCCATCTTCATTTACTAAAGCATATCCATTACTCATTTTCCACAAGCGCAATTCCTCATTTTTTAATTCTTTTCCTATAAGCTCCAAACAATCAATTTGATTGTTTGCCGATTGGCCTTGCTGTTCATTTACTGGCACAAAGTAATTTCTATAAATTGTACCTGCTCCACAAGCAATGGCACAGGCAGGTCCTTGGGTAAAATCTTTTTCATAAATATCAACTCCTCTTTCAGGGGTAATATGCGGGCCTACCATTTCAAGCAAATTAAATTGTGAAGCAGCTTGAAAGAGCGCATTTTTATTAGATTCATCACAATGCAATTTTTGTACATTTCCCACTACTTCAAAAACACTTATATTGTCTTAAAATGCTGCTATAGAAGGTACTTGTTTTATCAACGCTGCTAATGTTGGAATTTCTAATGTATCAAATTGAAAAAATCTTCCATTGACTTTTGAGATCAAATTTTTTCCTTCAATTGAAATATTTCCTCTTACCCTGTTTGGAGATTTCATCAAACCCAACTATTTTATTGAGGCACCTATTTTATTATTAACAGCCACAAACAAAACACAGCTTGTTATACTTTTCTTTCTGTAGCTTTTTTACTTCCAACTTTTGTTTTAATACTTCTAGTTTTGATTGATGATGTTGTTTTTCGGCTTGGTCTAAGTCAGCCAAATATTCCTCTACTTTATCATCAATATACTTTTGGTGGCGATCAATTTTGGCTTGAAAATCATTATTCTTTAAGGCGTATTGTGGGCTTATTTTAAAAGAGTTGATAGCTATGGTTTTTTACTTTAGTTGTAGCCCTTTTAATAGTCACATTACTTCTATGTTGGTTTGGCAGGCGTACTCTAATTTGCGGCACTAGCGTACACCCCTTTGATAACCAAACAAGTAAAGCTTGATCAGATCGGCAGGGTGGAAGGGTAGTTTGCTTTGCTTTTTAGTGCGGTATTCTGGTTTGGTTTCTTAGTATTTAAAATTGAGTTTACTTAGGTCAAGTGCATCCACAAATGCATCTATAATTCTGGCAAAGTTTTGTTGGTGCAGTAGTGGCTCAAGCGATAGTAGTTGTATTTGGTGGCGGTCTGTTCCTTTAATATACTCCATTGGCATACAGAAATTGCTTAATCTTGAAGATAAAAAAACACCGTAAACGCCCAAGTAAATTAAATATTAATGTGTTTTGAACAAGAGGAGATTTTGTACCGGCTAACGGTTGGGGGTTGTCGCATTAAAAAATTTATAGTAGGTTGGTTTTGAGGTAAGTCTTCGCCAATATTTGGACTTATTAATTAATTGTTTTGGGCTGTTAAATTTAAAGTCAGAAAAAAGTTAAAAATAAGCAGGTTAAGTTTTAACATTATTTTGTGTTGATTTATGGTTATAAAATTAATTTATATAACAAAAAGACGGGCAACATTGTTTTTGGGTGGCACAGCCTTTCTTTCACGCTTTTGTTTTTGAAAGTAATAATGTTGCAACAATAATTTTAACTTGCAAATTTTAAGCAACACTCACTCAAACAATAAATTAATAATGAAAGATCTATTTTTAGTAGCAGCAATACAAGAAGCAAAAAAAGGGCTGAAAGAAGGTGGCATACCAATAGGTTCTGTTGTGGTACATCAAAACAAAATAATTGGAAGTGGACACAACAGACGAGTTCAACAAGGTAGTGTTGTTTTACATGGTGAAATGGATGCCTTAGAAAATGCGGGCAGGCAAAAAGCAGCTATTTATAAAGAGAGTGTTTTGTACACCACACTTTCTCCTTGCCCAATGTGTACAGGCGCAATTTTATTGTACGGCATACCAAAGGTAATAATAGGCGAAAACAACACATTTATGGGGGAAGAAGCATTGCTAAAATATAGAGGTGTTGAAGTAGTTGTTTTAAATGATGAAGAATGTATTGACATGATGAAAAATTTTATTAGTAATAAGCCAGAATTATGGAATGAAGATATTGGAGTATAGTTTTAAATCAACAAAACTTCACCTATTTTTAACCTCATTTTACTATCTATCAATTAACAACTGAACAACCTTATTTGGGTAAGCTACCTTTATATAGTATTTTCCATTAGCCAAACCATCAACTTTTATTTGCTTGGTAAGCTGCCCTTGTTTTACTACTTGGCCTGTGTTGTTATATATTTTGTAAGATGTTTCTTTTGTTAAACCTTCTACAAAAACCAATTCATTTGCGGGGTTCGGAAATATTGCAACGGGTGCAGTTTCGGCATCTTCAATATCAATATAAATAAATGAACTTACCGTATCGCAAAAAGTGTGGTAACCTCGCTGGTTAAACACCGTTAAGCAAGCATAGTAATTTGCTTCGGTTGGGTAAGTATAAAACGGGTTGGTTTCGTTGCTAATAGTACCATCACCAAACGCCCAAATGGTGCTATCAATTTCGCCTGTTGAGTAATTGGTAAATAGTACACTAATATCTCCAAGTGTACTAACAAAGTTGGCAACAGGCAAATCAATTGTTTGTTCCCCATAAATAACACAATTGTTAGGGCTTGGGTTTAATTCTACTGTACTTTTAGGGTTTAAATTTTTATTATAAAAACCTGCAAAGTCTGGCCCATATTTTTGTGCATTAAACGAACTGGAACTACCATTTTCACCTTGGTTTACCGGGCCTTCTGCATTTGTTGGTATAATGTATTCCCACACCAAATCTCCATTAGCGTTTACTTCACCAAGTTCACCGTTTCGGTTAATGCTGTACAAATAATTGCCATTTGGCAAACCAGCGCAACTGCTGCCTGTTGGTGCAGCGCTAACTGCTTGCCGCAAAACTTCTTTGGTGTTGTTAAAACCAATTTCAGCATCGTACAAAAAACTACCATTTTCAGTAATTGGTGGTTCAATTGCTACCAAAAACGAAGTGCTAGAGTTGTTGTTATCAAAAATTGAAATTAAGGGTTTGCCATTGTTAAAGCTGCTCGGCACCCAATGCGCTCCGTGCTGACTTCTTATTTTTTGGTCGCTATTATCGCCTTTGTTATAATTTTGTGGATTGCCCCATCGGTACAAAATAGCTCCACCTTTATTATAGTTGCCACCTTTATGGTTTGCTGCTTCTTCACTTGTGGTACTATGATCAATTACATAAATTTCACTTAAAAAACGGCTGCTTAACATTATTAAATCAAACTCTTCTAAATAATCAACAGCATTAAAATGAACATGATCACTAGGGCTACCCAAGTTAATGTCTATCAACTGCGGATTGTCTGCAATTACACCATAATTATCCAATGTATTATCAAAATGTTGAACCGTATGATCTATTAAATGCCACTCCCACACAATTTCACCGCTAGTTGGCCCAGTAGGTTTTACTTCAATTATATGTTCGGTTACTAAAGTGCCAGTTCTGCCATAAGCAGCTAATTCATCTGCCTCAAATCGTTCCCAAGCAATTATTAAAACATTTCCATTTGGTAATGGTTCTACATCATGATGCTGTAAATATTCATTGTTTTCATTATAATCAAACAGCCAAACGGTGTTTCCTTCCCAATCTTGTATTTCAACACCTCCACCAGTACCTGGGCCGCCCATTTGGTTATTTTCTCGGTTTTGAATTGGCCTAACCAAATTACCATTATAGTCTAAATAGCAAGATAAGCCTGCGTTATATTCGCTTTGCCAACTATTAATAACGTTGCCACAATTATCAATTAAATATGCCGAACTATTACCGCCAAAACCACCAGCAGCCGTTGGGCCTGCGTTAAACAAGGTATAGCCGTTAAATGCATTTTCGGTATTAGTAATAATGCCAACCGTTGGTTCTTGTGCAATCGTACTAAAGCATCTTAAAACAAAAAAAAATATTATTGCTACGTAAAGAGATTTCATTTTATATTAATATTTTTTTATACTGTAATAAAGTTGTTGTATTTTTAGTGTTTTCTAACAACAGCAAACTTAAACCATTACATGTTAAACAAGCTAATAGAAAATTTAAAAACCAATAATGCCAACCCTATTTCGGGTATGGATGCCACTTTTTTATATACCGAAACGGCCACCAGCCCAATGCATATTGGTAGTGTAAATATAATTGAAGGCACCTTAGAATTTGAAACTTTTAGAAGTATTATTCTATCACGTATACACCAGTTTCCAATATTTCGCAAAAAACTATTACAAATACCAATGAGTATTGATTACCCGTATTGGGTTGATGATCCTCATTTTGATATTGACATGCACTTGCGACATATTGCTTTGCCAAAGCCATATAACTGGAGCAGTTTGCGTAAAATTGCTTCCCAAATTTTTAGTGAACCTTTAGAGCATAGTCGCCCATTATGGAGTATTACTTTTGTTGAAGGTTTAGATGAAATTAGTCAAGTACCAAAAGGCTCGGTAGCTTTAGTTGGCAAAATACATCACGTTGCTATTGACGGTGTTGGTGGCGCCGGTTTGCTAGGGTTAATGTTTGATATGAGCGATGAGAAAAAGCCAATACCAGCACCCAAACCTTACAAACCCAAACCAATACCTAACGAACTTAGTATGGTTTTAAACAGCACCGCTTCTTTTATTGAAAACCCTTTAAAGTTTCCGAAATTAATAAGCGAGGCGGTACGTACTTCCTTAAAAACAGGAATGTTTACTAGAGGCAAAAAAATGGATTTGCCAACCGCTCCGTTTAGCGCACCAGCTACGCCTATTAACGGTATTATTTCACCTCGGCGAATGTGGAATACCGTAATACTTTCTTTAGACAGGGTTAAAGCTTTAAAAACCATTATGCAAACCACCCTTAACGATATAATGCTCGCTATTTGTGCGGGAGCATTGCGTAGATATTTGTTAGAAAAAGAAAAATTACCGCTTAAACCCTTAGTGGCTATGGTACCTATTTCTGTAAGAAATGGTGCAACCGAAGGAGAAGATGGTAACAATATTTCTTCAATGTTGGTACAGTTGGCTACCAATATTGAAGACCCAATTGAACGCCTACAAACCATACAAGAAAACACTATGCGTGGCAAAACCTACCAAAACGCAATGGGTGCTAAAACCTTGGCCAATATGGCAGAAGCAATACCCTTTGGAGTGGCCAACCAAGCAGCACGTTTGTATAGCCGTTTTCAATTAGCCGAAAAACATAAGCCAGTGTTTAATGTTACTATTAGTAATGTGCCTGGGCCACCGTTTCCGTTGTATATTAATGGTCATAAATTATTTAGCCTAATGGGTGCAGCACCTGTAATTGATGGGATGGGTTTGATAATTACCATTTTTAGTTACAACGGAATGTTAACAGTTAGTTCTACTAGCGATGCTAAGTCAATGCCCGATTTAAATACCTTTAATACTTATTTAAGAGCCTCAGCGAACGAATTAGAAGCCTTAGTATTAGCTTATAAAAACAAAAAGAAACCTAAAAAACGGATAGCAAAAAAAGCATTGAGCGATCCATTATTTGCTCATATAAAAAAACATATTAAGGCCAATGCAAAATACATTAAACCTAACAATGGTATCTTTCAGTTTAATGTAACAGGTGTTGTGCCAAGTGTATGGAAAATAGATTTAAACAAATCGCCAGGCACCGTAATTAAAGGAAAAGCTAAAGCACCCGACGCCACTTTTACGGTAGCCGACGAACATATTTTACGCATTGGCAAAGGCGAAATGAGTTTCCAAATTGCCTTTATACAAGGCCGCTTAAAAATTGAAGGCGACAGCACCAAAGCAATGAAGTTGGGCGCAATTTTAGGCAAGTTGCCAAAGTTTGATTAAGGCAAAAAGTAGTACTGTTTTATTAGTAGTAGAATGCAAAACGTGCATAAGCGTGTACTCAAGTGTCGGCTATATTTTTTTTTACGATGCAAAAATTATTAAGCAATGCTATTTGATGTTACTGGCAGTGCTATTGAAACTAAATTACTTTCTAACACAACCATTTTACTAAGGCAATCGCATGAAAGTTTTTCTCTGCTCCAAGTGAACCTGTTCACTTGTGTTTACTGCTGTACAATGGAACAGGTTCCATTGGAGCTTAGCCTAATTGCTTGATTTACAATGTATGCATTTTTTTATGCGATTACCATAACCATTTTACTACAAAGTTCTCGTCTATTAACCACAATAAAAGTACAACTTTGGCCTTTAATTGCCTAAGAGTAAAAATTTAATTTCCTTCATTGCAAAATATGTTATACAATAAAAAATTTTTAGCTGGCGCTTTAATTTCACTTGCTTTCTTTTTTATATCATTTACTGTTTTAAATAAAATTATGCAACCTTACAAAAGCTATGAATACATTATACAAACTTTGGCAGCAAATTACATTGAAGAAGTGAATACAGAAAACTTACACAGTAATGCCTTAAAGGCTTTGTTACAATCTTTAGATCCATATTCAAAATATTATGATAAAGCAGAAACAGAAGATCGTAAAAACGCTTGGGCTGGCATTTTAGATTATAGCATTGGCATTAATGTGGTATATAGAAATGATTATACTTACGTAAACTCTGTAAACGCAGGTTCGCCTGCCGAAGCTGCCGATGTAAGGCCCGGCGATAAAATTGCAGCCATTAATAACAAACCCATTTACCGTGCTTTTAATAAAGATATAGTTGCAAAACTAAAGGGAAAAGAAAACACTACCGTAGAATTATTGCTTGGCCGCCCAACAGAAACGGAAAGTATTAAAAAGATTATAAATCGATCGGCGATACCTAACATTGCCATACCTTATGCAAAATTGTTGCCAAACGGCAATGGTTATATTAAGCTGCAACACTTTTATGGCAATGCGGCCGATACCTTAAAACAACTTATTACCGATTGGCAAAAGGGCAAACAACCGTTTGAAAGTTTAATTTTAGATATGAGAAATAACCGTGGTGGTGGCGTAAAACAGGCCACAGAAATTGCAGGGTTATTTTTACCTAAAGAAAGTATTGTTTACCATCATAAAAAACGCAATGCAAATTTTGAGGCCGTAAAAACAGCAATTGCACCAATTGCGCCATTGCTTCCTTTGGTGGTTTTAATTGATGAAAACTCAATGTCGGCAGCAGAGTTGGTAGCTGGTGCTTTGCAAGATTATGACAGAGCAGTAATATTGGGCGAAAATTCTTTTGGTAAAGGCTTGGTACAACAAACTTGGTATAATGGCGATAGTACGAGTATGTATTTTACGATATCAAAATATTATACGCCTTTAAAACGCTGTATTCAAAAAATAGATCACGAGGGTCATTATTTAAAAAGTGATAGAGAGCGACTTAATGAACAACCTTATAGCCCACAAAAAAAGCAATGGTTTACTACTAAAAACGGTCGCAAATTTTTTGATTATAGTGGCATAGTGCCTGACATAACTTTAACTAAACCCCAACAAAACGAATATGTAAAAAGAGTAGTCAGCAGTTTTGCCTTATACGATTTTGCTAATGCTTATAGAAACAACAACAACAAAGCACCCGATTTAGAAACCTTTAAAATAGATAATAGATTATATAAAGAGTTTATAGAATTTTTAGAACTTCAAGAAAATAATATTGAATTACCAATAACAAAAGAAGTAGCCAGTATTGAAAATTTTATTACGCAAACAGTTGCCGACAACAGCTTAATGCAACAATTTGAACAGTTTAAACAAAGCCTAAACCAAGCCAAGCAAGCCATACATCAACAAAACGAAAAGCAGTTAAAAGCAATTTTGAGCGAAACAATATTAATTAGATATTATAACCTTAAAGGGAAGTATGCTTACCAATTTAAAAATGATGATTGGGTGAGTGAGGCAATCGATCTATTAAACAACAAAAAACTATATAATGAAAAACTGGGTTTATAAAACATAGAGAAATTAATGGAAGTTTTACAAAAACAATCAAAATTAGATCTTTCATTCAGCTTCGATTTTACTGTTATTTTATTATACCTTTTTAGGTTGTTTGAGAAATTATATGAAAAAAGTTATAACATTTTTGAAATCGTAAAATAAAAAGTACTGCCTGCTCCTTCTGCTGACTGTAAATTAATTTCACCAAGATGTTGTTCAACAATTTTTTACACATTGCCAAACCAATGCCGGTACCCTTAAATTCTTTAGTATTATGTAGCTTATTAAAAAGGTTAAATATTCTTTCTTGATGTTCTATATCTATATCTATACCGTTATCATTAATATAAAATTTCCAATAATCGGGCAAATCTTCATAATAAATTTTGATTATTGGCGTAGTATCTTTTTTTACAAACTTTAAAGCATTAGTAATTAAATTTTGAAAAAGTTGCCGCAATCTGGATTGATCTCCTCTTATTAAACTCGGCATTTCTTGTACTTCAATACTTGCCCGTTTTTCATTTATAATAGCACTTAAACTTAAATTGACATTTTCAATAAGTAAACTAATATCTAAATCGTTATGTTCTGTTTTATTTGTACTAACTAAAGAGTAATTAAGCAAACTTTTAATCAATGTTTCCATATGATTAATAGATGAGTTTATGTGATCCATAAAAAAATCTTGATCGTCATTAAGTTGCACATTTAGCGACTTATTAAACAAATCTAAAAATGCTTTAACTGTTTTTAAGGGTGATTGCAAATCGTGAGAGACCATAAAAGCGTAGTTTTCTAATGCTACATTAGAGTCAATATAGCGTTGCAGTAGAATGTTTTTACCATTAAGGTTGGTAATACTTCGTGCTAATGCTGCTTCCTTTTTCTTTAAGTCGGTTAAATCTTTAATAATGGTAGTGTACATATTTTTATTGTCTTTATTAATTAAAATAGTAGTTTCAGTTTCAAATATTTCATTATTAAACCGACGGTGTAAAAAGTTAAAGCGGCATTTTTTTTCTGCCTTTAAAATCTGTTTGTATAGTAACAAATGATCTATAGATGAAATACCATCTGATTGATATTCAGGAACTATATCAGTTCTTTTTATGTTTTGCATCGTTTTGTTCCAGCAAAACATTTTTTTAAATGATTCATTTATATCAACAATTTTATCTTCATTATCATCGTATACATAAACAGCATCAAAGTTATTGTCAAACAAAAATTTAAATTGATGATGAGAGGTACTTAACTCCTGCATCATTTTTTTCTAAGTATACTTTCTTGATTTTGATAATGAGACCGCATTACCAAACTTTTAATAAAGTTGCCAAATTTATTCACCACTTTTACTAGGTGCTTTTTTTCATATTCTGTAAAAGCATTATGATTTCTATGAATAACTAAAACCCCAGCATCTTTTATATGATAAATAATAAATTGGCCTTTTTTTAAAAATGTACCTGCAGAAAGTTGATCGTAAAATGCCTCATTATAATCTATAATTACACTTTTATTATTTTTTTATATTATAATAGAGACTTGGTTATTATTTGTTGACTATAAGTATTATTAGTGTTGGGGATAGCATAAGCCAACTCAAAACAATCGTCTTCAATAGTATAATAAGTCCAATATCCAGCAAATGAAAGATTTTTTCCGGACATCAAAACATTTAGAAAGCTCTCACAATTTTCTTTAATGTCATTCGGATTGCCTATCAATAAAAATAATTCATAAGAAACGGTTAGGTTGTTTATAATATTAAACGCTACATTTTAGTACTCCTTTAAATTCAAAATTTTTGTGTAATATCTTCTACTAAAATTGGTATTATAAGTCCAAAAATTCAAATTACTCTATTAATTTCTTTTCTAATTAACATATTCTTCATACTTTTAATAGCTTTTGTTATCAAAGCAACATTTGGTAAAATTAAAATGATGCTTTAATACAATGGCTCTAATCATTTTTTTGTAACCAAAAACAATTATTTTGTATGAAAGTTTACACAACCGATAACATTAAAAATGTAGTGCTGCTAGGCCATTCTGGCAGCGGGAAAACCACCTTAGCTGAATGTATGCTTTTTGAAGCAGGAAAGATAAACAGAAGAGGCACGGTAACCGATAAAAATACGGTAGCAGACTATCACGAAATAGAACACGAAAGAGGGAACACCATTTTTAGTTCGTTAATGCACATGCCTTGGAAAACAACTAAAATCAATTTATTAGATACCCCCGGTTTCGACGATTTTGTATCGGAAGTTGCCAGCAGTTTAAAAGTTGCAGACACAGGCATTATGCTTTTAAATGCACAAAGCGGTGTTGAAGTTGGTACAGAGTTAATATGGGATTATTCTAAGAAATTTAAAAAACCAATGATTTTTGCGGTAAACCATGTTGACCAAGAAAAAGCAGATTTTGATATTACCGTTGAACAAGCAAAAAACCGGTTTGGAAGTGGCGTAACAGTAGTGCAATACCCGCTTAACCAAGGGGAAGGTTTTAATACTATAGTTGATGTATTAAAAATGACTATGTATGAGTTTCCTGCGGAAGGTGGAAAACCAAATAAAAAACCAATACCAGAAAGCGAAAAAGAAAGAGCAGATAAACTACACAACGATTTAATTGAGTCAATTGCCGAACACGATGAAGGTTTAATGGAAAAGTATTTTGACAAAGGAAGCTTAGATGAGGAAGAGATGACCAAAGGTTTGCATGGCGCAATGGCTAAAAGAGATTTGTTTCCGCTGTTTTGTATTTCTGCACAAAATAATATGGGTAGCGGCCGTATTATGGGTTTTGTAAACGATATCGCTCCAGGGCCAAAAGACCAGCCATTTAAAATTAAAGACAAACAACAAAACCACCCAGTTGAGCCTGATGCACCAACCAGTTTATTTGTTTATAAAACAATTTCCGAACCGCACTTAGGCGATATGTCGTTTTTTAAAGTTACTTCTGGAATTTTAAAAACCAGTATGGATTTAGAAAACATGACCACCGAAAGCTCAGAACGTTTTAACCAATTGTTTTTATTAAATGGTAAAAAACGAACACAAGTAGAAGAGCTACACGCAGGTGATATTGGCGCAACCGTAAAACTTAAAAACACACATACTAACGACACGCTTTCTTTAAAAGGAAGCAATATTATTTTAGAGCCAATTACATTTCCATCGCCACGTATTAGAACGGCTATAAAATCAGTAAATGGTGGAGAGGAAGATAAAATGGCGGCGGCTTTAAACAAGCTACACCAAGAAGACCCGAGTATATTAATTGAACAATCGAAAGAATTGCGGCAAACTATTTTAAGTGGGCAAGGCGAATTACAACTGCAAATTATAAAAGATAAATTTGCTAATAACTATAAAATAGATATTGAATATGAAAAGCCTCGTATTCCATATCGTGAAACCATACGTAAATCGGTAAAAAAAGATTATCGTCACAAAAAACAAAGTGGTGGTTCGGGTCAATTTGGCGAAGTACATTTGTTGGTAGAACCTTACTATGAAGGCGCACCGCATCCTGCTAATTTAAATGTAAGAAAAGAAGAAATTATTGATTTGCCATGGGGAGGCAAACTTAACTTTTTATGGTGTATTGTTGGTGGTGCAATTGATGCAAAGTATAGCAACGCTATTATGAAAGGCATTATGGAAAAATTAGAAAACGGACCATTAACAGGATCTTATGTGCGAGATATTAGGGTGGCAATATACGATGGAAAAATGCACGCAGTAGACTCGAACGATATGGCTTTTAAAATGGCTGCTATTAGTGCTTTTAAAAGTGCATTTGTTGAGGCCAGCCCGCAATTATTAGAGCCAATATATGATGTAGAAGTTTTAGTGCCAGAAGAAATTATGGGCGACATTATGGGCGATTTACAAACCCGCAGAGCCACCATAATGGGTATGGATGCCGATGGGCACTATCAAAAAATTAAAGCAAAAGTACCTTTGAGCGAATTATACAAATATTCATCAACTTTGCGCAGTTTATCGCAAGGCAGGGCAAAACACAACCGCAGCTTTAGCGAGTACGCTCCCTTAGCACCCGAAATACAAAGCCAATTGGTAAAAAACCATCAAAATATACAAGATACATAAGCTTGAAAGAGATAAAATAGCTATTGTTGAGCAATGGCTATTTTATATAAAAACTGATGTAAAAATATCATCTATAATTTTATGTACATATTTGATTTAATTTCTTAAAAAATATCATATAACAATTACTTTACAGATAAATTTAGTCATAACCTTTGTAAATTGTACACAATGAAAAATTTATTTTTAATACGACACGCCAAATCAAGTTGGGATGATATGAGCTTGAAAGATTTTGATAGGCCTTTAAATGAACGAGGCCATCGCGATGCAGAAGATATGGCCAACCGCTTAAAAAATAAGGAAATTATATTTGATAAAATACTAAGTAGCCCAGCCAAGCGAGCACAAACAACTGCACGTTATTTTCACGATATTTTGGAGGTTGAAGCAACCAAACTTGAGTTAGTCGCTAATATTTACCAAGCTTACGAAGGAGACATTATTAAATTAATACAAAATACAAGCAGTAGTATTAATAACTTAGCCATATTTGGGCACAACCCAACATTTACTATATTGGCCAATAAATTTGGCGATAATTATATAATGAATGTACCAACCTGTGGCATCATATCAGTAAATTTTGAAACAGAACTTTGGTCAAATTTTTTAAATGCCCAACGAAAAATGTTATTTTTCGATTTTCCGAAAAATAAATAATGCAACGTTATACCAACCGAGAAATAAGCTGGCTTTCTTTTAATGAAAGAGTATTACAAGAAGCTGAAGACAAAAACAACCCTTTATTAGAAAGAGTAAGGTTTTTAGGCATCTTTTCAAACAACCAAGATGAATTTTTTAGAGTAAGAGTAGCCTCCATGAGAAGGCTAAAACAAGATAAAAACTCTAAAAACTACAACTTAAGCTTTAAACCAGAAAAATTACTAAAAGATATTGCTGATATTGTTTTAATACAGCAAATTCGTTTTAGAAAAATATATGCTAAACTTATTAAAAGTTTAGAGCAAGAACAGATATTTATTAAAAATGAAAAGCAGTTAAACCCAGAACAAGAAATATCAATTACCAATTATTTTAGACAAAAAGTTAGGCCATTATTAGTACCTATAATGTTTAATAACGTGGTAAAAATGCATAAGCTTTTAGACCATCGCATATATTTAGCAGTAATATTAAAAGCAGATGCAGATAGCGAAACAGAAGAATATGCGTTAATAGAAATACCCAACCGATTACCACGTTTTTTTGAACTACCTAAAACAAACAACGCATCTAACATTATATTGATAGACGATATTATTAGGTACTGTATGCCTCAAATATTTAACATATTTCAATATAATTATTTTAAAGCATATACGCTAAAAATAACCAGAGATGCAGAGTTAGATCTTTCGCCCGACTTAAGAGTAAGTTATTTAGAAAAAATTGCCGACAGCGTAAAAGCACGAAAAAAAGCAGCTGTGTTGCGGTTTGTTTATGATGAGCAAATGCCCGTAAAACTGCTAAACTATCTTACCCGTAGAATGAAGATTAAAAAATCGGACCACCTTATACCAGGTGGTCGATATCATAATTTTAAAGATTTTATGAACTTTCCGGTATTAGGCCGTACAGATTTAATTTATGCGCAACCTCCACCAATTCAACCTAAAAATTTAGACATTAACGAAAGTCATTTAGACTATATAAAACAAAAAGATTTATTACTGTTTTATCCATACCACTCTTTTAATTTTATGATAGAGTTGTTGCGAGAAGCAGCTATTGACCGAAGAGTAAAATCAATAAAAATTACCTTATACAGAGTGGCCCAAAACTCTATGATTATTAATGCATTAATAAACGCAGCACAAAACGGTAAAGAGGTTACCGTTGTAATGGAAATTAGAGCCCGCTTTGATGAGTTAAGCAATATTGAATATGCCAACAAACTACAAAGCGCAGGCATTAGGGTTATATTTGCCGACCCTAATTTAAAAGTGCATTGCAAGCTTTGCTTAATCAACCGTTTAGAGGGCGATGAAATTATTCAATATGCCAATGTAACCAATGGCAACTATCACGAAGGAACCTCAAAACAATATTCAGATTTAAGCCTGTTTACTACCGATACTCGTATTACCGATGAGGCAAACAAGTTGTTTAAATTTATGAAACACATTATTCGAACCTATCCATTCGAACATTTAATAGTTTCGCCACGAAACATGAAAAAACAATTTTACAATTTAATTGATACAGAAATTGAAAATAAAAAAAATGGTAAAGAAGCGTGGATGAAATTTAAAATGAATAATTTTTCTAACTTCGAAACAATAGATAAGTTGTACGAAGCCAGTAATAAAAACGTTAAAATTCAATTATTAACAAGAGGTATTTGTTGCCTAAACCCAGGAGAAAAAGGCCTAAGCGAAAATATTGAAGTGTTGAGTATTTTAGATAAATATTTAGAACACTCCAGATTTTATATTTTTGCAAATGGCGGTGATCCAAAAATATTCTTGGCTTCAGCAGATTTAATGTCTCGTAATTTAAATGATAGAATAGAGGTAATGTGCCCCGTATATGATGAAGATGCCAAGCAAATGTTGTTAGATATATTCGACATTCAATGGACAGATAATGTAAAAGCCCGTAAAATTGACGCCGCCTTAAAAAATGAGTACAAAAAAAATGAATTAACAAAAAACAGAAGTCAATTTACTATATATGAATATTTAAAAAACCGTAATTTAGCAGACTAATGACAATTCATAAATTTGCAGCTATAGATGTTGGTACTAATGCCATGCGTTTGCTCATTACAGATGTTTATGAAAATGGGGAAGGTGAAGCAACATTTAAAAAAAATGCGTTATATAGAGTGCCAGTACGTTTAGGTAGTGATGCCTTTGAGTTTGGTTATTTAAAGGCAGAAAAAAAACAGAAACTAATAAGCACTTTGCAAGCCTTTAAGCATTTAATTGATGTACACGATGTAAAATACTTTCAAGGTTGTGGCACAAGTGCTTTGCGCGAATCTGCTAACGGGCAAGAAATTGTAGCAGAAGCCAACAAAATAACTGGCCTTAACCTGCGCATAATTTCTGGGCAAGAAGAAGCCGACATTATTTACTCAACACAAATAAGTAATGAAATTGACCCAGATAAATTTTATTTATATATGGATGTTGGCGGTGGTAGTACCGATTTTACTTTTTTTAAAAGCAACAAAATAGTTAGCTCTCGTTCTTTTAAAATTGGCACAGTACGCTTGCTATTAAATATGGTAAAAGATGGCTTATGGGAAGAAATGAAACAATGGCTTTTAAGCGTAAAACCTGCCAACGAAGAAATATTTTTAATAGGCTCTGGTGGCAACATTACCCGTTTGTTTAAAATGTCGTTAAAAGGAAAACAAGAACCCTTATACAAAGCAGAAATACAATTACACTACAATTACATTAATGAGTTTTCAATTGATGATAGAATAAAGCTGCTCGATTTAAAACCCGACAGAGCAGATGTAATTATACCAGCCGCTCGTATTTTTTTATTTGTGTTAGATGAGTTAGGAGCAGATATTGTTTACGTACCCAAAATTGGTTTAGCCGATGGTATTGTAAAACGCCTTTTTTATAACATTTTTACTGCCACCAAAAAATCGCTTTAGTTATTACAAAGGTTGGCATTATATCAGATACGCACGGGTACCTTAACCCAAAAATAAAAGAATACTTTAAAGAGGTTGACGCAATTTGGCATGCCGGTGACATTGGCAAACTACAAGTTACCGATGCTTTAAACGAAATTGCTCCACTAACTGCAGTTTGGGGAAATATTGACACCATAGGCATTAGAAATACATTTGAAGAGGAAGTAATTTTTAATTGCGAAGGGCTGAAAATATTAATGCTACATATTGCCAACTATCCTGGCCGATATAATAAACGTACCTATCATTTGTGCAAAAAGCATCAACCCGATATGGTTATAGTTGGTCATTCTCATATTTTAAAAGTAATACGCGATTCACATTTAAAACACCTACATATTAACCCTGGCGCAGCAGGCAAAATTGGCATCCACAAAATTTGTACCGTTATTCGCCTTACTATTAACGGCATTAAAATTTCAGATGTTGAAGTAATTGAATTTAAAAGATAGATTTTTTTTAGAAGATATACTTACACTTTACCTAAGCCTGCAACACAAACACCGCCGGTATTTTATGAAAATTATAATCCTTAGTATTCCAAGTTTTAATGGTATGTGTAGCAATAAGTTCATTGTTTAAAGTAAGGTTGCTGGCCACACACAAAAAGGTATCGTTTCGGCAAGCCTTTTTTATGCTTTCTAATAATTGGTTATTTCTGTAAGGCGTTTCTATAAAAATTTGCGCGCCTCCGCTTTGTAAACTTTGTGCTTCCAACTTTTTTATAGCGTGTTGTCTTTCCCTTTTTTGTATAGGTAAATAACCGTGAAAGGTAAATTGTTCTCCATTTAAACCGCTGGCCAGCAAGGCTAATAAAATAGAAGATGGGCCAACCAATGGCACCACCTTTACTTGGTATTGATGAGCCAATAAAATAAACTGTTCTCCGGGGTCGGCAATGGCGGGCAAACCGGCATCGCTTAACAAACCTATGTTGTTGCCATTTATAGCATGTTGTAAAAATTTAATTTGATCAGCTACGCCATCATCATTTTTATTGTTACTATTTAGCTCAAAAAAAGTGAGTTCATCAATATTAATGCTTCTGTCAACTTTTTTTAAAAAACGACGGGCACTTTTTACGTTTTCAACAACAAAATATTTTAGCTTTGGCAACAAGGTTGGTAATGTTGGGTTAAGTTGGCTTAAATCACTATCGCCCAATAAGCTTGGTATTAAATATAAAGTACCCATTTAATTGTTAAATTAATTTTTACTATTTTTAATGAAACAAAGTAACAAATTGCCTCGCAGTTTTTATACCCACAACGATATTTTAATTATTGCCAAACAATTATTGGGCAAAACATTGTGTACCAACATTAAGCAACAATTAACTAAGGCTACCATTACCGAAGTGGAAGCTTACTGCGGCAGAACCGACGAAGGTTGCCACGCTTACCCTAATAAAAAAACAGATAGAACAAAAGTAATATATGGCCCAGGCGGTTTTGCTTACGTGTATATATGTTATGGCATTCATACTATGATAAACGTAGTTACTAATAAAAATGGCTTAGCCAACTGTATTTTAATAAGAGCTGTTGAGCCTATTGAAGGAAAAGAATTGGCGCAGCAAAGAAGAGGCTTAAAAAAATACGATTATAAAATTGCTACTGGCCCGGGTTGTGTTGGCCAAGCAATGGGTATAAACATAATACATTATGGCACCGATTTGCTTGGTGATGTTATTTGGGTAGAAGATGCCTTGGCTTTAGCAAAAAATGAAATTGGTATTAGCCAACGTGTTGGGATGAATTTTGATGGCCCAGATAAATTTTTGCCCTGGCGTTATTTTATTAAAAACAACAAATGGGTAAGCCGTTTAAGAGCAAGTGATAAAATGCCTAATCAATGAGCGAAAAAATTTCTATACTAATGCCAGTAAAAAATGCTGGCCCTTATTTGGCGGATTGTCTCAACTCCATTATAAACCAAACCGAAAGTAATTGGGAGTTGATTGCTGTTAACGATCTTTCGACAGATAGCAGTTTAAATATTTTAAATGAATACGCAAATAAAGAGAAGCGGATAAAAGTATTTACCAACAGTGGGCAGGGTATTATTGATGCATTGAGGTTGGCTTATGCAAATAGCTCAGGCAATTTAATTACTCGTATGGATGCCGATGATTTAATGGCAGCAGATAAATTGCAGCTCTTAAAACAAAAATTAATTGTATTAGGGCAAGGCTACTTAGCAATTGGTTTAGTTAAATATTTTGCTAATGCGCCACTTGGTAATGGTTATAAAAAATACGAAGCTTGGCTAAATAAGCTAACCAAAAATCAAAACAACTTTAGCGAAATTTATAAAGAATGTGTAATACCTTCCCCTTGTTGGATGGTTTATAAAAGCGATTTAGAAAAATGCGAGGCTTTTAAACCAAATCACTATCCCGAAGATTATGATTTATGCTTTCGGTTTTATAAAAATAAATTGAAAGTAGTTGGGGTAAACAAAATATTACACCATTGGCGAGATTACCCAACCCGAACCTCTCGCACCGATGAGCATTACGAAGACAACCGTTTTTTAAACATAAAATTGCATTATTTTTTACAATTAGATTATGAAGAAAACAAAACTTTAGCTTTGTGGGGAGCGGGTAAAAAAGGTAAGTTTATTGCTAAGCATCTTATAAAAAACAATATTGAATTTAAGTGGCTGAGCAACAACAGTAAAAAAATTGGTAAACAAATATATGATGTGCTGGTAGAAAATTGTAAACACAGTATAAACAACCAACAGCAATACTTGGTTGCTGTGGCGCAAACACAAGCGCAAATCAACATAACAGAGCAGTTAAAAAAACAATCTTTACAACAAGTTATTGATTATTTTTTTTTCTGTTAGATGTAGGCATTTTGACAAATTAGTGTAACTTGTTTATCAAACGATTCAATGACAAAAAACGACAAACAAACGTCAATAGTAGCTATTGGTGCTTCGGCAGGTGGCTTGGAGGCAATTTATGCTTTTTTTTCAACGTCAGTAACTAACCATGCAATTAATCCTGCTTATGTTATTGTGTTACATTTGTCACCTAATTATGAAAGTTTGATGGTTGATTTACTAGCCAGAAAGACAAAACTAGTGGTACAACAAATAAAAAACAATGTTAAAGTAATGCCGGGCAACATTTACATAATTCCGCCCGATAAGCAACTGGTTTTAAAAAACGATTTTTTAAAGCTTAGCCCGCGCAATAAAGATACGCCCATATTTCACCCTATAAATACATTTTTTATAACATTAGCGGAGCAGCGCAAAGAAAAATCAATTTGTGTTATCCTTTCTGGCACTGGTAAAGATGGTACTTTAGGCTTACAAAAAGTAAAAGAAAATGGTGGTTTAGTGGTCGTTTCCGATCCGCAGTATGCAAAATTTGACGGCATGCCAAAAAGTGCTATTAATACGGGTATGGTCGATTTTATTTTACGACCAAATGAAATGATGCAAGAAATACTAACTTATATTAACCTTGATGGAAACTCAGGCCACGCTATAAGTCAAAAAATAGCACTTGACAAACAAAACTTAATCCGTATTTTCGATTTAATAAAGGGAACAACTGATATTGATTTTAGTGTTTACAAAAAAAATACCGTACTACGGCGAATTCAACGTCGGATATTGGTTAATAAAGCAGAAGGATTAAAAGAATATACTGAAATTTTATATAAAGACGAGAAAGAAATAGTTCAGCTAAAAAACGAATTTTTAATTGCCGTAAGCAGTTTTTTTAGAGATAAAGAAGCCTTTGAGGTAATACAAAATAAAGTTATTCCACAAATATTAAAAGGAAAAGAAAATAACAAAACAATTAGAATTTGGTGTTGTGCATGCAGTAGGGGGCAAGAAGCCTATTCGTTGGCTATACTTATAAACGAGTATATGATAAAGCACAATATGACCAATTTGGTGAAAATATTTGCTACCGATATTGACAAGGCTGCTTTAGAACAAGCAAATGTAGGCGAATATAATATTAGCGTAATAGAGGATATACCTAAAGATATTTTGGAAAGATATTTTAGAACAACCTCTGAAAATAAATTTAAAATAGCACAAAAAATAAGAGACATGGTAGTATTTGCCTACCACAATATTTTAAAAGACCCACCATTTACTAAAATTGATTTAATAAGCTGTAGAAATATGCTTATTTATGTAGAGGCGGAGGTGCAAAAAAAGATAATGGCATTGTTTCATTATGCATTAAACGATAATGGTTACTTGTTTTTGGGTAGCAGCGAAACATTAGGGAACTATAAAGTACCAGAAATAGAAATTATTGATAAAAGAAATAAGATTTATCAATTTACTAAATCTGCCAAGTATTTAGCTACTAACTTATTTGATGAGCCTTTAAGTGCAATCCCTCGAAAATTAAACTACACTCTCGCAAAACCTGCTGCAATTCAATCAACAAAATTTATTGAAAAATCACTCAATAATAGTTTAATGGAGCGGTATATACCAACCACCGTTTTTGTAAATAGCAAAATGGAGTTGGTACATATTTTTGGTGATACTTCAAGTTATTTGGCAATGCCAACCAATACTGTAAGGCTAAACTTTGAAGAGATGATTGAAGAATCGTTGCGAATAGTAATTTCTGCTGGTATAAAACAAAGCCTTCAAAAACAAAAACAAATATATTATACCAATGTAGCCTGTAGTTTAAATGATGAAGCAAAAATACTTGACCTTGAAATTACCCCAACTTATGTTAAAAATTTAAATGAAACAATTGCACAGGTTTCTTTTATTAATGTAGGCGATAACAAAAAAGAAGAAAAAAAGACAAACTCAAAAGTAGAAGTTGGTCATTACTCAAAAAATAGAATTGCTGATTTAGAATTTCAACTAAGAGAAAGCAAAGAAAGCTTACAGTCGGTAACTGAAGAAATGGAAACTACTAACGAAGAGTTGCAAGCTACTAATGAAGAATTGCTTTCGGCTAACGAAGAACTACAAAGTACTAATGAAGAATTACAATCGGTAAACGAAGAATTATTAACTGTTAATGCAGAACATCAAGCTAAAATTGGCGAATTAACCGAGCTAAACGATGATATATATAACCTATTGAATAACATTAACGTTAGTACCATTTTTTTAGATAAAAATTTAAACATTAGAAGATTTACCGATGCACTTAAATTGAATTTACAAATTAGGAGCAGAGATATTGGCCGACCAGTAAAAGAAATAAATTTAAAACTAAAATACAATAGTTTTATTAATGATATAGAAGATGCCTTGGAGGCGGGTAAAAATTTTTCTAAAGAAATACAAACCGAAAATGCCCAATGGATAATGATGAATATTTTACCCTATTACACTAATAGCGGAGAAATTAATGGGGTGGTAATAACTTACTATAATGTAACCACGTTAAAAAACCTAAGCCAAGTTTATGAAACTACTGCAAAAGAATATCTTGAAAAAGAAGAACGGTTGGATTTGTTATTGCAAGGCTACCCTGATTTGATAATTGAATTTGACAAGTACGCTAACTTTGTTACTACAATAGCAGGTAAAAATTACGAAAGCCCTATTGCACCTAAAGGCTCTGTTACAGATTTGTTGGAGAACAAAAACTTAAATGAGCTAACGTTTATTCCTCAAAACCTAAAAGACGAACTTCTTAAAGCAATAAAAAACACCATAAACAGTGGTACCGGTTTTAAATCAATAATAAAAATTAAAAATAAAAATGACAAAGCCACCTACTTAGAAATAAGAACAAAACTTATTAATAGCGAAAACATTACTTGCGTAATACGTGATGTAACGGAATTACAAATAGCCCACAAAAATTTAGATGATAAAGTTGTAGAAATAGGGGCAAGTAATTTAAAGTTGCAACAATACATTGACTCTAATTTAGAGTTAGAAAAGTTTGCTTACATCGCATCGCACGATATGAAAGAACCGTTGAGAAGCATTATCGCTTTTTCTCAATTAATTAAAGACAAGGTAAAAATAAAAGACTACGAAAATATAGATGAGTTTTTAGAATTAATAATTACTTCTGGTCAGCGTATGTTTAAGCTTACAGAAGAAATGTTAGAATATTCTAGAGTAGAAACAAAGGATTTTAACCCTCAAAAAATAAACTTGAACAGGTTAATAAACGAAGTTGTTACCGATTTTAGCGTTTCTGTTGATAGTAGAAACATAAGCTTGAAAATAGACGATATGGGAGAATTTTATGGAGATGAAATGCTTATAAGAGAAGCTTTTTTCAATTTAATTGGCAATGCTATAAAATTTAACGATAAGAAAGAGCCACTTATTCAAATAAAAAACAAATCAACAAAAACTATGTATGTTTATGCAGTTGAAGATAACGGTATTGGTATGAATAAGAGTTATTTCGACACCATATTTTTGTTATTTAAAAGGCTACATACTAAAGATAGTTTTGAAGGTACAGGGCTTGGTTTGTCTATTTGTAAAAAAGCAATAGAAAAGCACAAAGGCAATATAAAGGTAAGCTCTACAGTAAATGAAGGAACAACTTTTACTATTGTAATACCCAAAAATAAATATTAATTTAAGCAGCTATCGCTTTAATAGCTCTATCATTATATTCTTTTGAAAGTAGGCCATTACCTTTTATAGAATAATAGGTGCTAAGTTTAAAATAAACAATACTTATTATCGAATCTAACTCATAAATTAATGTAAAATTTAAACAAGCCATGTAATGCTTATAGGCCCTGCTATATTTGTTAGTAGCTAAATCTATATCAGCAATTTCAAGTTTAACATAGGCCAAAGCCTCCTTCCAATTAATTAAACGAGCATAATACAATGCATCATTAAAAAATACATAAGCCAAGGCATAATCTTTTTTACTTTTCGCCGCCTTCCCTTTTTTATAATATTTTCGATAATTTTTCAGTAACTCATTATCGGAAGCACTCCTTTTGTCTTTTAAGGGCAAAATAAAATGTACGCTACTGCCATCTTGGGGGGCTTCAATCATTAAATTATTCATATACACTATTTTATTAGACTGCATATTATACGCAAGCAACTATAAACAGTTGCACCATATTTAAACTATTTAATACCCAACCACTTTGAAAGACAATACTTTATAGTATATCTTTGTTTGTTAATAAAAATACTAATTAAATGAGTGCAATAGGCATTTCACTATGTGGTGGCGGGGCACGTGGCATTGCTCATATTGGGGTTTTGCAAGCCCTTTTAGAAAACAATATACACCCACAGGTAATAGCAGGTACCAGCGCAGGTGCTTTAGTAGGTTGCTTTTATGCTGCCGGGTTTTTACCTACCGAAATTTTTGACGCCTTAAAAAGCACCAGCGTTTTTAATGCCTTCAATTTTACTTACAATATAAGTGGGCTCAGCAATTTAAGCTACCTAAGTAAAATTGTAAAAGATAAAATTCCGCATAATAGTTTTAACGGTTTACTAAAACCACTTTTTGCTACCGTTGCTAATTTAACAGATGGTAGATGTGAGTATATGAACACCGGTAAACTATCTGATGTGGTGGCAGCGTCTTGTTCGGTACCATTGGTTTTTAAGCCCGTTAAAATGAACGGCAAAACCTATATTGACGGTGGTTTTTTTGATAACTTACCAATAAAGCCCATTAGAAATATGTGCGAAAAAGTAATAGCCGTAAACGTAAACCCTCATAGTTTTAGTAAAGACCCCAACAATGTAATTGCATTAGGCTTGCGCTGCTTAGATTTAACTATATGGCGAAACAGTGCCGCACAAATAAAACAGTGCGATTTTTTAATAGATGTAAAAGAAGCAGCAAAATTTCGCCCAATAGACGCTTGGCGTGCCAACAGCCTTTACAACGCAGGCTACCAACAAACCTTGCAAGATATTGATGCCATAAAAGCTATAATTGAAAGCAAAACCACACCAGTAAAACAAATGAAATAGAAAAGTAAGCACCCAAAAAAAAAAAATTTAAGCAAGCCTGAACACCAATTTTTTAGAAGCGAAACAGTTGTGCCACGCAAAAAATTTAGTCCCGCCATCCGTTCAAATACCATTTTGCCAACGCTGCAAAAGCCCAACAAAAAATGGTATAACCACTACTGTCGCGGCTAATTTTCCAACCGTGCTCTGTCGTACTAACTAAGGCAAAATACGCCATTTTTATAAAAGGTATTATAGCCTAACAAATTAACAAGCCTTGTATTTTATGCACTTGCCATAATCAAATAGTGTTTCGGTTTGAAACTCAGCTTACTATAACGTACATTTGTTTTTTATCTTTACTTCTTATGATTAACAATTTTAAAGTATGATGTACTCGATGACCGGCTTTGGCAAAGCCACAGTAATATACGCATCAAAAAAAATTAGCATCGAACTAAGAGCTTTAAATGGTAGATATGCCGAAATAAACCTAAAAATACCGCCAGAGTATAAAGAAAAAGAAATAATTATAAGAAAACAATTAGCCACACAACTGCAAAGAGGTAAAATTGAATGCAGCATTGCCGTTGATTATGAAGAAGAAGCCACCACAAACTTAATAAACCAAAACCTACTGAAAACATATTATCATCAACTAAAAAAAACGGCAGACGAATTAAATATAGAACAAGTAGATTTGCTGCCTTCTATACTAAGACTGCAACAAATTTTTACGCCCGAAAAAACAGCCTTAGAAAATGAAGAATGGCTGCAATTAGAGGCTGCCCTGCAACAAGCCATTACCGAATTAATTGCTTTTAGAGGTAAGGAAGGAGCACATTTAAAAAAAGATATAAACGAGCGTTGCCAATTAATTTCGCAAAATGTAGCACACGTAAAAACGTTATTACCAGCACGAACTGAAAAAATAAGGCAAAACCTACGTAGCCATTTACAGCAAATAAAAACTAATGTAGAAATTGATGAAAACCGATTTGAAGAAGAACTAATTTATTATTTAGAAAAATTAGACATTACCGAAGAGTTGGTTAGGCTGCATAGCCATTTAGAAGGCTTTGAACAATTATTAAATACCAACGATATTATAAAAGGAAAAAAACTCAACTTTTTTTCGCAAGAAATTGGCCGTGAAATAAATACTATTGGAGCTAAGGCCAACGATGCCACTATGCAAAAAACAGTAGTACAAATGAAAGACGACCTTGAAAAAATAAAAGAACAGCTACTCAATATTCTGTAATGGACCAAGCTTTGTTAAGCAATAAATTAATTATTGTTGCTGCCCCGTCGGGTGCAGGTAAAACTACCATAGTTAAGCATTTGTTAAAATGCTTGCCCAACAAATTAACCTTTTCAATTTCGGCCACCAACCGCCAGCCTCGCCATTACGAAACCGATGGAGAAGATTATTACTTTTTATCAACCCATCAATTTAAAGAAAAAATAAGAGGCCAAGCCTTTATAGAGTTTGAAGAGGTATACGAAAACGCTTTTTATGGCACTCTAAAAACCGAAATAGAACGGATATGGAAAAACGAGAAGCACGTAATTTTTGATGTAGACGTAAAAGGCGCCTTAAACATTAAACATCAATACGAAGAAAATGCTTTATCTATATTTATTGACCCACCAAATATTGAAGCCTTGCGTAGTCGCTTGCAACAACGAAAAACAGAAACAGAAGCTACCATTAACAAAAGACTACAAAAAGCAGCTTACGAAATGCAGTTTAAAAATCAGTTTGATGCTATTGTGTTAAATGATGATTTACAAGAGGCCAAGGCAAATGCTTACAATTTGGTAAAGAGGTTTATAACCAAACCATAAAACTAAATATAAATTTAAATACACGGCGCGCCTACAAACTACTTGCAATTACTTAAAACAAAAATGAAACCATTTAAGCACAACACACTATAGTAAAACTTGCAAAACCAACCTAACCAAGCATAAACTAATTACTTAGCAAAGCAGTTTATTGCCCGTAAATGCCATCTGTTAAATTGTGGTAATTAAGTTGAAAGAAGCCTTTAGATAAATAATTAGAGTATCTTTAAGAAAATTGAAAGTTTACTTTAAGGCTTCTATTTACATTTCACTTTTCTTTTTTATTAATTTTTTAAATATATATATATGCGTTACTTTGTAGTAACTTTAGTTTGTTTTTTTCTTTCGTATTTTGTAAATGCACAACAAAATAAACACTTACAATTAATACCTGCCAACGAAAACGTTTTAGCTAGTTTAAATGTGTACAGCGAAAGTACTGGTAATTTTACTCAATATTATGTAAAAGATTCGGAGTGGATTAAGAACACGAACATTCCATCAATTAAAACTTCTTTTAAAAGTGAAGATCAAAAGATACAGTATATTAGTGGAAGTAAAACCGCTGCGCCCTCTATATTTGCTTATTCTACAAGTAGTGGTAAATTCGAATTTTATTACTTAAATAAAAACAAGTGGGTACTTAATAGTTATTTACCTAAAGGTCAATTTAAATTTAAATCAAATGACTTTAAGTTGGAATTTTCACCTGGTAACCCAAGCAATACTGCTTATATTTTTGGTTACTCAACAGATGGGAAAGAAATTAATGTTTTGGGTGTAGATGTTGACAACAACGTTTGGAAAGAAATAGGATACTTTCCAAAAGAAGTAGGCAATAACTAATTTGTTCTTTAAAATACTTTAAGACGTTGTGTTGAATTTTAATATAATTATATGTTAATAAAAGCACAACGTTTTAAAGTATTTTTACTTGTTATATGAAGTGAATCTATTTCAGCGGATGCAAGGAATGCTCCTTTTCTTAGCCTTGCATATTTAAACTTTAAAAATTGGTATCACTCCAAAAACTCTTTCAAGCGTTGCTTCAAAAAATAATTCCAACCCGCTAAACAACTTTCTAATTTAAATTCAGGTATACCTTCTGGAAAGTCATCTAAAATATTAATTACTAACTTTAGGTTTACGTTTTCGCCGTCTTCTTTTTCTATTATAAATTGACTGGTTGATGCTCCTCTATATTCTTTAAACTTCCAACTATAAGTAATTTCTTTTAGCGAGTTAACAGTAAGAACTTTCCACAAGTGCGTAAAAGTGCGGCCTTCATTATGTACAATAAATTCAGTTGTGAAACCAACAAAAGGTTTAAAAGCAGGCAGGTTTTCAAAATACCATTTATGCATTTCGTTTAAATTAGTTAACGCCTCCCAAAGTTGTGGTGCCGTGGTTTTATATTTATGTTCAACAATTATTGGCGAATCACTTACGTTCATTATAATTATGGTTTTGATTTCTGGCTTTTAAAATTGCCACCAAAGCAATTTCTATTACTGTAATATTTAGGTAAAATTTTAATTTGGCTAACACAATTCATTAACTTTTTGTATATTAGTATAGTATACATTGCGTTTAGTTAAAAATACAACATTTGCTATGAAAAACATAACTGTACATTTATGCTTTGTTATTTTATTGCTGCTACTTTTAAATACTTTTCATACTAATGCGCAGCAGGTTACAATTTTAGATGACAACATTAATACCAACGGGCAAGTAGAACTAAAGGTAAACTCCACAACTAAAAATTATTTTATTACAAAAATTAGGCATCATATAGATAGTATGTTTTTACAACCAACATCAATAACTATTGGCCAAGAAAATACTACCATAATTACAGAACCCGCTCAACATTACCCAATTGACAATTATAAAGTTTTAAAATATAATATTGACAATCCTTTTGATACGGACAATGATGGAGTTGATGATATAATAGAACTAAACAATGCACCAATTCAAAGCCCTCTTAACGCAGCTTCTCAAATTAATATAGAAGATGGTTTAGTAATGATTGATGATTTTGAAACTTTTCAGAACCTATCAATACAAAAAGATTTTGTGGAATGGTCAGAATTTTTAAATGGTAAAGCGTACGTAAAATTTATAATTACAGATATTGGTAAAGCTACCGTATATTTCATCAACAGTAAAAACCATAACCTTCATGCAGATTTTGCTGATGCCATCAATATAGCAAGCGCAGGCGATCTTATTAAAAAAGGTCAAGTTATTTATCACCCACATAGCATTTCAAACAATGGCAGTTTAGGCGCTTTTGCATTTAACTACAGCAATGGTAGGCCACAAAATTTTGAAGTAGTGCAAGCAACTTACGAAGTGTTGGCTGCTAATATGCCTTTTCTAAAAAACAATTTATCTTACCTTATAACTACTAGTAATGAAGCGCAATATGTGGAGGAAGAGCTGCTGTTTAATCAATCTAGAGTTTCAACACTTTTTGAAAAAGACCTTTATGAAGGAATTGATTACTTGGGCTTACACCAGGCAGAAGGCTTTGGCTTTTTGCGTGTAGTAAATTTAGGAGAAATACCTAACCCAAGAGATATTGTTTTATATAAAACTTTACCTAACTCACTACCGCGTGTTGCCGGAATTATGACATCGGCTATACAAACGCCTTTATCGCATGTAAATATACGGGCTATTCAAAACAACATACCAAACGCTTATATTAAAAATGCGGCTACCCTACCTGCAATTGAAAACTTGTTAAACAACTATGTTTATTATAAAGTAGAAAAAAACAAGTATGTTATTAGAGCGGCTACTTTAGCAGAAGTAAACAATTGGTTTAAAAATATAAGGCCAACAGAACAACAACAACCGCCATTAAACTTAACACACACTAAAATTTTACCATTAACTGAAATTGATTTTTTAATGAATGATGGCTATGGTGCAAAGTGTAGCAATATGGCAAGTATGTTAACTTTTGGTTTTCCTACCGAAACCATACCCAATGGCTTTGGTATACCATTTTACTTTTATCAAGAATTTATGAAACACAATAATTTTTTTGAAGAGATTGGTGAAACGATTGCTGCTGAAAAATTTAAAACTGATAGATTGATAAGAGGTAAACAATTAAAAGATCTTAGAAAAAAAATAAAAAATGCAACAATGCCAAGTTGGATGTTGGCAGATTTGGCCGCAATGCATGCTGAATTTCCTGTGGGCAGTTCTGTTAGGTGTAGATCAAGTTCGAACAACGAAGATATACTTGGTTTTAACGGAGCTGGCTTATACAACTCCAAAACACAACACCCAGATGAAGGACATATTTCAAAATCTATTAAACAGGTGTATGCCAGCTTATGGAATTTAAGAGCATTTGAAGAACGAGAGTTTTATAGAATTAATCATTTTGATGCAGCAATGGGCGTATTGTGTCACCCTAATTTTGTAAACGAAAAAGCAAATGGTGTTGGTATAAGTACCGATCCTTTTTACAACACCACCAATACATTTTATTTAAACAGCCAAGTTGGGGAAAATTTAATTACCAATCCAGAAACGAATGCGATACCAGAAGAAATTTTATTAGATAACAATTTTAGCGATACCGCTGATTTTTCTGTTATACAATACTCTAATTTAACGCTACCAGAAACAACGGTTTTAAACCAACAACATTTAAAGCAACTTAGAAATTATTTACATGTAATTGACACCGAGTTTAAACGCTTGTACCATGCTGAAAACGATGAGAATTTTGCGATGGATATAGAATACAAAATAACAAGCAACAATAAACTGGTGATTAAACAGGCCCGGCCTTGGGTATATTTTGGACTTTGGGAGGTGAGCAATAACAATATTGAAAAAAAGTATGATTTGAAAGTTGCTCCTAATCCAGCTCGTGAAAAAATAAATATTAAATGCCAAGCCTGTAATATTAATAAAGTAACAATTACCAACATTAACGGTCAACATATTGTAGCACATTATTTTAACGAAACGGTTGACCCAAATTTTGATTTGTACATTGCCAATTTACCACCAGGTATTTATTTGTTAAATTCTTTTAAGGATAAAAATAAACATTATCAAACAGTAAAATTTATAAAACATTAAAATTAGGAAGTGCTCTAAAATATTTTTTCACTACGATTTTATAAATTTGAAAATGACCGTTTCGTCTTTTGTGTTATGCTGTAATTGCAACAAATAAACCCCATCTTCTAAAAACGCAACATTAATTTTATTTTCTACCATTTCATTTGCATCTATAAGTTTACCAGCTAAATTATAAATTGAATACTGATTAAAAGTAAAGCTACCTAATGTATTTATATGAAGTTGAGTGGTAGCAGGAACCGGATAAATTTGCAGCTCACTTTGAGGTGCAATTTCATTTATTGAAGTAATCTGGTCTATCCTTATTTCTTTGCAAAGTGTATCTGCTCCATAACAATTGTAGCCAGTTAAGCATGCATTGTAAGTGCCAACTTCAGCGTATTTGTAAATAGGATTGGTTTCTAAACTTGTATTACCATCACCAAAATCCCATAATATGCTATCTGTATTGTTCATTTCAAAAGAAAAAACAACGGTATCGTTTTTTATAGTTGAAGTAAAGTCAACTTTCGGTTTATAAGCTGCTTTACACAATGCGGTTAAATCATTTTTATTTTCAATAATATAAGTGCCGCACAATTGTTTATTTAATTGTGGAATATACTCATAGTTGTATTTTTTTATTTTATAAACTTCATTATTAAAATCAGGCTCTTGTTGTAATGAGATTTCGCCATAACCTTTATCTGGACTTCGATAAGCCCAAATTATAGTTCCGCTGGTATCAACTTCGGTAAAACGACCTCCTAGTGCTTCGCAAATTAACAAATGCCCATTTGGCAAAACATTTACACCCGACATTAGGCTGGAAGCTATATTAGTGCCTTTAAATTTTCCTGTCCAAACATAATGTGGCAGCTCAGGCAGAAAAGTCCCTTTTTCTGATAGTGGGTAAATACCGTCTTGTTCTGGATCAATATCTAAAACAAAAATACCACTCATACTTGAAGTTTCATTTAATTCACCATATCTATTATTAAAAAGAGATAATTTCCCACCAAATCTTGTATGGTGATTTGGAATCCATTGAGGGTTGTGTTGGTCTAACAGTTGTTGTTTACTTTCTATACCATAGTTATTAGGGTTGCCCCACCTAAATAATAAATCACCACCAAAACCATATTTACCACCAATAGCACTTGCAGCTTCGCTTGTTGTTGTGCTATGATCGATAATATAAATTTCACTATTGCTATAATTTGAAAGCGCAATCTGATCTAATTCTGCATTATAGGCGATACTATTAAAATGAAAATAGTTACCTAAGTTCGCATCAATTTTTCTATAATGCTCATTAATACTGCCATAATTCAATTTTGTAGAATCATAATTTTGCACTAAGTGGTCTGCCATATTCCATTCCCAAACCTTAGATGCACTATCTATACCACTAGGAAATAGTTCTATAATTGACTCTGTATAATATAAGTTACCAGAAACATTGGGGTTTACACCAGCATTAATCGCTTCTTGAGCAGACAAAATATTAATGCTTAATACTAAAAAATTACCATTGGTTAAATATTGAAGATCGGAATGAAAACTGTAACCGTTTTCCTCATTGCTACAATATCGCCACAGCAATTCATCTTCCCAGCTTCTAAGCTCAATACAACCGTTGCCATTTTCTGGTATATTTTGAGCAACAATTCTAACAATATTACCATTTGGTAAAAGATAGGCACTAGAATAGGTGCTCGGGGTTTCAAAAACCCATTTACGTGCAACAAAACCGCAATTGTCAATTAAATAGGCAAATTTTGATTTGTTGGGAGCAAACAATATTAGGCCTTCGCTTACCATATCAGGTTCGGTATAAAGTAAGCCTACGGTATTGGTATTGTTAGTAATTTGAGCAAAAGAAACTACTGCTGTTAAACAGTAAATTAGTATTAGTATTAAAGTTATTTTTTTCATCTTATAAAATTAAAGATAATAAAAGAGAACACCTTACCAGCAATGTAATAATTTTGTAAAATTATTTATTTAGAGTTTACCTCTAATTCAATATTATGTTCAATACCTTTATTTATTGAAAAAGGTTTGTCGCCTGCTACAAAGATACGCTCGGGTTGGCGAAGCATATAGCGGCCGTTATCCCATTTGCCATTTCCGTTTTTATCTTCAACAATTTTAAGGCGGTACTCGCCAGATTGTAATGGAGCAAATGTTGTTTTAAAAGAATCTAATACCTGCGTGGCCAATAATTTACTTTGCCCTGCATATAATTGTGCAAAATAAGTTAGGGTAGAGTCTGGATTTAATAAGCTAATATTTAGGCTGGTAAAATCTTTATTGGTTAAGGGTTTTAGGTTAATGGTATCTGCCGAATTAACCTTGTTAAACATATTAGTAATAGCACCAAAGCCTAATTGAAAAGTATAATTTTTTGTAGTATCAAACTCACCATAAAACTGTAGCAGATTTTTTTGCGCATCATTTACAAAATAACTAATGTTATCAATTGCAAGCGAGTCGGCCAATATGCTAATTTGTTTTGGGTCAATTTTTTTTATAGGATATTTACTTTGTAAGATCAATTTGTTGTTAGCATTAAAATGAAATTTATTTTCAATGCCATAAGCAGTTAGTTTAAAAGTATCTTTTAGCTCAACTTCCGCCTTATTGGTAATGCGAATGGTATCTAACAAACTATCTTTTTCAAAAACTAAAAACGCTGCTGTTTTTTTTAATGAAGTGAAATAAGCCAATAAGCTATCTTCTAAAAAATTGTAATTATAATAAACCAAGTCTGTTGAATCGGTAAGCGTTTTTATATTAATGCTGTCATAACCTTTGTTAGTAATGGTAAATATGCCAGAGTCTTTCAGGGCTTCGTAATTCCAGGTTTTAGTTACCTCTGGGCTGTACATTAATAAGTTTATTAAATTGCTGTCTGTTGGTTCAATATTGTTGCTATAAAAAGCAATTTGTTCCGTAGCAAAATCATAAACATTATTGTTATTGGTTTCACTAAGTGCTGCTATTTTAAAGTTGAGGTTGGGTAAATATTTAAACTCAAACGTACCATCTTTTTTGGTAGTGGTAAGGTAAGTTGGCGTTGCTTTAAAAATTAAAGAATCTGAAGAGGCATTGTATAAAAATACTTTTGCTTCGGCTTTGCCTTTGCCAGTAGCCGCATCGGTAACTTTACCTGTTACTTTTAAACTGTCAATATAAGGGCCTGTACTAAATACGTAAGTGAGATTTTCTGCTTTGTTGTTTTCTGCCAAATCGCCAATGGCATTGCCAAAATTATAAGCATAGGTGGTATTAGCAGTTAGTTTTTTAGGTAGCTTAACAATCAATTTTTTTCCTCGCAAAAAAATAGTAGGCAGTTCTGTAGTGTGTGGCGATATGTTTAACTCTTGCTCAATACTATTTAGTTTAACATACTCACTAAACTTTAAAATAATTTTATCACCATTAAAGTTAATAGCATTTAAACCGGGTTCGGCTTCTAAAACGGTTGGTGGGGTTTCATCTTTTGGGCCACCATTTGGAGAAGATTGTCTTGCACAGCTTATGCCATACAAAGCAACAAAAATAAGCCATCCAAACAATAGAATATTTTGGGGTTTTACTGACATTTAAGGAAAGCGATTTCTATTCAATAATAACACATTTGTTCAACACCACATCCATTAACATGCCGGTACAAACACCTCGTATTTTAATGGGTTGATTAACTTTATAATTGGTTAAGGCTTTTGTTTCATCTTCTTGCAAGGTACACAACACCCCAGAAAAAGCATCTTTATTTCTTAAAGTAACAACCATAGCTCCTTTTTGGTCTTTGCTAATTTCAGCAATGTTTCCACTTACTTCAATTATGCGATCCATATATTTTTTATTGGCCTGTGCTTCGTTATTATCAAATTCGGTAAACAATTTATCGGCAGACAAAGTGTGGTCAACTTTTGCCTTATTTATATTTTTTTCAGGCATAAAATTTAGGTACAAAAAAGAACCCAAGGCAAATAGTAACAACAAAGCTACTACTACAATTATAATAAAAAATAGCTTCTTCAAATCTTACTCTTTATTTTAAAAGCATTTCTGCTTCAATATTTATGTTGCGAGAAATACCTAAACGATCAACATCTATAGCCAATACCGAAGGTAATTTTTGGCGCATAATACTATTTACCTTATCCACATTCATCTCTTCAATAGTTATTGGAAATGCGGAAACACCATTTACACTACCATCTTCATTAACGGTAAGTGTGGCGTTGTATTTAGTTCTGCGCTTTTCATCCCATATAAAAAGGGTACCAACTACTTCCACATTATAAATGCCAGGCGTATTAAAATCAACTTGGCCAACGTCGGTTACCTTACCATCAAACTTAATTTTTGGATGTTGGGTAACATCTAACTTTCGGGTATTTAACAATCGGTTAATAGCCCCAATTTTAAACTCAAACGATTTTAATAAGGCTTGCATTTGAAACTGCCCAGTTTCGGTGTTTAGTTTGCAAACCGCTTGGTAATTGTCTGCTTCTATATCTTGTATGTTATTTCCAGACTCTACATTAATATGAGCAGTACGGGAGGCTAATAATTGAGCGTTAACTTGTTGTAAACCAACAAAAATTGTAAAAATTAAAATTATATGCTTCATCATATTTTTTTTGTTTGATAGGTTTTAGGTTAAAAAGTTGTTTTTAGCAAAGCGAATATACTTAAATATTGAATGATGTTTGTTGCTGTTAAGATTTATTTAGTCTAAAATGTCACATTATAATGGCAATTTTTAAAGTGAGGTGCAATTTTTTTTGTAAAGATGCGTAATAATTTAAATTAGTTATTATTATAACTGCCATAATTTTATCTAAATTTAACCAAAATGAGAAATTTAATATACGCTTGCCTAATTATTACAATAATCACTTCTTGCAAAGACGATACGCCCGAGATGGAGCCTTTAATAATAAATGGTTTAACCTATGGCAACAGCAATAAAACTTTTGAAGAAGCCAACAACAATATAATAGCCGCCTTAAATGGTGTAGCAGCTATAAAAATAGTAGCCGAAATAGACCATAGTGCCAATGCAGTTTCGGTTAATGAAACGTTATTACCAACTAAAGTTATTTTGTTTGGTAACCCGGCTCTTGGCACGCCTTTAATGCAAAAAAACCAATTGGCTGGTTTAGATTTACCACAAAAAATGTTGCTTTTTCAAGATGAAGATGCGCAGCTTAAAGTGGCTTATAACAGTACAGATTATTTAGCACAACGCCACGGTTTAGCGGGTGTAGCAGCTTTAGCTACTATTGCGGGCGCACTTTCTAATTTTGCTAGCGCTGCAACAACTGAACAATTAGTTAATGCTGAGGTATCTGTTGGGCTAAACGAAGGCATCATTATTAAAAACAGTACTTATAGTTTTGAAGAAACTTACGCCAAGTTGGTAGGAATAATTACTAAGAACGAAAACTTAAAACTCATTGCTGAATTAGATCATCAGGCAAATGCAGCTTCAATTAATTTAGAATTGCGCCCTACTCGTTTGGTTGTATTTGGCAACCCCAATTTAGGTTCGCCATTAATGCAAAGTATGCAAACTATTGGTATTGATTTGCCTCAAAAAATGTTGGTTTTTGAAAATGAGGCAGGTGAAGTTCAGGTAGCGTATAACGATCCTACTTATTTGGCAAAGCGCCACGGTATAACTGGTAATGATGATACTTTAAGTACGATAACAGATGCTTTAAATAATATTTCTAACGGAGCGACTAATTAGTTAAAACGCTGCTTAGAGTTCTCTGCTAAAGATGCAGAGGGAGGGAAAGAGACCAAACAACTGGCAATAATTGGTTTACCTTCTTACCAATTATATTATTAAATTCTTTATCATTTAATTAATGATGCAGTTAAATTTATTCCTCAAGTCTTTTTAGAGGTACTTTGAAGGGGAATTGATTTGAGGCTAAGAAAAAATACAAATAAAACAACAACTTACTTACTCATCACAACAAGCCTCTTAACTGCCAACATTTTAGCTTACAAAGTCACTTGCTCAATCAAACAAACAGCATAAGCACTTACGCCTTCTTCTCTGCCAACAAAACCAAGCTTTTCAGTAGTGGTTGCCTTTACGGATACTTGTTCAATATTAACACCTAAAGTTTCGGCAATAGTGCTTTTCATTTTAGGAATGTGAGGTTTTAGTTTGGGTTGTTGTAAGCAAACCGTACTGTCAATATTACCAATTTTGTAGCCTTTTTTTGTTAGTAGTTGGCCAACATTTTTAAGTAAAATTTTACTATCAATACCTTTGTAAGCCGCATCTGTATCAGGAAAATGTGTGCCAATATCGCCAAGGTTAGCGGCGCCCAATAAGGCATCGCATATAGTATGTATTAGCACATCGGCATCTGAATGGCCAACTGCGCCTTTGCTGTGCGGTATTACAATACCACCTAAAGTAAAGGTTTCTCCTTCTTTTAATTGATGAACATCATAGCCAACTCCTACTCTAAACTGCATTGTTTTTTATTTTTAAACATAAAAAAACCTTTATCAAAATTTGTACATTTCAATAAAGGCAATTCTATTATTCTTAATTTTTTTTAAGAAGAAAGATCATTAAAATCGAAATTTAAAGAAAACCTAATAGTTCTGGCAAGCGGGTGATGTTGCCCTGTGGTTGGTGCTAAATAAGAAATATTTAAACCAAAAATATTATACTTTACACCAGCACCAATGGTAAAATATTTTCTGTTACCTTTTAATTTATGCTCGTGAAAATAACCAGCACGTAAAGCAAAAATATTATCATACCAATATTCAAAACCTATTGAGTGCATAATCTCTTGCATTTCTTCTTGAAAACTAGCGTCACCAAAGGAGGCGAAAATGCCACTAATTGCCGGTAAATCTCTTTGCGAATCATCATCTTGCGGTGTTGGTGCCATTAGTTTATTTATGTCATAAGCAAGGGTAAACTTGTTGTATTGATCAAAATCAAAATCTATGGCAGCACCAATTCCTAAGTTGGTTGGTAAAAAATCTTTATCAGTATTATCATCAGTATAAGAAATTTTGTTGCCAATATTAGAAGCAACAAGACCAAGGCTTAACTTTGCATCGGTACTGCCTAAGCTAATATAATTTGTATAGTAAAACGATATATCTGCTGCAATGGCTCTACCTACTTTTAAATCGGTGCCATCACTTAAAGTAATGCTTGCTAAATCTGAATGGACGTACTTTAAAGTTAAACCAGTACTTAATACATCACTTAATTTACGCGAGTAACCAAAATCTAAATAAAACTCATTTGGGCGATAGTCAATAATTGTACCACCAGTAATGTCAGTAAACGTAATGCTACCAAAAGAAAAGTAACGTAACGAACCAGAAATGCTTTGTAATTCATCGGGCTTATAATAACCGCTTAAATTGGTTAAATAAATATCGGTAATACCTAAAGTACGCAACCAAGGCGAAAAAGAAATAGATACGCCTACCGGATCTTCTATAAAGGCCAATTTTGCATTATTCCAAAATAAAGCGTTCGCATCTGGCGAAATAGCAATACCTACATCGCCCATAGCACCCGATCGGGCATCAGAAGTAGCTCTTAATAAAGGCACCGCTGTACTTACTACATTTATACATTGATCTGGTGGAATACCTAAGGCTTCGCACCTTGTAATGCCAGCTGTTTGTGCTGTTGATTTTAAACTTATGGCTGCTGTAAAAAATAAAATTAGGGTTAGCAGACTGTGATTAATTATTTTAACTTTCATTTAATTTTGAATTAGTGATACAAATAACTGAAATAATGTTAAGATATTATCTTAGAAACATCAATTTTTGAAAATCGCTTAAAAAAGTTTGTTCTTTATTAATTAGGGTAACTCGGTAAACATAAGTTCCGGTAGAGATTGGATAGCTTTGCTCGTCTTCTCCATTCCATTTCATACTGATAACCTTAAAACCGTTATTAGCTATGTTTTGTTGTATGCTTCTTATTTTTTGCCCTGTTAAATTGTATACGTCAATTTGAGCCATCAAGTTATCGTCGCTTTGGTTATGCTCAAAACTAAAAGTGGTTTCACTATTAAATGGGTTAGGGTAATTGCTTAGGCCGGTAATAACTGCATTAGTTTGTAGCTGTACTTCAAAAGTTAAATTTGCCTCCGACCAATTGTTGTGTATGTCAAATGCCCTCACGCGTAAGTTATGCTTACCTTCGGTTAAATTATTAAACGGATAAATGGCAACACCATTTTTATAATTATTAGGTGCTGCTTTATAAAAGTTATTTAAAACAATGGCATTGGCATCATCATCATCTAACACGCAAGTAATATTGTGGCCAATGCCACCGCCGGCAGTATTAATACCACTATCATCATACAGTTTCACCAACAAATCTGGGTTTTCATTGGTAATGCCTCCAAACGAAAAATCTTCATTATTCATAAACAATTGAATGGCGGGTGGTGTATTATCAACCAAAGCATTTTCTGCAATGCCGCCAATTATTAAATTTTGAAGGCAGCCTTTAGCAGCTACGCCATCTTCACTCAAAGCAAAATAGCTTATTTTGCCAGCATCGTAAAACAGTTTAATGTCTTTTGGTACAACAAAACTAAATTTAAAAGTGCCATTATTAATTTTCGATTGTCCATTAAATATTATATTATTTCTTTGGTAGAACTTTTGCACCGAACTCTTTTCGTCGTTACCTAAGGTAAATGCTTCTAAGGCTTTATCAAAAATGGTTGGAAACAAAATGCCATTAAAATCGTCTATTTTTTGGTTTTGATGGTTTTGTATTTCTCCACTAATAGTAACGGTGCTTAATGCGCTAAGGGTATCGGGCAAAATATTAATTGCTTTACCATTAATTGCGGTGGTTACTACTTTGTGTTTTGGAAAATTTAGGTGTAAAGCCGGATCGCCCAACAAAGCAAATTTTCTAGCATTTGGAGAAACAGAAGTTTCTGATTTTGCTAATTTTAGTGTAGTACCAATAGCATTTCCTCTTTGCCCGTCTTCTAAAAAGAATTCATCAATAAACGCCCCATTTAATCTTCTGTTTTCACTAGCAAAAACTACCCTTGTTGTTGTTACATTTGCAATTGCTCCGCCTTTAGGCCGTAATATTACATGCTCGCCAGCAGAATATTTTTCTGGATTGTCGAAACGACTAAAACTACAAGTGGCGGTAAGAAATAGTGGCATATTGTCAAAATTATCCCAGCTATCAATATCACTATTTTGTAAAACACGTTCGTGGGCAAAACCATTTTCGCCGCCATGCCCAACATAGTTTACTACAAAGGTGCCTTCGTTAATAGTTCTGTTTAAGGCATCATTAACTTGCGGATAGCGGCCGCCTGCTGTAGTGCTTTGCTGTTCAAAAGCATCCATATATAATTTCTCAATGTTAATGCAGGGGTCTAAATCTTCTATACGCTTAACGTGCGATTCTGAATCTCTAAAATGTAAGTCGTTGTCTTCATCATCGGCTAATAAGGTGTACCTGTTTTGCCAACTGCCAAAAGTGTTAGGGTTTTTGTAATGAATAACTTTATCAATATAGTTTTTTGCTTGTTCTATAGTGTGGCACGGTATTCTTCCTATAGCTACATCTGGCTTACCACGGCTTTCTACTTTATTGCCTTCATTTTCATCTAACAAAACAAAATAATCGTCGCTACAAAAAGTATTAATTGGGTTTAACGATTCTATTGATTGAAAAGTTGGTACATAATTATGATTCTTGTTCTCTTTTATATGAAGATTTTTAAAATCGTAAGAAGCATCACCAAATAACAATACGTATTTTGGTTGTGAATTTTTGTTACCGTTGGCCCGCTGATAAAACATTCGTATAAAATTTCTAATAGCTGTTATATCGGTAATGCCATTTGAAAATTCATTGTATATTTCTTGTGGTGTAGTTATTAATACCGACAAATTTTTAGTGCTTTTATGAAATTCTGCAAGGCGTTCTGCTTCTACCATAAAAGTGGGGTGGCTTATCATTAAATAATCATAGGCTACATTTTGGTGTAAATTTTGATTAGCAATTGGTTCGGCATTCAACGGTGTTTTTAAATTATTTTTGTTAAAGGCAACAAAGGTTTTAAGGCTATTACCATAAGTGCCAAATTTTTTGTTTTCAACTTGCATTTCAACAGGTTCATTACTATGGGTAACATCCCAAACTTGCACAGCGGTGTTGCTTCTTAACGTGTAGGTAACGTAATCTTCATTTCTTGTTTTTTTGTCAGAAAAGAAGAGTTGCTCCTCACCATTATTTAAAGCTAAGCTGCCTTTGCCATTTATTTCAATATAATCTAACCAAGCTTGTTCGCTGCCATTTTTTTGTAAGTATTTTAGTTGAAGGTTTAAATTGGTATTGTTAAGCATAAAGGTGTTAGTTAAGGTGCTTGCTCTTGCAAATTGTGTGTTTGCTTCGGGGCTTACTTTTACTACATTATGTTTGTGTAAATTTTGATCATTTGCTTTTACCTCTAATTCGCCTTCACCAGCAAAAGATCTAATAGCAACAGCAGTAGTAATATCAACAGGTTGGCTGGTTATTAAGCCGTTTAAATTAAAATCAAAGCTGTACTCATTTTCAAAACCAAACAACTCGCCATACCATTGCCTGCCCGAACCGTGTTCAATTAAATTATACCGCTCGGTTTCGTGTACTTGCAATAAATCGTAAGTATTGGTGGTATAAGTTACTGCAGGCTTATTATCTCCAAGTATTCCAATTTTTTCACTTGTAGCACCATCAACATTAATAAAAACGTAATTTTTTAGGGCATACAAATGCTGTTGATATTGATACCGATTTTCAATTTCGTTAAAAACCCACTTGTTTAAACCGGGTGCGTAAAATAAAATAGCATCGTTAGCATCCAATCGATTGTTAAAGTTTTCGTCAATAACTTTAACCCGTGTTTCTGTCATATCATCAAAATTAGGTGCAGCATTAGCTTCTGCTAACATTTTACCTTCGCCAACATATACTTTAATGTTGTTGATGTTAAGGTTTTCATTGGCAATACCCAATTGCAATAAAATAGAGGTGTTTAATTGGTATATGCCAGCTTCCATTACTTCAACTTTGTACCAAGTGCCATTACTTAATAAAGAGTTTTCTATATAAAATTTTTTGGAAATATGTTTATCGTCGCTATTTTCAGTACTATTTATAACACCTGCCGAAGCAGCTATTGAAAAAAAACACAGGGTAAAAGCGACAATTTTGTTAAAACATCTATTTATTAACATATTTTGGATAATAATTTTGGTTTATTATTGGTTTGTTACAGCAAATACAGTTCAAATATAATTGAAATGTTTTAATTCAACGATTTTTAAAAGATTGATATTGCTCCATAAAAATAATTATAGCTACCTTCGCCTTCCTTTTATCAAAATGATTAAACAGCATTATATACTGCTATTAGTAAGTGTTTGTGTATTAACGGCGTTTGCAGGCAATGCCCAAATACCTGTTTTTACACAAAGCTACGCATCGCATCTTTACTTAAACCCCGCCTTGGCAGGTTTATCTCATAGCCCAACTATAGCATTAAATTACCGCAACCAATGGGCCGATTTTAACGGTGGTTACAAAACCTATTCCGTTTCAATTGACAAACATTTTGATGCTATTAGAAGCGGTTTGGGCCTATCAATTGTAAACGATAAAACGCTAAATGGAGCAGTTAGCAACTTAGCAGTTAGCGCACATTATTCTTATTACGTACCAATTAATAGAAAATGGGGTGCCACTATGGGCCTTCAAGGTGCTTTTAACCAACGGGCTATTGATAACAATGCTTTAGTATTTGGCGATCAAATTGACCCTAATACAGGCACCATAAATACCGATTTAATTACCAGCGAAATGTTAGCTTTTGACGAGCAAAAAAGCTATTTAGGTTTGTCGGCAGGCTTTATGTTGTTTTCAGAAACACTTTATGTGGGGGCGGCCTTTAAAAACATTAATCAACCCAACCAGTCTGTTGTGCAAATTGGCGACGAAAGTAAATTACCAATGTATATTTCAATACATGCAGGTAATACCTTTTATTTTGATTTAGGAAATATAGAGCCATATATAACACCCAATATATTTTTTGCAAACCAAGGCAAATACAATCAAATTATGGCAGGTGCACAAGCTGGTGTAGGTGTTTTATTTGGTGGTTTATGGGCACGGCATAATATTACCAACTTTGATGCGTTAATGCTCTTACTTGGTGTAGAAAAAGGAGTTTTTAAGTTTGGATATAGTTATGATATGTCGGTAGGCCAACCAGGTAATTTTTTAGCCAACACCCACGAGCTATCGTTAGTAATAAGTTTATTAGAAGATGCCGACGAAGCAAAAAAACGCCGAAGAGGTAGAGGTTTAATGTGCCCGAATATTTAAATTAAGCTCAATTAGGATTAACAATTAAAATAACAAAGTAAAAAAATAGCACATCATAAAAATGAAGTTAACAAGCATATTAAAACTGGCAACATTTCTGTTTATTGCAACTACTTTTTTCTCTTGTAAAAAAACGCAAACTTCCACCGCAACAGGTTGGAAATATAATGACGCCCAATGGGGCGGATTTTCTGTAGCAGAAAAAATAGACCAGGAACGTGGACCAGGATTAGTTTTAGTAGAAGGTGGAACCTTTGTAATGGGTAGTGTTTATGAAGATGTTACTTACGAGCATCATCACTTAGCACGGCGGGTAACCGTTTCTTCTTTTTATATGGATGAGTCGGAAGTAACCAACCTACATTACCGAGAGTATATGTATTGGTTAAAGCAGGTTTTTGGCGACGATTATCCTGAAATTATTCGCAAGGCAATGGTTGATACATTAGTATGGCGATCCGAATTATCGTACAACGAGCCATTTGTAGAGAATTATTTCCGTCATCCATCTTACAACAATTACCCTGTAGTAGGCGTAACTTGGGAACAAGCCAATGAGTTTTCCCGCTGGCGATCGGATAGGGTTAATGAAATGATGTTGATTAAACGAGGAGTTTTAGCCAATAACCCCAGTCAAATAAATTCAGACCATTTTAGTACCGACAGTTATTTGCTAGGAGAATACGAAGGTGTAGTGAAAAACGGATTGAAAAATACAGACCCTAATGCAGAAACAGAAAGCCGCAGGGTTAGAATGTCGGATGGTATAATGTTACCAGACTACCGTTTGCCAACAGAAGCCGAATGGGAGTATGCAGCATTAGCCTTAACTGGCAACCAAATAGTAAACGATGAGAGTATTACCGATAGAAGAATGTACCCCTGGGATGGTTCGTCCGTTAGATCGGGCAAGCGAAACAAATGGCAAGGTAAAATTATGGCTAACTTTAAAAGAGGTAGAGGAGATAATATGGGCCTGGCTGGTGCGCTTAACGATAATGCCGAAATTACAGCAGAGGTAAAAACCTTTTTTCCTAACGATTTTGGTTTATATAACATGGCAGGTAATGTTAGCGAGTGGACTTTAGATGTTTACAGACCAATGAGTTCAATTGATGTAGAAGATTTTAACCCATATAGAGGTAATGTATTTAAAACCAGAGAAGTTAATGAAGATGGTAGTGCCGTTTTTGACAGTTTAGGTCGATCGCAATACCGCCTAATTGCTGATGAAGAAAACACTAAAAGACGCAACTATCGAAAAGGCTATGCAATTAATTATAAAGATGGCGATGAAGAGTCTGGCGTATTTTACGACTATGGCGTAAATACTTTAATTAGCGATAAATCGAGAGTAATAAAAGGTGCAAGTTGGAATGATAGAGCCTATTATCTTTCGCCAGGTACTCGCCGTCATATGGAACAAGATCAAGCTTCTGCTGAAGTTGGGTTTAGATGTGCGATGATAAAAGTAGGTAGCCCTGGAGGCAACTCATTTGGTGGGGGTAATAAATTTAAAAGATCAAAATAAAAATCTGTTTTACAAACGCACCTATAATTACATTTGGTAAAGGCAGTAACTTTTTAGTTACTGCCTTTTTTTTTATCTGTAGGCAACTTTTTCTTATCAAATTGCATAAATACTAAAAACAATGATTATGATAAGATTTTTAATTGCTCTATTATTTGTAGCAAACTTTAGTTACGCACAAACCGTTGTTGACGTAGTGGTTAATAGCGAAGAACATACTACTTTAGAAGCAGCTGTTTTGGCAGCAGGTTTGGCAGAAACACTATCTGGCGATGGCCCATTTACCGTTTTTGCGCCAACAGATGCTGCATTTGCAGCTCTACCAGAAGGCACTATTGACACTTTATTGGCAGACCCAACTGGTGATCTTACCCAAATTTTGTTGAACCACGTTATAGGAGCCACTGTTTTAAGTAGCGATTTAAGTGATGGACAAACTGCAACTACATTAAACGGTACAGATATTACCGTTACCATAAGCGATAACGGTGTTTTTATAAATGATGCCCAAGTTACAGTAGCGGATATTACAGCTGAAAATGGTGTAGTACACGTAATTGATGCAATATTATTACCACCTCCAGCAAAACCAGCTTCGGTAGTTGATGTTATTGTAAATAGTGAAGATCATACTACTTTAGAAGCAGCTGTTTTGGCAGCAGGTTTAGCCGAAACACTATCTGGCGATGGCCCATTTACCGTTTTTGCGCCAACAGATGCTGCATTTGCAGCTCTACCAGAAGGCACTATTGACACTTTATTGGCAGACCCAACTGGCGATCTTACCCAAATTTTGTTGTACCACGTTATAGGAGCTACTGTCTTAAGCGGCGATTTAAGTGATGGACAAACTGCAACAACTTTAAACGGAGCAGATATTACTGTTATTATAAATGATAATGGTGTTTTTATAAATGATGCCCAAGTTACGGTAGCAGATGTTGAAACAGATAATGGAGTGGTTCATGTTATTGATGCAGTATTATTACCGCCTCCAGCAAAACCAGCTTCGGTAGTTGATGTTATTGTAAATAGTGAAGATCATACTACTTTAGAAGCAGCTGTTTTGGCAGCAGGTTTGGTAGAAACACTTTCTGGCGATGGCCCATTTACCGTTTTTGCACCAACAGATGCGGCATTTGCAGCTTTACCAGAAGGCACTATTGACACTTTGTTGGCAGACCCAACTGGTCAACTTACTCAAATTTTGCTGTACCACGTTGTAGGAGCTACTGTTTTAAGCAGCGATTTAAGTGATGGGCAAACTGCAACAACTTTAAACGGTACAGATATTACTGTTACCATAAATGATGATGGTGTTTTTATAAATGATGCCAAAGTTACGGTGGCAGATGTTGAAACAGATAATGGAGTGGTTCATGTTATTGATGCAGTATTACTACCAACAATGGTGAGTATTATTGATGTAGACAATTCTGCTTTAATTAGTGTTTTCCCCAACCCAACAACAGAAAGCTTAAAAATTGAGACTTTAAATAGTAACGACTTAATAAAGGAAGTGTACATATATAATTCGGCAGGCGGCTTAATGGCAAATTACAACGACCTTAATGGTTTGCAAAAAAATATTGATGTTAAATTATTACCGAAAGGAACATACAATATTTTATTAACCGTAAATGATAAGAATTATTCAAAAACATTTGTTAAACAATAACGATATCTCTCTTTTGTATTAAAAAAAAGTAGTCTCGCAGTTAACAAGCTGTGGGCTACTTTTAAAAAAATTACAACAAAAATTAATGTAATTGTAAACCTATGTTGTATGTTAGCGTAGCAAGCAAACGTTAAACTTATATTAGAAGGCAATAGAACTGCTTTTACCTTTATATTGAAAATTGAGCAAACAGACATAGTTTTAATACAAGAAATTTTATCGGGAAGCCAAAAAGCTTTCGAAGTATTGTATGCAAAATATGCACGAAACCATTTTTTAACTTGCTTGCGCTATATTAAAGACAGATCAATTGCTGAAGATTTATTACAGGAATCTTATATAAATATTTATAAAAATATAAAGCAATTTAATCCACAGCTATCAAAATTTACAACATGGTCTAACAGAGTGGTTATAAACACTTGTTTGATGCATTTGCGTAAAAATGATATTTTTAGTAAAGCAGATGATATTACAATTATAGACTCAACTAACTATAGTTTAGCGCAACCGCCAAAAGCTATTGATGAGTTAAGTTTAAAGGAATTAACAAATGTAATACAACGTTTACCAAAAGGTTATAGAACGGTATTTAATTTGTATGTTATAGATGGATATTCGCACCAAGAAATTGCCGACATACTAAAAATATCTGTTAGTACCTCTAAAACGCAACTGCTAAAAGCGAAAAAAGCATTGCAAAATAAAATGTTAACAAGAGATAATTCTCAAGCAGCAAAATAAATGTTGGAAGAAGATAAAATACAAGACATTTTTGTACAGACTTCGCTGGAAAACGAGGATTGGCTGGAACCACCAAAGGTGGTATTTAAAAATATTGAAGGTGCGATTTACAAAAAGAAAAGAAAACGATGGTATTTGTTGTTGTTAGTACCATTTATAGGAGCGATAGTTTTTTATACCTATTACAAGGTGTATAATAATCAACTAATTAGTAACTCAAAAAGTGATACCTCTACTACACAAACTACTAACGTACAGATTACCGCAATAAAACCAACTGATAAATTAGTGGAGCAAAATGAAAACACCAATGACTTAAATAGCGAAGCAAAAGCCAACGAAGACACATTTAATTTAGGTAAAACTGAAAAGTCAATTAAACCTTTAATTGAAAAAGCAGATAAAAATATTGAAGCCGAAGTAAGTTTAAAATCAAATTTTTCTGGTTCAGAAAATAACAATAGCTCCAAAAAAGCAGAAAGACAGTTTAATAATATAAATCCGTTTTCAAAAAACAAGGAATTTTTATCTTATAAAAAAAATAGCGCTACTATAAATATTGTTGACGAAAGTTTAAATGAAGACGGGGCAACTATAAGTATACCTAATAACGAAATTACCAATGCAATTATCAATAAGTCAACTTTTTCGGCTGAAGTAAAAGACGTTGTTTTTTTAAATAAATCAGTTGATGATGAAATACAAACTGTTGAACGCCATAAAAATTTAATGGTAAACAAATCTATTGATAAACTACCATCAATTTTATCAAACTTAAGCAGTACCGAAAATAACCATAACATCTTACCCAAAACAGATAATAAAATTGCCACTTTATTAAATGGGCCAATAACTAATTGGAGTATAAGTGCTGTTAGTGGTTTGAGCTATTGGGATTACAGTTTAAACAAAAAATATAAAACCGAACTACAAGCTTTGAACTTTAAGTATACCAATAGTACTGGTTATTTTATATCATTAGAGGCTCAAAAAAAACTCAACAAAAAGTTTAGTATTATTGGTGCTGCAGCTTATGAAACCGTTTTTTGCAAATCGGGCCACAACGCAACTATAAACTATAATCCGGTTAATGAAAACTTAGAGGGCATAAGTACTTATGGTTTAAAAATGGCCTCTACTTTTGGCGCTATTGATGCGAATGTTGAAATACTACGACAGAACGATATTAACATTGATTCGATGCCTGTTACTATTGATATAAATAATGAACATAGAATAAGTAGTATTGATTTGAGTACGTATTTATCAGCCAAAATAATTAACTTTAATAATACAACAGCAGCTGTACGATTTGGCTTTGGAATGGCGCAAATTATTAATATTAAAAATGAGTTGGCATCTTTTTCCACTTCAACATCAACATTAAAACCTTTTAAAGCAGAAATAGCTAACAATAAAACCGAACTCAATAAAACTAGGTTTTTTATTGCTTTTGGCAGTAATTTAGCACATCAAGTTAATGCTACAAATAGCCTGTTTATAAATTATTCTTTTAAAAGCGATTTAAATGCCTTGTTTATAAGTGGTGAATTTAGTTCATTTTTAAACAAACATAATATTGGTTTGGGTTACCAAAAGCGGTTTTAATTTTTTCGTTACTAAGTTAATTTTATAATGAATAATGTTTTTACAAAAATTGCAATCCGTTTCTATTTATGAAATTTCGTTTTGTTGTTGATTAATTATTCTTTGCGCATTTACAACTGCAATTGTAGCCATATTAACAATTTCTCGTGTGCTACTGCCCCGTTGTAAAACGTGTACTGGTTTTTTTAAACCCATTAAAATAGGCCCAATTGGTTCTGCTACGCCTAATGATGAAATTAATTTATAAGCAATATTACCCGAAGCCAGGTTAGGAAAGATAAGTGTGTTTACCTCTTTGTCTACCAGTTCGCTAAATGGATATTCTTTTTTTAACAAACTATTGTTTAAGGCTAAATTGGCTTGCATTTCACCATCAATAATAAGGTGTGGCATACGGCTTTTTATTTTTTTAACCGCATTGCTAACCTTTTTAGACAAGGCATCGTTTACCGAACCAAAGTTAGAATATGCCAACATCGCAATTTTAGGAGTTACGTTATAATTGCTTACTTCTTGAGCTGCCAATAAAACAATATCAACCAATTCATCTTCTGTAGGATCGAAATTTACCGTAGTATCTGCAAAAAATATAGGCCCACGTTTGGTTACCATAATATACATGCCCGCTACACGAGTAACATCATCTCGCCTACCAATTATTTGTAAGGCTGGCCTAATAGTATCAGGATAGCTGCTGGTTTGGCCAGATATCATCGCATCGCACTCACCCGTTTCTACCATCATACAAGCAAAATAATTACGTTGTAGCATTAGTTTTTCGGCCCTCACTAATGTTAAGCCTTTTCTTTTGCGTTTTTCATATAACCATTGCCCGTATTCTTTTCTTTTTTCTGCGGTAGTTTCTGAGTATGTGTCAATTAAAGTAGCATCTGTTAAATCTAAATTATATTCGTCTATCAAACTTAAAATCACTTCCTTTTTGCCAACTAAAACAGGTTGCGCCGTTCCTTCATCTTTTACAATTTGAGCGGCTTTTAACACCTTAATATCATCAGCTTCTGCAAAAACTACCTTTTTAGGGTCGCGCCTTGCTTTATTAAAAATAACCCGTTGTACTTGGTTATGAAGTCCCAAGCGTTTGTTCAATTCAATTTTATAAGCCTCCCAATTTTCAATATTAATTTTAGCAATGCCCGAATCAATGGCTGCCTTGGCAACGGCAGGCGCAATGGTTTCTAACAATCGAGGGTCTACCGGTTTGGGTATAATATATTCTGGCCCAAAAACAATGCTTTTTTTACCATAAGCAATGTTTACAATTTCAGGCACCGGCTCTTTGGCTAAGGCGGCAATAGCTTTAGCGGCAGCCAACTTCATAGCTTCGTTAATGCCCGTTGCCCTACAATCTAAAGCGCCTCTAAAAATATAAGGAAAGCCCAAAACATTATTTACCTGATTAGGAAAATCTGACCTTCCGGTGGCTACAATAGCATCGGGCCTTGCCGCCTTCGCTATGTCGTAAGAAATTTCTGGGTTAGGGTTAGCCAAAGCAAATACAATTGGTTGGTTGGCCATACTAATTACCATTTCGGCAGTAACTACATTACCTACAGAAAGACCCAGCAAAACATCTGCATCAACCAGCGCATCGGCAATGTTGTTATAAATTGGTTCCGATACAAATTTGGCTTTATAGGGGTCTAAATTTTTGCGCTCTGTAGAAACCAAACCATCCACATCAAACATAAAAACATTTTGCAGTTGAACACCTAAACTCAACCACATTTTCATACAAGAAATAGCAGCAGCACCAGCGCCAGAAACCACTACCTTTACTTCCTCAATTTTTTTGTTTGCCAACTCTAAGGCATTAAGCAAGGCAGCACCCGAAATTATAGCCGTACCATGCTGATCGTCGTGCATAACCGGTATGTTCATTTCTTCTTTAAGCCGCTCTTCAATAACAAAGGCTTCTGGTGCTGCAATGTCTTCCAAATTAATACCGCCAAATGTTGGTTCCATTGCTTTAACTATCGAAACAAAATGTTCTACATCGGTTGAGTCAAGCTCTATATCAAACACATCAATATCGGCATAAATTTTAAATAAAATGCCCTTGCCCTCCATTACCGGTTTTGATGCCAATGGCCCTTTGTTACCCAAACCTAATATAGCGGTACCGTTAGTTATTACGCCAACCAAATTACCTTTGGCCGTATATTTATAAGCATTGCTGCTATCTTCAGCTATTTTTAAAACCGGTATGGCTACGCCCGGCGAATAGGCCAACGACAAATCTCGCTGTGTTTTAGTAGCAGTAGTAGGCACCACTTCAATTTTACCTGGCCTGCCTTTGCTGTGGTAATTCAGCGCATCTTCCTCTCTTATTTTCATTTTTCTTTTTTTTTAAGAAGCGAAACCTTTATTTCATTTTTTAACCTCCTCCCTGCTTTCCGCTCCAATCTTTTTGTTTTGCCATGCTACAAATGCTAAGCACAACAAAAAGGATTTCCACTTCAATCAGGGCTATTTCAAAAGCCTTAAAGCATTACACCACGGTAAACTATTACTACTGCAAGTATAATCAAATTACTGCAAATTTATACCTCTTTAAATTTTCTAAAAACAAACAAAGCTGCAATACAAACTATTAATGCAAAAACAGCAGTTAGCCGTACCCCTAAATCATTGCCAACACTTTTGCCACAAATTAATAAACTAGGAAATATAAAATTGGTAGCAGAAACTCCGAGTTTCATCATAAACATTCTTACCCCAAAATACATACCAGTATTATTGTCTTCGCTTTCTCCTTTCTCTGCTAAATCGGCAATTACTACATTTGGCAAAATACCAAATACCGCAGTAGGTAAAGCCGATAAAACAATTAAAATTAGCAATTGGGTTTTAGGCAGCATTGGCAAATAACCAATACTTAAAATACCTGCAAAAACAAAGGCATACACTATAAATGCAGCAGTTATTAAAGGCTTTTTACCAACTTTTTTAGCCAGTGAGTTTACCGGTGCATAAAACAAAAAGCTTAGGGCAAACATAATTCCAGCATAATAAGTGAACTCATCTTTTTCTTCTGCCAACAAAACAGTTACGTAATATACCAAGCCCAATTGTATTGAGGTAAGGGCCATCCAGTAAAACAAATCGGTTAGTGCAAATGCTTTGAAATTGGCATCTTTTAAAACCGTTTTTATCGATTGTATAGCTGTTAAATCGCTCTTTCCTTGTAAACTATATTTGGGCTCGTCAATAAAAACTACCGGAACCATCATAAAAATAAAAGCAATAACTGCATAAAAAGCAATTGCCATTTGAAAAGCTTGGGTGGCGGTATAAAACGTTTCTAAATATTGTTGTACAGTAGGTATAGTAATGCCAATGGCAAAACCTAAAGCCCAAGCTACCGAAATATAGGTTGATAAATTTAAGCGTTCGTTTTTGTTATGCCCCAACTCGCTTAGCCAAGTAGTGTATGGCGTAACATAAAGCGTCATACAAAAAAAGAAACCCACTAAACAAAAGCTTAACCAAATTGCATTTAACACACTTTGGCCACCAGTAAGTGGAATAAAGGCTAACACCGAAAAAATTGCAAAAGGTAAAGCGCCGTATTTTAAAAATGGTTTTCTACGGCCTGTTGTTACGTTTGCTTTGTCCGACCAGTTAGCTATTAAAGGATCTGTAATGGCGTCAAACAAGCGGCCGCCTAAAGTTACCAAACCGATAATTGTTGCAAAACCCATTAAAAGACCTTGGTAAATGTAGGTTGGAAAAATTGCAGTTTGGCCATCGCCAGGAGGTAAATAAAAATAGGTAATTAGGTTGGTTGTTGCGTAAGCACCCAACGACCAACCTAATTGCCCCAAAGCGTAAGCTATTTTAATACCTACACTTGGCTTTTTTATTTCTTTTTTCAGCTATTTTAAGTTTTAACAAGTATATGTAAAAAATTTAGCTTTTCACACAATTGTTTATAAACTTATTAATTGCTGCTGTTATTGGCAGGGTTTAATATCTAACAGAACATTGGTATTTGTATCAACACTAAAACCACAAGTTGAAGAAATTTCAATTGATTTACCTGCATAAAATTTTTGGTTGGCTCCTGGTACAAAAAAAATGTTTGCTGCTGCAAAATCTATTGAGTCGTTAGCAAAAACGATATTTGTTCCACCGAAAGGTTGATTAAGTGGGTATCTTTTATAGTCATAGTCACAACCACAAATAGTTGGCGCTGTTTGTTGATTTTCTAAACCAGGAGAACCTAAAATGTAATTTGATGCTGCCCAGTTGGCAGGGTTAGTGTTGTCTAAATTTGGGTTTAATAACTCTAATGTGTAGCCACCTCCATCAGCTTGTATTGGCCACGGTGCTTTATCGTTAAATTTAACAGAATCAACTAAACAACCATAATCTACCGTTTTAAAATTATAAACAGAAACAAGTTCGCCATTATTTGAAAAATTTAGTTCTGTATCACCATCAAATAAAGCCATATTAGGACATTCTATTTTAAACTTAAACTGTTGAGCCGAATCAGCTAATAATATGTAACCACCGGGGGCTAATGTATTTCCTGAAGGTATTATAAATTGTTCTCCTTCATTATTAACTCTATAACCCGACAGATCTACTGCACTACTGCCTGCATTGTAAAGCTCTATCCAGTTGCTGGGGTTTTCTGTACTTAATGAATTGTAGTTAATTTCATTAATTACAAGGTTTGTAACTGGGGTTCCAGAACAAGGATCGGGTATGTTATTAGGTTGCCCTGGCGTACCAAAAGATGCGCCACCTGCGGTAGATGGGGCCCAGCTCCCAGCAATCTTATTATTATAACTTTCATTTATTAATGATAATGTAGCACCACCACCATCTGCGCTTGGTGGCCACGGGGCAGAATTATTATATTTCATTCGGTGTACTTTACAATTATTGTTATCTGCTAAAGTTATGGATTCTCCGCCCCCACTTAAAGTCATAAATGAAGCTACATCAACATAAGTACCCGCTTCAATATCTGGATGCACACTAACAAGTTTTGCAACAGAAGAAGTTACTACTAAATAGCTTGAAGCGGCAATTGTTGTGCCTTGTGGAAAGATAAACAAGCTATCAGTATCGTATAAAACCCAATTACTTAAATCTACAGTTGCACCAGAGGCATTATAAAATTCCACCCAATCGCTAGCATTGTTAAGAGAGTCTGATTTGTAATTAATTTCGTTTATTATTATTTTAGGAGGAGTAGCACATACACCAGTTGTATTTGGTAAACCTGGCGTTCCGCCCATTACACCACTACACGCCCAATTTGCGGTGTTGTTATTATTTAAACCTACACTTTTTAATTCTAAAGATTGTGCTTTACCATCGGCACATTCTGGCCAGGGCGCACTATCAAAATAAGTTAATGAATCTACTACTGTTCCAGTATTATTCAAAATTTGTATTAATTCACTATTATCATCTAAACCTCCAAGTATGGTATCTCCCAATAATTTCGATGATAAAGACGGATAATTGGCCAGCATTAAACTATCTTTACTGGTAACTACTACATACTCATTTGCCTCTAAAATATAGTTTGGTGCATCATAAGATTTTGTTCCAAATTTTATTTGCCAATCTTTTAAATTAACAGCTGTATTAGAATTGTTGTAAAGTTCAACCCAATTGCCCGCTTCTAATTTATCAAGGTTGTAACCAAAATTGTACATTATTTCATTAATTTTTACTGATTGAGTATATGCACTAACTGAGAAAGCAACTAGTATAAAGGTTAAAAATAATTTATTTATATTCATAAGTATTTATTTTTGAATGGAAAAGTTATTGATGTATTAGTATACTGGGGATAAAACTTAACTACAAAATAGATTTCGCAAATAAGATGCCAACTTTTAATCTTTAGTAAACGCTAACATTTTTTTTAATAAATAAGTAGGTTTTGTTTGTATACGACAATATTACCAAAAGAGTATATTAACTTTGATGTTAAAAACAGTTAGTATTATGAATATAAAAAGTATCATTATTTTAACTCTCGTGTTTGCGGGAGGTTTTAGCGCATTTTCTCAAACAGATTTGAGTGATTTATTTAAAGATGAGTTAGAAACAGATGAAGTTGTGGATTATACTTTCAAAACTACAAGATTAATACATACCCACACAACAAAAACAGTAGATAAAAATGAATTGGATTTTAGAATAACACATCGATTTGACGATATTGCTGGCAGTACTGGTGGTATTGAAACCTTATTTGGTTTTGACAATGTAAGCGATATTAGAATTGCATTTGAATATGGTGTTACCGACGATATTACAGCTGGTTTTGGAAGAAGCAAAGGCGGCTATGGTGGTGGACCAAAACAAGTATTAGATGGTTTTGTAAAATACAAATTTTTAAAACAAACAAATAAAAGCATGCCTTTAACGGTTACTGCTTTAGTTTTAACTGAATTGGCCACAGAAAAAAAAGGCGCAAATGTAGAAGCATTAAATTCATACCCAAAATTTTCGCATCGGTTTGCTTATATGGCGCAAGTGCTTATTGCACACAAAAGATCTGGAACACTATCATTTATGTTGATGCCAACTTACATACATAGAAATTTTGTAAACTTTGGTGATGAAAATAACAATTTTGCAATGGGTGCAGGTGGTAGAGTAAAGCTTACCAAAAGAATGGCGATAATAGTTGACTACTATCATTTCTTTTCAAAGTATAGAAGTGATTTAAAGGCCGATAAACAATCGGATGTAGACTACTTTAACCCACTAGGCATTGGTTTAGAAATTGAAACTGGTGGGCACGTATTTCACCTAAACTTTAGCAATTCGGCCGGTATAATTGAAACACAATACATACCTTATACTACCAAAAATTGGTTAGATGGTGGCTTTAGGTTTGGTTTCAATATATCAAGAGTGTTTGGTTTAGGTGACGGCGGTGGGCATTAAACCTCATATAAAATTATATAAAATATGCAACATTAGGTTACAATAATTGTGTTATAATTCATTTAAAATATTATAAAAATTTGAGTAACAAAAGCTATTTCTTTAACCAATTAATAAACACATCGGCAGGTTGGGCATTTAGGGTTTGCTCAGGTGTTAAGTAACCTTTTCGGGCAGCGCAAACGCCATAATAAATATCGTTGATGCCGGCAATGTTATGGGCATCGGGGTTGATAGATATTTTTATTCCCTTATTTAAAGCATAAGGCATCCAACGCCAATCAATATCTAAACGATGCGGATTGGCATTCAACTCTATCACCACATTATTAGCAGCACAGGCGTCAATTACTTTTTTATAATCAATAGGGTAACCAGCTCGTGATAGCAATAACCTGCCAGTTAAATGACCCAAAATATTAGTGTACGGGTTTTCAATTGCTTTTATAATTCTATCTGTAGCTTTGCTCTCTTCCATTTTTAAGTTAGAATGTATAGAGGCAATTACCAAATCGAAACTATCGAGCGTGCTATCATCATAATCTAAACTGCCATCATTTAAAATATCACACTCAATACTTTTAAAAATTTTAAAGTCGCCAAGTTGGCTATTTAATTCCTCTACTTCTTTGTGTTGCGCTTCAATTTCGGCCTCCGTTAAACCACCAGCATAAAATGCAGCTTTCGAATGATCGGAGATTACAAAATATTGATAACCCAGCGATATGCAAGCTTGTGCCATTTCTTCAACAGTATTGCTACCATCGCTGTAAACGCTGTGGTTATGTACCACACCTTTTATATCTGCTGGCTTTATTAAATTTGGGAGTTGATTGTTTTTGGCCAGTTCAACTTCGTCTAAACCTTCTCGTAATTCTGGTTCAATGTAAGGTAGTTTTAGGCTTTCGTATATGGCTTGTTCTGTTTCAAAATCTTCAATAGCTGTTTGTTCAATTTTTATTTTATTAAGATGCGCTTGCGATGCAGAACTTATAAATAACAAGCCTGCAAATTTGTTAGTTGAAGTAGTATAAATAATAAACGGAACACCCTCAATAGTTTTGCCAGTAAACTTATGTTCGTTTTGCTCAACTGCTGCTACTGCTTTTTTCAAAAAGGTTTGCAAAGCCGTTTTATCATCGGTTGCAACTACCAATTCAATTTGCTCTAATACTTCTACTTTTCTGCGTAAAGCTCCTGTAAAACTAAGCTGCTCAAAACCCGCTTCTTTCAAATCGTTCAACAAATTGGTTGCCACCATTTCAATATAAGCGTAGTGATACTTGTTTTGGTTTTGCTGAAAGTATTTAATGGCTTCTTTAATATTATTTTGTGTTTTATCGCCAAAGCCTTTTAGCATAGTTAATCGATTTTCTTCACAAGCATATAACAATTCGCCAGCCGACTCAATGCCCAACTCTTGCCACAACACGCCCAACTTTTTTGCGCCTATCCCTTTTAAGTTTAATAAAGCTAATAAACCAGGTGGCGTTTCTGCTGCTAATTTTTCTAATTGCGGAAATTGCCCTGTTTTTAATAGCACTTCAATTTTGCTAACAACTGCTTTACCAAAACCTTTCATTGCTGCTACTTCTTCCAAAGGTATTGTAGTTAAGGGTTTTTCTAATCGCCCAATTTGAAAAGCAGCGTTGCTGTATGTGCGTGTTTTAAAAGCGTTTTCGCCGTGTAGCTCCATTAACTTGGCCAATAATTTAAAATGGTTGGCAATCTCTTTGTTTAGCATATTAGTTTTTTGTTTGTAAAGATGGTTTTTTTCGGCGAATTATTAAATTGCAGCAATGTAATTAAGTTAATGCCAAACAACAACATAAAACTTTTACACCTAATAACTGGCTTAGGTTTGGGCGGTGCCGAAAAAGTAGTGCTAGATTTAACTACTCACTTAAACCAAAACGGTTATAATTGTACGGTGGCTACTATTAATAATGAGGTTGATAGATTGCAGCAGTTTACCAATAACAACATTTCATTATTAATTGGTGGGGCTGAAAAATCGGCTGTTGCCGTATTAAAAAGCTTTAATAAAATGGTGCGTTTTGTAAAAAAGGAAAACATCAGCTTAATCCATGCGCATTTATTTCACGGCTTAATGGCTGCCAATTATGTAAAGCTTTTTTGCCCTAAAGTGAAAATTATATTTAGCCCGCACAGTATAAGTTTAGGTAGTAAAAATAGGGAACGTATTACCCATCTTACCAAAAACCTTAGAACAATAGATTTAATATTACACCAAAACAACCTAAGAAATTTTATAAAAAGCAATTACCAAGTTATACCAAATGGCATAGCAATGCCAGCTGAGTTTAAACGCAAAAACCAATTTGATAAATTCATTTTTTTGGCGGTTGGTAATTTAAGAGAAGAAAAGAATCATTTGCTATTAGTTAATGCAGCTAAAAAATTAGTAGAAAATAATATTAGTAACTTTGAAATACAAATTGCTGGTGAAGGCAAAATGCGCCCGCAGTTAGCAGCAGCAATTGCAACACTTCAAGTAGAAAACCACGTAAAATTATTAGGCAAACAGTTAGCGGTTTCGGCATTATATAAAAAAGCCCATGCTTTTGTTTTGCCTTCAAAATGGGAAGGTATGCCACTTTCGGTATTAGAAGCAGCGGCTTATAAATTGCCCGTTATTTGTACACCAGTTGGTTCGCTTACCGAAATTATTAATGCGCATAATGGCTGGTTGGCTGCTGAAAATACTTTTTATAATGCAATGATGAGTGTAATGGAAAACTATACTACTGCTTTACAAAAGGCGAAAACATTGCACAATTGGGTGGCTAAAAATTACAGCAACCAAAACATTTTTAAAGCCTACGAAAAAATTTATGAGCAATACTTAAATCATTAAATAATTACTTTAATTTCGTACCACAAATAATTAAAATTTTATATGCCAAGCGTTTCTACCCGTGGAAAAAACATGCCTGCTTCCCCAATAAGAAAACTAGTACCTTATGCCGAAGCGGCCAAAAAGCGAGGTGTTAAAGTATATCATTTAAACATTGGTCAGCCCGATATTAAAACGCCACAAATTGCATTTGAGGCTATTAAAAATGCTAATATAAAAGTGTTGGCCTACAGCCATAGCGCAGGTAATGAAAGTTATCGTAAAAAGTTGGTGCAGTATTATAATAATGTAAATATTAACATAAACATTGAAAACTTAATGGTGACCACAGGCGGTTCGGAGGCTTTGTATTTTGCTATGTTTAGCTGTTTAGATGCTGGCGATGAAGTGTTGATTACCGAACCTTTTTATGCCAACTACAATGGTTTTGCACAGGCGGGCAACATAAAGGTAAAAGCATTAACGGCTACAATTGATAATGGTTTTGCCCTGCCACCAGTAAGCGAATTTGAAGCTGCTATTGGCCCAAATACCAGAGCTATTATTATTTGTAACCCCAGCAACCCAACGGGTTATTTATATACGGAGGCAGAGCTAAACCAATTAAAAGACTTGGCCTTAAAACACGATTTGTTTTTAATGGCCGATGAAGTTTACCGTGAGTTTGTGTATGATGGTCAGCAGCATTTATCCATCTTAAATTTAGAAGGCTTAGAAAACCACGCTATTGTTATCGATTCGGTTTCTAAACGCTACAGCGCTTGTGGCGCACGTATTGGCGCATTGGTAACTCGTAACCAAAAAGTTTTAGAAACGGCTAACAAATTTGCACAGGCAAGATTAAGCCCACCAAGTTTAGCACAAATTGCTGCCGAAGCAATGGTTGATGTTGAAGCCACTTATTTTACCGAAGTAAAGGCAGAATATGTAAACCGCCGTAACACTTTGGTAGCTGGTTTAAATAAAATTGACGGGTTAGTTTGCCCTAAACCAGGCGGTGCATTTTACGCTACGGTTCAATTGCCAGTTACCGACACCGATCACTTTTGCCAATGGTTGTTAGAAAGCTTTCAGCATAACAACGAAACTATAATGTTGGCGCCAGCTTCTGGCTTTTATGCCACCAAAGGTTTGGGTAAAAACCAAGTGCGCATTGCTTATGTGTTAAACGAAACAGACTTATTGCGTTGTTTGGAAATTTTGGAAGCGGCGTTAAAAGAATACAAAAACAGCAATGGTTAATTATTCGTTATATATGCTACCAATTGAAAAAGGTGTTTTTGTACCAGCGCTATAATCTCTAATAAAACCTACAGGGCGCACACGCATTTCAGTTGCAGTTGATAAAGCAGAACCAGCATGGCCATCTTTACAATCTACTTTCAAATCAAGTTTTTTAATTTTACCATTGCCAGAAAAAGTGCTTTCCTCAAAATCCATTTCAATGTTTTTTTTCTCCAAAAATTCTTCAGCAATATCAATAAGTTCTTCTTCTGTAGTTTTTGAAGTAATCATAATGGAGACTTTTTCATCATTAATTACATATTCTGTTGATGGCGTATTAAAACATCCAACAAATAAAAAAGTTGCTACTGCTAATATTGAGATTTGCGCTTTCATATTCAATAATATTTTACGTAAAGGTAAGAAAAAAAATAATAGTAAGATATATAGTAAATCAATACTAATATCGCATTAGTTTTAATTGTATTTTAAATAGGTTTTGTTTGTTATTGGTTATTAGTAAATTATTTATGCTGTGTATTACCGCTCATTACCATGTTTGTAATGGCCAGTAATTTTTGCCAGCTTTAATTGTATTTTTTTCGAACTTGAAGTGTACAAAGTGCTAATAAAATCATCACACCATTAACCTTTTGCAATTTTAATCTGTTTGTTATTTCTGTAGATAATTATCTTTTTCTCTTTCGTTATTTTATAGTCAAAAAAATTTTCCATTATGCTGTTAATTTAATTTTTTCCAATAGATCACTTTATCATCACCATTGGCCCAAAAATCTCTAATAACAGCTTCTTTTGTGTAGTTTAGGTTTTCATAAAATTTTCGAGTTAATTTAAAATCGTCTGTTCCAGAAGTTTCTACAATTAGTATTCTGTTTCCGTTTTGTTTTAGTTGATCTTCTAGGTAAGCCATCATTTTTTTGCCAATTCCTTTTCCTTGAATATCGTTTCTTACACCAATGGCAAATAAATTATAAGTGCCTTCGGTTAGCTTTTCTGGCGCACAATAACCAATAGCAATTGGTTGGTCATTTTGGGTGGCAGTAAACCAAATATCTTGCGATTTTGGATTGTTGAAATAATCTGAAATCATATCGTCAAGCATTTCTGCTGGAAATAGTTCAATTGAGTTTAAGAATTCTTTTAAAGCCGCTACATCTTGTTTAACCACTTTTCTTATTTCGTTCATAGTTATATTCTATATTAGTAACAATTTCTATTAAAGGTCTATTATTTAAATTGTTGGTAGTACAAAAATTGTTTTTTCTTCTCCAATCGCATATTATTTTTTTGGTATGAAATTTAAAATGTAAGCTGTTAGCCAATTTGTAACTATCATCACTTTATACCTAACTTTAGCAAATTCTAAAACAATTAGGTAAGGTTAAAATTAAACGGTTAGCTTTTATTCTTTTTAGTTTTATAAGCAAAATTACTTATTAAAATTGCATTATAAAATTTGTTGCTCTTTTAAGATATTCGCAACATGATGAACGACAGCAAAACAAATCAAACCAAACTTCAACAAGCTTTTAATATTGATGACTTTAAAAAAACGGCCCTCGAAGTAATTGATGTTTTGTGCAACCATTTACAACAAGTACAAAATAATGAAGTAAAGGTTTTGGACTATGCTGAACCAGAAGAGGAATACCAATTTTGGTTACAAGGCTTTGAACAACCCGAAGATATTGCCACTACTTTTCAAAAAATACTAAACCGTTCTATTAATGTGCAACACCCAAATTTTATTGGCCACCAAGTAGCCGCTCCTGCATTGGTAAGTGCCTTGGGCGGTTTATTGAGTAGTGTAATGTCTAACGGTTCGGCAGTGTATGAAATGGGTAAAGCCAACACCGCTTTAGAAAAAGTAATTTGCGATTGGATAAGCAAAGCCATTGGTTTAGAACAAGGTGGCGGTTTTTTAACTTCGGGTGGTACATTGGCTAATTTAACTGCTTTGTTGGCTGCCCGCAGGTATTATACGAAAGAAGATGTTTGGGAAGATGGACACGGAAAAAGCTTAGCCATTATGGTTTCTAACCAAGCGCATTATTGTGTGGAAAGGGCGGTACGCATTATGGGTTTAGGCGAAAAAGGAATTATAAAATTAGAAGTAGATAAACAATTTAAAGTGGACACTAATTTGTTGGCCAAAGCTTTACAACAAGCAAAAGCTGATGGCTTAATTGTAATTGCTTTGGTAGGAAGTGCTTGTACCACCGCAACCGGCTCGTTCGATGATTTGGAGGCCATGGCAACTTTTGCCCAAGCCAATAAGTTGTGGTTTCATGTTGATGGAGCGCATGGTGGGCCATCGGCATTAAGCAATAAATATAAGCATTTGGTTAAAGGTATTAACAAGGCAGACTCGGTAGTAATTGATTTTCATAAAATGATGCTAACGCCTTCTTTAACTACGGCCTTATTATTTAAAAATGTAGAACAGAGCTTTGGCACCTTTCAACAAAAAGCAACTTATTTATGGAACAGCGAAACCGCTAACGAATGGCACCAAGCAGGCAAACGAACTTTTGAATGTACTAAGTTAATGATGGCACCCAAAATATATTTTATTATAAAAGCTTATGGCATTAGCATATTTGAACAAAACATAGATCATTTATATGACTTGGCGAAAGCACTTGCGCATCATATAAAAACAAACAAAAAATTTGAATTGTTAATGATGCCCGAATGTAATATTGTTAATTTTAGGTATATTAGTGCAGCAACAGATCTTAACCAAATTAACCAAAAAATTCGCCAAGCTTTGGTAAAAATTGGTGAGTTTTACATTGTGCAAACTAATGTAAATGGGCTTACATATTTGCGCTGCACGGTAATAAACCCTTTAACTACCGAGGAAGTATTGAAGCATCTTATAAAACATATTGAAACATTAGCAGACCAAATTAATAAGGATATCACCACTAAAATAAATTAACCATCTTATACCGCAGGTATTGTAAACTTAAGCACAGTTCCATGCTCTTTTTTGGGTTCTGCCCAAATTTTGCCTTTGTGCATTTCCACAATTTTTTTACAAATAGTTAAGCCAAGGCCGGTTCCGTCTCGTTTGTCGTTTAGTCTTTTGTAGGGTTCAAAAATTGTTTTTAATTTTTTTGTATTAATACCAATTCCATTATCTTCAATAGAAAATAGTTGTTGTTTGTTTTTTAGGCTGGCACTTATTGTTACTACAGGCATAATATTTGGCCGTGTAAATTTCATAGCGTTTGATATTAAATTTTGAAACAAACGTTTTATTTCAACTTGGTTACCTTTTATGTTTGGCAGGTTTTTAAATTGTATGGTTGTTTTTGTTTTTTCTATTTGATTCGATAAGTCAAAAAGCACTTCTTTAAGCAAAACATTTAAATCTATAAGCTCAAAAGACGCTGTTTTAATACTATCTACCTTGGCCAGCATTAAGGCGTCTTCAACCAAATTAAACATTCTTTTACCGCCCAATTCTATGTAATTTAAATATTCCTTTGCATCTTCGGTAAGTGCTGTTTGGCTTAATTCAATTTTTAATAATTGTGTAAAACTGGTAATTGTTCTTAGTGGTTCATTTAAATCGTGTGAAGTAGCATAGGCATAACTTCTTAGTTCTCGGTTGGTATCTTCTAATTTTTCTTTAATAGCTTTTAGTTGTTTTGTTTTACTTAGGTTAAGCAAATTTTTCTCTTCCAATACTATATTTTTTTTCTTTATTTCTAATAATAAGTGATTATGTGATAGGTAATAAAAATAGAGAATGGATGAAAAAACAACCAAGTGTAAAATATTTTCAATTAAGTAATCATTTTTTTCAAATATTAACATATTGTTAAAATCATTTCTATCTACATTGGGTTCGATTACATAAAAATATATAATGGCAGCCAACGAAAATAACATATAAACGAAAGCGCTCTTATTGTATGCTTTATAATTAAAAGTAATAGCAAATAATATAAATATTATTAACCATTTTAAATTGTAAGAATAAATACCGCCAGTTACATCAACAACTGCCAAATTTAAACACATAGAAAAAAATATAAATACGAAGGTGATGAGGTTAATACTTACGTTTAATTTTATTAAAATAAGTGTGCCAATGAAAACGTAAAAAAGCGCCTGAAAGTTAAAAGAATCTTGTAGAATATTTAAGTAGGCTAAGGTTGCTGTGGTAAAATTAAAAAATGAAAATACAAATATTAGACAGACAAAAAATCTTAACCTAAATAATAAGTCTTCATTATGGTGTGCTTTTTTATTAATAAATAAATCTAATAGTTTTAGAAACATAATATTGCTTTTAGAAGCGAAACAGTTAAACTTGAATAAACTTTAGGGCTTCCCGATAGTTATTAAGAGGATGTTTAGATGTTTCAGCTACGATTTAAAAAAGCCAGCGCTTCTGGTAACACAACCACTAAAAACGGGGCTATTTAAAAAACGGCTATTTGTATAAACTTCTTAAATGTTTAGCTTTACATAAAATTAACTTGTTGTCTTTCTCAATTCCTTTTTTAATATTTTACCAGTAGCACTCATTGGCAAGGCGGCTACAAGTTCTACTATTCTTGGGTATTTATAGGCGGCTATATTATCTTTAGTCCAGGTAATTAAATCTGCTACAGCTACCGTTTGATCATCTTTTAAAACTATAAAAGCTTTTATTTCTTCGCCCATTTCTTCGTGCGGCACACCAATTACTGCGCATAAAGAAACCGCTGGGTGCTTTAAAATAAGTTCTTCCACTTCACGTGGATATACATTTAGGCCACCTCTAATAATCATATCTTTAGTACGGTCAACAATGTAATAAAAGCCATCTTCATCTTTGGTAGCTACATCGCCTGAGTGCAGCCAACCACCTTTTAAAACCTTCTTATTTATTTCCGCTCTTTTGTAATATCCTTTCATTACGTTATGGCCTTTATACAACAGTTCTCCCTTTTCACCAACGGCAACCTCTTTGCCATCTTCATTAACAATTTTAACTTCTACACCCCAAACAGGAGTGCCAATGCTACCCGGCTTTCTACCAACTGCCAAGTGATTAAATGTTACTACCGGCGAACCTTCCGACATTCCGTAACCTTCAATAATGGGTACTTCAAATTTCTGTTCAAAATCTTCTAACACTTTTATTGGTAGCGATGCGCCACCCGAAGCGCAAACTCTTAGGTTGGTTTTTATTGTTTCTAAATCAAATTTTTCGTTTTTATAATTGTTTAAACCCCAGTACATTGTTGGTACACCAGCAAAAACAGTTACACTATGTTTTTGCATTAAACCCATTACTGCTTCTGCATTAAAGCGAGGTAATAATATACTGCTAACACCACGGTAAATTCCTGCATTCATTAGCACCGTTATAGCAAAAATATGAAACAACGGCAGCACAATTAAAGCTGAATCATTAGTATTAAAATCTACCAAGTCTGCCGAAAGTATGGCATTCAATATTAAGTTGGAGTGAGTTAACTCTGCTCCTTTTGGTTTACCTGTTGTGCCAGAAGTGTAAATAATTACGGCCGTATCATCAGCACTTGTTGGGTGGGTTTCGAAGTGTGGCGATTGGCCTGCCATTAAGCTGCCCATAGTTGCGGTGCCTTCAATTGCAGGTGGCATTTCGGGCTTGGGCATTATTATAAAAAAGTGTTCGCACTTAGTGGCTTTTTTAAAACCTGCGTGGCCCATTTGCCCCATTGGCAACTCTGCTGTGCCTGTAAAACAAAAATAGGCTTTGGCATCACTATCGGTTAAATGGTATGCCATTTCATCTTTTTTTAATAAAACACTTAAAGGCACAACTACTGCTCCTACCTTTAATATGCCAAAATATATTATAGGAAAATAGGGTATGTTGAAGCAGCTTAGGGCTACCTTGTCGCCAGGTTTTATGCCCTTGGCAACTAAACCATTAGCAACTTGATTTGCGGCTGCATTTACTTGTGCATAACTAAGGGCGGTATCCATAAATGTAAAGGCTGCTTTATCTGCATATCTTTTTGCACTATCTTCAATTAATATTGATAAATTAAGCATAAAATTGTTTTTTTTCTGTAAAATAAAAAATGTACCGCTATTTCGATAAGTAAATGTTCAATTAATTTTGAAAGTGTTTTATTTGAACTATTATAAGCCGCTTCTTTTTTTTAGATAAAGATTCTTTTGGAATTAATTTGCTTAAATGTTTATTACAAATGTTTTTAAATGATGATTGAAAAAAAATCAGATTTTACCTTTGCAAGCCAGATTTTAGCGGCATAAAAACTGTGTTTTTCGCTGTATTTATAAAAAAATGCTTTTTGTAAGCAGATAAGTTTAATTGCTTATTGCTCTTAAAGGTGTAATAATAAAAAAATCACCTAACGATATATTGTTAGGTGATTTTTTTTGATCATATAAATTTTAAAACTAAAGTTACTGCTTTACAAACTTACTATGGTAGCGTTTGTTGTTTAGGGTGGTGCTTATTACATATATACCTTTTGGTAAAGCCGAAACATCTAAACGATATGCTCCGCTTGCTATTTTTGATGCGTCTATTTGTTTAATTAAAACACCAGTTTGGTTAAATATTTGCAAATCGTTAGGGTTATTTTTATTGTTTAAATATATGTTTATAAATTGATTTGCTATATTAGGTTGAATTTCTAACGAGGTGGTAGTAGTACTTTCAAGCCTGCAAGCTCCTGTTTGTAAATTAATTACTTCGCTTGGTTCTGAAACTTTATCATCCTTGCAAATAATTTCAAGGAAAAATTCGTAGTTGGCGCACTTTTCTAAATTGAACAACATTACAAACGGAATGGATGTTTTATAATCATTCCAAACATTATCTTCTTGTTTTTTGTAGTGTAAAAGGTAGTTTCCTTCCGTAAAATTATCCCAACTTATAAATGAGGTGTTGCCAAAAACATTCATAACATTAATATTAATATCGTTTATGTTGCAGGCTACACAGCCTTGGGTGGTAAAGGTTTGTATTTCCGAAAATAATTCTGTTTCGTTACAATTATATACCGACCTTACTTGGTAAGTTGTGCAAGCATTTAATTGCGAAAGCAGATAACTGTTTAACGTTTGGTTAATGGTTTGCCATTCTGCTGCTGTTGCTTGCTTAAGTTGTAAAGATCCTTTAAAAGAGTTAGGTATAACAACTAATGCTGATTTTGAGAATACGCTATTGATAATTGGTATTGGCATCAAATCTATATCAGAACAGTTATCTACCGGAATATTATTATTAAATACTACCTGACTGCCACCTATTGAGTAAGTGCTTTCACATACCGTGTTGTTATTGGTGTAAGAAATTTCAACGGCATATTTCATTTCTTCTAAATCGGGTAACTGCAAAATAATTTTGTTGTTAATACAAGTTTCTCCTTCACATTCAAAAACAATGTTTCCTTGTGCGTTTTTTATTTTAACAGCTGCGGAACCTTCTAATGGTTTCACAATGCTAAGTTCATTATTTTCTATATTTATTGCTACATCACACCCAGAAACTTGGTTTTGGAGGTTAAGGTTATTGGGCAATTCAATATTAGGTAGTTCAAAAATTTCGTCTAATTGCTCATAATTTGGAAAATCGTTTGCGTTTATATAATCTTCAAATTCAAGCCAATTTTCGGTAAAAATTATGTCTGATTCGTAACAAAAATTTAAACCACTATTTAAATTTGCTTGTACTAAATAATATCCATTGCCAGAAATATCTATCAATACTTCATCAAGAGGGCAATTATTGTTGCAGTAATAAATAACTTCGTGGTTTTGATTAACTACACTTATATTACTTTCGTCAGCATCAAAAAGGCCGCTTATACTTATTACACCTTCAAGCTCATCAATTTTAACGCTATTACAGGCTACAAATTCACCATTCCTATCATTAGTTGTAGATTCTTCTTCAACATAAAATGTTCTGGTTCGTGCCTGGCCATCAATTGGGCCATTATCAATTACTCCCGAGGGCCAAATAATAATTACATTTTCTTTGTTAGGTTCTACTCGCTGATTGTTTAGATACACTGGTTTTGAAAAAGATTTACTTTCTCCGGGTTGCAAATCACAATCATCGCAAGGTATTAGCTCGTCATATTCATAATCGAAATTAATATCAGAAAATGTTTCATCAAAATCAAAGCCAAAGCCATAGTCAAATAGAACTGGTTGGTCGCTAATATTGGTTACTGTACCCGATATTATCTGTACATCACCAATCAAAACAGTATCAGGAAATTCTATATTTTCAAGAAGTAGCTGACCAATGTTTGATTGTGCATTAGTATAAAAATTGGTATTTAGTAGTGTAAAGAGAACTATTATAAGTAAAAACCTAATTTGCATTTTTTTTTTTTATGATTAAGTAAAATTATAATGCAAAAATATTTCCAAATTGGCTTCAATAACGTTAAAAGTACATGCAATTTAACATTATCTTACACATCCAACACAAAATAAATCAATAATTGCTTAAATTTTTTGGTATTATATTTGATAGTTTTACAATAATAACCAATGAATATTATTGATACATTAACCAAAGAAGATGTAAGGCATTTTAAATTATTTTTAAAACGTTCGAACATAAAAGTTGCTGATGCACCAGTTAGTAAACTTTTTGATGTTATTAGAAAAGGTAATTATGAAGACGATAAAACGATACACCAAGAAAAGTTTAATCAATTAAAAGCAAATGCTTTTTATCGTTTAAAAAATAGAATGTTGGTTGACATTAACAAAAGTCTTTTAGTATTAAATTATAATAAGGTCGACAAAATACTTATTTTAAATTACCTCATATTATCTGAAATATTCTTATACAAATCAGCATTTAAAATTGCTTATAATTTTTTGTGTAAGGCCGAAAAAAAGGCGGCAGAACATGAGTTTTATAGTATTTTAGAAACCATATATGAGCAAATGATTGCACTTAGCCATCAATATGTTGATTTGCCGCTGCTGGCCATTATAAAGAAGAAAAAAGATGTGGTTAAAAGGAAAGAAGAAATTAATGCTGTTAATGATATGTTAGCTGAGGTAATGTGGCGACTTCAAAAATCAAATTATAGTGCAAAAGGTTTGCATATTGTTGATGAATTAGATAACATTAAAAATAAATTAGATAATATTAATCTTATAGATCAGTCGCCTTCTTTACGAATACAAATGCAAAAAAGTATTCGAATGATGTTACTTCAAAAGGGTGATTTCTCATCACTACAACTATATTTGAGTAAAACATTAAAAGAGTTTGATAGGGATTCAGTTTTTAATAAAAACAACCATAATCAAAAAATTGTAATGCAAACTTGGTTAATTAATGTTAACCTAAAGTTGTTTAATTTTCATTTGGTTTACGAATATGCGGAAGAACTAAAAGAAAGCTTACACCAATATAAAAACCTGTATTACGAAACCCATGTGTGGACCTACTATCAATGTGTTTTTGCTGGTTGTTTTTATAGCAATCAATTACAACGCTGTTTACAAATATCAAAAAAATATTCGAGTGAGGAAGTACTAAAAGACCACAGTAGCCTTATTAATTTAAATTTGGCTATTGTTTATTTTTGTTTAAAAGATATAAAAAAAGCAAATGAGTGTTTAAACAAAGTATTAAAACCAATTTTTTTTGATGCCCTTACCAACGAATTGAAGCTAATGGTAATAATAGTGGAATTGCTTTTTTACTATGAAAGTAAAGATTTTAGTTATTTTAATTACAGCATAAAAAAAATTCAAAAAAAGTATAATCACGTACTATCCTTACCTCAGTTTAAACGACAACACACTTTTTTAAAAGTATTAGTTATTTTAGGAAAAGATATTAATTTTAATGAAGAAAAAACAGAAGAAATAGTGAGTCGTTTTATTGATGATTCTCCTCCCTTTGAGGCGGGTACAAACGAAGGTATTCACTATAAAAGTTGGTTAGTTGCTCAGCTTGAAAATAAAAATTACTATACCGCCCTTTTAAATATTTTAAAAAAATAATATTGTTAATCTAATTTTGTTTTGAGGCAGTTTGCTTTAGTAATAAACATATCAAATGCATAAGTTTATACCATAAACTCCACCTCCTTAAAACCAAATTCCCTTAGCTCGTCTCCAATCTTTATTAATAACTGCCCATTTTCGTTTATCCCCTTTATTGTACCAGAAACATGTTTTACATTTACTTTAAATATAGCTGCTTGTTCGTATAAATATAAGTGGTTTAAATACGCTTTTTTTAAAGCAATAAATTCCATTGCTTTTAATTGTAGATATCTTTTCTCAATATAAAGTAGTATGTCAGTTATCAACTCGTACAAGACAAACTTTTTTTTAAAAATTTTTGTTAAAGATGTTGGGTTAGGCAACTCGTTGCTAAAATCTACTTGGTTTACATTTACACCAATGCCAATAATGCTGTGTTTTATTTTTTTTCCTAAAATTATATTTTCAAATAATAAGCCACCTACTTTATAGTTTTTATAGTAAATATCGTTGGGCCACTTAATGCTAAAGCCAGGTTTTGTAGGTAAAGCATCTACTATACCTAAGCAAATAGCCATATTTAAATAAAACTGTTGCCTTGCCAGCAAAAAAGTAGGTTGGTATATTATACTAAAGCTAAGGTTTTTATCTGGCTTGCTTAACCACCTATTATTAGCATTACCCTTGCCTTTTGTTTGATTTAATGTAGAAACTACCGTACCTTCGGCGATATTAGTATGTTTTAGTAAATTTAGGGCATACACATTGGTGCTATCAATCTGTGGTAGCTCAATAAAACATTTACCTGTAAATAAAGTGGGTTTTATAACAAACAAACTATTAATTTTGCAGTTTAACTTTTATAAATAATTTTTTGAACGAACTTAGTATAATTAAAAACAAAAAAAATAAAACTACCCAACTTCATCAACTAATTGTTGATAGTATTGATGATAAAAAGGCAGAAGGCATTACCTCTATTGATTTAACCAATATTACAGAGGCCATTTCTGACCATTTTATAATATGCGAAGCTAACAATAAACCTCAAATAAAAGCCATAGCTGATAATATAATGCATCGCGTAAAAACAGAAATGAGCGAATTCCCTGTGCATAAAGAGGGGTTAAATAATTTAGAATGGGTATTAATTGATTACTTTGATATAGTAGTACACATTTTTGAAAAAGAAAAAAGACAGTTTTACAATATGGAAGAACTATGGAGTGATGGAATAATTACAAATTATTAACAAACTAATTATGTACCATTGGTGTTATAAGTAAACATTAAGTTTAATAAAAAAAATGGCTAAAGAAAATAAAAATAACAAAATCGAAGATAAAGATAAATCAAAGAAACCAAAATTCAATTTCTATTGGGTTTATGGTATTATTGTCCTCCTCCTCCTCGGCTTGCAATTATTAAATTTTTCGGGTCAGGCCAAAAAAAAGTATGAGCAAGATTTTTTTAGCGAACTACTACCTTCAAACGATGTAGATAAAATATATGTTGTTAGAAATAAAGAACAAGTAGAAGTTTTTATAAAAGATAAAAGCCTCGACAAAACTGAATATAATGATTTGGGTGAAGGACGTTTCAAAGCCTTATCTCAAGGTAAACCGCATTATACGTTTGAAATAGGTAGTGTTGATAGGTTTGATGAAAAATTACAAGAAGCCTATGAAAACAACGATAATATTGAAGAAGTAAATATTGATTATGGTACCAGAACCAGCTTTTTAGAGCAAATAGGTTGGTTACTACCAATCATAATTATTATAGGCATTTGGATTTTTATAATGCGCCGAGTAAGCGGAGGTATGGGTGGCCCTGGTGGCCAAATATTTAGCATAGGTAAATCAAAAGCTACCTTGTTTGATAATACCACAAAAGTAGAAATAACTTTTAATGATGTGGCCGGCTTAGATGAGGCAAAAGAAGAAGTAAAAGAAATTGTTGACTTCTTAAAAAACCCACAAAAATATACTGCATTGGGTGGTAAAATACCTAAAGGCGCATTACTAATAGGCCCACCAGGTACAGGCAAAACCTTATTAGCCAAAGCAATGGCTGGTGAAGCGCAGGTTCCATTTTTCTCAATTTCAGGTTCCGATTTTGTTGAAATGTTTGTAGGAGTTGGTGCCAGCAGAGTAAGAGACCTGTTTAAACAAGCACGCGAAAAAGCACCTTGTATTATTTTTATTGATGAAATTGACGCTATTGGTAGAGCAAGAGGCAAAAATGCAGTACAAGGTAATGATGAACGAGAGAATACCTTAAATGCATTGCTGGTTGAAATGGACGGCTTTAGCTCAGACAAAGGCGTAATTATTGTAGCTGCTACTAATAGGCCAGATGTGTTGGATTCTGCTTTGTTGCGACCAGGTCGTTTTGATCGTCAAATAGGCATTGATCGGCCCGATTTAAAAGGTCGTAAACAAATATTTAAAGTGCATTTAGGCCCAATTAAAGTTTCACCAGATATTGATGCAGAAAAATTAGCTGCCCAAACGCCTGGTTTTGCAGGGGCAGAAATAGCTAATGTATGTAACGAAGCAGCTCTGATAGCTGCCCGTAAAGAAAAAAAACACGTTGAAATGCAAGATTTTAATGATGCTATTGACCGAGTAATTGGTGGTTTAGAAAAGAAAAATAAAATTATTTCGCCCGAAGAAAAAGAAATTATTGCTTACCACGAAGCTGGCCACGCCGTTGCTGGTTGGTTTTTAAAAGATGCGCATCCACTAGTAAAAGTTACCATTGTACCACGTGGAGTTGCAGCCCTAGGTTATGCGCAATATTTACCAAAAGAACAATACTTATACCGTACCGAGCAACTGATTGACGAGATGTGTATGACACTTGGTGGCCGTGCAGCCGAAGATATTATTTTCGGTAAAATAACAACCGGTGCACAAAACGATTTAGAAAAAGTTACCAAAATGGCTTACGCTATGACTACCATTTATGGTATGAACAAAAAGGTGGGGCAGGTTTCTTTTAATGATACACAAGGAGAATATCAGTTTAGTAAACCTTATTCCGACGAGACTTCTAACTTAATTGATGAAGAAGTACGTAAGCTAATTGATAGTGCTTACGACCGAACAATAGCACTTTTACAAAAACATAAAGGTGAGTTAGAAATGATCGCTAAAAAATTGTTAGAAAAGGAAATTTTGTTTAAATCGGATTTGGAAGAATTAATTGGTAAACGGCCATTTAACGAAAACAAATTGCAAGACAATACAAAGCAAAATGGCATCACCAATGCAATACCGTTAAACCAAGTTAGCAATACAACAAATGATGATACGCAAGTAGTTAAGTGATACAGGAATTTGATAAAAAATAAATGAAGCAAGCAGCTACTATAAAAAACAGCATTTTACAAAAAATACGGCAAGTACTTAAAAAAAACAATAAAGATGTAGCGCCTCCTTTTGAGGAAGCGATGCCAGAAAATGTTTATACCAAAAGCAAAGAAGATTTGGCCGTAATTTTTGCAGAAGCATTAAAAAAAGTATCGGGTAATTTTATCTTCTGTGAAAATTTGGAAGAGTTTATTGAGCAATTAACAGAGCTTAGCCATCAAAAAGATTGGAAAAATTTACATTGCTGGCATCCAGATTTGCAAGAAGTTTTTGCTGCTGTTGATTTTAGAAAATGTAGAATTGGAAAAAATTTAGACAAAGCAGACGCAGGCATTACCACCTGCGAAGCATTAATTGCTAGAACCGGAAGTATACTCTTATCATCCGCTTTGCCAAGTGGCAGAAACTTGTCAATTTACCCACCCGTACACATTTGCGTAGCTTACACCAATCAATTTGTATACGATATTAAAGATGCATTTGAATTACTTAATAAAAGATACGAAAACAAATTACCATCTTTTATATCGCTAGCAACAGGCCCAAGCCGCACCGCAGATATAGAAAAAACATTAGTATTAGGCGCACACGGCCCCAAAGAGTTGTATGTTTTTTTAATTGAACCTCCTCTTAACCAATAATTAAGCTAACCAATCCTAAAATTTAACCGTATAACTCATAGTTTTGCTATATTACATCCAAGTGTAATGCGTAATTAATTTTTATTTAAAAGGCTTTGAGTTTGATATTATTTACTTTTACTGCAAATTCTGGTGAAAAATTTATTTTAGATTAGTAAGATCAATTAGCTATTTTGTTAGCAAAATTAAGCATAGCATGTAATGATACCCTGCTTAACTTAAAAGCATTTACAAGCAATTTAAAACCGCTAAATATTGATTTGGCAGGTATAACAACGTGAGTCGAAATACAAAATAATCAAGTATTAGATGGCACCCTTAACACCCTTTTTTTAAGTGCAGGTAAATGCGCATTACAAAAAAATAATTGAATTATATAAAGCAAAATTTTGTGCGAATTTGAATTTAATGGAGGTTCTACATTTATCAATACAATAAAATATTGCTTAAACAAATTTAAATATAAATGAATATAATTGATACGATATTGATGGTTGATGACGATGAGGCAACCAACTTTCTGCACGAAATTATAATAACTGATGCTAACAGTTGCAATAACCTAATAATTATTGATGATGCTGAAAAAGCATTGGAAATGTTAAAAAATGATTTGAAACCTAACTTATTGTTTTTAGACATTAATATGCCCAAAATGAACGGGTGGGAGTTTTTAGATTTGTTTAAGCAAACAAAAAAAGGAAATGACTTACCCCTAAAAATTATAATATTTAGTACCTCCCTAAATCCACGAGACAAAGAAAAAGCCCAAGAATATAAAAATGTTTCTTTTATGAGCAAGCCACTAACAGGAGACTTGGTTAAAGAAATTGTTGACGAGTATTTTTTACAAAAAAAAAGTATTTAAAAAATGGGGCTGCATGAAAATTAACCCTACACAGCCCTACACCACACACTTTAAATTTTTAATGTTATTGCTAATTAAACATATTTTATTATACTTTAAAGTTTTATAAAAATTACAAAAAAAACTGCCACCATCTACAAAATGATAAGAAAAAAAATACTTGATAGCTGCACCGCACAACTAACTTACCAAAGCAATAATTTAAATTATAGCACTAAGTTTAATATAAAAGATGGGATAGCCAATAATAAATTTAAAGTAAGTTGCAAGCAGTACGAGGGTTTCAATTTTACAAGGCTTCAAATATTTTTAAATACAGTTACTCATATTGCCATTCAATCGTGTGCGCTCACAGCTAATCTTAATTTAGATCAATTTAAAAATATATTTTGTAAAGGTTACCAGTCTTGGTCAGAAACTGGTTTATACAAATCGACCGAGCAGTTAAAAAATTTAAACCCAATAGCCAAACCATTAATGGGCCAAATGGGCGACTATAATTTATTGAACCGAAAATATAAAAAAGGATTACGCAGCTGGAATTACACTTACTTAAACTTCAAAGATCAGAACTCATTATTTTTAGGTTCTTGTAATGAGCCTACCGCCTTTACCTTATTTCATTTTCAAAAGCCCAACACAATTAATATTTTTAAAGATGTTGCTAATTTAGAAATCAGAAAAAACCAACAATTTTTGTTGTTTGATTTGTTTTTGTTTGAAGGCAACAAAGAAGAAGCCATAGATCAATATTTTGATTTTTTAGATCTGAAAAAAAACCTAACCCAAGAAACTCCAGTAAAAAAAGCAGGTTATACCAGTTGGTATTATCATTTTAATAAAATTACGGCCAGCTATTTAAATAAACAATTAGTTGCATTTAAAAAACACAACATCAATATCAACTATTTTCAAATAGACGATGGTTGGCAAAAAACGGTTGGCGATTGGCTTAATTTAAACCCTAACTTTGGCGGTCAAATGTGTTGTATGGCAAAAAAAATTACTGATGCAGGTTTTCAACCGGGTATATGGTTAGCGCCTTTCATCTGCACAAAGCAGTCTTTTATATTTAAAAAACATAAAAATTGGTTACTAAAAGATGCAAAAGGTAAATTGGTAAAAAGTGGTTACCACCCGCTATGGGGCGGTTGGCATTATGCACTCAATTTTTATAATGAAGAATTGCGCCAATATTTAACCAACGTATTTGATACCGTTTTTAAACTTTGGAAATTTAAAATGGTAAAGCTTGATTTTTTGTATGCCGTTGGTTTAGCGCCACCAAAACATAAAACAAGAGCGCAAGTTTTTTACGAGGCCATGCAATGGTTGCGCAAAGTTTGTGGTGATAATGAAATTTTAGGTTGCGGCGTTCCTTTGTTGCCTGCAATTGAAACTACCAACTATTGCCGTATTGGGCCCGATGCCGATTTTGCCTGGAAGCATTGGTTACGAAAAGTAAACCATAGAGAGCGACTTTCAACAATTAACGCCTTACAAAATTCAATTACGTTAAACCACTTAAACGGTTATGGCTTTGTTAACGATACCGATGTTTGTATTTTAAGAAACCACAAAAACCAATTGAGTTTTGAAGAGAAAATTACGCAGCTATATGTAAATTATATTTTTGGCGATCTGTTTTTTATATCAGATGAAATTGAGGAGTATGATGAGGAATTAATGAAGTTGTATAAATCTTGCTTTCCACTAAAAGTTGCTACCAATATTAAAACTACGCTGCTAAAAGATAAAGTGTTTGAGAGCAGTTTTACTATTGGTAAAAGCAATTACCAAATGTGGATTAATTTAAGCGACAGTTCTTTTGCTTTCAATTTAAATAATGAAACAGAGGTGTTTTATAATTGCATCAATAAAAAAATGCAGGAAGACGAGCATGTAATATTATCACCACATCACTTGCTTTGTTTGTTAAAGCTGAAACAAAATAAGGGAAGTAATATTAAAGCGGTAGCTCATTTATTGCCAGAAGTGGCTTCTTAAAATTTTTGCAAAAAAGGATCGCATTTCTATCAACGGGGGAGCGAGGTAATTGAAATAGCCTTGATTGCAATGG